>Ga0302326_10000943_pt1 | contig 76196 bp, 66 predicted proteins | sample Palsa_T0_3_FD_202264 | JGI IMG/M metagenome (GOLD analysis project Ga0302326, IMG submission 202264) | Peat permafrost microbial communities from Stordalen Mire near Abisko, Sweden - Palsa_T0_3 | ecosystem: Environmental > Terrestrial > Soil > Palsa > Peat permafrost | place: Sweden: Abisko... | reverse complement strand
CAAGGGCTCGCTCATGGCGCTGTGGGTGGCGTCGGCGCTCTTCCTCGGCGTCACCCTCATCGACTGGGTCGATACGTGGGTCTACACCCGCTACACCGGTCGGACCGCTGAGCGACTCTTGTTCGCGCTCCGGGTGAGGATCTTCAGCCACCTTCAGCGGCTGTCCGTCGACTACTACGACAAGGAGATGGCCGGCCGGGTGATGACCCGTATGACGACCGACGTGGAGGCGTTCAGCCAGCTCCTCCAGACGGGGCTCATCACGGCCATCGTCTCGATCTTCACGTGCGGCGGCGTGGCTGTCTGGCTCGGCGTCCTCGACTGGCGTCTCGGCCTGGCCACCGCCGCCGTGCTGCCGCCCCTCATCCTCAGCACGCTGTGGTTTCGCAAGGAGTCGAGCAAGACGTACAAGGTCGCGCGCGACCGTGTTGCTGCCGTCAACGCCAACTTCCAGGAGAGCCTCTCCGGCGTGCGCGTCGCCCAGGCGCACCGGCGGGAGGAGCGCAACATCGCCGCCTTCCAATCGGTGGCGTCCGGATTCCTCGACGCTCGCGTGCGGGCGCAGCAACTCATCGCCCTGTTTTTCCCGTTCGTCGTCCTCCTCTCCGACTTGGCCGAGGCGGCCGTGCTCGGACGAGGCTCGGCGCTCACCCTGCGCCACCAGGTACAGACCGGCGTCGTCATCGCCTTCCTGCTCTACCTCGACCAGTTCTTCTCGCCGATCCAGCAGCTGTCCCAGACGTTCGACACCTACCAGGAAGCGGCCGCCTCGGGCGACCGCATCAACGAGCTGATGGCCACGTCGACCGGGACACCCGAGGCACCCATCGGCTTGGCCGTCTCGCTCAGCGACCGGCGGCTCCGAGGTGAGGTGCGCTTCGAGGACGTCCACTTCTCCTACCCCGGCGTGGTCGGCGAGGCGTTGGCCGGGATCAACATCACCGTCGCCGCCGGGGAGACCGTCGCCCTCGTCGGCGAGACCGGGGCCGGCAAGTCGACCATCGTCAAACTCGTCGCCCGCTACTACGACGCCACGCAGGGTCGCATCCTGATCGACGGGACGCCGGTCACATCGTTCAACGTCAGCGAATATCGGCGGCAGTTGGGGATCGTGCCGCAGGAGCCGTTCCTGTTTGCCGGGACGCTGCGCGACAACATCGCCTACGGGCGGCCGTCGGCAACCGATGCTGAAGTGGAAGCCGCCGCCCGGGCCGTCGGCGCCCACGATGTCGTCGCCGCCATGCCAGGCGGCTACTGGCACGTGGTGTCGGAGCGAGGCAGGTCGCTCTCGGCCGGTCAGCGTCAACTCATCGCCCTCGCCCGGGCCGAGCTTGTCGACCCCCGCATCCTCCTGCTCGACGAGGCCACATCCAACCTGGACTTGGCCAGTGAAGCCAAGGTCCAAAAGGCCATGAACGCGCTGGCGGCCGGACGCACCACTCTGCTCGTCGCCCACCGTCTCCCGACGGCGCGGACCGCCGATCGCATCCTCGTCATCGACGGGGGACGCGTCCTCGAAGAGGGGACGCACGACTCGCTCGTCGCCCTCGGGGGTCGGTATGCCGGTCTGTGGGCGGCGTTCGCGTCCGGTGACCAGGAGGCCGCCTAGCCCACGTGGCCTAGCCGACGTCGCTCCTAGCCGACGTGGATCGTGTTGTGGTCGAGCGGGACGGGCTCGCCCACGTGGGCCTTGCAACCCTGCTGGACCACCCGCCTCAATCGGGCGGCCAAGATCCCGTCCTCGGCGACCTCTTGTCGGCTGGCCCGGGCGACCTCGAGGCCGTAACCCTTCAGTTTCAGGTCACGCTTGCGGTCGCTGTCGCGATGACTCGGGCGGTCATGCTGGCTGCCGTCAACCTCGAAGAAGGTCCAGCCGTCGAGGAGGAAGTCCTGGCGGCAGACGAACTCGCCGTTCTCAAACACGTCCACCTGCCGACCCACGACCTCGATGGCGTGGAATCGCAGCACCCGCTGAAGGGCGAGGGTCTCGAGGAGGCTGCCGGTGGGAGGGGTGCCCCGGCCTCTCAAGGCGAGGACCTCGGCGAGAAGGGCGCCCTCGGGGTGGGCGGCGGCCCAGGCCCACAACTCGTCCTCGGTGACATGTTTGCGGCGCAGGGCGCATTCGACGGCCTGCTCGAGCCGGTCGGACTTCAGGCCCTTGATCTGTGAGATCTCGCCGAGGGTCCACATCGGAGGCGCGACTCGGATGCCATCGACCACCCGCAGGTCTTCGGGCCTGAGTCCAAGCTGGCGATAGGGGACGAGGCTCGGTCGGCGGGTCCATGGGGTCACGAGGTCCGGCTTGGCTCGGATTGACGCCGCCAGGCGGTCAAAGCCATCCCAGCCATAGATGGCCGCCGCGACCTGGCCGGACACGGCCAACAGGGCGGATGGCGCCGTCGCCAACACGAGCGGGGTCCACTCGTCGGTCAGATCGGGGACCAGGTAGATGCCTCGCAGGGCCGTCCGACGCAAGCCGCCTCCGGGCGTGAGCCGGGCCTTCATCGAAGCCCGACTCACCCGAAGCTGCGCCAACTCTCCGGCCGTGAGGACGCCGTGGCGGCGGGCGGCGGCCGCCCGCATCCGCTGCGTCACCTTGTCTGTAGGTACTTTAGGTATATCTCATGCTATATCAAATCGAAAGAGCGCTACTCGTACGTACGGTTTAGACCTCGCCGACCCCTAAACCGTACGCCCCATGAGCGCTCCGCCCCCGCCCGGCGCTCGGCCCCCGCCCGGCGCTCGGGCCGCCTCGGCGCGGCCGCGGGCCGGCGCGGCCGCGGCCGCGGGCCGGCGCGGCGGCGGGCTGGCGCGGGCTCAGTCGGCGTCAGGGCCGGCCCGGCGTTGGCGCTTGCGTTCGCCCTGCTGGCGTTTGGACTCGAGTCGCCGCTCGGCCGAGCCACGCGTCGGACGGGTGGGCCGCCGCGGCGGATCGATGTGAACGGCGGCGGCGACCCGCTCCCGCAGCCGGTCGAGGGCGAGCTGGCGGTTGCGGGCCTGGGACCGTTCGTCGGACGCGACGATCCGCAGGGTGGGCCCGAGGCGGGAGAGCAGCAGACTGCGGTGGCGGGCACGGGGCGCGGTCGACGTGCCGATGTCCCAGACCAGCTCGACTCGAGTGTTGGCGGTGTTGGCGTGCTGCCCGCCGGGCCCGCCGCTGCCGGTGAACCGCCACTCCAGCTCGCTCAAGGGGATCCGGAGTGTCGGGGTGACGATCAAATAGCGGTCGTCGTCACCGGGGCTTGCGGGGTCTTGATCTGACGCCATGGCTAGCGGCCGGGCCCTCAGGACGGACAGTCGGCGGCTTGGGCGTCGGGAACGGCGAGGGAGATCAGGTACTGATCGACCAGGTTTCGGACGCACGCGCTTGCCGGGTAGGCGCCGTGACCCTCACCGTGGCGGGTGATCAGGACCGCGGACCCCAGCTCGGTGGCGAGCGACCGCGCCCACGCGTAGGGCGTGGCCGGGTCGCCGGTTGAGCCGACGACCAGGATCGGGGGCGCGCCGGGGGCGTGGAGCGCCTCGGGTCGGGTGACGGGTGGGACGGGCCAGTACAGACAGTTGAGGTCATCGAAGATGAGTGGCGGCCCGAAGTAGGGCGCCATCTGGGCGGCCGTCGACTCCATGGAGTCGACCTGGGCCAAGCTCGGTGCAGGGAGATCGAGGCAGTTGACGGCGATATTGGAGACCTCCTCGTTGTCGTAGGTCCCGTTGGGGCTGCGGCCGATGTAGGACTCGTATTCCTCGAGGAGCGGCAGGCCATTGCCGGCCTGGGCGGCGGCCAGGGCAGCGGCGAGGTCGGGCCAGGCCGAGCTGTCGTAGAGCGGATTGGCCACGCCGAGGAGCATCTCCGCCGGACCGAGCGTCAAGTCACCAGACCCTGGCAGGGCGTTGACGTCGACGCGGGCAGCGAGGGCGTTGAAGGCCGCCCGCAGGTTGGGCGCGCCGTCGGCCTTGAATGCGCATGAGGAGCCCGCCGTGGTGCACCAGGTCAAGAAGGCGTTGAGATCACCCTCGAACCCGACGGCTTGGGCGAGGCTCTGGGTGGCTTCATCGACATCCGGGTCGATGGCGCTGTCAAGGACCAGCGCCCGGATGTGGGTCGGGAAGAGGCTGGCGTAGGTGGCGCCGATGAGCGTTCCGTAGCTGAAGCCGAGGTAGCTCAGCTTCGAATCGCCCAAGGCGGCTCGGATGAGGTCGAGGTCTTTGGCCACGTTGACGGTGGCGACGTACGGAAGGATGGAGCCGCTCCGGGACTCGCAGTCGGCGTCGAGCTCTTTGGCTCCGGCGATGAGCGCTGCCAGCTTGGCGGGGGTGGAGGGGACGGGGTCGAGGTGGTTGATGCGGTCGAGCGTCGGGCCGTCGGTGCAAGCGATCGGTGAGGAGGCTCCGACACCACGAGGGTCGAAGCCGATGATGTCGAAGTGGGCGATCAGCGACGAGTCGAGGAGGCCGGGCACGGCCTCGTAGGCGAAGTCGATGCCGGAGGCTCCGGGGCCGCCGGGGTTGATGAGTAGTGAGCCGATGCGTTGCGACGGGTCAGTGGCCCGGTGGCGGTTGAGGGCGATGCCGATGGTCGGGCCGGTCGGCTCAGCCGGGTTGAGCGGGACCTGGAGGGTGCCGCAGTCCCAGCCCGAGTGGCCGGGGCAGGAGGACCAGGCGATGGTCCGCGCCGGTGGGGTCGGCGGTGTGGACACGGTGGTTGGGGTCGAGCTGGGTGCGAGGTCAAGGCCGGTGCTGCCGCCGCCGGACTGAGAGGCCGGGCCCGATGACGAGCAGCCGGCGAGAAGCGCGGCGATCAGTAAGGCGACCAGGGTCCTTCGCACCTGCTCAGGGTAGACACCCGCGGGCGCCGCCAAGGGCCGTAGCTCGACCGCACACAGGTTCGCTGGTACCATCTTCAGGTCGGGCCAGCGGCCCGTTTGCCGTGCGCGGCACCACCCCGCCGGGGTCCTCGGTGCCACCCACCTTTTTTCCGAAAGACCCGCCTGTATGCCTGACAAAGCCACAACGATCAGTGACTATCGGCTCCACGAGTCCGATACCGGATCGCCTGAGGTCCAGATTGCCCTGCTTCAGCAGCGCATCACCCACCTCACCCAGCATCTCAAAGAGCACAAGCACGATCACCACACCCGCCGGGGTCTGATGCAGCTGATCGGCAAGCAGAAGCGCTTGCGGGTCTACCTGCGAGACACCGACATCGAGCGCTATCGGGCGCTCATCGCCCGCCTCGGCATCCGGGGCTGAAGGGCTGACAGACGAGCGGCCTTCGGGCCGCTCGTGTCGTGTCTGGCATCAGGGTTGTTGGCCGGCGACGCCGGCTGACAACGCCGATAGCCACCGCAAACGCAGCACAGCAACACGCACACAGCAGCACAAATCAAATCAAACCAAAACCACGCGGCGGCCCAGAGGGTCAGCTGCCAGTTGCCGGGTCCTCGGACTACTGGTCCGGGTGCACGACAACTGGGAACTGACCGGGCAGCGCCGCTCGATCACGCCGACCGTCGCGGTTGGCGTGCAAAGGAGAGCAGATGGCAGACGCCATCCGGGTCCAGGGTTCCATAAGCGGTACGGACAAGACACTGTCGTTCGAGACCGGGAAGCTGGCCCAGCAGTCACAAGGAGCCGTCGTCGGTCGCATCGGCGACACCACCGTCTTGGTGACGGCCAACGCCGCAAAGGGCGTCCGTGACGGGATCGACTTTTTCCCGCTGACGGTCGACATCGAGGAGCGTGCGTACGCCGCCGGGAAGATCCCGGGATCATTCTTCCGCAGAGAGGGGCGCCCCAGCGACGCCGCCATCCTCACGTGTCGCCTCATCGACCGACCGCTTCGGCCGTCGTTCGCCGAGGGTTACCGCAACGAGACCCAGGTCGTCGGCACCATCATCGGCGTCGACCTCGACAACCCGCACGACATCATCGCCATCAACGCGGCGTCGGCCGCGCTGATGCTGTCCGGGATTCCGTTCGAGGGGCCGATCGGGGCCGTGCGGGTCGCCTACTCGGTCGAGGGGACGTGGATTCCTCACGCCACCTATCAAGAGGGTGACGGGTCGACCTTTGAGTTGGTCGTCGCCGGCCGCCAGGTAGGCGATGACATCGCCATCATGATGGTCGAGGCCGGCGGGACCGAGCATGCGTGGACCTACTACGAGGCGGGCGCGCCGAAGGTCACCGAAGAGGTGATCGCCCAAGGTCTCCAGGAGGCCAAGACGTGGATCCGCGAGTCGATCGAGTTGCAAAAGGAGCTGGTCGCCAAGGCCGGCGTGCACGCCCCGATCCCGTTCGAAGCGCAGGTCGACTACCAGGCTGACGTCTTCGAGCGGGTCGCCGCCCTGGGGTCGGACTCCCTGGCCAAGGCCCAGTCGATCGCCGACAAGGCCGAGCGCAACGCCGCGACCGACGAGGCGACCGCCTCCGTTGTCGCCGCGCTGAGCGAGGAGTTTGACGGTCGCGGCGGCGAGGTCAAGGCTGCCGTCCGGTCGCTGACCAAGAAGATCGTGCGCAAGCGCATCGTCGAAGAGGGTGTCCGCATCGACGGGCGGGGTCCCGCCGACATCCGGCCGCTGTCGGCCGAGGTCGGGCTCATCCCGACCGCCCATGGCACCGGGCTCTTCCAGCGAGGTGACACCCAGGTGCTCAACGTGACCACGTTGGGCATGCCCCGCATGGATCAGCTCCTCGACACCCTGGGCGTCGAGGACCGCAAGCGTTACATGCACCACTACAACATGCCGCCCCACGCCAACGGTGAGGTCGGTCGGGTCGGTAGCCCCAAGCGTCGCGAGATCGGCCACGGCCTGCTCGCCGAGCGGGCGCTGCTTCCCGTCGTCCCGAGCCAGGAGGAGTTCCCCTACACCCTCCGCCTCGTCAGCGAGGTGCTGGCCTCCAACGGCTCGACGTCGATGGCTTCCGTGTGCGCGTCGAGCCTGTCGCTCATGGACGCCGGCGTGCCGATCAAGGCGCCGGTGGCCGGTATCGCCATGGGCCTGGTCTTCGCCGAGGGCAAGTACACGACGCTGACCGACATCCTCGGAGCCGAGGATGCCTTCGGCGACATGGACTTCAAGGTCGCCGGCACCGCCGACTTCGTGACCGCCCTGCAGCTCGACACCAAGATCGACGGACTCCCCGCCGACGTGCTCGGCCAAGCGCTTCAACAGGCCAAGCAGGCGCGGCTCAAGATCCTCGAGGTCATGGCGACGGCGATCAGCGAGCCGCGGGCTACCGTGGCCGCGAGCGCACCCAAGATCGTGAGCTTCACGATTCCGATGGACAAGATCGGCGAGGTGATCGGGCCCAAGGGCAAGGTCATCAACACCATGCAGCAAGAGACCGGTGCCGACATCGCCGTCGACGACGACGGCCGCGTCGGGACCGTCACCATCGGCGCCAAGGACGGTGCCGCCGTCGAGGAGGCCCGTCGCCGCATCGAGCTGATCCTCGATCCGCCGAAGGCGGAGATCGGCGCCGTCTACCCGGGCAAGGTGGTCAACGTCACCAAGTTTGGGGCGTTCGTCAACATCCTTCCGGGCCGGGACGGCCTGCTGCACATCTCCAAGATCGGCGGTGGCAAGCGCATCGACCGCGTGGAGGACGTGCTCAATCTCGGCGACGAGGTCGAGGTGCGCGTCGATGACATCGATCCGCAGGGCAAGGTGAGCCTCTCGCTCGCGTCGGAGCCGGCACCGACGACGGCGCCCGGGTCAGCGGCCACCACGGCACCCGGGTCAGCGGCCGGGTCACCCGGGTCACCCGCGGCGTCGATCAGCTCGCCCGAGGCCGGTCGCAGCGGTACCGCCGGCGGAGAGGAAGTCTCGTTTGAGGCCATCTTCGACGCCGAGCTCGCACGTGAGGTCGGCGATCTCGGCCCCGCCGACGTTGCTGCCGGACCGTCAGACGGTGGCGACCGCCGTGGTCCGCGCCGTGGTCCCCGTCGGGGGGCTGGCGGCGGCCGACGCTGATCAAGACCACGAGGCTGGATTCCGGCCTCACAGTGGTGACCGAGCGGATGTCCGATGTCCGCTCGGTCGCCATCGGATTTTGGGTCGGGGTCGGCTCGCGCGACGAAGCGCCCGGCGAAGCCGGCGCCTCCCATTTCCTCGAACATCTGTTGTTCAAGGGCACACCCACGCGCTCCGCGCAGGGCATCGCCCAGGCCGTCGAGGCGGTGGGGGGTGAGATGAACGCCTTCACGGCCAAGGATCACACGGCCTTCTATCTTCGGCTGCTCGCCGACGATCTGAGCCTCGGTCTCGACGTGCTGTGCGACATCATGTGGGACCCGGCCTTCCGGGTCGACGAGGTCGAGGCCGAACGCCAAGTGATCCTCGAAGAGATCCTCATGCAGCGCGACGAGCCCGAGGATCTCGTCCACGAGATGCTCGCCGCCGCGCTCTGGCCCGGGCACGCCCTCGGTCGCGATCCACTTGGTGACCAGGCCACCGTGATGAGCATGAGCGTGACCGAGATCAGCGCCTTTCACCGCCGGTTTTACCGGCCAGGCACGACCGTCTTCGCCGCCGCCGGACTCGTGGACCACGACGCCCTCGTCGCCGAGGTCGAGGCCCGTTTCGCCCGATCGGGTCGGGCCGCCGGAGGCAGTCGTCCGGAGCGCCGCCCACCCGATGGCGAGCCGACGCCGCTCGTCGTCCGCCGGCGCAAGACCGAGCAGGCCCATCTGGCGTGGGGCCTACCGGCCATGAGTCGCGCCGATCCGGATCGCCACGCCGCCACCCTGTTGGCGCACGCCCTGGGTGGGGGGACGGCGAGTCGACTCTTTCAAGAGGTGCGCGAGCGCCGCGGTCTGGCCTATTCGGTCTACGCCGATCGCAGCGGTTATGACGACGCCGGCGTGCTCGTCATCTACGCCGGAACGGCGCCGAATCGGGCGGCCGAGACGTACAAGGTCGTCACCGACGAGATCCTCCGGTTGGCCGATGGGATCGATGCCCAGGAGCTGGCAGTGGCGCGCGGCAACATCGTTGGTTCGCTCGCCCTCGGGCTGGAGGACTCCGGTGCCCGCATGCACCGCATCGGTCGCAGTCAGCTCCTGCACGGGCACATTCCCACGGTCGACGAGGTGGCGGCTTCGCTTGCCTCCGTCACCCTCGACGACCTCCGACGGGTCGGCGCCAGACTCTTGGAGCGTCCTCGCACGCTGGCTGTGGTTGGACCGTTCCGCACCGAACAGGTCGCCGGTTGGGTGGCCTGAGTCGCTACGGTGACGGCCGATGAAGGTTGGCGTGTTTGGCGCGGCGGGCCGCATGGGCGGCGAGGTCTGCCGAGCCGTCCAAGCGGACCCGGACCTCGAGCTCGCGGCCACCGTCGACCCGCGCTTGACGGAGGCCGTGCACGAGCCCGATGCGGCCGACGGCATGGCCGGCGTCGATGTCGCGGTCGACTTCACCGTGGCGACGTCGGCGATGACCAACGCCCGATGGTGCGCGGCGCACAGCGTCCATGCCGTCGTGGGCACCAGCGGGCTGACCGAGGATGATCTGGACGAGCTCCGGGGCATATTCACCACGAGCAACTGCATCGTGGCGCCCAACTTCGCCATCGGGGCGGTGCTCATGATCCGTTTCGCCGAGTTGGCCGCTCCCTTTTTTGAGACGGCCGAAATCATCGAGCTGCACCACGACGGCAAGGCCGACGCCCCGTCGGGCACGGCCATCCACACCGCCGAGCGGATGGCCGCGGCCTCGTCGGTATGGGCCGCCGACCCCACGCGGATCAACAACCTGGACGGTGCCCGAGGGGCGACGGCGGCCGCCGGCATCCACGTGCACTCGGTGCGGCTGCGCGGCATCGTCGCCCATCAGGAGGTGCTGTTGGGCACCATGGGCCAGACGCTGAGCATCCGGCACGACTCGTACGAGCGCACATCGTTCATGCCCGGCGTCATCCTCGCCGTCAAGAAGGTGGCCGACCATCCGGGCCTCACGGTCGGCCTCGACGCCTATCTCGGACTGTAAGTGGAAGTCCCCGTTCGCACCCGAATCCTGGAAGCGACGTACGGGTGCATCGCTCGTTATGGGTTGGCGAAGACCACGATGGAGGACGCCGCTCGCGAGGCCGGTCTGTCGCGGGCGACGGTCTATCGCTACTTCCCCGGTGGTCGCGACGACCTGATCCGCGCTGTCATCGCGTGGGAGACGGGTCGCTTTTTCCTTCGCCTGGCCGACGCCATTGCTGGGGCCGGCGACTTCGCCGAGCTGTTGGAGGAGGCGCTGCTCTTCGCCCACGAGGCCATCGAGGGCCACGAGGTCTTGCAGAAGATGTTGCAGACCGAGCCGGAGCGATTGCTCCCGACGCTGACCGTCGAAAGCGAGCGCATCCGTGTCCTCGTCAGCGCCTTCCTGGCGCCGCATCTGGCCACCGAGCCCCGCCTGCGCCCCGGCATCCAGACCGCCGAGGCCGCCGACTATGTGGCCCGCATGCTCCTCGCCTTCATCGGGTCACCGGGACGCTGGGACCTGACCGATCGCGAGCAGGTGCACGCCCTCGTGCGCACCGAGTTCCTCGCCGGGATACTGACCGTCGAAGCGCTGTAGGCAGCTTCGTCGAATATGGCCGCGCCGCGTGGCGACCGCTCGTGCTCAGCGGGTCAGGCCGACGGTCGGGTCAATGAACTGATTGGTGGCGACCGCTCCCGCAGTCACGTCAGGGTCGAGGCTGGTCATGCCCGCCGCTTGATCAATGGGGACGAGCTGGGAGATGTCGGCGGCGACCTCGCTCATGTCGAAGCCACCGATCGTCGGGGTGCCACCCGTGTCGGCGACGAGTCGGTCGGCCAGCATCACCTGGTTGGCGGCGGCACTGAGATCGGCGGGCGTGTGCCAGAACGGCGCGCCGAGGCCCTTGGCGTTGAAGTCGGCCAGCAGCTCGTTGACCTCGCCGGGACTCGTCACATAGTCGACGAGAGAATGCTGCATGAGGGGGACGAGCTTGGCCAGGCAAGGACGGAGCGCGGCCATCCGATTGGTCGCGACCGAGACGGCCGACGCGTAGAAGGGCAGTCCAAGGTCGGCGACGTACACGTAGCCGACGGGCTTGTTCCAGTTGGGCGTCAGATGCTCGAGGGTGTACACCTCGTTGGTCGAATAGCCCTCGTTGAGTAACGACCCGTTGCTACCGACGAACTTGTCGAGATCGCCGTCATACCCCCCGATGAACGCGCTCGCCGGGATGCCCTGACCGATCAGCCAGCGGACGAAGCTGAACGTCGCCGATGCCACGTAGATCTTGGCGCCGCTCGCGACCGCGGACGTCAGATCGGCGAGCGTGCGGATCTGATACCTGGCCGGGTCGAAGAGGATGGAGACCGGGTTTTTGGCGTACTCGGCGAAGATGGCCGTCGTCGGAAATTGCTTCGAATACTGGATGGCGTCGTCGGTCCCCACGAACGCCAGATCGGGCGTCACCCGCTTCACCAGGTTGCCGACATACAACGACGACGGCTGGCTCACGCCCAGGCCGAGTCCCGGTCCGCCCGAGAGGATTTCGAGGTTGATGCCGGTCGAGCCGAGCGGGCCCTCGTAGGTGTACTGCGATTGGGTGCCGCCGCCACCGATCAGCTGGTACAGGAATCCGTGATCGGCTTCGGGCAGCCAGTCGGCCTGCACGATCAAGGGATTGGGGCAGATGCCGGCGAGCTTGGTCGTGTAATGGGCACGGGCGAATGCCCCCACCGCGGTGCTGGCCGGAGTCGCCGTGGAGCTGCTGCTGCCCGACGAGCAGGCGACCATCGCCACCACGAGGATGGCGCTGCCTATCGATGTAAACGTGCGCCGTCTCATGCCCCAGGGACTCCTTTAGCCTTCAGTCTTCAGCCTTGGGCTGACTCGTGCCATGACCGGACGATCCGGTGACCGATCCAACCGAAGAAGGAGAAGATAGCGATACCGAGCAGGGACGAGAAGATGATGGCGGTGTAGAGCTGCGGATACTGCATGTTGGTCTGGTAGGCGTAGATGCGTTCACCGAGCCCGGGACTGCCCTGCTGGAAGAACAGCTCGCCGACGATGGCGCCGATGACGGACAGGCCGGCCGAGATGCGCAGGCCGGCGAACAGTGAGGGCAGCGCGTTGGGGAAGTACAGCTTGCGGAGCCTGGTCCACCAACCCGCCCCGTTGAGGGTGAACAGATCGATCAGACCGGCATCGACGGACTTCATGCCGAGGAGCAGCGTCGTCGGGATGGGGAAGAAGGCGATGATGACGACGATGATGCTCTTGGCCCAGAAGCTGTAGCCGAATGCCACCGTCAGGAGCGGAGCGATGGCCAGGACCGGCACCGCCTGGAGGGCTACCAGATACGGGTAGGACGCTCGCTCTACCCAGGCGAAGCGCAACATGGCGACGCCGATGACGACACCGAACACGATGGCGATGCCCAGACCGAAGAGGGACAACCGGGTCGTCAGCCAGAGGCTGGCGGCGATCTGGCGCATGGTCGTCGCATCGAGCAGACCGTCGGTCAGGACCTTGCCCGGACCGGGCAGCAGGAACTGACGGTGGCGGCTCACCAGCTCGGTGCTGGCGAACTCCCAGATGGCGATGACGGCTGCGGCGGTGACGACGGCGGGGGCGATGCGCCGCCACGCAGCTTTCAAGGTTGGCCACCGTCGCGCAGCGCCGCGGAGACCTGACCGGCCACCTCGGCGAGGGTCGGATCGAAGCGCAGCTCCTGCGGTCGTGGATAGTCGAAGGGGACGGTGATATCGGCCACGATCCGTCCGGGCCGATCCGACATCACCAGCACGCGGGAGGACAAAAACACCGCCTCGAAGATCGAGTGGGTGACGAACAATGCCGCGAATCCGAGCTCGCCGAACAGACGGAGCAACTCGTCGTTGAGTCGCTCGCGCGTCAGCTCGTCGAGCGCTCCGAACGGTTCGTCGAAAAGGAACACGCCGGGCTCGAGCGTCAGCCAGCGGGCGAGCGAGACGCGCATCCGCATCCCTCCGGAGAGTTGCTTCGGGTGATGCTGCTCGAAGCCCGTCAGGCCGACCGACTCGATGGCGTCGAGAGCGCGACGGCGCCGCTCGCCGGCCGGCAGCCCGTGCAACTCCGAGAGCAGCTCGATGTTGGCGAGCACGGTGCGCCAGGGGAGAAGCGTGGGGTCCTGGAAGACGAAGCCCAGGCGGTCGGCGACGACACGCACCGTGCCGGCGGTCGGCGCGACCAGGCCGGCGGCGATCCGCAACAGCGTGGATTTGCCGCATCCCGAGGGGCCGACGATGGCCGTGAGCTCAGCCGGGTTGAGGCTGAAGCTGGTCGGTCGGAGGGCGGCCGTACCGTCGGCGTAGGTCTTCTCCACGGCGTCGAACACCAGGGCCGGCTCCGTGGTCATCCACCGCGAGCCTAGGGCTAACGTCGGTTTGTGACCGACCTGGGCCAGTCCACCGCAACCGACTTGGCCGCGGCGATCCGGGACAAGCGGCTGGGAAGTCGGGAGCTGCTCGACCACTTCGTCGAGACCATCGAGCGGCGCAATCCCGCGGTCAATGCAGTCGTCACGCTCGACGTCGATCGCGCTCGCGCCGCGGCTGGCGCCGCCGATGAGGCCGTCGCGAGGGGCGACGAGCTCGGACCGCTGCACGGTCTCCCCGTCACCATCAAAGACGCCCTGGAGACGGCCGGCATCCGCTCGACCGGTGGCGCCACCCAATTGGCCGACCATGTCCCGGCGACCGACGCCGACGCGGTGGCGCGGGTCAAGGCGGCGGGCGCGATCGTCTTTGCCAAGACCAACGTCCCGCCATGGTCGGGGGACAACCAAACGTTCAACGAGCTGTTTGGCGCCACCCGCAATCCGTGGGATCTCACCCGGTCTCCCGGCGGCTCGTCGGGTGGTCCGGCGGTGTCCGTCGCGTGCGGCTTCACGGCCTTCGAGATCGGCACCGACATCGGCGGCTCGATCCGGATGCCCGCCCATTACACCGGCATCTGCGGCCACAAGCCGAGCTTCGGGATCGTCGGGTCGCGCGGTTACCTGGACCACGAAGGTGGCGGTCTCACCGAAGCCGACGTCAACGTGGTCGGTCCGCTCGCCCGCAGTGTCGGTGATCTCGAGTTGCTGCTCGACGTCATGAGCGGACCGGACCGGCATCGGGCGCCGGCGTGGCGGCTCGAGCTGCCTCCCTCCCGCGTGCCGGGCGGGGGTCCGGGCGGGTTGCGCGTCGGGGTCTGGTGGGACGAGCCAGCGTGCCCGCTCGACGGTGAGGTGGCGGCCCTCTTGGCCGCAGCGGCTGACCTTCTGGCGGGGGAGGGGGCCGCGTTGGACGACACGAGCCGACCGGTGGGATTCGTGGAGTCGGTCGACCTGTTCTTCACGCTCATCTCGGCGGCGATCTCGCCGTCGATGACGCCCGAGATGTGGGAGGGGGCCCGGGGCGTGGAGGCCATGTTCCCCGAAGCTGCCTCTCCAGACCCCGATGAGCACCCGATGCTTCGCATGGCCCGCAGCGTCGCCATCCGCCATCGGGACTGGTTGGCCGTCGACGCGGCGCGGGAGTTGCTGCGGCGGCGATGGGCGGCGTGGTTCGAGGACCACGACGTGCTGTTGTGCCCGGTCACGCCGACCGCCGCCCTGCCGCTCTCCGACGTCGACTCGGTGACGCGGACCATGACCGTCAACGGCGCCACCCGACCCAACATGGACAACATGATGTGGCCGGGCGCCATCGGCGTCGTCTACCTGCCGTCGACCGTCGTGCCAGTGGGGCGCACCGCGGCCGGGCTGCCGGTGGGAGTCCAGATCGTCGGACCGTTCCTGGGCGATCGCACCACGCTGGCGGTGGCGGCGCGGCTGGCCGAGCTGACCGGCGGCTACGTGCCGCCGCCGGCCTGACACAGCGAGACTGCTTGACGCTGAGACACTGACGGGCTTACTGTCTCACCAGTGACCGTTCTCGCCGTCGCGCCCGAGGTCAACCTCAGCGATCGCATCGTGGATGCCACGCTGCGCTGCATCGGGCGCTGGGGCATCGCCAAGACGACCGTCGACGACGTGGCGCGGGAGGCCGGCGTCGGTCGGGCGACGCTCTACCGACAGTTCCCCGGAGGGCGCGACGCCCTCTTCGAGGCGGTGGTGACGACCGAGACCGCTCGATTTTTCGGGCGCCTCGACGATCTGGTCGCCGGCGTGTCGACCCTCGAGGATTTCCTTGTTGTGGCCATCGTCGAGGCGGCGACAACGCTGACCGACCATGCGCCCCTGCGCTTCCTGGTCGCGCACGAGCCCGAGGTCGTCCTGCCGCACCTCGCCTTCAGCAAGGGCGACCTGGTCCTCGGCGCTGTCTCGGCCCTCGCCGGCCCCTATCTCGAGCCCTGGCTCGGTGATCCCGAAGTCGCGGCGCGGGCGGCCGAGTGGGTCACCCGCATCCTTCTGTCCTATCTGATGGCCCCGTCGGCCGACGTCAAGGTCTGCGACGCCGCATCGGTCCGTCATCTCGTTTGCACCTACATCCTGCCTGGCTTGCTCACCGACTCCACCCACTCAACAAAGGGGACTCCCAATGTCTGAAATCCACGTCGACGATCCCGAGGGCCAGAAGATCCTCGATATGGGCTCCAACCTCAAGATCTTGGGCCGCGAGGAGATCAACGACCTCGAAGCCATCCTCGCCGTCAGCAACACCGACATCAACGCCACGATCCACCACGTCGAGAGCCACTACGACACCATCTTCACCTGGGACTACGAGAAGGGCGCCCGCCCCAAGCTCAACCGTCTCTACGAGAAGGCCAAGACGTCGATGTGGAACGGCGAGACGGACCTGCCCTGGGACACGGTCGTCGACCAGGAGGAGCAGGTCGTCTCCAACGCCATGAACTCCGGGGGACTCAACGGCGGCCTGGACCTGACCGGCACCCCGTTCGCCAAGTGGAGCGACAAGGAATGGATCCAATTCGGCGTCGAGAGCCAAAACTGGACGCTCTCACAGTTCATGCACGGTGAGCAGGGCGCCCTCATCTGCACCGCCCGCATCGTCGAGAACGTGCCGTGGATCGACGCCAAGTACTACGCGGCCACCCAAGTCATGGACGAGGCCCGCCACGTCGAGGTCTTCTCCAAGTACCTCGACACCAAGCTGTCGGGCCACTACCCGATCAACGCCCACCTGCGGACCCTGCTCGACGACATCATCAGCGACAACCGCTGGGACATGACCTACCTGGGCATGCAGATCATGGTCGAGGGTCTCGCCCTCGCCGCCTTCGGGTTCATCCACATGCTCACGACCGAGCCGCTCCTCAAGCAGCTCCTCCGCTATGTCATGAGCGACGAGGCCCGCCACGTCGCCTTCGGCGTGCTCAGCCTCCAGGACTACTACCAAGAGCTGAGCCAGGCCGAGCTGCGGGAGCGCCAGGAGTTCGCCTTCGAGGCGGCCGTGCGCATGCGGGACAGATTCCTCCAGCAGGAGATCTTCGACCGGATGGGGGTGCCGGTGAAGGACGCCGTCGAGTTGGTCCTCCAGGCACCTGACCGGTCCGCCTTCCAGGCCATGCTCTTCAGCAAGATCGTCCCCAACTGCAAGAAGCTCGGCCTGCTCGACGCGGGTGACGGCTGGTTGCGGACCAAGTTCACCGAGCTCGGGTGCATCGGCTTCGAGCACATGGCCGATACCGGCGAGGAATACGAGATGTTCGCCCTCGCCGAGGGGGACGCTCGCTCCGCCTGAGTTGTCTTGGCGACCTTCGAGGTGAGCCGGGCTGGCGTCGCGGGGTCCGGTCCGTGTCCGGGCTCTGAGCCGGCGCGTCCGGGCTCGGGGCTCCGGGCTCTGAGCCGGCGCGTCCGGGCTCGGGGCTCCGGGCTCCGGGCTCGGGGCGGCTGAGCGCCGGCCGGACGGCTGGGCCGGCGCGGCGTCGGGGGCGCGACTTTGTTACTGAGATTTTCGCGGGGTTGAGGGCCACCTGCGGTTTTCGCGGCCGGCCGGGGCCGATTTGGAAAATCTCAGCAACAAAGTCGCGCCGCCAATGCCGGTTGGCGCTCGGAGGGCCGCTGGTAGGGTTGATGGCGTGGACATCACCGCAGATGGGGCCGTGTAGATGGCCGGGGCCGGGCGATTTGGCGCGGTCATCTGCGCCATGGCCACACCTTTTGACGAGGCCGGCGGTTTGGATCTGGAGGGAGCGGTCGAGTTGGCCCAGTGGCTCGTCGCCCACGGCAACGACGGTTTGGTCCTTGCCGGGACGACGGGCGAGAGTCCGACCTTGACCGACGACGAGAAGCTCGCCCTCTGGCGGGCCGTCAGCGAGAGCGTCTCGGTGCCGGTCCTGGCCGGGACGACCGACAGTGACACGGCCCATTCGGTGAAGTTGACCCGGCAGGCGACCCAGGCCGGCGTCTCGGGCATCCTGGCCGTGACCCCGTACTACAGCCGCCCACCACAGGCCGGCCTCGAGGCCCACTTTCGTGCCATCGCCGACGCCACCACCCTGCCCGTCCTCCTGTACGACATCCCGGTGCGCACCGGTCGCAAGATCGTCCACGACACGATGGTGCGGCTGGCCGGGGTCCCCAACATCGTCGGTGTCAAGGATGCGGCCGGTGATCCGATCGCCTCGGCCAAGCTGCTGGCCGACGCCCCCCCGGGGTTCGAGCTGTATTCCGGCGACGACGCCCTTACCCTGGCCCTCCTCGCGGTGGGCGCATGCGGTGTCGTCAGCGTGGCCTCGCATTGGGCCGGCGAGCAGATCGGCGAGATGGTCGCGGCCTTCTTCAAAGGCGACGTCGACGAGGCTCGGGAGATCAACGCTCGACTCATACCGTCGTGGGAGTACGAGAGCGGCGACCTCAACCCCAACCCCATCCCCACCAAGGCGATGCTTCGCGTCCTCGGGCTCCCCGGCGGCCAATGCCGGCTGCCCCTGGGGCCGGCGCCGGAGGGCCTCGAGGAGCGGGCAGCCGCCGTCCTCGCCGGCCTAAGCGTCACCGTTGCCTGAGCCCACCTATGCCTGATCCCGTCAGGCTGACTTTCCTTGGGGGGCTCGGCGAGATCGGTCGCAATTGCGCCTGTCTCGAGGTCGACGGGCGCATCCTGATCATCGACTGCGGGCTGATGTTCCCGGATCTGTCGATGCCGGGCGTCGACCTTGTCCTTCCGGACTTCAGCTGGTTGCGGGCCAATGCCGATCGGGTCGAAGCCTGCGTCCTCACCCACGGCCACGAGGATCACGTCGGCGCCCTGTCCTACCTGTTGCGCGAGCTGAGCTTCCCCATCTACGGCTCTGCCCTCACCCTCGGCTTAGCCCGCAGCCGCATCGATGAGGGCGGGCTCCTCGATCGGACCGAGCTGATCCCCGTCGTCGACGGTGAGCGGCGGATGATCGGGCCGTTTGACGTGGAGTTCATCCCCGTCGCCCACTCGGTGCCGCACGGCTTCGCTATCGCCGTGCACACGCCGCAAGGCGTCGTCCTGCACTCGGGCGACTGGAAGATCGACATGAACCCGGTCGACGGGCGCCGTACTGACTTGGCCCGGATTGGCACCATCGCGACGATCGAGGGTGTCCGGTTGCTCCTCGCCGACTCGACCAACGCCGAGGAGCCGGGTTACACGGTCAGCGAGCGCGAAGTCGGGGGCGTGCTCCGCCGCTTGTTCGGCGAGCACAAGGAGCAGCGGATCGTCGTGGCGTGCTTCGCCTCCCACATCCACCGGATCCAGGAGATCGCCGACGCCGCCGTCGAGCACGATCGCATCATCGCCACGCTCGGTCGCTCGATGGCCAAAAACGTGGTGCTCGCCCGTCAGCTCGGTTTGCTGCGCATCCCTGACGCCCACCTGCGCGACATCGAGGACGTGAGCGACCTTCCGCCTGAGCGAGTGTGCGTCGTATCTACGGGTAGCCAGGGCGAACCCATGTCGGCGCTCGCCCTCATGGCCGCGGGCGACAATCGCTTCGTCAAGCTGGGCCCGAGCGACACGGTGATCATCAGCGCACACCCCATCCCGGGCAATGAGCACAGCGTGAGCCAGGTGATCGACGGGCTGCACCGGCTCGGGGCCGATGTCGTTCACTCCGGCCTGGCGCCGGTGCATGTGAGCGGGCACGCCAAGCAAGGCGAGATGCGGACGCTGCTCTCGGTGGCCCAGCCCGAGTACTTCATCCCCGTCCACGGCGAGTTTCGCCACCTGACCCACCACAGTCGCCTTGCCATGGAGATGGGGGTCCCCCATGATCGAGTGCTCCTGTGCGAGGACGGCGATGTTGTCGAGTTGACGGACAGCGGCGTCGACTTCGCAGGGGAGGTACCAGCGGGCTATCTCTACGTCGACGGCATCGTCGGCGACGTCGGGCAGGGGGTCTTGAAGGATCGCCGCGTCCTGGCCGAGGAAGGCGTGGTGGTGGTCGTCGTGACCGTCGATGCCCGCACGGGTGAGGTTGTTGCCGGACCGGAGTTGATCACCCGGGGCTGGGTCTATGCCCCGGAGGCGGAGTCCCTCCTGGAGGAGGCCCGCAAGGTGATCACCATCAGCCTCGAGGAGGCTGCCGCCCAGGGAGCGACCGACTTTGACACCATGCGGCGTCGGGTCCGTCAGGCGACAGGCCGGTTTGTCCATGAGAAGACCCGGCGCCGACCCATGATCGTGCCCGTCGTCATGGAGGTCTGAAACGCCGTCGAGTAGCATCACGGGCCGGTTTGGCTGGCCACGCGCGGCCGCCCAGTGCGAGTGACCGCGGAGGTCGACGGTGAAGATCAGGATCTGGTTGGCCGGTGGCGTGATCGCCGCTCTGACGGTGACCGCCTGCGCAAGCGGTCCGAGCGTGAGAGCGAGCGTGATCAAAGGGTCGCCGTTCTGCAATGACCTGTCGACCTTCGCCGGGCAGCTCGTGGTCTTGTCCAACGAGGCGGATGCTCCGCTGGCGACCCTCCAACAGGCCGTCCCGCCCATCCACGCCCAGTTGCTCAAGCTGGCCCAAGAGGCTCCGGCAGCCGACACCGTCAACGGTCATTCCGTCAAAGCCGATCTGATGACGGTCGCCAACGTGTACGGCGACTTGGCGACGGCCCTCACGACGGCCAGCCCCAACGGCCCCAACGCCGTCGGCGACGTGCTGGCAGCCGAGGAGGCCAAGGACGGCGCCGCGCTCACCCAGGCGGTCGGTCGGCTGGATCCCTACACCAAAGATGCCTGCGGCGTGGCGGTGGTCTCGCCCTCCCCATCGACCACGACGCTGCCGGCGGCCACGCCGACCACCGCTGTCATCGGTCCGGCGCCGGTCGGCGCTTCAGCTGCTGCTACCACGACGACCCTCCCACCGGCGGCGGCGACCACTACGACGACGGTGGCCGGGCCTGCTACCAACGTGATCACCGTGACGACGGCTCCAGCGACCACGGGCTGAAGCCGGGCAGCGATGGAGGACGAGACCCCGGAGGGGTCTTGACCGCTCGCGACCGCCGGCGGTCGGAGGCACGAAGATGGGCGGGCCTGCTGTTAGCGTTGTTGTCATTGTGACTCCTGTTGATGAAGTGGTCTGGTCGAGATGACACCGAGCACCAAAGGAGGGGTGGCCGAGCGGCCCAAGCGGGGCGCGGCCAAAACCGGGACCAAAGCCCCGGCCGCAACCCCACCCAAGCCCCGAGCGGCAGGCCAAGTCGGGAGGGCATCCAAGGGCGGGCAGAGGCCGCGAGCCGCGACGCCCGCGCCAAGCTCGGTCGGGCGCCGCCGCAGGTTTGAGGGCTACCGTCCTCCCTCGGCCGAGGTATGGGGCGGCGTACTGATCGTTGCCGGCCTCGTCGATGCTCTTGGCACCTACGGCAACGTCATCGGTCCGTTGGGCAGGGTCCTGCGGACCGCGGGTCGGCTCGCCGTCGGGAGCGCCAACGTCGTGTTGCCGCCGGCGCTCGCCCTCCTCGGTGTGGCGCTGCTCGTGGGTTGGGCCCGGGCGAGGTGGGCGACGGAGCCGGCGATCAAGGCTCAACCCGTGGTGGCAGCGGCGGCGCCAGCGGCCGCGCCAGCGAAGACGCCGTGGGTTCATCGGAGGCCAGGCTGGACGTCCATCGGCGCTGGCGTCGTGGCTGTGGTGGTGGCGGCCCTGCTTCACCTCGCTCATGGGAGTCCGGCCCTCAGCGGCCCGACCAAGGGCGTCGAGGGCGCGGGTGGCTACGTCGGTGCGCTCCTCGGCGCGCCGCTGCATGCCGCGCTCTCAACGTGGGGCGCCGTGCTCGTGCTCTTGGTCCTCGCCATCGTGGGCCTGTTGCTGATGACCGGGACCGGTGTGCGGGCCGCGGCCCGCGGCACGGTCAGCGCGACGACGGCGTCGGCGCGCAGTCTTCGCACGTCGAGCCGTCGCGCAACAGACTGGATCGTCAGCTTCGGGGATCACAGCAAGGGTGCGGCGCCGACCGACGGTGACGACGCCAACGTCGAGACCAGCACCGACCAGGCTGACGCTGACGCGCAGCTTGTCGATGGGGCGAGGGCCGGATGGTTCGACGACAGTCGGTCGGCGGGCAGAGCGACCAGGCCGAAGATGGGGGAGAAGGTCGGGGCGGCGAGCGGCAACATTCCCATCGAGACAACGCAGCTCGAGATCGACCTCGGCGCCGCGACCGGCTGGCGCCTCCCACCGGCCGCTCTCCTCAAGCGGACCAAGGTGACGGAGATCGACCGGCGGCCGATCGATGAGGGCGGGCGCACGCTTGAGGCCGCGCTCGCCGCCCATGGTGTCGAGACCCGCCTGATCGGCACGACGGTCGGGCCCACCGTCGCCCGGTACGAGTTGGAGCTCGGCGCCGGCGTCAAGGTGGCCAAGGTGACGAGCCTGTCCAAGGACATCGCCTATGCCATGGCCGCCGAGGATGTGCGAATTCTTGCGCCTATCCCGGGCAAGTCGGCGATCGGGGTTGAGGTCCCCAATCGCCAACGTCAGCTCGTAGGACTTGGCGACATCCTGGCGACCGACGAGGCCCGCAAGGCGACCCATCCGTTGGAGGTCGCCGTCGGTCGTGACATCAATGGGCGCGGCATCATGACCAACCTCGCCGAGATGCCCCACATCCTGATTGCCGGCGCGACCGGGGCGGGCAAGTCCAGCTGCATCAACTCCATCATCACGTCGGTGCTGACGAGAGCGACACCGGATCAGGTGCGGATGATCCTGGTCGATCCCAAGCGGGTCGAGCTCGGCCAGTACGAGGGCGTGCCCCACTTGCTGACGCAGGTTGTGACGGTGCCCAAGCGGGCGGCCAACGCGTTGACGTGGGTGGTCGCCGAGATGGAGCGTCGTTACGACCTGCTGCATGAGGTCGGGGTGCGGGACATCACCGGTTACAACGCGGCGTTCGACCGGGGCGATCTGGCCACGCAGCCACCCATGCTCTCGACGGATGTGCCGCGCGAATACCACCGGCTGCCGTTCATCCTGGTCGTCGTCGACGAGCTCAATGACCTGATGATGGTGGCGGCGCGTGACGTCGAGGACTCGATCTGCCGCATCGCTCAGATGGCGAGGGCGGTCGGCATACACCTGGTCATCGCCACCCAGCGACCGTCGGTCGACGTCATCACCGGCGTCATCAAGGCCAACGTGCCGTCGCGGCTGGCGTTCAAGGTTTCGTCGGCGACCGATAGTCGAGTGATCCTGGATCAGCTCGGCGCCGAGAAGCTCGTCGGCAAGGGCGACATGCTCCTGCTGACGGCCAACTCCAGCGTGGCGCGACGCATTCAGGGTTGTTGGGTGTCAGAGGAGGAAGTGCGCAAGGTCGTCGCCCACTGGCGGCGGCAGGCCGCGCCCGTCTACATCGAAGGCGTCGAAGGTGCCGACGGTGGCGAGGGCCTCGACGGGGACGACATCACCAGCTTCAGCGGGCGCAGCGCTGGGGGCTCCTCCGACGATCATGACGATCTCCTCGCCGAGGCGATGGACCTGATCGTGCGTTCGCAATTGGGATCGACGTCGATGCTCCAGCGCAAGCTGCGAGTCGGGTTCGCGCGAGCAGGGCGCTTGATGGATCTGTTGGAGCGGCGGGGCGTGGTCGGTCCGTCGGAGGGTTCGAAGGCGCGGGCGGTGCTGATGACCGTCGACGAGTTGGAGGCTCTCCAAGCTCGGGGTGGCCGGAGCAGCTAAGTCGCCGGCGCCTAGGACCTACGACGCGCCCGAGGCCCGACCGGTCGTCGTTGACCGATCGGGCCCCGGGTCCCAACCCCCGAGGCGGATCAGGCAGCCATGCGGTGCGGGCCACTCTTGGAATGGCGCACCTCCGGCGCCTCCCCTTCGTTGGACCCGAACCAGTGAAACAGCGCACGCCAGGCGCTGGTCGTGCCGGCGATGGTGAGACCGGTAGCCCAGGGTCCCATCCACGAATCACGCAGGACGACGTGGAAGCCGCCGAACATCGAGTAGTTCATCGCCACGGCAGCGGCAACGCCGAGGACGACGGTAGCCAGGTTGTGGAATCGAGCCAGACCGGGGACGAGGTCCTCGATGAGGTCCACCACCTTCCACAACGCCAGACCCATCAGGACAACGATGGCGAAATCGTGCATCGTGTTTGCACCTCCTGACGGCGCAAGTTGTGCCGTCACTCAATCGGACCGCCGTGCGCCGAAAAGGTGACAGCCCTTCAGCGGAAGTGCGCGGCGACTTCGCTCCAAAAAAGGTCGAGAGTGTCCTGCGCACGGGCGCCGGAGCCCATCGTCCAATCGGGGATGATCAGCTCATCGACGCCCGCGGCCCGGTAGGCCTCCACCTGCTCGGTCATCTCTTCCGGTGTCCCGACCATGACGGGACGGCCGACGCCTTGGTCGCGCAACGGCGCCAGCCACGACTCGTCGCGACTCAGGAAGACCATGGCCTGGGTCGAGCAGGCGATCGACGAGCGATCCCGACCGACGGCGGCGCAGTGCTGCTCGAGCACACCGGCCTTGTGACGGAAGGTGTCGGGGGTGCACCAACCGTTCCATTCGTCGGCGAACTGGGCGGCGATGCGGAGGGTGCGGCGCTCACCCGTGCCGCCGATGAGCAACGGCAGATGGGCTTGCGCGGGCTTGGGATCGCAGGGGGCGTCACGGACCGTGTAGTAGGCGCCCTCTACCGTCGTTCGTGCATCGGCGAGGAGTGAGGTGATGATCTGGCACGCCTCCTCAAACCGGTCCAGCCGCTCCGTCACCGTGCCGAGATCGAGGCCGTAGGCGGCGTGCTCGTTGATCTGCCAGCCGGCGCCCACACCCAGTACGAAGCGACCACCGCTGATCTGATCGATGGCGGCGGCCATGTTGGCCACGATGGCCGGATGGCGGTAGACGTTGCCGAGCACCAGCGGTCCGAGACGCACATGTTGTGTGCGCGCGGCCAGACCGGACAGCACGGTCAGACACTCGAGGACAGGGCCGTCGGTCGGAAGGCCGGCGGGATCGTCGGGCATGAAGTGATCGGCGAAGTAGACGCCGTCCCACCCGGCTCGATCGCAGGCGACGACCTCGTCGCTGATCTCCGACCACGGTCGTTGGGCGGCGGGCCACACGCTGAATCGCATCGCCGAAACCTATCCGAGCCGGGCTCGGGCCCCGGGTTGAGGCTCAGCCGGCCCGGGCCCAGCGCGGCGCCGCGGGCCCGACCCCTCAATCCACCAACGTGAAGCCGCTGTAGCTGTCCTGGGCCACCTGCGCGCACTTGGCGGCGTAGTCGGGGAAACCGATGAGAGGCATGAACACCCGCTTCTTGCCCGGCACGTTGGCGCCCAGGTACCACGAGTTGCACTTCGGGTACAAGGTGAAATCGGCGATGAGGTTGACCCAGTCGACCCACGCGTCCTGGGCCTCGACCGTCGCTTCGATGGCGCGGTGGTCGTGATCGCGCAGGTAGGTGACGCAGTCGGCGATCCACTCCACGTGCTGTTGGATGGACACGAGCATGTTGGTGAGGACCGACGGGCTGCCCGGCCCGGTGATGGTGAAGAGGTTGGGGAAGCCGGCAACGCTGAGGCCGAGATAGGTGCGCGGACCGGCGGCCCACGCCTCGCCGAGCGCGACGCCGTCGCGGCCGCGGATGTCGACTCGGAGCAGCGCTCCTGTCATGGCATCAAACCCGGTGGCGTAGATGATGCAGTCGAGCTGGTGGTCGCCGGCCGTCGTCCGGATCCCACCGGGCGTGATCCGCTCGATGGGCGTCGATTGCAGGTCGACCAGGTGCACGTTGGGCCGGTTGAAGGTCTCGTAATAGCCGGTGTCGACGCACAGCCGTTTGCACCCGATGACCTGCGTCGGGGTCAGCTTTTCGGCCACCTTCGGGTCAACCACGATCTCGCGTATTCGGTCGCGCACGTAGTCGGCCGCCATCTCGTTGCAGTCAGGGGAGATCAACAGATCGGTGAAGGCGCCGAGGAAGCTGAGACCACCCTGCTGCCAGCGGGCATCGAACTCGGCAGCCCGCTCCTCCGGCGTCGCCTCCAATGCCGAGATCTCGCTGCGGCGCAGGCGGGCCCCGAAGGCGGGCACCATGGTGCGGTTTTCGGCGCGGAAGGCGGCGTAGTCGGCCTTGATGGCGGCGCGCTCGGCGGGCTCGAGCGGACGATTGTGGGCGGGGACCGTATAGGTGGCGGTCCGCTGGAAGACGATCAGCTCGGCGGCTTCCCGAGCGATGATCGGGATGGACTGCACGGCCGACGAGCCCGTCCCGATGATCCCGACTCGCAGGCCAGAGAAGTCGACCCCCTCATGGGGCCATCGGCCGGTGTGATACGTCGGTCCGGTAAAGGTGTCGGCACCTTCGATGGTCGGAGTATTGGCCGACGACAGGCAGCCGGTGGCCATCACCACAAACTGTCCGACGATCTCCTCGCCCGCCTCGGTCCGGACGGTCCACAAACTGGTGTCGTCGCTGAAGGTTGCGGCCACGACCGTCGTGTCGAAGCGGATGTCGCACCGGAGGTCGAAGCGGTCGGCGACATGTTCGGCGTAGCGCAGGATCTCGGGCTGGGGTGCGTAGCGCTCCGACCAGTCCCACTCCTGCTGGAGCTCATCGGAGAACTCGAAGGAGTACTCCATGCTCTCGATGTCGCAGCGGGCGCCGGGATAGCGATTCCAGTACCACGTGCCGCCGACGCCACCGCCGCGCTCGAGGACGACCGCCGACAGGCCCGCCGAGCGGGCGCGGTGGAGCATGTACATGCCGGCGAAGCCGGCGCCCACGATCACCAGATCCACGTCTTGTCGTCGGTCCGTCATCCCGTGCCCCCGTCTACTACACCCGTTGTCTATCGCAGGTGGGGCGACGGTTTCTCGCGACCGGCCGCGAGGCGGACTACGCCGTGCTGCGCCAGCCTCGCTCGAAGGGCAGTCGCCATGCGTGGGGGGCGATCAACGCTCGCATGGACTCCGGTCCCCATGAGTCGACGGGATAGAGCTCGACCGGAGGCGGCCTGTCCAGCAGCGGCGTCGAAACCTCCCAGAGGCGCTCGATGTCCTCGGCCGTCGTAAACAACGTGTGGTCCCCGCTCATGGCGTCGTGGATGAGCCGCTCGTAGGCCTCAAGCACGTCGTCCTCACGCCCGGTCTCGTGCAGCGCGAATTGGAGGCTCAGCTTGTCCAGGGTCATGCCCGGCCCCGGCCGCTTGCCGTAGAACGACAGTGACAATTTCGACGAGTCGGCCAGGTCGAAGGTGAGGTGGTCGGGCCCCAGGGCTCCGACGCCCGAGCCGGCGGGAAACATGCTCTTGGGCGGCTCGCGAAAAGCGATCGAGATGATGCGGGCCCCGTCGGCCATGCGCTTGCCGGTGCGCAGGAAGAAGGGCACGCCCGCCCACCGCCAGTTGTCGATCTCGCACCGCAAGGCGACGAACGTCTCGGTCTGCGACTCGGCGTCGACACCGACAGCGGAGCGGTATCCCTCGTACTGCCCGCGGACGACATGCTCGACCTCGAGGGGTCGGAGAGATCGGAATACTTTGTTTCTCTCTTCGCTGATCGCCCGCGGCTCGAGCGCGGTCGGCGGCTCCATGGCCATGAAGGCGAGCACTTGGAAGAGATGGGTCACGACCATGTCGCGGAAGGCGCCGGTCGCCTCGTAGAAGGCGGCGCGCGCCCCGACGGAGAGCGTCTCCGGGACGTCGATCTGGACGTGGCTGATGTGATCCCGATTCCAGATCGGCTCGAACAGACCATTGGCGAAGCGGAAGGCGAGAATGTTTTGCGCGGCCTCCTTGCCGAGGAAGTGATCGATACGGAAGACCTGCCCCTCGGCGAAGATCTCGTGCACCGCGGCGTTGAGCGATTTGGCGCTGGCGAGGTCGGTGCCGAACGGCTTCTCCATGATGATGCGGGCCCGCTCGACCAGTTTGGCCTCGCCAAGTTGCTGCACCACGGCGCGAGCGGCGGACGGCGGAATGCTCAGATAGTGGAGTCGTCGAGGGGCTCCGCCCAGCACGAGCTCGGCTGCTCCGACGGCGCCCGCCAGCGCGGCGGCGCCACCACTTTGGGGAACGTAGCTCAGTCGCCGAAGGAACGATCCCATCTCGTCAGGGTCGATCGGCGGACGGGCAAACTCGTCGCAGGCCTTCTCTGCAAAGATCCGGAAGGCATCGTCGTCGAGCTCGTCCATCGACGTGCCGACGACGCGGCACTCGGGGAGCAGACCGGCCTGGGAGAGGTGCAACAGACCGGGGAGAAGCTTGCGCCGCGCCAAGTCGCCGGTGGCACCGAAGAGCACGATGACATGAGGCTCGGGAGGAGGCATCACCCCCGGGTCAACGCCGCCGCTCACAGCGGCCGAGCCTACCGGCCCGCGAACCCAGGCAAGCACGGGGCAAACACACCGGAATCCGCGTCGACCGAGTACCGTGCGTCGAAATGTCGAGTGCTCCAGGCGTGGCCAGTCGGCGGGCCCGCTGTCCTGCTTCCTCGGCCAACCTCGGTCCCGGTTTTGACACCTTGGCGATCGCCCTTGCGCTTTACGTCGAGGTCGACGTGCGCGCCGGTCCTCGGCTGATTGTGCGCGCCGAGGGAGAGGGTAAGGAGCTGGCCACCGACCAGACCAACCTGGCGGCTCGCGTGGCCATGGACGTCGCGGGCACGTCGGAGTTGGACATCACCATCCGTTCGCAGATTCCCGTTGCTCGCGGGCTTGGGTCGTCGGCCGCGCTCGCGGTCGCCGCCGCGGCAGCGGCCGGAGCGACAGACCCGCTCGCCGCCGCCGCGGCCGTCGAGGGCCATCCGGAAAACGCAGCCGCGTCACTCCTCGGCGGCCTTGTCACCGCGACCATGCTCGGCTCGCGGCCGGTGGCGTCGAAGCTTCCGCTCGACTCCGGTCTGGCGTTCGTGGTCCTCGTACCCGACGCGCCGTTGCCCACCGTGCAAGCGCGCCAAGCGTTACCGGAGACGGTCAGTCACAAAGACGCCATATTCAACCTCGGGCGCATGGGGTTGCTCATCTCCGGACTCGCCGACCGCCGCCGGCTTGTCGCGGAAGCGACCGAGGATCGGCTGCACCAACAGGCGCGCACCCCGCTGTTTCCTGAGTCGCGTGTGCTGATGGCCGGCCTCCAAGATGCGGGGGCGTTGGCCGCGTGCTGGTCGGGTGCCGGGCCGTCGCTGCTCGCCATCTGCGACAAGAGCGTTGCTGCCAACGTCCGAGAGGCGGGGGAGCGTCTCCTGCGCGAGGCGAGGATTGCGGGCCGCGCCGTGCTGCTCAAGGCCGACGCCAAAGGCCTTATCGTGACGCCGCTCGGGTAGCGTCGGCGATGTGCCTCTCGAGCCGTCCCGCGATCTTGTTGCCATCCCCAATCCCCACCCCGATCGGGAGTATGAGGTGCGGTGCGACACGGCCGAGTTCACCTGCAACTGCCCGATCACCGGTCAGCCCGACTTCGCCACCGTGACGGTCTCCTACGTGCCGGGGCCGTCGATCGTGGAGCTCAAAAGCCTCAAGCAGTACTTCTGGAGCTACCGCAACGAAGGCGCCTTCCACGAGGACGTCACCAACCGCATCCTGGACGATCTCGTCGCCGCCGTCGCCCCTCGCCGCATGACGGTGATCACCGACTGGTTGGTGCGCGGCGGCATCCACACGGTCGTCGAAGCATCCCACCCCGCGCCTCGCTAGCTTCGACGCCCGTGGAGCTTGCCAACGTTCGTCTTGTCGCCTCCGGTATCGGCTTCCCCGAAGGGCCGATCGCCATGCCCGACGGGAGCGTCATCCTCGTCGAGATCAAGCGGGGGACCTTGAGTCGGGTCACCCCTGACGGCGCCATCGAGGTGATCGCCGACCTCGGCGGCGGCCCCAACGGCGCCGCCATCGGACCCGACGGCGCCGTCTACGTGTGCAACAACGGTGGCTTCGAATGGCAGGAGGTGATGGGCTTCACCCTTCCCGGTCACCAGCCCGTCGACTACTCGGGCGGCCGGATCGAACGCGTCGATCTGGCGACGGGCGACGTGACCGTCCTCTACACCGAGTGCGGCGGCCATCCACTTCGGGGCCCCAACGACTTGGTCTTCGATGCCGGCGGCGGCATGTGGTTTACCGATCACGGCAAGATCCGCGACCGGGAGCGCGACCACGGAGGCATCTACTACGCGTTGGCTGACGGGTCGGCCATCACCGAGGTCATCTTCCCCGCTGAGGCGCCCAACGGCATCGGTCTCTCGCCTGAGGGCTCCACCCTGTATTACGCCGAGACCTACACCGGCCGCGTCTACCAACGACGGGTGGTGGGTCCCGGTCAGCTGGCCCCCGCGGGGGCGGTCGATCCCACGGTGCTGCTGGTCGGCTTGCCCGGGGCGATGATGCTCGACTCCCTCGCCGTTGACTCTGCGGGTAACGTCGCCGTTGGGACCCTGGGCCTCACGCCGGGCATCACCGTCATCGCTCCCGACGGGCAGTGGGAGTTGGTGAACGTGCCGGCCGAGTTCTTCGATCCGTTGGTCACCAACATCTGCTTCGGCGGGCCCGACCTCACGACGGCGTATTGGACGTGTTCGTCGACGGGTCGGTTGATCGCCGGCGACTGGCCCCGCCCCGGTTTGAAGCTCGAGTTTTGAGGTGGCGGACCGCAATGTCCTGGGCGGCGAGTTGGAGTCCTGCGGCACCGACCCGTTGACCGGCTTCTATCGAGACGGATGCTGTAGCACCGGGCCCGACGACACGGGCAGCCACACCATCTGCGCGGTCGTCACGGCGGAGTTTCTGGCCCACCAGCAAGCGATCGGCAATGACTTGAGCACACCGATGCCGCAGTACCGATTCCCGGGGCTGGTGCCCGGAGACCGGTGGTGCGTGACGGCGTTCAACTGGCTGCGCGCCTACCGGGACGGCGCCGCCTCTTTGGTCGTTCTGGCGAGCACCCATGAGCGCGCCCTCGACATTGTCCCGCTCGACGCCCTGCGCGAACACGCCGTCGACGTGCCCCCCGACACGAGCGCCATCGACCAGCTCTAGCTGGGAGCTCTTTTACGGAATACTGGCGCCATGCTCCCCAGCTTCCGGTTGTCGCAGTGATGAGTTGGCCCGCTGGATTCATGTGGGGGACGGGAGCGTCGGCGACGCAGACGCAGGGCGCCGGTCCGGCATCGGACTGGCTGCGCTGGGAGCAGGCGGGTCGGGCGCCCGTCTCCGGCGACGGCAACGGGTTCGGCACCCGCTACGCCGAGGACTTCGCCATCCTCGCCGGGCTGGGGCTCACCCACCACCGGATGTCCATCGACTGGTCCCGCATCGAGCCTGAGGAGGGCAAGCGCTACGCGGGGGCCATCGAGCACTATCGCGACATCCTCACTGCCGCCCGCGAGGCGGGGATCGACCCGTGGGTCTGCCTGTTTCACTTCACCCTTCCCAATTGGGTGGCGGAGAAGGGCGGTTTCCAGGCCGAGGAGACCCGCACCAACTTTTGGGCCCGGCATGTCGACTTCGTCGCTGAGACGTTTGGGGACCTGGTCGCGGGATGGCAGCCGGTCAACGAGACCAACTACTACGCCCGGATCGCCTACAGCGGCAGCCGACCGCCGGGCGTGACCGATCGTGAGGCGATGGCGATCGTCGACGTGGCCATCCACCTCGCGACCGCTGAGGCTGCCGCCACGCTGCGCCAGACAGGCCTCCCGGTGTCATCGATCTTCGGGTACTCGCCCGCCCTCGGCCATGACGATGAGCCGGCGACAACCAAGGCCGTCGAGCGCTTTTACGAGAACAGTTGGGGGCCCGGTCTCGGTCTCTTCCGCGACGGCGTGCTCCGCGTGTACGGCGCCCCCGTCGTCGAGCGCCCGGATCTGGTCGGGTGCTTCGACCTCATCGGCTTCTCGTATTACGCCACCATGGGGTACGCCCACGGCCAGCCGACGATCTACCCGGCCGACGCCCCGGTGTCCCCGCTCGGCTATGGCATCTGGGCTGACGGTCTCGGTCTCGCGCTCGATCGTCTGCACGCCGAGATCCCCGGTGTCCCGCTGCTGATCGCCGAATACGGGATCGGGACCCAGGACGATGCCGTGCGGGCCGCCTACATCGCCCGGGGGTTGGAGATGACCACCGCGGCACTCGGTCGGGGCATCGACGTGCGCGGCTTCTTCCACTGGACCGCCGTCGACAACTACGAGTGGCTGCACGGGTACGACGTGTCGTTCGGCATCATCGACGGCGACCGCGTCATCCGGCCCAGCGCCCGAGTCCTCCAGGCCGCAGCCGCGGACACGCCACCTGGCTCGTGAGCGCCCCGTGCTGGGCGCTCGGGCCGTTCACCCGGTCGGGTGGGGTCCTGGCCCCGCTGTCCGAGGCGACGTTCGTCTGTCCGGTGAGGGGCGCTACCGGGGCACGTCGCGCGTCGGCGCCGCTCGCCACCCCTGACTTAGCCGGCCTCGGACGCTCGTCTCCCTGGTAGGGGTGAGCCGAATCGGATGAGGTTGTCGTCGACGTCGATGTGGGCGCCTTCGCGCAGGCCGTACTCGGTGTCCGAAACCGGATGTGTGTGGCCACCGATGCCGGGCCGGGTCCACTCGGCGTACAGGGCGTCGGCGTCACTGACGTAGAGATAGGTCGCGCTCGGCGCCATCGAGTGGTCGTGGCTCTCGCCATCGCCGTGGTCGTGGTCCTCGCCATCGCCGTGGTCGTGATCATGCTCGTGGTCGTGGGTGTGCACCGTGGCGAGGTGGATGCCCGTCCCGTCGCGGTCGGCGAAGCCGTAGTAGTCGCTGTTGTCGTAGGGGCTGACGGTGAAGCCCAACGCCTCGTAGTGGCGGAGAGCGACGCCCAGGTCCCTGACCCAGAAGATCGGGCAAAACCGGCTGAGGTGGGCCGGGCCCGCGACAGGAGGACTCGGCTCGCGCTTGATCCGACCCTTGACCTCGCCGAGGGCGGCGAGTCCGGCGCGCAGACCGCTGATCTGCTCGGGCGACAGCAAGGTGGCCAGCTCGGTGTCGACCGCCTCGATGGCGGCGCGGCACGCGCCCGCCGCGGTGTGGCCCCGCTCGGTCAAGACGAAGGTCGCCCGACCGCCGTCGTCGGGTGTGGTCTCTCGCGTCAGGTACCCCCTTGTCACGAGGGCGACGATGAGTTGGCGGGCGTCCTCCTTGGTGATGGCCAGCCCGCTCACCATCTCCTGCCCGGTCGCGCCGCGGTCGGCCAAACCGCCCGGGCCGGCCATACCGCCGAGCACGAAGGCGCCGTCGCGAGGAATGTCGGTGCACCCGACGTCGGTCAGGGACGCTCGCATGGCGGCGGCGTAGGTGCCGCGGGCTCCTCGCAGCAGGGCCGGCATGACGACTTCATCGAGGCTCATGTCGATTACTTGGCGGGCACGGCCCGCATGCGATTGTTGCGCGGGTTGTGCTCCAGTTCGGCCAGGCCGAGCGCCTCGAGGAGCGGAGGCAGGTAGACGCCAAATCTGCCGCGCAGGCCCTTCTTGGTGCCGTACCAACCGCCGACGGGGTTGCTGTCCGCACGACCCCAGGCTTCGACGGTGCCTTCCGGGGCCGGCTTCTGCTCGTCGGTGCCGCCCAGGGCCATCCAGTCCCCGTGTGCGATGAGCATGTGGTGGAGGTCTTCGATGCACCCCAGCTGATAGCGCAATTGTGTGGACCCGACCTGGCAGATCAAGGACGGCGGATCGGCGGACTCGTCACGCCACATCTGATACTCCGACGTGCCGGGAGGGGTCTTGAGCAGCCAGGGGTCGTCCTTGGTTCCGCTGGGCATGGGAGGAGCGTAGCCACCCCTTGACCTCTGCGACGTGGTGCCGAAGCGGCGCAAAATTGCCGAGCGAGGGCGGGAAGCCGTCGGTAGAGTCGGACCCGTGATCGCTTCACTGACGACGACGCCGGGTACGCCCGGCGCGAGCGCGTCGCTGTAGTCACAGCGCCACGCGACACCGCCCCGGGTCCTGACGGTCCCCGGGCGAGGCGCTTGTCCTCCTGGGGGCCCGACGGGCCCGCAACCCCCACCGGAGGACAGCCATGGAGTATCCCGATCACCGCCGTCTTGGCCGCCAACTCAAGATCTTCGCAACCGACGAGTTGTGCGGCGCCGGCCTGCCGCTGTGGCTGCCGGCGGGCGCCGCCGTCCGAGGAGAGATCGAACGATTCGTCGTCGACCTCGAGCGCCGCCGTGGCTATCAACACGTCTACACACCCGAGCTGGCCAAGCTCGAGCTCTACCAACGCTCGGGTCACTGGTCGCACTACCACGACGACATGTATCCGCCGATGGAGGTGGGCGCCGAGCAGGTCGTGCTCCGACCGATGAACTGCCCGCATCACATCTTGGTCTTCGCCTCCGAGGGCCGGTCGGCGCGCGACCTGCCATTGCGCCTGGCCGAGCTCGGCACCATGTTTCGCTTCGAGCGCTCGGGCGTCGTCGGTGGTCTCTCGCGCGTCCGACAGATGACCCTCAACGACGGCCACGTCTTCTGCGCGGCGGATCAGGTCGGCGATGAGATCGCCGCCATCCTGGGAATGGTCGCCGACGCTTACCGGGCCCTCGCGATACCGGCCCCGTCCTACCGCCTCTCCCGACGGGGCGACGGCGCCAAATACGTCAGCGACGCTCCCATGTGGGACCAGGCCGAATCCATCTTGCGGTCGGTGCTCGACGAGCTTGGCCTCGACTATGAGGAGGCCGACAACGAAGCCGCCTTCTACGGGCCGAAGATCGACCTGCAAGTCCGCGACCCGCAAGGCCGTGAGGAGACCCTCTCGACCGTGCAGGTGGACTTCCACCTGCCCGCCCAATTTGGTCTCGAGTTCCAGCGTGGCCCGCTCCGTGAGCGCCCCGTCATGGTGCACCGCTCGATCGTGTCGACCATGGAGCGCATGGTGGCGCACCTCCTCGAGGTCCACGACGGTGCGCTCCCCGTGTGGCTGGCGCCGACACAGGTGGTCGTCGTCCCCATCGTCGACGACGCCCAGACCTACGCGCGCTCGGTGGCCGACAGACTGCGAGCCGAGGGCGTCCGGGTCGAGCTCGATGATCGCGACGCCACGCTGGGCGCCCGCATCCGCGACGGCGAGCAGCGGCGCCTCCCCTACATCGTCGTGATCGGCCAGCGCGAGGTGGCGGCCGCCAATCTGTCCGTCCGCCTCCGCTCGGGTGGGGCGCTACCCGCTCTGGGCATCGACGAGTTCGTCGACCTGCTCAGCCGGGTCATCGCCGCTCGGTCGGGGGACCTGCGGTTGGCCGCCAGAGGGGCCGGCTGAGGGGCCGCCCGAGGGGCCGGCTGAGGGGCCGGGCGGGCTGCCGGCCGACAGAAGACCGCGCCGCCCCAACAGGCCCAGACCAACGAGGGTGGCCACGCCGATGGCGATCAGCAGTGGATAGTCCGGATACGACCGGTAATGGAAGTCGATCCGGTGCACGCCAGCCGGTACGTCGACGCCCACCAAGCTCGGCGCCACCATGATCGTCGGCCGTCGTACCCCGTCGACCTTCACCGTCCATCGCGGGTCGTAGGTCGCCTTCAGGACGACCGCGGCCGAGCGGGTCGCCTCAACGGTCCCCGAGAACTCACCCGTGGCTTCGGCGTTGTGCAGGCTCAACACGGCACCCGGAGGTCCGCCTGGTGGCACCGGGTCCGGAGTCGTCGGCGGGGCGGCCGGCCGGCCGTCGAAGGCGACGGTCGGGTACTCGTTGTGCGATGCCAGATCGGAGTCCATGAAGGCCTGACTGGCCGCGTCCATGGTGGCCCGATTGGCCGTCACCGACCCGATGAGGTCGACGACTTGGAAGTAGCCGCTGGTCTGGAGCTCGTAGAGACGGTGCTGGCCCTGCTCGCCGATCAGCTTGGCCGGCACGCTCGGCGATCGGTAGCTCGGCAGGAGCAGATACTTGACGTTGAGCATCTGGTACTGGGCCAGATCGTCCTCGTTGAACGACGCCTCGATGTCGGCGGAGAGCGACGTGAGCGTGCGGAACGTGAAGCCGACGCCATCGGCATCGGCGTTGGCCAGCTCGGCGAAGACAGGGACCTGTCCGACGGTGTAGCGGGTGCCCCAGTTGGACCGCAGGCCGGCGTAGACCCGACCGTCCCCGGCGTCGCGAGCCTGATCGATCAAGACGTTGAGGTCGGCTCCGTCGGTCCGATCGGCGGCGCGCTGGGCGGTGATGAAGGCCGAGTCTTTGAGGTCGAATGTGGCCCGGCTGGTCCATGCCGGCGCCAAACCGCCGACCGTCGCAGCGACGATCACGACGGCGGCGATCGTCGCGCCCACCGCGCCCCAGCGCGACGACGCGAATCGGGTGAGCCAGCCCCCCAGCGCGGCCAGGCCGACCCCGGCCAAGAGGATCGCCGCGAGGTCGACGCCCATGACAAACCGGTGGATCTGGAGATCCCCATTGCCCGGAATCCGGTCGATGATGGCCCCGAGCGTGGGCCGGCCGAAGTAGAGGAGCAGGCTGAGAAGACCGGCGCCCAGGACGGCCCGCGCCCGCTCGTCGCGGCGGGCCCGGGCGAGGCACACCACGAGGCCGACGGCGGCCAGAACGGTGACCACCGGCGGTCGCCCGGCGTCGAACAGGCGGCCGGTCACCAGCCAACCCAGCACCTTCCGGGCGCCGTAGGAGTTGTTGTAGAAGGTGCCCTTGTAGAAGATGCTCTGGGTCGACCAGTCCCGATCGGCAATGAGCGGCACCAGGACCCAGGCGGCGATCAAGGCGGCGCCGAGTCCGACGACAACGGCGCGAGCGGCCCGACGCACGAGACCGTGCCACGCGAGGACGACCCAGACGCCGACCGTCAACGCGGCGAGGTACCCGGTCATGAAGTGGACGGCGATGGTGAGGGCGAGGGCGGCGGCCGCCGTCGCGTAGTAGCGGCCGGTCGAGACCGCCCGCCAGGTCAGCCCCCAGGCGGGGGGCAGCAACCACATGCCCCAGATCTGGGTATAGAGCCCGTATCCCCGCCAGATGTAGCTGCCGGCCTCGAAGCCGTAGCCCGGCGTGCTGACGAGCAGGGGTGACAAGAGGGCGGCCGCGGCCGAGGGCCAACGACCCCATCCAAACAGGCGGGCACCCCAGTACACCGAGAGCGGCCACAGCGCCAGGAGCAGGTACAAAAACCAGAGATAGGTGGTCTGCGCCGCTCCACCGACGAGTTGCCAGACGTAGGCGGTGACGATCGCCGGGAGGCTTTGGTAGTGATGAAATTCGGAGGTGCCCAGCGAGAAGTAGGGGTACCAGCCGTCGAGCGGGACGCGCCCGCTTCGGATCTGGGCGCCGGCCCACCGCACCATGGACAGATGGAGGGCGCTGTCATTGAGGTTTTCGGCCGGTCGTACCTCGGCGTGCATGGCGACGAGGCCGAAGACACACGCCACGGCGACGACCAGTAGAGGAAGCCACCGGTCCCGGCGAGCCCGCTGAACGGTGGGTGGGGCCGTCGCCATCGGCCCGAGTCTGCCTCACGGCAGTTTGGCCTAAGGTCACGCGGGGGAGGGCTCGTGATCCGGACTATCGACCAAACGCTGTACGAGGTGATCGGTCGTCGGCGCGACGTGCGGGCGGAGTTCACCGGCGCACCGATCGACGACGAGGCCCTGGGCCGGGTCCTGGCGGCCGCGCACGCGGCGCCGAGCGTGGGGCTGAGTCAACCGTGGGACTTCATCGTGGTCGAGTCGCCCGACACCCGGGCGACGTTTCGCCAACACGTGATCGACGAGCGCGCCGTGTTCGCGGCGACGCTGCCACCGGAGCGTGGGGCCACCTTTGCGCGCATCAAGATCGAAGGCATCCAAGAGGCCAGCGTCGGCATCGTCGTCACCTACGACTCGACGCGGGGCGCGCCGCACGTGCTCGGTCGTCACGCCATCGCCGACGCCGGCCTGTACTCCGCCTGCCTGGCCATCGAAAACCTGTGGCTGGCGGCCACCGCCGAGGCTCTCGGCGTCGGGTGGGTGTCGTTTTACCGGGAGGAGTTCTTGGCCGCGCTGCTCGGCATCCCCGACCACGTTCGCCCCCTCGCCTGGCTGTGCGTCGGCCCGGTGTCGCACTTCGAGGAGGTGCCCGATCTCGAGCGTCACGGCTGGCGTGAGCGCCGACCCCTCGAGGACGCCGTCCACCACGAACGCTGGGGGATTCGCTAGGTCGAGGCCGCCATGTCCCGCAGGGTCGTCACCGTGCGCCAATTGCGGGCCGTCACCTTCACGCCGAGCCGGCGGTCCATCAGGTCGGCCGTGAGCTTGGTCTTGGCCTGCCCGTCGTGGTACCAGACATAGAGGACACGGTCGCCCAGGGCGAACTCCTCGGTCGCGAACTGGGCGGGATCCAAGGTGGCGAACGCCTCGGGCGTGGGGTTGGCGGTAAGGAAGACGGCGACGAACATGGCCGGCTCGGCTGTCGCCGCCGCCATCGGGTTGGCCTCGATCACGTGAGCCAACTGCTCGGCCGTGCGGACCTGCACGCCGATGTCGAGCCCCAGCTCAGCGGAGATGCCGTCGGCGATGGCTGCGGTCACCCGGCCGGGGTCATCGTCTTGGCTGGTGAGGACGGCGTTGCCGCTCTGCACGTACGTCGCCACGTCGGTGTAGCCCAGCCCGGTGAGCAGCTTGCGCAAATCAGCCATGGCGATCTTGTTGTGGCCGCCGACGTTGATCCCCCGGAGCAGCACCGCGAAGCGCGTCATCGGCTCCATCATCGCCGACGTCTCGGAGTACATTTGGGGGAATGAGCAGCCAGTACTGGGTGGAAACGCTCGGCTGCCCCAAAAATCAGGTCGACTCGGACAAGCTCGAGGGCACCTTGCTGGCCGATGGCCTCACGCCGGCCGCTTCCCCGGCGGACGCCGACGTGGTGGTCGTCAACACCTGCGCGTTCATCGAGGCGGCCCGGCAGGAGTCGATCGACACCATCCTCAGCCTGGCCGGGACGCGCAAGGCCGACGCGCGCCTCGTCGTCACCGGCTGCATGGCTGAGCGCTACGGCACCGAGCTGGCCGAGGCCATACCGGAAGCCGATCTGGTAGCCGGTTTCGGCGTGCCCGTCACACTCGGGGCCAAATCGCGAACGGGCAACATTCCCCTCCTTGACCTGCTCAACCTCCCCCGTCCGCCGAGCGCGGCACCGTGGGCGTACGTCAAGGTGGCCGAGGGGTGCGATCGGACGTGCGGCTTTTGCGCCATCCCGAGCTTCCGGGGACCGCAGCGCAGCCGCACCCCGGAGTCGATCCTGGCCGAGGTCGATGCGCTCGGCGCGGCCGAGATCGTGCTCGTGGCGCAGGACCTGGCGTCGTACGGCAAGGACCGGCCCGAGCTCGGTGCCGGGTCGATCATCGATCTGGTGTCCGCCGTCGCCGCCCGCGTGCCCCGCGTCCGGTTGCTGTACCTGTATCCCTCCGAGCTCACCGACGGTCTGATCTCGGTGATCCAATCGACCGGGGTGCACTACTTCGATCTGAGCCTCCAGCACGTGTCCAAGCCGTTGCTGCGGCGCATGCGGCGATGGGGCGAAGGGCAACGGTTCCTCGATCGCATGGCGTCGATTCGGGAGCGCATGCCCGACGCCGCCTTCCGTTCCAACTTCATCGTCGGGTATCCCGGCGAGACCGAGGCCGACCACGACCAGTTGCTCGAGTTCGTCTCGTCAGCGCAGCTGGATTGGTGCGGTTTCTTCAGCTTCTCGCGCGAGGAGGGGACCTACGCCGCCGGGCTGGATGGTCAGGTCGAAGCGGGACTGGTCGCCGACCGGTTGGCCGAGCTCACCGAGCTCCAAGATCGCATCACGACCGACCGGAGGGCCGCCCTCGTGGGGACGGTGTGCGAGGTCTTGGTCGATGCTCCCGGCGTGGGCCGTAGTCATCGCGAGGCGCCCGAGATCGACGGGATCATCAACGTGCCGATCGAGTTGGCCGTCGGGTCGTTCGTGAAGGTGGAGATCACGGGTGCTGCGGGCCCCGACCTGGAGGCGGTGTGCCGTGGCTGACACCGGGGCGGCCGGATCGGGCTCGTTCGGCCCGTCGGCGCTGGCGACGCCGGCCAACGCCATCACCGTCTTCCGGTTGCTGACGACGCCCCTCATGGTGGTGCTCATCGCCCGGGCCGGACCGTCGTGGTCGGCGGTCGCTGCATGGTTTGTGTTGTCATGCACCGACGGGCTCGACGGGTATCTGGCCCGGCGTCAGGGGACGACGCGTTCGGGTGCCTTCCTCGATCCGCTGGCCGACAAGATCTGCGTGCTCGCCGCCATGGGCGCGCTTGTTGCCGTCGGGCGGTGGTGGTGGCCGCCCGTCGCGTTGATCGCGGCGCGCGAGTTGATCCAGACCGGGCTGCGCTACCGCCTCGGCCGCCGCGGCATCAGCATCCCCGCCACCCAGTGGGCCAAGGTCAAGACCTGGCTGCAGGACATGTCCGTGGGCGCCGCGCTGCTGCCGTGGCTGGCGCCACACCACGCCTTCGTCCAGGCCATCTTGTGGACGGCGGTGGTGTTGACGGTGGTGACGGGCGCGCAGTATCTGGCCGACAGTCGCCACGCCGCGCCCGCCCACGTTCCGGCCTAGCCGGTGCACTGCGAGGTCGTCGCCGTCGGGACCGAGCTGCTGCTCGGGCAGATCGTCGACACCAACTCATCGTGGATCGGCTCGCGACTGGCCGAGGCCGGTATCGACTCGCACTTCCAGACCAAGGTCGGTGACAACCATCAGCGCATCGTCGATGCCCTCAGGTTGGCGCTGTCCCGATCGGACGCGGTCATCTGCTGCGGCGGGCTCGGGCCCACACAGGACGACATCACCAGGGACGCGCTCGCTGAGGTCATGGGGGTTTCGCTCGAGCGCGACGAGGAGATGGTGGCCTTCATTGCCGAGCTCTTCTCGGCCCGCGGTCGGGAGATGCCGCCGTCAAATGCCCTCCAGGCCGACAAGCCGGTGGGGGCGAGCTACATCCCCCAGCAGAGGGGCACTGCACCCGGCTTGATCTGCCCCGTGGGCGACAAGGTCATCTACGCGGTGCCGGGAGTGCCCTACGAGATGGAGGACATGATGGACCGGGCCATCGTGCCCGACCTCGTCCGCCGGGCCGGCTCGACGGCGGTCATCCGTAGTCGCGTCCTGCGTACGTGGGGCCTCTCGGAGAGCGCCCTGGCCGAGCTGGTGGCGCCCCGCTTCGCCGCCCTCGAGGGCGTCGCGGGGGCGCCGACGATCGCCTTCCTGGCGAGCGGCATGGCCGGCATCAAGGTCCGGGTCACCGTCAAGGCAGGCTCCCCGGCCGCGGCTGACGAGATGCTGAGCGAGGAGGAGGCGCGCCTGCGGGCGCTCATCGGCGACATCGTCTTCGGCGTCGACGACGACACCATGGCATCGGTCGTCGCGTCGCAACTGGTCGGCGCCGGCCTCACCCTCGGGGTGGCCGAGTCCCTTACCGGCGGCATGATCGGCGTCCAACTCACCGATGTGCCCGGCGCCAGCGGTTGGTTTCGCGGCTCCATCGTGACGTATGCGTCGGAGGTCAAGTTCGACGTGCTCGGACTACCGGAGGGGCCGGTGGTGTCATCGTCTGCCGCGGAGGCGATGGCGCTTGGCGCCGCTCGCGTGCTCGGCGCTTCCGTGGGGCTCGGCGTCACCGGCGTGGCGGGGCCGACCGAGCAGGATGGGATGCCCGTCGGGACCGTGTTTGTCGGCGTCGCACTGGGGTCGGAGGTGGTGGCCACCGAGATGCACCTGCCTGGCGACCGCAGCCGCATCCGCCAGTACGCCACCATCAGTGCGTTGGACCAGCTGCGTCGGTCGCTCCGCTAGGTTTCGCGGCGATGACGGCAGTGGTGGTCGAGGGTCTACGCAAGCGTTACGGTGCCGTCGACGCCGTGCGGGGCGTCAGCTTCTCGGTCGAGGAGGGCGAGGTGTTTGCTCTCCTGGGACCCAACGGGGCGGGCAAGACGACGACGGTAGAGATCCTCGAAGGATTCCGCCCCCACGACGGGGGTCGGGTCGAGGTACTGGGTTACGACCCGGGCAACCGATCGACGAGACGCGGGCTGCGGGAGCGGATGGGCATCGTGTTGCAGGAGCTGGCCGTCGAGCCCACGCTCAGCGTGCGCGAGGTGCTGACCCGCAACGCCGGCTACTACCCCGCACCACGGGGGGTCGGGGAGGTCATCGAGCTCGTCGGGTTGGGCGAGAAGGCCAACGCGCGGATCAAGACGCTGTCGGGTGGTCAGCAACGCCGACTCGATCTCGGCCTCGGCATCATCGGTGACCCCGACATCCTCTTCCTCGACGAGCCCACCACCGGCTTCGACCCATCGGCGCGGCGCGCCGCCTGGGATTTGGTGAAGGCGCTCACCGGCGCGGGCACGACGGTCATCCTCACCACCCATTACATGGACGAGGCGGAGGCGCTCGCCGACCGCGTGGCCATCATCGCCCGTGGCGAGATCGTCGCCACCGGGACGCCCGACTCGCTGGGCGGCCGGGACGCCGGCGATGTCGAGATCCGCTTCCATCTACCGGCCGCGATAGCCGCAGCCGATCTGCCGGTGCCGGTCGAGAGCGTCGACGGCACGCTGGTCAAGATCAAGACCGACCAGGAGGTCCAGGTGCTGCACAAGCTGACGGGCTGGGCCATCCGGCGCAAGGTCGTCCTGACCGGCCTGGCCGTCGAACGTCTCTCGCTCGAAGACGTGTATCTGCGCCTCGTCGGTGACCCGGGCGGCGCCGCCGAGGTGGCGGCCGAACCCCGGGTGAAGGCGGTCTCGTGAGCGTCGCGGAAGCCAAGAGCAAGGGGCCGCTCGGAGACGTGGTTATGGTGGCGCGGCAGACGGGCTACGAGCAGCTGGCGTTCTGGCGCAACCGGATCGGCGCCATCTTCACCGTCGGCTTCTCGACCGTCTTCCTGGTGTTGCTGGCGGCCGGTGGCGGTGGCAGTCGGATCAGCTTCCTCGGCAACATCCGCCAGATCCAGTACTACGCCCCGGGCTTCGTCGCCTATGGGGTGATGTCGGCGTGCTTCAACATGCTGGCGATCACCATGGTCGTCCGCCGGGAAACCGGGTTGCTCAAACGACTGCGCCTGAGCCCGCTCCCCAACTGGGTGATGATGGGCGCGATCTTCGTCAACGCCCTCATCGTGGCCGCCGTGCAGGTCGTGCTCCTCCTGGTGATCGGGCGGCTCGCCTACCACCTCCAGTTGCCGCACAACTACCTGGCGCTGATCCTCGCCATCGTTGTCGGGGACATCTGCTTCACTGCCCTTGGCGTGGCCGCCAGCACCCTGATCCCCAATCAAGAGGCAGCCGGGCCATCGGTCTCCATCGTGTTTTTTGTGCTGCTCTTCCTGTCCGGGCTGTGGTTCCCCCTCAAGTCGGGCTCCGGCCTGGCGCGGGTGTCATCCATCTTCCCGGTGCGGCACCTGATCACAGCCGTCTTCGCCCCCTTCGACCTCCGACCGGGCGTGTCGCCGTGGTCGTGGAACGACCTCGGGGTCATGGCCATCTGGGCGGTTGTCGGCGCCGTTGTGGCGACCCGCCGATTCAAGTGGGAACCGCGAAGGGGCTAGGACGTGGCCATCGTCTCCATCGGGCGACGCCTCACCGATCTGGCCGAGGCCGATCCTGACCGTCCGTCACTCACCTGCGATGGCCACACCATCACCAGGGCTGAGGTCGAGTCCAAAGCCAATCGACTGGCGCGCGCGTACGCCGGCCTCGGCGTCGTCCAGGGCGACCTGGTCACCATCGCCCTTCCCAACTCGATCGAGTTTTACCTGGCCTGCTTCGCCATCTGGAAGCTGGGCGCGACGCCGCAACCCGTCTCGTCGCGGCTCCCGCTCGCCGAACGAGAAGCGATCGTCGAGTTGGCCGACTCACGCCTCATCGTCGGCGTCGACTCGCATCCAACTCGCGTGTCCCTTCCTGCCGGGTATCAGCCGCCCGCCGATCTCGACGACAGCCCGCTCCCCGACGTCATCTCGCCCTCGCTCAAGGCCCCGACGTCGGGCGGGAGCACGGGCCGTCCCAAGCTGATCCTGTCCGGTGACCCGGGCGTTGTGGACGTCGAGGCCGGCCCCACTCTGATGCAGAAGGTCGACGGGTGCGAGGTGGTGGCCGGCCCGCTCTATCACAACGGACCGTTCATCTTTTCGATGGGCGCCTTCTTTCACGGCAACCATCTCGTCGTCGAGTCGCACTTCGATGCCGTCGACACCCTCCGCCTGATCGAGCAGCACGCCGTCGACTGGATCTTCCTCGTGCCCACCATGATGCATCGCATCTGGCGGCTCGACCCGGCGGTGCGCGACTCTTTTGACCTGAGCAGCTTGGTCGTCATGCTGCACCTTGCCGCGCCATGCCCCCCGTGGCTCAAACAAAACTGGATCGAGTGGCTCGGCCCCGAGCGCATCTTCGAGCTGTATGCCGGCACCGAAGCTCAAGCGGCGACCTGGATCACGGGGACCGAGTGGTTGGAGCATCGCGGCTCCGTCGGCCGGCCGCTCGTGGGGGAGATGAAGATCCTCGGACCTGACGGCGAGGAGCTCGCGCCCGGTGAGGTCGGCGAGGTGTGGATGCGCTCGCCGCCCACGCGCGAGCGTCCCACCTACGAGTACCGCGGCGCCGAAGCCCGCCGGCGCGAGGGCGGCTGGGAGTCCCTCGGCGACCTCGGCTCGATGGACGCCGACGGCTACCTCTATCTCTCCGACCGGCGCGTCGACCTCATCCTCGCCGGCGGCGCCAACATCTATCCGGCTGAGGTGGAGGCTGCGCTCGAGGAGCATCCCGGCGTGCTCGGCTCTGTCGTCATCGGCCTGCCCGACGATGACCTCGGCCAGCGGGTCCACGCCATCGTCCACGTCGCCGACGTCGGCGCGCCTCCGTCCGAGGCATCGCTGCGCGCCTTCCTCGACACACGGCTGGTGCGCTACAAGGTGCCGCGCACGTTCGAGTTCGTCGACTCATTGCTCCGCGACGACGCCGGCAAGGTGCGCCGGTCCGCTCTGCGGGATGCGCGAATCGGTTCATGACCCTGGGGAATGTGGCCGGGTCGCGACCGGGCCACATTCCCCTCGTCGTGCTGTTTAGACGAGGGCGCCGACCCGCATGAAGTCGGCGAAGTTGCCGGAGTAGAAGCGGTCCCTCGCCTCGTCGGATACGCCGTCCATCGTCGCCTCGAAGCGGCCGAGCGGATCCTTCGTCCCCTCCGGATGCGGATAGTCGGACGAGAACATGAGCAGGTCGTCTCCGGCGAGGTCGATGAGCTGGCCGATGGGCTCACCGGGGAACGGCGTGAACCACATCTGGCGGTGGATGTACTCGGCCGGCTTGAGGGGCATGGCGTTGAGTTGAGGTTCGGTCCGACGGAAGTTGGTGGTGGCCAAATCCATGCGGGTCAGCATCGACGGGACCCACAGCGCGCCGAGCTCGATCACGCCGCCGTGCAGATCGGGGAAGCGCTCGAAGAGACCGTCCATGGCCATGGCGGAGACGAAGATCTCGGGGGCGTGGTGGAGGGCCATGTAGTCCTTGGAGCGAACGTTCTCCCCGCCGCCGATGAAGTCGGTCACGGGCGGAAGGCCGTTGTTGTGCAGGCTCCGAGCGACGCCTTGACGGCTGCCACCGACGTGGAGGACGAAGGGCACGCGCGCCTCGGCCAGGCGCCCCCACACGCCGTCGTAGTCGGGGTGGGTGTGGGAGATCTCCTTGGGGGGATCATGGGTGACGTGCACGGCGGCGATGCCGTCATCGAGACACGCTTGGAGCTCGTTGGCGGCGCGGACCGGGTTGCCGATGGGGAGCATAGCGACAGGGAGCAGGCGCTCGTCGTGTGAGCAGAAGTCGACCATGCCGCGGTTGTGGGCGCGCAGCCCTCCCCACCGAACGGCGGGGTCCTTGGAGTAGAGGAACTGGCTCGGCGAGAACGTGCTGAACACCAACTGGCGGTCGAAGCCGAGCAGGTCGAGGGCGCGGCTGCGCTCCGCGGAGTCGAAGGCGCCGAGGGCTGACCAACCTTTGGCCCCCATGAGGTTGTCCTCGAGGGCTTTGGCCTTGGCCGCGTCCCCCTTGCGGGCGGCCGCCTGCTCGATGGCCTCTTCGGCCAACGCGCCGGCGCCGCCCAATTCGAGCGGGCGGATCTGGGGGCGAATGGCTTCGTCGGCGTAGGGAGCCAGCCAGTCGTGGAGCTCCATGATGTGGCTGTCGGCGTCGAAGTAGGTGCGACCAGCGGCATAGGGCATATGTCGGAACGTACGCCTCGTCGCCCCCATCGTCAACGAGGCCTGGCGTAGAGTCCGCCATGCCCGATCGTCGGCTGAGCAGACGCGCCTTCTTGCAGTACTCGGCGGGGAGCCTCGCCGCCGGCGCGGTGCTGTCGACCCGCTCGGCTCGGTCGCTCTCGCGCGGTCCGCGCCCGGCTGAAGCAGGTGCGCCCGTCGCCCGGCTCGGCTATCCAGGCTTCCCCGAGGCTGCCGTCTTCGGCGCCGAGTTGCAGTACTTCCGCATGAGCCCGAGTGCCATTCCGGCGCGGCTGTCGCTGTGCAGTCAGGCCCACTACGGGATCATCCAGACGTACGTGCCGTGGAACGTGCACGAGTCGGAGCAAGGCACGTTTGACTTCACGGGCAAGACCTCGCCGACGATGCTCGACGATCACTTCGACGAGTACCAGATCGAGGATCCGCTCAGCGAGTACGAGGCCGGGGGACTCGACGGCAGGCTTGGGATCTCGGCCAACACCAACCTGGTCGACTACCTCCAACAGGTGCACGAGCGCGGGTTCAAGATGGTCCTGCGGCCGGGGCCTTTCATCTCCGACGAGTGGGCCAACGGGGGCCTTCCCTACTGGCTGCTCTTCGAGGGTGCCCCGTCGATGTTCGTCGACGGGCCGGAGGGGAGCTCGCTGGGACCGGGCTTCCCGTTCAGCCCGCCGCTCAGCACTGCGCTCGGTGGCAGCACGCTCTACTACTTCTCGTCACCGAGCTACGCCGCGTCGCAGTACATGTCGGCGGTCGACACGTGGCTGGCGACGTTCACCACCTTCCTGCTGTCCGGCGGGTGGCTCACCACGCAAGGCGGCCCGGTGGCCGCCGTGCAGGTGGACGACGAGTCGTGCTTCTTCTACCGCTTCGGCACCTTCGAGGTCGACTACAACCCGGCGATGCTTCGCCGATGGGCTCTGTACTCCGGCGGGCAGCCGGCACCTCGCCGATGGCCGTCGCCGCGAGAGGGCGTCGAATCGTTGCGACCCATCTTCGAGTGGCAGAAGTTCAAGTCGCAACAGGTCGCGTTGTACCTCGGCTCGCTGGCGTCGTCGTTGACGTCGGCCGGGCTCGACGTCCCCATCAATCACGAGCTCGAGCAGCACATGCTGCCCCCCACCGATCTCGCCGACGTGGCCAAGCAGGTCATCCTCAACGGCGAGTATTACGACAGCAGCGACGCGTGGAACCTGCCGGTCAACGAGATCAACGCCCAGTCGATCCGCGCCGCCTCCCGACAGCAGCGGCCGACCTATGCGACGGAGATGGACAACGGCGACACCGTCCTCTACAACCTGCTGCTCGGCGAGGGCATCTACGGCGGGCTGCAGTTCACGTACACCGAAGGGGTCGCCGACGGATATCTCGAGCCGCTGGCCATCATGGGCCGCACCTTCGAGACCGCCGGTCGGATGCTGTCGCAGGCGACGCGGCGAGCCGACGTGGCGATCGTGTGGGACCAGACGCTGTGCCGCGCCCCGTACCGGAGCAACCGATGGGGATTCACTCGTGATGTGCGCCGGGTCATCGAGCATCACGTAGGCGCCCTCGCCACACTGCTCATCCGCGCCGGGTACGCCTTCGATCTGATCGATGTCGAGGTGGCGGAGCCCTCCGACCTCCGTCGCTATCCCACGGTGTTTTTGGCGGCGGCCGACATCTGCCCGCGCCCCTTCCAGTCGATGTTGGTCGACTACGTCGACTCGGGCGGCCGGCTCGTCTGCTGGCCGGCTCCTCCGACGCTTGACGAGAACCTCGATCCCTGCACCACGGTGCTCGATGCGTTGTACCCCGAGCCCGTTGTCGCCCACGATCCGACCGACGGCGCGCTGGTGACCATGTACGGCGTCGCCGCGCCGACCTGGCTCGGTGTCGACCACTACGAGCTGTCGTCGTCGAGCTCGCCGATCGCCGTTCGCGACGGCGCGGTCTGCGGGTACTCGCGCTCTTACGGCGACGGCTCGGCCGTGCTGCTCGGCACGTGGCTGGTCGCCGACTCGGTCATGGGCCGTGAAGGAACGATCATCGAGAATGTGCCAGTGCCCGCTGGAGATCCCGCGGTCGCTCTGGCGCAATTGGCTGCGTCCAAGCTCAGCTCGGCGGCGGCCGGTCTGGTCCCCGACGTACTGCCGGGCGGTCAGCCCCAACAGCTCCTCGTCCTCGCCTACACCAACGATCGTCGCGGCGGTGAGACGATCGCCAGTGGCGTCGTCGGCTACTGGGACGGCGAGAACGTCGTCGGCGTCGTCGAAGAAAACACCGACATCAATCAGCTACCCGTTCAGACCGTTCCGTACCACCCGATCCTGCCGGCGCACATCGCGCTCGCCCGCCTCTTTGCCGGTGTATCGCCCCGAGTGGTTGTGGACTCACATCTCCAAGCGCGCGTGCTCGACGGTCCCGACCCGGGTAGCGCGTCGCTCGTCATCGCCAACCGTTGGCTCGACTCGCAGGTCCTGGCGTGCACGTTCGAAGTCGACGGTGAGACGGTCCGACTGCCGATGCGCGGCACGTTCACCCTGCCGGGCTCGACCGGGCTCATCCTGCCCGTCAACTACCCGCTCGGTCTGGGGCGCACGCTGGTGCAGGCGACGGCACAGCTGCTCGGGGTGATCTCGACACCCTCGTCGCTGGTGGTCGACGTGTTGGCCACCGGTACGGCTGAGGTCGTGCTCTCGCTCGAGAAGGCGCCGACTCGTCTCACCCTCAACGGAGCTGCGGTGGCCTTCTCCGGTGGGCGGAAGATCAAGATCGACATCCCAGCCGGCGAGGACACCATCGTGGTGTCGTTTGCGCCCTAGCCAGCTGGCCCAGTTGGGTTGGGTCCTTGAGTCGAACGCGTGTTCGTTCTATGCTGACCGGGAGTTACACGTATGTGCTTTGTTGTCTCACCCCCTCAGTAGGGTGACAACCACAGCAGCGACAGCACTCCCCGCGACCCACACACCGCGACGAGAAGGGACCCCGATGGACCGCCAGATGGAACGTGAGAAGGCGCTCGAGATGGCCATGAGCCAGATCGACAAGCAGTTCGGCAAGGGCTCGGTGATGAAGATGGGCGAGCGGACCAACATGGATATCGAGGCCATCTCCACCGGGGCGCTTTCGCTCGACCTTGCGCTCGGGATCGGCGGGCTGCCGCGTGGGCGGGTCGTCGAGGTCTACGGGCCGGAGTCATCCGGTAAGTCGACGCTCGCCATGCACGTGGTCGCCGAGGCCCAGCGCATGGGCGGCATCTGCGCCTACATCGACGCCGAGCACGCCATGGACCCCATCTACGCCCGGGCCATCGGGGTCGACGTCGACGAGCTTTTGATCTCCCAGCCCGACACGGGGGAGCAGGCGCTGGAGATCACCGACATGTTGGTGCGTTCCGGGGCGATCGACGTCATCGTCATCGACTCGGTTGCGGCCCTGACACCTCGGGCCGAGATCGAAGGCGACATGGGTGACACCCACGTCGGCCTCCAAGCCCGCCTCATGAGTCAGGCCCTCCGCAAGCTGACCGCCAACCTCAACAAGACCAACACCATCTGCCTCTTCATCAACCAGCTCCGCGAAAAAATCGGGGTCATGTTTGGTTGCCTGTCTTATTCCACCAGGGTGACGCTGGCGGACGGCACGCAAGAGAAGATCGGCAAGATCGTCAACCAGAAGCTGCCGGTTGAGGTTCTCTCGTACGACCCTGAGCTTGGCCTCATCGTTCCCAAGAAGATCGTCAACTGGTTCGACAACGGACCAACCGAGGACTTTTTGACCCTTACCGTGGCCAAGCCGGGTGGTAATGGCCGAGCCCAGCTCGCCGCTACCCCCAATCACAAGATCCGGACCCCTGGAGGCTGGAGGGAAGCAGGGGAGCTCAAGGTCGGCGACCGCGTGCTCCAGGCCGTGCCTCACTACCTGTCTGACTTCCAGTGGGACGTCATCATCGGCGGCCTGATGGGCGACGGTGCCTTGTCGCCGAGTCGCAGCGGACACGGTGCGAGGTTCCGCTTCGGCCATGGCACTAAGCAACGGTCCTACGCGGCTTGGAAGGCATCCCTGTTCGGCAACGTCGGCGTCAGCTATTCGACCAACGCCAAGGGAGCCGTGTTCTACGATGTGCAACCCCTTCCTGAGCTGGCGGAGCTCCGCCGAGCCGTCTATTCCACGGCGGGCAAGGTCTTCGATCACGACTATCTGAAGCGGCTCACACCCCTCTCCCTGGCTCTTTGGTACATGGACGATGGTTCGTTCGCCAATCGGTCCAAAGGCCTCCAGGAGCGGACCAAGGACGGAAGTGGTCGATCGGAGATCTGCATCCAGGCGATGGAGCCAACGACCCGGACGCGCCTCATCGAGTACCTGGCCGATACCTGGGATCTTCGGCCGAGGCTGAGCACGCGGGCGGGGAAGGCCGTCCTGGTGTTCGCAAAGGACGAGACCGCAAAGTTTCACGCCCTGATCGCCCCGTTCGTCCACCCGTCCATGGAGTACAAGCTTCTTCCCCGCTTCCGGGGAAGGTTTGCGGTAGAGCCGGTCTGGGCTCCGATGCGCCAGGAGCTCGTGCCGTTGCCGATCACCAAGATCGGGGTTCGGCCCCCGTCTCGGGCCACCCACCGTTTCGATATCGAGGTCGAAGGTTCACACAACTACTTCGCCGACGGCGTCATGGTGCACAACTCGCCGGAGACGACCCCCGGCGGGCGAGCCTTGAAGTTCTACGCCTCGGTGCGACTCGACATTCGGCGGATCGAGTCGATCAAAGAGGGCGTCGAGGTCGTCGGCAACCGCACCCGTGTCAAGGTCGTGAAAAACAAGTGCGTTGCGGCGGGGACTCTGGTCTTTGACCCGACGACTGGGCTGACGCACAAGATCGAAGACATCGTCGACAACCAGCTCGACATCTCGGTGATGGCGGTCGACAAGCTCGGCCAACTTCACGCTCGTCCGGTCACGGCTTGGTTCGATCAGGGTGAGCAAGACGTCATAGGCCTGTCGCTCCGCGACGGGACGGTCCTCCGCGTGACGCCGGATCACCGGATCCTCACCGATAAGGGCTGGTGCGAGGCCGGCGACCTTCGTATCCGCGATCGAGTTGCTCGACCGCGTGGACAAGCTCGGCCAACCGAGTTCTCACTGCCGATAGAGGCGAGTAACGAGGACAACTACCTGTCGGCGTCGCAAAGTGAGCCGGTTTTGGCCTACCTGCGTGGTCTTGGTGTGAGTGCTGTTTTGGCCGCACGATTGATCGGCGAGGGAGCTGGCGATCCGAAGGGCGGCATGGGCCAGGTGCTCGGCCGCAGCCGAGTTCAGCGGGACCTCCTTGAGCGTCTGGCCGAAGCGCTCGACAGCGAGTTCCTTCGCGGCGTCCTTGGCGAGGACCTCTACTACGACCGGATCGTCGAGGTCACGCCCATCGAGCGGCGCCGAACCTTCGACCTTGAAGTCGACGAGTTTCACACTTTTGTTGCCGACGGTGTTGTCGTGCATAACTGTTCGGCCCCTTTCCGCCAAGCAGAGTTCGATATCACCTACGGCAAGGGGATCAGCCGCGAGGGGTCGGTCCTTGACGTGGCCGTCGACCTGGGCATCGCCAAGAAGTCGGGTGCCTGGTACACCTACGAAGGCGAGCAACTGGGGCAAGGCCGGGAGAACTCCAAAGCCTTCCTGTCCGAAAACCCGTCGGTGATGATCGAGATTTACGACCGGGTACGCGAGCAGTGCGGCATCACGAAGGCCGGCCTCGACACCCCGCTTGGCCACGGAGAGCTGGACGCCGACGACGAGCCCATCACCCTCGATTGATCGAGGACTACGAGGACTACGAGGACTACGCAGGCCCGCTGACGGGTAGGCCGGTCTAGCCACCCGCTCGGTCACCCGTCGGCGGGAAGCTCCTGGTAGAGGCTGGCCACACCTCGCGTTAGGTGGGGCCGGCTCATGGCCGACCCGAGTCGGTACTGTCGGCCGTTCGCCGCTCGAATAGCGTGATTGACACCCGTCCAGCCGGATGGGAGAGGGGATGGCGATGGCCGAGCTCAGTGTCGAGGGGGACGAGTTGGTCGTGCATCTCCGACCGATCGAGAAAGTCGAAGGCATGCACGGGGATCTGCGACTGCCACGCCACTCCGTCGTCTCGGTCGAAGTGCTCGACGACGCTGTGCACGCCGTGCAGGGGTTCAAGACGGTTGGCACGGCTCTCCCCGGATATGCCGCTATCGGCACCTTCAGGTCCAACGACCGCAAGACCTTCGCCGTCGTCCACCACGACACTCCTCGCGGCGTCAGGGTCCGGCTAACCGACGCCCGCTTCGACGAGCTGGTCATCGGCTGTGACGCTCCCGAAGCCGTCGTCGCCGCCATCGGCCCGCCTGCCGGCTGACCCCGTGCCAACTGGCGTTGAGGCCGAGCCGCCATCATCCACGAGCGCCACGACCTCATCGCCGACAACTATCTACTTCAGCGCTGCTGCCATGACCGAAAGGGGGTGGTCGTGACCGCCACCGCCGAGTCGACCCAGGCCGACGTCGGCCTGGCGCCGATAGCGTGGGCCCAGGCCGGCGCCATCGCCGCAGCCGCGGCGGTCGCTCACCTGGCCGTGGCCAGCCGCTTCGGCTGGCACCGCGACGAGTTTTACTACGTCACCACCGGCCGACACCTGGCGTGGGGTTATCCCGACCAGCCGCCCGTCGCGTCGCTCGTGGCCCGTGCCGCCGCGGCCTTCCCCGGGGGCGTCCTACCGCTGCGGATCGTTGCCATCGCCGCCCAAGCGGGGTGCATCTTGATGGCGGCGTTGATCGCCCGTGAGCTCGGTGGCCGGTGGCGGGCTCAGGCCCTGGCCGCCGGATGCATCGCGGCCTCCCCGATCTTCATCGGTGCTTCCATCCTCCTCGGGACCACCGTGCTGGACCAACTGGCGTGGGGCGTCGTCCTGGTCCTGGTTGCCCAAGCGTTGCGCCGCGGCACGCTCATTTCGTGGGTGGCCGCCGGGGTAGCGGCCGGCGTCGGCTTGGAGACCAAGCAGACCCTCGTCGTGCTGCTGGCCGGCATTGCCCTGGGGTTGGTGCTGACTCGACGCGAGGTCCTGCGCACCGCCGGGCCGTGGGTCGCCGGCGTGATCGCCGCCGTCATCTGGGCACCCAACCTCGACTGGGACGCCACCCACCATTGGCAAAACCTCTCGATGGCCAAGGTCCTGTCCAGCCGCAGCGGCGGACCGATCGGATCGCTGATCCAACTCCCGGGACTTTTGCTCTTCCTGGCCGGTCCGGGGTTGGTTGTCATCTGGTTCGCCGGAGCCCGATGGCTGCGTCGCGACAAGGCCGGCAGGCCACATCGGTGGCTGCTCGTGGTGGCCGCCGTCGCTGTCGTCGTGTTCACGGCTGCGGGAGGCAAGATCTACTACCCGGCGCCTGTCCTCATCGCCCTCTTTGCGGCCGGCGCCGTAAAGGTTGAGTCGAGGATCGCTGCGGGCGGCTCCACGTGGCGGCGACCGGTGCTTGGTGTCACCGTCTCGGCGGTCATCACCACCTTCCTCCTCCTGCCCTTCCTTTCCATCACCGCGCTCGACAACGGAGTGGCTCGGGCGCTGACCGACCCGGTGATCGAGACCTACGGATGGCCGTCGCTCGCGTCACAGGTGACCCGCGCGGCCGCGACGGTTCCGGGCGCGACGGCCATATTCACCAGCAACTACGGCGAGGCTGGAGCGCTGGCGCGGTTCGGCCCACCCCGAGGCCTCCGACTCCCGGTGCTCAGCGGGCAAAACGCTTACGGCGACTGGGGGCCACCCAAGACGGGGACGCCCGATGTCGTGGTCGCCATCGGGGAGTTCGACGCCACCTACCTGCGGCAGTTTTGGGGCGACGTGACCGAGATCGAGCCGATCGTCATGCCCCACCACATCATCGACGAGGAGACGTCGAAGCACGCCGCCATCTACGTGTGCCGGGACCCCAAGGGGAGTTGGGCGGTGCTTTGGCCCGAGCTGGTCCACCTGTCCTGACCGCCGTCGCGAAATGCCGCGGCGCGGCCGGCTCGGCGTGGGCGATCATGCCGATCTATGCACCCGGACTATCGCATCACGGTGGACGACGGCCGACAGTTGGCCGATGCTGAGATCGTTGAGCAGGCGAGACTGTTCAGCGTCTACGAGAGCGAGGTCTGGCCCGAGGATCCGCCGATGCCTGACGAGCAGGCGTTGGCCGCGCACCGCTCCTTGCCGGCGCGCCTCCGGCAGACGGCCATCCGGGCGTGGGCCGAGGACACGACATTGGCGGGTACCGTCAACCTGCACGTCGACCCCGAGCACGACGACGACCCTGACATCTACTACTGCTTCATCGTCGTGGCGCCGTCGCACCGCCGACGAGGCGTCGCCTCCCGCCTGCTGGCGGAGGTCGTCAAGATCGCGCGCGAGACCGGTCGCTCGCGCCTCCTGGCGTGGATCTACGCGGCCGTGCCGGCCGGTGACGAATTCGCGGCGGCCATCGGCGGCGGGGCCAAGTTCGCCGGTCATCTCAATCACCTTCCGACCGCCGAAGTCGATCGGGCGCTCATGGAGAAGTGGGTACAAGAGGGCCCGATTCGAGCCCCCGACTACGAGCTCATCGCGTGGGATGGGCCGGCCCCCGACGAGTATGTGGAGGACTTCGTCGACCTTGCCCTCGTCATGAACGACGCCCCCCGCGATGACCTCTCGATCAACGACGAGACCCTCACCCCCGCGCTCTACCGGGAACGGCAGGAGCGCAGCGCCGCGCTCGGCCACAAGTCGTGGACGATTGTCGCCCGGCGAGTCAGCGACGGGGAAATGGCCGGCTTCCACGAAATGCTGTGGCTCCCCCACGCGCCGAAGGTGATGCACGTCGAGGCGACAGGCGTGCGCCGTGACCATCGGGGGCACGCGCTCGGCAAGTGGCTCAAGGCGGCGATGACCCTGCGCATTCTCGACGAGCGGCCGGGCGTGACCGACATCCGCACCGAGAACGCCGACAGCAACGACGCCATGCTCGGGATCAACAAAGAGATGGGCTACCGCCCGATGGCCGCGGCGATGGGCTGGGAGGTGCAGATCGACGACGCTGCCCGCTGGCTCGATGGGCGCCGCGCCGACCAATGACCACGCCGGTCCTTTCAGACCTGGCCGCGGCCCCGCTGAACGATCGCGTCGCGGCGCGACGCGACTGAGGCCGGATCGAAACCGACGCTCGCCGCAAACTCCGCTCCCCGCCGACGCTCGACCTCGAACCCGGCCTCGGCGGTACCCCCCGTCGTGCGACGGTAGGTTTCGAGGAGGTGGCGGACGGCGCGGGAGTCGATGCCGGCCACGTCCCTGGCCAGCTTCAGTGCCGTCTCCATGAGGTCGGCGTGGGCGACGACATGGTTGACGAGCCCCCAGGCCAGCGCCTCGTCGGCGGACAGGAAGTTGCCGGTCAGGCTCATCTCGAGGGCCCGACGCAAGCCGATCGCCTGAGGCAGGAGAACGGTGAGCCCGCCGCCCGGCATCACCCCCACCCGAGCGTGGGTGTCGCCAAAGGCGGCCCGCTCGGAGGCGACGAGCCAGTCGCATTGCAGAGCCAGCTCCAACCCGCCCGTGACCGCCACTCCATTGACCGCCCCGATGACCGGCTTGTCCATCCGCTCCCAGAACCCCCGCCTCGGGTCCTCACCCGGCGCAGGGAGGGCGGCGCGCAAATTGGCTCCGGTCGTCCCCAACTCCTTCAGGTCCAGGCCTGCGCAGAAGGCCGGATCGGCGCCGGTCAACACGACCACATCAACGGTGACATCCGCGGCGGCGACGGCCATGGTCTTGCGCAGCGCTGCGAGAAGCTCGGAGTTGAGAGCGTTGCGCGCCTCCGCCCGCTGCATCACCACGACGCCCACCCGGTGCACAACGTCGTAGCGGATCACGTCGGTTGCGGCTGTCATGTGGTCGTCCTCCGGTTGGGCCCCACTCGGCGCGCACGCTACCAAGGGCGCGCCGCCGGCCGACCGCCCGCCTCCTCGATCGGCTTATCCCGTGGCCGCGGACGGGCAATACTCGTGGCATGACTCTCGTGCACCGCGTGCTGTTCCCCGAGCCCATCGGGTCCCTGGACGAGTACCTCGCCCGCGGGGGCGGCGTGGGGCTCGAGGCCTCACGCGAGATGAAGCCCGATCAGATCACCGAGATCGTCGCCGCGTCGGGCCTGCGGGGGCGGGGCGGCGCCGGGTTCCCGACGGGCGTCAAGTGGCGGACCATCGCCGAGTATCGCCCCGACGGTATGGCCACCTCCATGGTCGTAAACGGCGCCGAGGGCGAGCCCGGCACGCTCAAAGACCGCACCATCTTGACCCGCGATCCCTATGTGGTCCTGGAGGGCGCGCTCATCGCGGCACGCGCCGTCGGCGCCAACGAGATCCTCATCGCCCTCAAGAAGACGTTCCAGACGATCATTCCCCGCGTGCAGTCGGCCATCGACGAAGTGATCGCTGCCGGGTGGGCCGACGGTCTGACGCTCGCCATCTTCGAGGGTCCCAACGAGTACCTCTACGGCGAAGAGACGGCACTGCTCGAGACGGTGGACGGGCGGTATCCGTTCCCGCGCATCGCACCGCCGTGGCGGCGAGGCGATCGCGAGGTCGTCGAGGGGTCAGCTGACGCCCGCTCGGAGAGCGGCTTGGCCGCCCACGTCGAGATGGCGGGCACGGGCGGGGAGGGCGACGTGGCGCCGACGTTGGTCGACAACGTCGAGACCATCGCCAACGTGGCGCGCATCGTGGGACGGGGCGCCGCATGGTTCCGGACGGAGGGCACCGACAAGTCACCGGGAACGATCGTGTGCACGGTGACGGGTGACGTTCAGCGCAGCGGCGTGGGCGAGGTGATCATGGGGACGACCTTGCGCGAGGCGATCACCGAGATCAGCGGCGGGCCCCGGGAGGGGCGCCAGATCAAGGCGGTGCTGAGCGGTGTCTCGACGGCGGTGATCACCGCCGCTCAGCTCGACACTCCGCTCACCTATGAGGACATGACGGCGATCGGCGCCGGTCTGGGATCGGGCGGCTTCATGGTCTTCGACGACGAGGCCGACATGGTCGCGGTCGCAGCCGGCGTGTCGCGCTTCCTCGCCGTCGAATCATGCGGCCAGTGCACGCCGTGCAAGCGCGACGGGATCGCCCTGTCCGGCCTCCTCAACGGCCTCTCCCAATCGGAGAGCCGGCCCGCCGACCTGACCAAGATCAAGTCGTTGGCGTCGACGGTCGGCGAACGGGCCCGCTGCTCTCTCGCCACCCAGCACCAGGTGATGATCGAGAGCTTCCTGGCCACCTTTGGGGTCGAGTTCGACGCGCACGTCGGCGGGGTCACGCCGCCGGTCGTGCCGTATCTGATTGCCGAGCTGGTGGACATCGAAGCGGGGGATGCCATCTTCGATGAGCGTCACCGTCTCAAGCAGCCGGACTGGACCTACGACGCCACCGACTCGGGCCAGATGCCGGCCGAGAAGTACGGCGAGCACCGCAAGGAGCCCGAGCTCCCCGAGTAGGGCGGCCTCAGGGCCAGCGGGGCGGGTCGCTCCCGAGCGGAGAGGAGGGTCGCTCCCACTGGGGAGGCGTATCCGACATCCGGGCGACGGGGGCGAGGTGGGACAGCCGGCCCCATGGCGTGTCGCTCTCCGTCATCCACCCGCCCAACCCACCGAGGCCGGTCGCGCCCGAACGGTCATACAGGGGCCCGCCGCGTTCCAGCCACATTCCCGTCTGACAGAGCGACGCCCGCACGTGATAGCTGCCGCCCTCGGTCGCCCGGCGCCATAGGGCGGCCATCGTTCCGAGAGCGGCGAGGTAGCCGGTCGTGTAGTCGCACGCGGCGGCCGGCATCAGGACAGGCTGCTCCGGCGTGCCGTGGGCGGCCGCCAAACCGGTGACCGACTGGGCGAGTTGCTCCCACCCCGGTCGCGTGCGCCACGGCCCGGTGTCGCCGTAGCAGTTGATAGTGACGTAGACGATCCCGCGCCCGGCCTTGGCGGCGACCTCCACGACGTCTTCGACACCCAGGCCGCGCCGCTCGAGCGCGCCACTCCGGTAGCCCTGGGCGAAGACATCGGCGGTGCCGAGCAGCTCCAGCAGGCGGGTTGTGTCCGCGGGCTCGTCCAGATCGAGGAAGGTGGACAACTTGCCGTGACTGGTGTCGATCACAAAACCGGGCACGTTGGGAAGGGTCGGCGAGTTGACCAACAACACGTCGGCTCCGTGCTCGGCCAGCACCCGCCCATGCGTCGGCCCGGCCAGCACGCGGGTCAAGTCGAGGACACGCACACCCCCAAGGGGGCGAAGACCATCGCCGACGGGTCCCGGCTCGCCCTCGGCGACCTTCGTCACCTCCACCCGGGCGAGGGCGCCGACGGCCTGGCCCTGCGGGTGCGTCGCCCACTCCGACGCCGTGCGGACGATCGCACCGCACGTCCCTTCGGCGGCGAGAGCGTCCTCGAGCTCGGAGGAATCCCAACGGCCGACGGCGGCGGCCACCTCGGCCGGCTCCGCCTCGCACCCCAAAACCTTGAGCGTCCCGGCCTGAAGCTTGGGCGTCGCGCCATGCAGGTGGATCCAGCGCCCGTCCCGGCATTGATGGAGCGCAACGAGCGCCGACCGGGCCACGCTGTCGTTGCCGGGGAGCGGTCTGCCGTCGACCCGCAGGAACGTGAAGCTGATCAGCGACGCCGCGGCCTGGGGCACGGCGACGCCCACGTCCTGGCTGCGCCCGGTCCGCTCGGCCCACAGCAGTGACGCGACCGACGCGCACGCGGCCAACGCAACGGCTGCTCTCTCACCGATGGGGAATGTGACCGGGAGCACCGGATCCTCACCCTCGATCGTGGTCCGGTCCCCGCAGGCGCAAGGCACTCCGACCTCGGCCAAAAGGTCACTCACCCGGGCGTCGCTCACCTCCGCTGCATTCCTTCGATCCCCTTCATCACTGGAGGGAGCGGCGCGGATGTCGACCGTCGACGTAGCCGACGAAGGGCGGGTAGATGTTGTACCCGAGCAATTCCTGGAGACGCTCGGGTAGCTCGCGCGCCGTGCTGGCGGGGACGGCGAGGAGATGGTTTTCCTGAGGTCGGAGCCACGACGTCACGTACTCGAGGATCACGCCGAGGCGTGATGCCGCGGTCGTGTTGGCGCCCCCGCCATGCCAGAGCGTGCCGGAGTAGAAGAAGACCGAGCCGGCCGGCATCACCGCGTAGTCCAACTCGTCCTCGCCGGTCGGGACCGCCTCGGTCCACCGGTGGCTGCCCGGCACATAGCGTGTGGCGCCGTTGGCGATCGTGAAGTCGTCGAGGGCCCACATGGTGTTGACCACCACGACGCCGAAGTCGCGGGGGAGCGGATAGATGCTCTGATCCCGATGCAGGATCTGGGCCTTCTCGCCGGGGCCGATGCGGATGCCGACCGGCGCGCTCAGTTGGTACTGGCCGAGGACCCGATCGAGCACCCCGAGGAGCAACGGATCGAGAGCCGGCTCGTCGAACGTCCTGGTCTTGGCGAAGAGGGCATAGATCCGCTGAGTCTTGAACCCCTCGAAGTCATTGCGGCCCTCAGGCGTGGCCGCCAGGACCTCGGCCAGCGAGGTCCGAGCCTCGGCCAGCCCGTCGGGCGAGAACAGCCCGTCGACGATGCACCCACCGTCGGCGTCCATGGCGGCGACAACCCGGTCGACGGTCGCGTCGGCGGCGGCGAACCGTTGCATCGCGGTCAGGTTCGCACGCCACCTGATCGGCGGCAACCGGCAAAAACAATCAGGCTTGACTGATTGGTCCTGTGGGGTTACAACACTCCCGTGGCAACGCAGGCGCGCAGCGTGGCGACCCGATCGGCGCTTCTCGACGCGGCGTTGGCCTGCCTGGTCGAGCGCGGCTACGCGGGCACGACGACGACCGAAGTGGCTCACCGGGCCGGCGTCTCCCGAGGGGCGCAGCTTCACCACTTCCCGTCGAAGGCCGACCTGCTGGCTGCGGCCGTGGAGTACCTGTTCGAGCGCCGACTGATCGAGTTCCGGGAGGCGTTCGCCCAGGTGGACACGGGCGCGTACCGACTCGACGCCGCCGTCGATCTCCTGTGGCAGATGTTCCAGGGACCGGCATTTGTGGCCTGGGCCGAGTTGTGGATGGCGGCACGGACCGACCCCGACCTGGCGGCGACGGTCGGCGCCGTCGACCGTCGTTTTGGTGAGCAGAGCCAGCAGATCTTCGCCGAGCTCTTCCCTCCGGAGCCCGGTGTCGACACCCAGTTCTACGTGATCGGGCGCGACTTCGCGTTCGCCCTCATGACGGGAGTGGCCTTCGGGTGCATGCTCCCCTGCGCCGATCGACCGCCGAGTGACTACCTCGATGCCTTGAAGTTCATCAACCGCATGTTTGTCCCTGTCCGACTCCCCGAGGAGGAATCGTGACCCCGTCCACCACCGCCGAGCTGTCGGAAGAAGAAGACCTGGCGACCGTCACACCCGACGCCTATCACGCGCTGCTCGCCCGGATCAGCAACCTCTCGGTCACCAAACATTTCGACGCCTACGCCGACATCGACTGGGATGCGCCGGAGCTGGCCCTCAACCCGACCGACCCCCGTTGGGAGTTCGCGGCGGACGACGGCATCGGCGCCACCGCGTGGTATCGGGCGCTTCCGCAGGAGACACGAGCCCGCATGGGGGTCGACATGATCGCCTCGCAGATGAAGATGGGCTTGCAGTTCGAGAGCATCCTCAAACAGGGCCTGCTCCAGTTCGCGTCCGAGCTGCCCAACGGCTCACCCGAGTTCCGCTACGCCTATCACGAGGTGATCGAGGAGGCCCAGCACTCGTTGATGTTCCAGGAGTTCGTCAACCGCAGCGGATTCGACGCCGCCGGTCTGGCCCCGATCGACCGGCTCGGTGCTCGTTTCGTCGTGACCCTGGGGCGGCGCTTCGCCCCGCTCTTCTTTGTCTTTGTCCTCGGGGGTGAGGATCCCATCGACTACGTGCAGCGCCAGGAGCTGCGCCGAGGACGAGAATTGCACCCCCTGCTGGAGCGGATCATGCGGATCCACGTGACGGAGGAGGCGCGCCACCTGTCCTTCGCTCGCCACTATCTCAAGCGGCAGGTCCCGTGTCTGCGCCCGTACGAGAAGGTGCAGTTGGCGATCGGCGCGCCCCTCATCCTCGGCACCATGGCCCAGATGATGCTGCGCCCGTCTCGCCAGATCGTGGCCCGGTACGAGATCCCCAAGGAAGTGCTCGTCGAGGCGTACCGCGACAACCCAGCCCATCGGGCGGCGACCCTCGCGTCGCTCCGCAAGGTGCGGCGGCTCTGCGAGGACCTCGGTCTCCTGACGCCTCTGTACCGGCAGCTCTGGAAGCTCGTCGGCCTGTGGGAGGCCCACTCCTGGGCGCCGTTCTGATCGGCGTGGCTCTTCCGGAGACCGGCGGCCGCGAGCTCGAGGACATCAGCGCCCAGGTCGTGGGGGTGGCGCCGTAGGCCGTAGGTCGGGCTGGTGGGGTGTCGGGCTGGCGGGGTGTCGGGCCGTCAGCCGAGGCGGACCTGGGAGACGCCGGCGATGTTGCCGTCGTGGGCCAATCGAGCCGTCGCGCTGCCGCCGTACAAGCCACCCAACCACTCATCGAGCCAGTCGACGATCGACATCTCGACCACCGGGCGCCACTGGTTGGCGTCGACGACCGGCGGGAGGTGGCCGGCGCCCAGCAACCGGAGGTACGCCTTGGGTGACGCTGCCGCGGCAAACAGGTTGTCGCCGTTGCCGGGCGGGTTGGTCGTGTCGGCAGTACCTTGGATGATCATCAGCTCGTGGTGGCCGACGCCGGCCGGCAGCTGGCCATTGGTGAGGACGCCGGCACCGGAGATGGCGACCACAGGCCCGGCTTTGTTGGCGGCCAAGCCCGGCTCGTACGCGGCACCGAGGACAGCCTCGGCGCCGTCGGAATGTCCGACGAGGGCGATGCGATTCGGATCGATCATGCCGTCGAGCAGCCCGCCGCCCGTGTTGGCGGTGAGGGCTTGGGTGATGACGAAATCGATGTCGCCCGGTTCGTTGCTCAGGTCACCCTCGTCCAGCGGTCCGCCCGCCGTCTCCAGAGGGAACGAGGGCGCCATGACCACAAAGCCGGCGGAGGCGAGATAGTGCAGGAGGGCCTCGTAGGTCAGCGGGGTGACGTCATACCCGTGAGCGAAAATGACCAGCGGCCACGAGTGGTAGAGCGGAGTGGCGGACGCGATGTCGCTCGGCCCGGAGGCGCCGACCGCGGGGTAGAAGACGTAGGTGGGCAGATGGCGGCCTGGCTGGGAGCCGGTCATGCGAGTCGGGTCGGTCAGGTCGAGCATGGTCGTGCCCACCGCGTAGGGCCGGGGTGGCTGGGGGGCGATCGTGGTCGTGGTCGGCGCCGCCGTGGTCGGCGGGACGGTGGGCGGGCTTGTCGTCGGGCTGGTCGGCGGCGGAGCGGTGGGCTGGCCGGGGATCGGCGACGGGTCGCCGATCAGTGAGTACTTGCCCGTTGGTACGGCGCAGCCGGTGGCGAGCAGCGCGGCGGCGACGACGGCAGCGCCGACCGGGGCGCCGACTGGGCCGCGCCGTCGGTCTGTTCGCGGGGCAGAGGGCGGCGTCACTTGGCTACGGTCGCAGAAGACCGATCCCGAAGCGTGGACCCTCGCGGCCGTAGGCTCCGGAATCGGGCGAATCACCACGAAGGAGCAGGAACTACCGGCGTGTTGTCGAACCACCCTCTGCGGGCGGAAGGACGAAACGATGATGGTCGAAATCCTCAAAGTGTCGAGCAAGTCGAGTCCCAACGCCGTCGCCGGCGCGCTCGCCGGCGTGGTGCGACGATCCGGCGCCGTCGAGATGCAGGTCGTCGGCGCAGGGGCGCTCAACCAGGCTGTCAAGGCCATCGCCATCGCCCGCGGGTATCTCGAGGCCTCCGACATCGATCTGGTCTGCGTCCCCACGTTCGCCGACATCGAGATCGCCGGTGAAGGCCGCACCGCCGTCCGGCTCCTCTGCGAGGACCGTCTCGCGGGCGGCCGTCCGGAGCCGATCGATCTTGACGGCAGGCCGACGCCGGTCACCGTCGATCTCCGGTCGCTGAGCGAGAGGGTGCCGACCTCCGGCGGCTAGCCCCGTAGAGTTGGACCGTGGCCGCCCGGACCTACTCCATTCGCACGTACGGGTGCCAGATGAACGAGCACGACTCCGAACGTATCGCCGGCGTGCTCGAGGCCGACGGTCTGGTCCTTGCACCCGAAGGCGATGCCGCCGACGTGGTCGTCCTCAACACGTGCTGCATCCGGGAGAACGCCGACAACAAGCTCTATGGCCACCTCGGCGACCTTCGTGCCCTCAAGAAGACACGGCCGGACATGCAGATCGCCGTGGCCGGCTGCCTGGCCCAGAAGGACCGCGATGTCATCCTCCAGAAGGGCCCCGGGGTGGATGTGGTGTTTGGCACCCACAACGTGGGCCGGGCCGCCGACCTTCTGCGCCAAGCCGCCGCCTCGGGTCCGGTCGTCGAGATTCTGGAGGAGACGGCGCTCGAGGAGGGAGAGCTGTTCCCCTCCGCCCTACCCGTGCGCCGAGAGGTCGGCCATGCGGCGTGGGTCACCATCCAGATGGGATGCGACAACCACTGCGCGTTCTGCATCGTTCCCTCGGTCCGCGGTCGGGAGCTGTCCAAGCCCTTTGGCGAGATCGTCGCCGAGGTGCGGGCCTTGGCCGCAAGTGGGGTGACGGAGGTCTGCCTGCTCGGGCAGAACGTCAACTCCTACGGGCGGGACATCACCGGGGCGCTTCGGGCCGCCCCCCGCGACGACGAGCCGTGGTTGGCGGGAGACGCGTGGGCGGCGGGAGGCAGCCGGCGACCTGCGCCGCTCTTCGCCGACCTGTTGCGGGCGGTCGGCGCCGTCGATGGGATCCGCCGGGTCCGCTACACCAGCCCTCATCCCAAGGATCTCCGTTCGGACACCATCGCGGCGATGGCTGGCACGCCGACGGTCTGTGACCATCTCCACCTGCCGCTCCAGTCCGGCTCCGACCGGGTCTTGGCGCTGATGCACCGCGGCTACAGCGCGGCCCGGTACGCCGCCCGCCTGGCGGAGGCCCGGACGGCCATCCCCGATCTCGCGGTCACGACCGACCTCATCGTGGGCTTCCCGGGGGAGACCGACGATGACTTCGAGCAGACGCTCGAGGTCGTCGCCGCTGCCGAGTACGACGGCGCATACACCTTCATCTACAGCCCCCGCCCCGGCACCGAGGCCGCCGAGCGGGTCGCCGAGTTCGTCGCGCCGGCCGTGGTGGCCGACAGGTTCGCCCGCCTGAAGGTCGTGGTCGACCGCTCGGCCCTGGCCCGCAACCGGGCCCGGATCGGCCGGCTGGAGGAGATCGTGGTGGAAGGTCCGTCCAAAAAGGAGCCTGGCGTGCTGACCGGTCGGACCGGCCAAAACACACTGGTGCACTTCCCGCCGCCATCGGGCGGCCTCCGCACCGGTACCTACGCGACGGTTCGCGTGACGTCGGCGGCTGCTCACCACTTGGGCGGGGAATTGGTCTCGGTGGAGGCGCCGCCGCGGCACAAACTGCGGATTCCAGTGGCGGCGGTCGCCCTTTGATGCTCGGCGCGCTACTGGTACGTACGGTTTAGGGTTCGTGGACCGCTAAACCGTACGTACCAGGAGCGCTAGCTGTGGGAAGCGCGGGCGTCGCGGGCGTCGCGATCGCCGCGGCAGCGCGGCAGCGGGGCTCAGCCGGCGAGATACTTGCCGAACCAGTCGAGGGTCCGCTGCCAGGCGTCGGTCGCCGACGCTGGGTGGTAGCTCTCCCGCCGGTCGCAGTGGAAGCCGTGTCCCGCATCGGCGTACCTGACCACCTCGGTCGGTTGGCCCGAGGTGGCGGCGGCCGCCCGCAGCTCCTCGACCTGATCGACCGGGATGCCCTGGTCTTGGTCGCCGAACAGCCCCAGCCACGGCGCCTTCAGTTGTGGGGCGACGTCGACCAGAGCGGGGAAGCCAAACCGCCCCTCCTTCAACCCTCCGCCATAGAACGTGACGGCCGCGCCCAGTTGGCGTTCGACACCGGCGATCAGGGCCACGGTGCCACCCATGCAGAATCCGACGATCCCTTGCTTGGTGGCGGGGATCCCGGCCTCGGTCAGGTGGGCGATGGCGGCGTCGAGGTCGCTCAGGACCCCGTCCTTGGTCAGGGCCATCATGTGGGGCCGGACCTCGTTGAAGTCGCCATAGCCGAGCTTGGGATCGCCGGATCGGTGGAAGAGGTGGGGCGCGACGGCCAGCCAACCCTCCTCGGCGAAGCGGCGGCAGACGTCTTCGATGTGGTCGTTGACCCCGAACGCCTCCTGGATGACGATGACGCCCCCCTTGGGGGCGCCGGAGGATTCGTGGACCGAGAGGGGGGTGGTGTCGGGCATCGGTCGCAGACGTTAGTTTCACGTCACCCGATCCGTCGGCGCGAGGGGGGAGGGCGACCGGGAATGATAAGACATCGCTCCTGACGCCCCTCGCCACCTCGCACTGCTCGGGCCCACGGCCTGCGGAAAGTCGGCGCTCGCCCTCGAGTTGGCCCGCGGCCGCCCCGGCGTGGAGCTGGTCAGCGTGGATTCGATGCAGGTGTATCGGGGTATGGACATCGGCACCGCCAAGCCCACTCCCGCAGAGCGGGACGAGGTCCCCCACCATCTTCTCGACCTTGCCGATCCTGTCGAGCGGTTTACCGTCACCCGATTCCTGGCCGCCGCCAAAGGGGCGCTGGCTGAGATCGAGGGCCGCGGCCACACCGCCGTCCTCGTGGGCGGAACCGGGCTGTACCTCCAGTCACTCCTCGGCGACCTGGAGCCGCCGGGGGAGTGGCCCGAGGTCCGCGGGGAGATCGAGCGCGAGGTCGAGGATCGGCCGGCCGTCGTGCGAGACCTGCACGCTCGACTGGCTCGACTCGATCCGGTTGCCGCCGCTCGAATCGAGCCGGACAATCGGCGTCGGATCGTGCGGGCGCTCGAGGTCACGGTGGGCAGCGGAAGACCGTTCTCGTCGTTCGGCCCGGGCATCGGGGCCTACCGCTCACAGTCACGATTCGCCCTCGCCGGCGTGTGGCTGCCTCGCGCCGTCGTCGGGCAGCGCATCGCGTCCCGGGTCGACGAGATGGTGGAGGCCGGCTTGGTCGACGAAGTCCGGGGCCTATCCGGTCGGCCGGATGGCCTCGGCCCGACGGCCCGCCAGGCGCTCGGCTACCGCCAGCTCCTCGCCCATGTCGAAGACGGCGCCGATCTTGATGAGTGCCTGGCCGAGACGGTGCGGCGGACCAGGGAGTTCAGCCGCCGTCAGCGGGCGTGGTTTCGCAGGGATCACCGGATCCGCTGGTATGGGACGGCATCGGACCCGCTCGCCCTGCTGCCGGCGCTCCTCGTCGAGCTCGACGCCCTCGCGGCGCGACCCGCCGCCGCACGATGACAGGGCGCACGATGACGAGGCGCACGCCGCGGTGACGGGCGACGGGCTGGGGGAGCCCACGCAGCCGCTGCCGCCGGTCCCGCCGTGGCCGACCGACCCGACCGTTGCCGGCCCCGTCCCACCGGCGCAGACGCTGCCGTCGGCGACCGCCGCGGCGAGCGCCCCGCCCCAGCCGCCCGCCCCGCCCCAGCCGCCCAGCCCGCCCCAGCCGCCCGCCCCGCCCCAGCCGCCCGGCCCGCCCCAGCCGCCCTCCGCGACCACGGCACCGCTGCCGGGTGACCCGGCCGGCGCCTACTCCAGGCGGTCCCCTCGACTCGTCATCGCCATGGCCGCCGTGCTCGTCATCTTGGCCATCGGTGTCGCCGCCGCCGTCATCATCGGACGGCAGCACCACGGGACGGCGACCGCGGCGACGACGGCGACGCCCACGACGGGCGCCGCTCCGCCTACTGAGGTCACGACCGGCGACGCCGCCATCACCGCGTGGTTTGCTGCGGCGTCGAGCCCGGACTGCGGTCCATCTCAGATCCCAGCCCGTTTCGCCAATGTGGTCGCGTCAGTCACCTGCCACTACGGAACGATCACTGCCGTCTTCGCCCAACTCGACTCTTCGGCCGCGGTGTCGACCGCCGTCGCCGTCCTCGAACGCCGGCACCCGCACGCCGCCGCCCAACCGTGGGCAGGGGCGTCGACCGCCGCCCGCGGCGAGGCTCTGTTTTATGACTCGGTGGCGGGACCGGTCGTGGCGTGGAGCTATGAGGGGGAGCCGTTCGTCGCCGAAGCCACGGGAGCCGGCCGGGCCGCCCTCGACCTGTGGTGGGCCTCGATCGGCCGGACGCTGGCGTGATCGAAGGGGCCGGCGCAAGAGCGGCGCAATCATCGGCGCCACCATCAGGGGGCTGCGACACTGGAGGGGTCATGAGCGCGGGTCTTCTCCACCTCACCAAACATCACGGACTGGGCAACGACTTCCTCGTCCTTCTCGACCCGGCGCCGGACTTGGACGCCGCCGCCCTCGCCCGGGCCGTCTGTGACCGGCGCTTCGGCGTCGGGGCCGACGGTCTACTGATCGCCCGCCCTGGGGTCGACGGCGCCGACGTCACCATGGAGTTGCGCAACGCGGATGGTGGCCGGGCCGAGATGAGCGGCAACGGGATTCGCTGCTTCGCCCAGGCCGTTTGGGATGCGGGCCTCAGCCCTGCCGATCGCCCCCTCCTCGTCGCCACCGACGCCGGCCTCCGGCTCGTCCGGCCGGTGGCCGCGCCGGCCGCGCCGCCCGCCGGACCCGCGCCCGCCGCCACCATCCACGCCGCTGTCGACATGGGCACGGTCAAGGTCGGCGAGGACGCTCCCGAGTGGGTCACGGGGTCGGTGCAGGCCGCCGTCCACGTGGACGTAGGCAACCCGCACCTGGTCCTGCTCGACCCCGACGTCGATCAGGTTGACGTGGGGGAGCGGGGTCCGGCCATCGAGGCCACATTCCCCGATGGTGTCAACATCGAATGGATCCGTCCGGGACCAGGGCCCGACGAGCTCACCCTCCGAGTCTGGGAACGTGGCGCCGGCGCGACCCTTGCCTGTGGCACGGGCTCGTGCGCGGCGGCGGCAGCAGCAAACCACTGGGGTCGCGTCGGGGCGCAGGCTCTCGTCCACAACCCCGGCGGGGACGTCACTGTCGAGCTCGGCGCGACGGCTGTGCTGATCGGCCCAGCCGTGCGGGTGGCGGCCGTGGAGTTTTCGTGGCGCTGATCGACCGGACGTTCCGGGAGAAGATTGTGTTGGTCGGCGTCGCCTCGCCGCCGGTGGGGATGGATGAGGTCGACGCCAACCTGGATGAGCTGGCGTTGTTGGTCGACACGGCGGGCGCCGACACCGTGGCTCGCCTGGTGCAGCGGCTCGACCATCCCGACCCGGCTCTCTACTTGGGCAAGGGGAAGGCCGCCGAGTTGCGCGAGGTTTGCCTCACGGTGGACGCCGACACCGTCGTGTTCGACGAGGACCTCACGCCCGCGCAGCAACGCAATCTCGAGAAGCTGTTGGGCCGTACGGCCATCGACCGGACGGCCGTCATCCTCGACATCTTCGCCCAACACGCCCACACCCAGCAGGGCAAGCTCCAGGTCGAGTTGGCCCAGCTCCGCTACCGCCTGCCCCGGCTTCGAGGACGGGAGGTGGCCATGTCTCAGCAGCGCGGTGGCGTGGGCACGGGCGGTGCCATCGGCAACCGTGGACCGGGTGAGACGCAGCTCGAGGTCGACCGTCGGCGGCTGGTCAGCCGCATCGCCCGCCTGGAGCGCCAGCTGATCAACCTGCGGCGGACGAGGGCGACGCAGCGGCGGGCGCGGCGGCGTTCGAGGCTGGCCATGGTGACGCTCGTGGGGTACACCAACGCCGGGAAGTCGACCCTCCTCAACCGGCTCACGGCCGCGGGCGTCCTCGTCGAGGATCGCCTGTTTTCGACGGTGGATCCGACGACTCGGCGACTGTCGTTGCCGGGGGGCGAGGCCGTCCTGTTGTCCGACACGGTGGGGTTCGTGCGCAAGCTTCCGCACCAACTGGTGGAGGCGTTCCGGTCGACGCTCGATGAGGTGGCCGAAGCCGATCTGCTGATCCACGTGGTCGATGGGTCGGCCGAGGATCCGGCCGCCCAGATCGACGCCGTGCGATCGGTACTGGACGAGATCGGCGCCGGATCGGTTCCCGAGTTGGTCGTCTACAACAAGGCCGATCGCTGGGCCGCGACGGCGCCGGGGCTGGCGGGCCCGCCGGGGGCGCCGGCGGGCGCCGAACCGGGATCGGTCGCCATCTCGGCCCTGACCGGTGACGGCATCGAGGCGTTGCTGGCCACGCTGTCCGAGCGCCTGCGGATGCTCAACCAGATCGTCGAGCTTCGAGTCCCGTTTGAGCGCGGCGACGTGCTGGCTGCGTTGCATCGCAGCGGGGAGGTGCTCATGGAGACCTACGAAGACGACGCCACCCGCGTCCAGGCTCGTCTGGGCCACGGTGACGAGGCCCGCTTCGTCGATTGGCGGGTGTTGTGAGCGCGCCGGGTTGGACACCGCCTCCCTACCCGCATGAGCGGCTGGCCCCATTGCGAGAGAAGGGGGCCGCCCACGACGGAGGACTCGTCGACCTGTCGGTCGGCGATCCGTCCGACCCGCCCCCGCCCGCGGTCGTCGCCGCCTTGGGCTCCTCCGGGGCCGAGCGCATGTATCCGACCACCGTCGGCTCGCCGGCCTTCCGTGAGGCCGCCGCCGGATGGATGGCTCGCCAATTTGGCGTCGAGGTGCCGATCACCCAAATCGGCGCGTGCATCGGGACCAAGGAGTTCGTCGCCGGACTGCCGGCCTGGCTGCGGTTGCGACGGCCTGACCGTGACACCGTGCTCTTCCCGGCCATCGCCTATCCGACCTACGCCATGGGGGCGATCCTCGCCGGTTGCCGCCCGGTGCCGGTGCCCCTCGACAGCCGGTGGCGGATCGACCTGTCGGCCATCGATCCGGCCGACGCCGAGCGGGCCCTGTGCCTGTGGGTCAACACCCCCGGCAACCCGGCCGGTGGTCTGGACGATCTGGACGCGGCGGCGGCCTGGGGCCGGGAGCGCGGCGTGCCGGTCGTGAGCGACGAGTGCTACATCGAGTTCACCTGGGACGGGCCGCCGCGCACCATCTTGGCTACCGGGACCGATGGCGTCTTGGTGCTGCACTCGCTCTCCAAGCGATCCAACATGGCGGGGGTCCGGACGGGGTTCTTCGCCGGCGGCGCCGAGCTGATGACCTTCCTGCTGGAAGTCCGCAAGCACATCGGACTGATGACGCCAGGGCCGGTGCAGGCCGCGGCTGCTGTCGCGTTCAACGACCAGGACCACGTTGACGTCCAACGCGCCCGTTATCGGCAACGGCTGGTGCGACTGCAAGAGATCCTCGCCCTGGCCGGGATCGAGGCACCGCTACCCGGTGGCGCGTTCTATCTGTGGGCCCCGGCGCCCGACGGTGATGAATGGGGGCTGGTCGAGCGCCTGGCCCTCGAAGGGGGAGTGCTTGCCTCGCCCGGCGAGTTTTACGGCGACGCCGGCCGAGGGTACGTGCGGCTGGCCGCGGTGGCGCCGCTCGAGCGCCTCGATCTCGTGGCGTCGCGCCTCGCTCGCTGAACCCGGGCCGGCGGCGCCGGTGGCGCTGCCGCCGCGGCTAGTCCGCTTCGGCGGGCTCGTCCTTGCTGCCGGACGAGATGCCCGCGACCGCGGCCCCCGCCGGCGCCGACCGGCGGCGACCGGTGCCCACCGACTCCCTCGTCTCGGCCGCCACTTTGCGCAACAGGGTGAAGGTCTCCGACGACCCCTCGCGCCGACGGCCCACGGCCTCGTCGATCCCGGCCACCAGCTTGGTCAACAGGTCGGCGATCGCGGCGAGCCGTTGGCTCATCGAGTCGAGGTCGTTGTCGACCCGCCCGCCGAACTCGTCCAGCGTGCCGGCTAGCGCGCTCAGGAACTCCGGCGTCATCCCACCCGTGCTCCGCCCCGTCGCCCGGACTGGGACGTCGGCCTCGAACCCCCCGCTTACCGCGTCGGCGATGGCCTGGGCGACGGCATCGGCGATCGGGTCGGCAGCGGCCTCGGCCACGGCGAGCCCCAAGCGGTCGGCCATGGCGTCGCTGATCGTGTCCACGGTCGTCTGCACCAACTCGTCGAGCACATCCCCGTCGATCACGGCGGTCGGATGCATGCCGCCCTCGCTCGCACCATCGTCGTGCCGAGGGGCGGGCACGACGTCGGCGATGGCGGAAGCGACGTGCTCGACGACCTGCTCGACCACTGCCGCAGCCGTCTGGGCGCTCACCTCGTCGGCGGCCGATCTCACCTCGTCGGCGGCCGACTGACCCGCGGCGTGGGCCACCTCTTCGAGGCTGGTCTCGAGGGCGGCGATGAGCGAAGCGATGACGTCGTCGCTCGGAGGACCGAGGCCGGTGGCCGCGGTCTCGACGGCGAGGGTGACCGCGTCGCCGACTTGCTCGGGCAGCCGGGCCAGGGCGTCGGTGATGTGCGTCGATGGCTCGCCGGCGTCGAGGCGGCCCCAGAGGGCGCGAAGGCCATCTTCGATGACTCCTTGGCGGGAATCGAGGGCGGTGAGCTGCTCCACGAACATGTCGGCCAGGGCGACGCGCAACGGCGTCGCCGTCCCGCCCGGTCCGGTGTCGGCGGCCACGTGCTCGGCGAGGGCGGCCACGAGCGCCTCGACCCGGTCGACCCGGTGGGCCAGGTCGTCGATGGCGCCCAGGCCGATGCGAACGTCGTTGACGAGAGCCCCGATGTCCTCCACCCGGCTCGGCAGCGCGAGCAACTCAGCGGGCAGCGCCGACCCGGCGCCTTCCGTGCCCGAGCCTACGGCCAGAAGGGATGCGACGTACCCCAGGTCGGTGGCCATGGCATCGACCTTGGCGGCGAGCGCGGTGGTGACCTCGACGTTGTGAGCCACAGCCTGAGACAGGACACCCAACTGCGGTACCTCGGTCAGCGGCAGTGCCGGGACTCCGGGCAGAGTCGGGGGGCCAGACCGCGGTTCGTCGTCCACGGCCCCATGCTATGTACCCGCCGTCCCTCGATGACGCTTCCACTACGTTCAGACGCCGTGGCCGACCTCCAAGCGCGCATCACCGAGCTTTGGGAGCACCGCTCCGAGATCGCCAAGGGCGACGTCGAAGCCAAAGCCACCGTCGACGAGGCCATCGATGCCCTCGACCGCGGCGAGCTGAGGGTTGCCGAGATCCATCCCGAGACCCGCGAGGTCACGGTCAACATCTGGTTGAAGCACGCCATCCTCCTGCTTTTTCAGCTGTCGGAGATGGCCACGATGGAAGTCGGGCCGTTTACCTACGTCGACAAGATCCCGCTCAAACGGGACTTCACCGGCGTGCGGGTCGTGCCCGGCGCGTCCGCCCGTTGGGGATCGCATCTCGAGCCGGGCGTGATCCTCATGCCTAGCTACGTCAACATCGGCGCCCGGGTCGGCGCGGGCACCATGGTCGACACCTGGGCGACGGTGGCGTCGTGCGCGCAGATCGGCCGCAACGTCCACCTCTCCGGTGGCGTCGGGATAGGCGGCGTGCTCGAGCCGGCCGAGGCCCGCCCCGTGATCGTCGAGGACGACTGCTTCGTGGGCAGCCGCTGCATGATCGTCAACGGCGCCCGGGTGCGGCGCGGCTCCATTCTCGGCGCCGGCGTGATCCTGTCGGGCTCGATCCCCGTTATCGACGCGCAGACCGGCGAAGAGGTGGGGCGGGGTGACATCCCTGAGCGCTCGGTCGTCGTCCAGGCGACCCGGCCCCGGCGCTACCCCGGCGGCGAGTTCGGCCTGGCGTGTGCACTCATCGTCCGGCGGCTGGCCGAGGGAGAAAAGCACGGGGACATCACGCTCGAAAACACGCTGCGGGAGCACGGAATCGCCATCGATTAGGGGAATGTGGCCCGGTCGCGGGCGGGCCCAGCCCCTCGGCGGGCTGTGTCACCATGGCTGGCGTGCGACGGACGCGACCTCTCGCTGGCCGGCTGCTCGTCGCCGGGCTGGCCGGTCTCGTCGTGCTGCTCGTCGTCTCCCCTGTCTCGGCCGCTCAGACGTATCGCGAAAATCCGTCCGATCGGTCCACCTTCGACCCCTATTTCCCCGAGCAATGGGGTCTGACGGCCATCGAGGCGCCGCAGGCGTGGACCAAGTCGACGGGGGCCGGCGTGGTGATCGGCGTCGTCGACACCGGCATCGATCTGAGCCATGAGGACCTAGCCGCCAAGGTTGTGGCGAGCACCAACTGCATTGGTTCAGAGGGGTTTGAGGGGGCGTGCATCGGGAGCGCTCAGGATGATCAGGGTCATGGCACCGCCGTCGCCGGGATCGCCGCGGCCATCACCGACAACGCCAAGGGTGTTGCCGGGGTCGCCCCCGACGCCAAGCTGCTCATCGTCAAGGCGCTCGGCTCGGCCGGCAGCGGGTCGCTCATCGATGTCGACACCGGCATCGAGTGGGCGGTCGACCACGGTGCCAGGGTCATCAACCTGAGCCTCGAGGCGGACGGCAGCCAGTTGACCGTCCTGCCCGGCGAATCACTCTCTAGCGCGGTGGACTACGCGTGGCAGCACGGCGCCATCCCCGTCATCGCCGCCGGCAACTCCACGCCGTCGCTGTTCGGCGTCACCGGGTATGCCGGGATCGACGCCGTGATCGTTGGCGCCACCGGTCGCGACAACGGCGTGGCGTGGTATTCGAGCCCGTTCGCCGGAGCCAGGTGGGGGGTGGTCGCGCCCGGAGGTGATGGCCGGGCCGCCAACGGTGCGGCCAGCTGCGCGGGGGCGTTGGCGGCGGACTGCATCGTCAGCACCGGATGGTTTGTCGGCCACACCAACTCCTATGCCGATGACGAAGGCACCTCGATGGCCACACCGGTGGTGTCGGGGGTGCTCGCCCTCTTGCTTGCGGAAGGTTTGAGCCCGCTCGCCGCCATCGCTCGGCTGCTGGCCACGACCGACAAGATCAACTGCGGAGCATCCTGCGCGGGTTTGGTCGACGCTGCTGCCGCAGTAGGAGCACCGGCGACACTTCCCGCCTTCGCGCCGCCGCCATCGATCCCGTCGGCGTCGGCGTCGGCGTCGGCGACCACGGCGGGCACGGCCGGCGCTCAGGCTGCTTTGCCCCAACCCACACCCGCTCCGCCGCCAACGGACATGCCGTCCACATCGCTGGCCCGGCTCGTCCCGCCGGTCTCCTCTGGTGTCGCCGGCAGTCCGTCCGGGGCTGGTCGGCCGCGGGGGAGCGGCGGCTTGGGGAGGGAGGACGGCTCGATCGTCGCTCTCGGGCCAGGCCGCCCGTCCTCGCACCATTCCGACGATCAGCCCGTGGCCGTCGTGATCGCCGCCGTGCTGCTCGTGTTGCTGGCGATCGAGGCGGTCGCGGTCTCGTCGCGGGAGAGGCGGCGGGGGCGCCGGTCAGAGGCGGCGGAGCACGGTGACGACCCGACCGAAGATGGTCACATCGGACGGGTCGAACTCCATCGGTGACCAGCGTGGGTTGGCCGGCATCAGGATCACCTTGTTGCCCTTGCGCGTGTAGGTCTTGACCGTCGCCTCCTCCCCGGGGATGCCAGCTACGACGATGTCGCCCTTGTCGGCTTGGGGCTGCTGGCGCACCACGACGTGGTCCCCGTCGAGGATGCCGGCATCGATCATGGAGTCGCCTCGCACCCGGAGCATGAACAGCTCGCCGCCGACTCCCGTGAAGTCCTCCGGCAGGGGGTAGAGCTCTTCGACGTTCTCTTGGGCCAACACGTCCACGCCGGCGGCGACGTCGCCGACGAGAGGGATGTGCCGGACGGGTCGGCGCTCGAGCGCGGCGCCGGACGCGGGGTCATAGCGAACCTCGATGGCGCGCGGCTTGGTCGGGTCGCGCATCAAGAAGCCCTGCTTTTGCAGGGTGCCGAGATGGGCGTGCACCGTCGAGGTGGATGTGAGGCCCACGGCGTCGCAGATCTCGCGCACCGACGGGGGGTAGCCCCGCTCGCGCTGGGTCCGGTCGATGAAGTCGAGGATCTCGAGGCGCTTACCGCTGAGTGGCAGCTCGGTCATGGGGGCTCCTCGCGTCGGGTGGCTGTCAGATGGGTCGAACGGATGTTCGTGCCCCGAACGGTACACCGTCGTCGCGGTCAAGGCAAACACCTGTTCGTGGAAGGGCTTGACCCGAACGCACGTTCGTGGTTGGATGATGGGGACGAACACGCGTTCGCAAGGAGTAGGCATGGTTCCCACCACACTGGAAAGGCCGGCGATCGAGCGGGCCGCCATCGAGCGGCGCCGGGCGGCGCATCGCCGCACCGTGGCGCGCCGGTACCGGGCTATTGGATTGTTGGCGGCGATCCTCGCTACCTGCGCGGTGTGGACGCAGGCTGGCGCGGCGGACCGCACCGAGAGCGGACCCCTCGCCGCTCCCGGTGCGGGTCCTACCAGCCTTGTCGACGCCAAGGTCTGGGTCGTGCAGCCGGGTGACACGATCTGGGCGATCGCCCGTCAACTCCGGCCGAGCGGCGACATGCGCAATCTGGTGGACGAGCTCACGGCCGAGACGCACGGGCAACCCCTTCAGGTCGGGCAGCAACTCGTCCTGCCCTGAGCCTCGCTCGGGGTCCTCGGTGCGGCTGGGAGGTACGGTTTGGTCGTGCGTTGCCCGGTTTGCGCCTCGCTTGAGGACAAGGTCGTCGACTCGCGCATGGCCGAGGACGGCGTGGCGATCAGGCGGCGGCGTGAATGCTTGGCGTGCAGCCGCCGCTTCACGACGTATGAGCGACTCGACGACGTGCCTCTCCAAGTCCTCAAGCGTTCGGGCGAGCACGAGCCGTGGGATCGGACCAAGATCATCGCCGGCCTCCAGGCCGCCGCCAAAAACCGGCCGCTCGGTGACGCCCGCCTCGAGGACCTGGCCGTCCAAGTAGAGGAAGAGGTCCGCCTCGCCGGGCCCGAGGTCACCTCCGAGGAGGTGGGCTTGGCTGTCCTGGAGCGACTTCGGGCCCTCGACGAGGTCGCCTACCTTCGCTTTGCCAGCGTCTACAAGGGCTTCCACGATGCTGACGACTTCGCACGTGAGGCGGGCCTGTTGACCAAAGACACCGACCCGAAGCCCCGGTCCTGACCGCATGACGGGGCAGGAGGGGGCGATGCGAGTCGGCATCCTCACGGGCGGGGGTGATTGCCCCGGTCTCAACGCCGTCATCCGCGCCGTCGTCCGCAAGGGCGAGGTCGGCCACGGCGACACCTTCATCGGGTTTCGTGACGGATGGCGGGGGGTGATCGAGGGGCTCACGATGCCGCTCGACGTCGAGGCGTGCCGGGGGATCCTGCCGCGCGGGGGGACCATCCTCGGGAGCTCCCGCACCAACCCCTACAAGATCGACGGCGGTCCGGCGGCGTGCCGGACGACGATTGACGGCCTCGGGATCGATGCCCTGGTGGCCGTCGGCGGTGAGGACACGCTTGGCGTGGCCAACAAGTTGGCGGCCGAAGGTGTCAAGGTGGTCGGCGTCCCCAAGACCATCGACAACGACCTGTCGGCGACCGAGGTGACGTTCGGCTTCCACACCGCCGT
>Ga0302326_10000940_pt1 | contig 76287 bp, 66 predicted proteins | sample Palsa_T0_3_FD_202264 | JGI IMG/M metagenome (GOLD analysis project Ga0302326, IMG submission 202264) | Peat permafrost microbial communities from Stordalen Mire near Abisko, Sweden - Palsa_T0_3 | ecosystem: Environmental > Terrestrial > Soil > Palsa > Peat permafrost | place: Sweden: Abisko... | reverse complement strand
CGTTCTGCGCGCTCACTTGTTCGGCAAAGTGCTCGATGAGCGCGGGAATGTCGTCCCGCCGTTCCCGCAACGGGGGCAAAACCAGTGGGAAAACGTAAACCCGGTGAAACAAATCCTGCCGGAACTCTTCCTCGCGCACTCGTGCTTCCAGGTCGCGATGGGTCGCAACTAACACTCGAACATTTACGGCCACCGGCTTATCGCCCCCGATGCGCTCCACTTCTCCTTCTTCCAGTACCCGCAACAGCTTGGCCTGCATGTGCAGGGGCATGTCGCCGATTTCATCCAAAAAAATCGTCCCGCGATCGGCTTGCTCAAACTTGCCGATGTGCCGTCCCGCCGCGCCCGTGAACGAGCCTTTTTCGTGCCCAAAGAGTTCCGACTCAATCAGCTCGGCCGGCACCGCCGCACAATTCAGCGTCACAAACGGGCCGCCTGCGCGAGCGCTTCTTTCATGGACGGTTCGGGCCACCAACTCTTTCCCAGTTCCCGTTTCGCCCAGGATGCACACCCGCGTCTCGCTCGCGGCCACGCGCTCCAGTTGTGTCATCACCCGCCGCATGGCCTCGCCCTTCCACACGATTTCGTGGTTGCCGAGTCGCTGCAGCAGTTGCCGGTTTTCGCTCTCCAGTCGCTGCAGCTTCAGCGCGTTTTCCACCGTGAGCAAAAGCTTGTCGCTGGAGATCGGTTTTTCCAGAAAGTCCAGCGCCCCCAGCCGCGTTGCCCGCACCGCCATCTCGATGTGCGCCTGCCCGGACATCATCACCACCGGTGCCGTCACGCCTTGAGCTTTCAATTCTTCGAGCAGCGTGAGGCCATCTTTGCCGGGCATGACGACATCGGAAAAAATCAGATCGAAATGCTGGCTCTTCGCGAGCTCCAGAGCTTTGGCAGGGTTGTCGCAGACTATTGCCTCGTGTCCGGCCAGACGGAAGGCGCGCGATAACGACGCCAACGTGTTGGCCTCGTCGTCTACAATCAGCAGGTGCGCTTTTGTAGCCAACCATCCTCCTCTTCAGCGCTTGCGCCGAAAGTTCCACTCACTGGTCTGCCTCGCCGATCTGCCTTGTGGCAGACACGACTCGTAGGCCGGTTCCATTCTGCGGCAACTCAATCAGGAACGTCGCACCGTTGCTGGGTTCGCTGCGCACGCTGATTCTGCCGCCGTGATCACTGACCACCGATTGCACAATGGCCAGGCCCAGCCCCGTTCCGTGCCGCTTGCTGGTGTAATACGGAGTGAAAATCCGTTCGCACTCCTCCGGCGTCAATCCCAACCCGGTGTCTGAAACCTCGATTATTGCCTTCGTCCCATCGCCCCGCGTGCGCAGTGTCAGAGCGCCGCCCTGGGGCATCGCGTCCATGGCATTGAGCACCAGATTCGAAACCGCGCGATGCAAGAGTTCTGCGTCGGCCGCGATTGGAGCCAGGCCTTCATCCATATCCAGCTTGCAACTGATGGGTGCACGTCCAGGCGCCTGCAACTGGGCCTGAAAAAGCTGCGCTACGCCGCGTACCACTTCGTTCACCTGCACCGCTTGTAACTGTGGGTGAGGCATTTTAGAGAACTCGCTGAAGCGCCCGACGATCCCCTTGAGATTCGACAGTTCGCTCAGCAGTGTCGTTGCACTCTCCCGGAAGACTTCATCGAATTGTTCGGGGCTCTGCTCATGCGCGCGCACCAGATTCTCCACAGTGAGTTGCAGAGGAAACAGCGGATTCTTCAATTCATGTGCCAGCCGGCGAGCCAATTCGCGCCAGGCCGCCACGCGCTCCGCTTGTACCAGCCGTTCTTTCTGCGTGAGCAGCTCCGCAGTCATGCGATTGAAAGACGTGGCGAGTTCAGCCATCTCATCATTGCCGGAAACTTCAACCTTCGTGTTCCAATTTCCCGCCGTTACTTCGCGCGCTGCCCGCGCCAGTTCCACCACCGGGCGCGTCGCCCGCGCCGCCGCCCAACTGCTCAGCAGGATCGCCAATACAATTCCCCCGCTCCCGACCAGCAGTGCGGATGACCGAATATGCCGCTTCAACTCCACATACGAGCGCAGCGAATTTCCCACCAGAAGAATTCCCAGTAGCGGCCTGTCCTTGCCGGCGCCGCGCAAGGGGATCGCGTGAAACACTTCATCGTCGGCCTGGTCCGCCGACCAGTGCACCACCGAGGTCATCTCCTGGTTAGAGTGCCGGACCGCCTCGATCAGCGGAGCGAGTTTGTCGGCAGGCCGCGCTGTGCCTGTTGCCGCGCTGTTGCCGGGATCGATCAGTAGCTCCGAAACAAAATGCTCACCCCGATTCTGGTAAAGCAACGTACGCATGTCCGCGGACTGATTCAGGCCTGTCAGAAAAGTTTTGTCCAGGCGCCGGCCTCCGATTACATATACCGGACGCTCTCCCACCCGCGACGCACGCACGGCGAAGAGCCCCAGCGCGGTCGAATCTTGTAGTTCCTCCTGCTTCAAAAACGCCGCCTGCTCTGCCGACGCAGCAAGACTTTCAAACGCGCCGTCCGGGTACCCAAACTTCGCCGGCCACTGCGCGGAAGAAATAATGACCCCGCGTTTATCCACGAGCTCCAGAAAATCGAGCTGATAATTCTCCGCCATTACTTTGGCCAGCTCAAAGTATCCCCCGGTATCAGTAGAACTCTGATTCAACACGAGCGCCAGCCGGGTGACCGGTTCCGCCATGGCAACGGCCTCCACGCGCCGAGCTGCCTCTTCGCCTTGCTGCTCGAATTCGCGCTGAAACTGCGTGACCAGCGCGGTTGTTCGCACATCTTCCGTTTGCTCAAACGCGCGCCGCGTCAGGGCCGACACCAAAAGAGTAACCGCGGCCACTACCAGGAAAACCGTGAGCGCGAACACTGCCAGCAGTTTGCGGCGAAAAATCATTGCGTCCCGTTCCCCGGCCCCAGCCAGACGTCTGCCAGATCCCAACTTCCGTCCACTCCCGGTTTCCAATCGCGAAGGGATGCACTCGCTGCATACGCCGCAGGTAGGTGAAACAAAGGAATTATCCGCTGGGTCGCGAGCACGGCTTGCTCCGCCGCGTAACGTTCCTCGATGGACCTTCCATCCGTGGCAGGCCGAACCAGCCCGGTGGACGCAGCAACTTCACACAGAGCAATCCACGGATCGCTGGCCACCAAAGGAATCCTCGCCACTCGCAAATCAGCGGTCGCTGCGGTTGTCGGCTGCAACGTCAATCCAGCGTCCTTCGCATTCAGAGCGATGCGTTCTGCCAGAAGGTGCGAGATCGAGTCCCCGGGGTCGTATCCTATCGTCCACGCCGGAGCAACTTTCACTTCGTCGCGTTCGCGACGGGCCCGTGCCAAATCTGCGTCAGCTGGAAATACAAACTCGTATCCTGTCATCCAGTCCGGAAGAATGCCGCCTGCCGGTTGTCCCGCACCTTGCAGCAACACTGACCGAATCGATCCCCGATCTACGCTCAGCGCCAACGCGTTGCGCAGTGATTTCTCAGCGGGAGTCTGCGCATCGTGAGAAAACAAGAGCGCAATCAGTTCCACTGGCTCGGAAGTCGCAACTGGACGTCCCTCCATCGCTACTCGATGCGACTGCTCCGCCGCCACTTCCACCAGATCTGTTCGGCCGAGTTCCAGCGCCATCAATTGATCATGAAAGCTTCTGCCCATCTCGATCTCGATCGCGTCCAAATACGGACGGCCTTTCCAGTAGTCTTCTTCCGCAGCCAAAACCAACTTCTTCCCCGGTTGCCAATCGCTGACATGAAACGGTCCAGTTCCGCTGAGCTTGCCATCTGCTGTCCTTTTGACAATCGCATTGCGCGGCAAGGCCAGTTCTGCCGGTAATTCTGGATCAGCCGTTTCCAGTTCGATGACCACCGAGTCGGTCTCTGACACGATCTTCCAACCTGGGTTTGCGACCCGCAGCGAAGCCGCCACAAGCTCCGCAGTGAGAGCTGTTCCGTCGTGAAACTTTACCTTACGTCGCAGTTGGAATTGCCAACGCTGATTTTCCAGAGTGGGCCCCGAAGATGCCTGCCACGAAGACGCCAATCCGGGATGCAATCGTCCGCCAGCATCGGCTGTGACTAGTGTCTCAAAAATCAGAAATGTCAGATTCCGCCGCGCGAGCGAATCCGCCTGCGTGCTGTCCGCCGGATCGAGCGACGCCGGTGCACCGTGCATGGCAATTCGCAGCGTGCCTCCGTATTGCGGACGCGTCTCCGCGCCGGCCGCCGTTGTTCCAGCGGCCGCCGCTCCTGCGACCAGGCTACTGATTACAAGCCACTGCCACGCGAAACGCTTCATAGCTTCCTGTCTCATTCCTGGTCACCGCCATCGCCGTGTCGCCCTTGGCCTCTGTCCACAAGGCCGTGACGGTCGCTCCAAAATCCGCCCCAGCGCTCACCGGCACGGCGTCGCGATCGGGAAATTCATATGCCCGAATCGAGTCGCTGCCCGTCACCGCGGAACTGGTCGCGAGCACTTGCCAACCCGCGCCGCACGCGGTTCTCAGGCTGGCCACATCGCTTCCCCAGTTGAGCCTCGCTGGCTGATCACTCACACCATCGACCATATGAATCTGTCCATCCACCGCCGCAAAAAGCCAGAGCACATATTTTCCACGTGGCAAGAACGCAGCCGAGTAAAACTTCGGGACAGTCGCAAACCTCCCCACGCCGGGTGCGAGCGCACCGGTAAAGAAATTCCGCGTGGACGCAAAAAAGCCTCCCACCTGCGGAATCGCGGGCAAAGTGCTTGCCACAACGCCGGGAAAATTCGCTGACACTCCGCCGCCCGCCGATCCTGCCACCAGGGGCCAGGGGTCGTCACTCTCCTGGCAGTTCAGCGCCAGCAGCGTTCCATTCGTGCTGTGGCAAATCACTCCAGGCAAATAAGCATCCAACAGGTGATCCTTGCCCGGAATCAATCGTCCGCGCAAATCTCGCGGCCAAGGACGCGCATGTGTCACCCCCAGCACTTGCTCTCGCTGCCACTTTCCTCCCTGCAACCGGTAAAGCGAAACGTCCTCAGCACCCAGCACCGCAATGTGCGTAGGCGATGTGTTCTCCTCGAGGGCTAGCACATCGAGAATCTGCTCCTGTTGCGCCCAAACAGGACTCTTGCGGATACTCAGCGGCGTCGAATCGCGCGCGGAAAAAATACCCTCGACATGCGGCGAGGAAACCATTTCGACTGAAAGCGTCCCGTCCCCTAGCCGAATCTGAGCCACCCAAACATACGCATTCGGATTTTCGGAAAGTGAAATCGCTACTGTCGCCGCGGCCTGTTCGGGTTTCACAAAGCGCAGGCCCACCGTCTCCAGAGACGAGTGCAGTCCATCGCTCACAATTTCGCTTTCCCGCTTGCTCAGTGAAGATCGGTTTTCCAAGGTCAAGGCAACCGCGCCGGGCCCGGTGACCGCAACAATCTTCCGCGCCAGTTGCTGCTCGGGCACACTCCAGTCCGCCGCCAGACTGCGCATCACAAGCCCAGGTAGCAGAGGAAAAAAACACAGAGCGACGCGGAGGCAGAATACAGGGCGTGAGCGACGCTTCACCGTGTTCAGAATAACCTTTGGGATAACCGAATTATAAACCGCAGCGCGCATTTGGCTGGTTCCTCGCCCGGTACTACTTTGGACACCGCCGCCGGCGCGATGATCCGGATGCGGCGCGCCGCCCGCGTTTTCCCTGAACGCGAACCAAACGGCAGGCGGGACGCCGCACTCGTTCTGGCAAAAGCTCATCGCGGTTGCGACTCGCTCTGCTCCGCCTGGCTTGCCTGATTCGCCGCGCTCATACTATGTAGCACGTCGTTGGCGAAGAAGAACTTGCCGTCAGCCGGCACCATCATGATCTGCAGCTTGTCGGAGAGCCGCTCGGCCACGATCTTATTAATAAGCAACGGATTCTGTTTCAAGATCGCGCCTTCACTTTGCAGCCTCTCCGCATCCGCTGCCGCTGTCACCCGGATGCGGCCCGCCTCCGCTTCCGCCAGCAGCGTCCGCCGCTCACTCTCCGCTTTGCTATCGATCACCTTGGCCTGCGCCGCCGCCTCCGCATTCTGGATGGTCGCTTCCTTCCGCGCTTCCGCTTCCAGTTTGCTCTGCTGAATCTGCTTTTCTTTTAGCGGCAACGTGTATTGCATGGCGTCCGATTCGCCCTTCGCCTGCAGCACGTGCACCTGCGCTTCACCTTCCGCCTGCTTGATCTGCTGTACTTTGGTAGCTTCGGCCTCAAGTTCCGCGATGCGCACCTGTTTCTGCTTCAGCTCGGTTTCCACGCCCATGCGATCGTTTTCTTGCTCCTTGAGCAGCAACGTCTCCAACCCCTGCGCGTATTCCGGAGGCAACTGGATGTCGCGCAGCATCACTTCCTTCACCACGATCCCGTCGGCCGCCAGCTTTTGCGTAATCAACCCCGCCGCCCTCTGCCGCACTTCTTCGCGCTTGGTGGAAAACACATCCCGCACGGTGTAGTTCGGAACCAGCTCCCGCCAAACGCTCGCCACCGTTGGAGGAACAATCTCTTTCTCCACCGGCCGCGGCAGACTGCCCTGAATGTAGTCCAGCCGTTTCGGATCGAGCCGGTAGCGCACCGTTATGGCCAACCCAAGTGTCAGTCCTTCCTTGGCTTGTACATCCAGCAGTTGATTCTTCGCCGTAACGTTTCCCGCCGCTGCTTTTCCGTCCTCGCCTGTGCCAGTCGTGAAAATCTGGTCCCGGGTATCGAATAGCGCTACCTCCTCCACCAGCGGCATCACGAAATGCACCCCTGGATAAAGCGATCCCGGAAGCGTGCCGCTGGTCTGGCTCACCCGCACTCCAGCCGTTCCGCTCGGCACCACCACGATGCTGAACGCCAGCAACAGCGGTCCCCACGCCAGCAGAGCCAGCGCCAGAGATGTCCGCCAGCGTAACTGCGGCAGTGGCGGCAAGGCCCCAGTCGGCGCGGCAGACAAAGCGCGCCGGTACATCAGTTCGCGGTAAACGTCATACGCCAGAATGCTCATAGCCACGAGAATCATCCCGAGGCCGCCTGTAATCAGCAAATACTTCAACGCCAGCATGGTTGTTCTCCTTGATGCGCGTTATCGTTTGTGATTTAACGCTTCTGCCCTGGTTTCACTGGAACCGCCTGCCGGGCAAAGAACAGCCGGAACACCTGTCCAAAGATCAGTTCCTCCGCCAACAGTGCAACTGCCACTGAAAAGATCAGGCCCGCCACCACCGCCATAAATGTGATTGCCATTTGCATAATTTCCTCCTGATGTGCCGAACCGAAGTCGGATCTAGAAACTGGAAACTAGAAACTGGAAACCGCCGCCGCCCTCACCCCCGCAGCCTCAACCGAAGCCTCTGCCACAGCCTCGGAATCCCGATCTACTTCTCCACCAAAAATTTCCGCGATCTGTTCATCCCGTTCGCCCCGAATCTGCACCACGTCGCCGACGTGCAATATGGCAAACAGTTCCTCCATATCCCGATTGCGCAGCCGAATGCACCCATGCGAAGCCGCCCGCCCAATCGACTTCGGCGCATTCGTCCCATGAATCCCGTAGCCTTTCTGGCTACGCGCAATCCATCGTGTGCCGACAGGATTGCCCTTGCCCGAGGGGATCACGACGCCTTCGTGGTAGTAAGTAGGATTGGAAACGCGGTTCACGATCGTGAACTCGCCCGTAGGACTGGGGCTCTCGTCAGCCCCCACCGAAATCGCAAACCCCGCGACCGCGATTCCATTCACCAGCACCGCCAGTTTGCGATCCGGAATGCTGACCAGCACCGTCCACGGTGCCCGCGCGCCATTATTGGACTTCGCGGTCTGCGCGACGAGGGGATTCACCAGAACCAGAATGATTGCTGCCGGAAACCATCCACTCGCCCGTTTCATGTTCGCCTCCGCCTGGGTCGTTACCGTTCGCTATTAGAGATGGCAGGACGGTTGCCGAACGCTATCCCACTGAAAATACACTGGTTACAGAGAAGTCGGAGGCGGGGTTTAGTGTCTGTACGAGGACGCTGTGTCCCGCCTGACACGCAGGCCGCCTGGGTGTGTGAGAAATCGGGGATGGGGAGACCAAAGGAGAGACCGACGAGGCGGGAGACCCTAAAGGGCCTCCTTCGTGTACCTCCGTGCCCTTCGCGGTCAAAGAAGTTCGTAGCAACTTCGACGACGTCCCGAAGGGCCTTCAGGCGCCCGGCCCCCGCCGTCTGGGGAAACGGCTTGTGGGGTTCTGTGGGATGGGGTTGGGCGATTTTTTAGAAGGCCTGATTCAATTGTGGTTATTTAACCCTGTGGGGCATTTCTGCGTCTGTGACGTCCATCACAGGTCTGCGTGACTTGGTCATGAGAAGGATTGGCACGTCCCGCAGACGAGTAGACCTAGCCGAGCTCCCAAACTTCAAGTCCGCGGCAGGAAGCGAAGCCAAAAGGCGCGTTTGACTTCCCACTCCTCCCCTAGCTATCGTGGCCTCGCTATGAACGTCGTCAAAGCCACACGCCAGTTCGAAGACTGGCTCAGCCACCACACCGAGATCGTGAAGCCCGACCTTCGCCTTAAACACCAGAACATGAAAGCCGCGGTTTTTCCTTTCCTGCGCGCCACGTATTACCGCTGGGCGCAGGTGTGGCCCAAGGTTTGTCCGGAGCTGGCGAAAGGTCCTCGCGTGCTCGCTGTCGGCGACTTGCATGTCGAGAATTTCGGCACCTGGCGTGACATTGAAGGGCGCCTGATCTGGGGCGTCAATGATTTCGACGAAGCTCACCCAATGTCCTATGCCAACGACTTAGTTCGCCTGGCCGTGAGCGCGCACCTGGCGTCCTCCGCCGGACACTTGCCCATCAAAGAAAAAGACATCTGCGATTCCATTCTCGAAGGCTACCGCGAGGGCATGCGCGAAAAGGGACGACCCTTCGTCCTCGGCGAAAACAATAAGTGGCTACGTCAGATTGCCGAAAACGAACTGCGCGATCCGGTCCACTTCTGGGCAAAAATGGATGCCCTTCCCACCTGGAAAGGCGAGGTTCCCATTTGCGCCCTTGAGGCCATCGAGCACCTGCTACCCGCCCGCGACATTTCCTTCCGGATCACGCACCGCGTCGCTGGACTTGGCAGCCTCGGTCACCAACGTTTCGTCGCCATCGCCGAGTGGCACGGCGGACGCATCGCCCGCGAAGCCAAAGCACTGGTTTCCTCCGCGTGCTACTGGGCCAGCGATCATGCCGGACCAACGGAGATCCTCTACCAGGCAATCATCACTCATGCCGTGCGCTGCCCCGACCCTTTTGTCCAGTTGCGTGGCCGCTGGATCGTTCGCCGCCTCGGCCCGCACTGTTCCCGCATCGAAATCGTAACCATGGGAGACTCTGCGCCAGCGCTTCGTCTTCTCCACGCCATGGGCTGGGAAACCGCCAACATCCATCTCGGCAGTCCCGCCCGCAAAATGATTCTCAGCAATCTGGATCGGCAAAAAGCGAAGTGGCTGCACCAGGCGAGCGACGACATGCTCGAAGCTGTCCGCTCCGACTGGGAAACATGGAAGAAAGACGGCTACGTCTAGAGGACTACGAAAATTTCGTCAGTGCACCAGCGGCCCCGTCGCCGCCACCACAATTCCCACCACGCCCATCACCATGCCCAGAAACCAGAACAGCCGCTTCCCTGACAGCAGCGTGATCGATGTAATCACCAGCCCGATCTCAAGAAAGACTTCGGCCAGATCGAAACGGTCGGCGCGCTTCGTCTCGGTAGCCACCTCCTTTTCCATGTCGGTGGCCTTCTCTTCGATTCCCTTTTGGTCGTTCTTGTAGCGTTCCGCTTCCGACGAGTACTTCTCGCGCAGCTTGGCCATCGCCGCAGCGTCAGTCGTGGTCATCACCGAAGCCGTATCCGTGAACTGTTCGTCCGCATGCCGGCGAATGCTTTTTGCCTGGTAAAAAGCCCACTGGTCCGAGGCCTTGGCTTGCAACACCACTTCCTCGGTATGCGCGCGATGCCCCACCAGCGACACCACCGCCACTGCCACTGCCAGCACCGCCATGGTCAGCGACACCGGCGCCATCCCCGGATGTTTGCCATGTTCAGCATGTTCCTGCAGTTCGCTAAGTTCGTCGGCACTCATCGGTTCCTCCTGGCCGCGTCGGCAAAAGATCAAATCGCAAGACGCGGATTTCTAAGGCGTGGAGTTCAAGCACCTGATGTTACGAATTCAGCAGTCCACAGACAAGCACCACACTTGGTTCCAAGTCGAAGCCCGAAGCCCGTTTTTCACTCCCCCATCACTTTCACGATCACGCGCTTGTCCCGCTGCCCATCAAACTCTGCATAGAAAATGCGCTGCCATGTGCCCAAGTCGAGCTTGCCCGCCGTGATGGGCACGATCACCTCATGGTGAATCAGCAGCGCCTTCAGATGCGAGTCTCCATTGTCCTCGCCTGTTTCGTGATGTTTGTAGTCTTTGCGAAACGGCGCCAGATGTTCCAGCCACTCGTCAATATCGTCGATCAACCCTCTCTCGTTGTCGTTGACGTAAATGCCAGCCGTGATGTGCATGGCCGAAACCAGCACCATGCCCTCTTTCACGCCACTCTTGCGCACGATCTCTTCCACCTGCGGTGTGAGGTGAACATACGCGCGATGGGTTTTCGTGTGAAACTTCAGGTATTCGGTAAACACTCTCATTCTGGTACCTCGGAATTTCTCGGGTGCAGCACGATTCTATCTTGCGCTGACTGTAGAGATATCCCGCAAGTTCTCTAGATGAGATGAGAGTAAGGAACAAAGTAAAAAAGGGCTGCGCGTGAAATCTACCGCATGGTTTCTTCGATTTCCGAAATCCATCCGGGACGCTTCAGTACCTCGCGCGGCTTGGGGCCGTCTGCGGCGCCGACAATTCCGTCTTGCTCCATGAGATCGATAAGATGTGCGGCGCGTCCGTAGCCGATCCGCAGCCGACGCTGCAACAGGGACGTGGAAGCCTTGCCAAACTCCACCACCAGCCGCACGGCGTCTTGATACAGAGGATCGTCTTGGGGTTCGCCGTCCACCCCGGGCTCTCCGCCAGCTGCGGCCGTCGCAGCGTCCCGTTCTTCCTTGGGCACTTCCAGGAACTGCTGCTGATATTCCGCCGTGCCCTGGGCCTTCCAGAATTCGACAACCGCGGCGATTTCTTTCTCTGTCACAAACGGCGCATGCAGACGATGCACGCGCGCCGAACCCGATGGCAGATACAGCATGTCGCCTTTGCCGAGCAAGGCTTCCGCGCCATTGGCGTCGAGAATGGTCCGCGAATCCACTTTCGTCGCCACGCGGAACGATACACGGGCAGGGAAGTTCGCCTTGATCAGTCCCGTAATCACATCCACCGAAGGCCGCTGTGTCGCCAGCACCAGATGAATGCCCACCGCGCGCGCCATTTGCGCCAGACGCGTGATGGATTCTTCCACGTTGCTCGAATCGAGCATCATCAAGTCAGCCAGTTCATCAATGATGATGACGATGTAGGGGATCGGCTTCTCGTCGGAGTCTTCTTCAAACAAGCTCGGCGTATCGCCGCGATCGAACAGCCGGTTGTATTGATCGATGTTGCGCACGCCGCGCGCAGCCAGCAGCTTCAGCCGCCGCTCCATCTCACGCACGGCGTTGCGGAGGGCATTCGCCGCCAGCTTGGGCTCCGTAATAATCGGCGTATAAAGATGCGGAACGCCTTCATAATTCCCCAACTCCAGCCGCTTCGGGTCCACCAGAATCAAGCGCACCTGATCGGGCGTGGCTTTGTACAGAATCGACATGATCATGGCGTTGATGGCCACGCTCTTGCCGGCGCCCGTTGAACCGGCAATCAGCAAGTGCGGCATGCCCGCCAGGTCGGCGGTGACGATGCGTCCGTTGATGTCCTTGCCCATCGCAATCGTCATCTTCGACTTCGATCCCATGAACTCTTGCGACTCGATGTTTTCCCGCAGCCAGATGATTTCGCGTTCGCGGTTCGGTACCTGGATGCCGACCGTGCTCTTTCCGGCCATGCGCTCGATCAGAATGCTCTCGGCTTTCAGCGCCAGGCACAGATCGTCGCAAAGATTGGTGATGCGGCTGTACTTGATTCCAGCTTCCGGCTTGAATTCAAACGTGGTAACGACCGGACCAGGATTGATTTGCGTGATCTGGCCGTGAATTTCGAACTCCGCGTATTTCTCGGTCAGCACCTGGGCGAGAAGTTTGAGTTCATCCGCGTCCACAGCCTGCTGCTCATCGGGACGCTGCAGCAAACTGCTCGACGGCAGCTTATAGCCGCCCGCGATCCGCGGCATCGTGGTCTTGGCATGGTGTCCGTTATCGGCACGCTCCTTGACTTCAGGATCCGTCAGTCCGGTTGCGGCGCCCTCAGCCGACGTATCTTCAGCAAAAGACTCCGCCAGAATTCCGCCCGTCGTCGCAGCCGGGGCCTCGGCTGGGTTTCCGCGCTCCTCGGCCATCATGCGCTCAATGCCGGTCCGTCGATTTTCGGTAGCCGCAGCAGTTTGTGCCGCCGGCAGCGGCCGCGACTGAATCAGCTGCGTCTTCACGATCGGCTTGGAAATTCGCCGCTTGTCCAGTTCCTTCTGCTGCCGCCGCTTGGCGCGTTCTTCCCGCCAATCCTGGTACCGGTTCCACAGAGCCGTGACGAACGCAAACCGCGTGGGAGCCCACGTCCGCAGCGAGGAGAACGAAAACGCCGTCGAAAGATAAAGCGCAACCGCCAGCACCGTGGCGCACAAAATGTATGCGCCGACCAGGTTGACGTAATGGATCATGAAATCGCCCAGCACGCGGCCCAGCAAGCCTTCAATCGGAATCACGCCCAGCCAGCGCAAATGTCCCGGCAGCAGCGCCAGAAACGCGGGAATGAACATGACCAGCCAGATTCCGCCGAGAGTCTTGGCCATTGGGGACTGAATCGGCCGCGAGCGAAACCACCTCGATCCCAGGAGAGCTGGAAAAACTGGCAGCAGAAATGCTCCAATGCCGAAGAACTGCAGCACCAGATCGGAGATTGAGGCTCCGACCACGCCAATCCAGTTGCGGGCCGCATGCGCGCCGGTGAGCACCGAGGCGCTGTTCAGCGAAGGGTCAAGCGGAGAATACGAAACCAGCGCAAGGAAGAGGAGGAGCGCGGAGACGCACATCAGGAAGCCGGTCAGCTCATTGAGCCGCCGGTTGGCAGTCGGGACAAAAATGCTTGCCAGAAACCCCATGTGGACCGGATTCGCACACCAAAACTGCATCTACCTTTGGTGCACTTCCATCGGCCAGAGCCTCTCTATTATGCCAAGAACCGGGGCGTCGCACAATCCTGGAAATGGGTCGTAGTATCCAGTTGGCTTCCCGCCGGATTCCCGCCCCCGACGGCGTGTTTGAGCGGCAGCTTTCTCTAAGGAATGCGCTGGACGGTCATCTCCGCGAATCATTCTCCCCGCTCATTGCAGATGCCAGACGAACGCCAGCGCGATCACCACCACGCCGAGAAGGATGCGGTACACAATAAAAATTCGCAGGCTGTTCGACTGAAGATAGCGGACGAGCCAGGCAATCGCGGCATAGCCCACAATGGCAGAAATGAGAATCCCCACCAGAAATGGCGTATGCATTCCGGCAGGCAAGCCTTCTTTGCGGAGTTCATGGGCCTTGACTAACGCGGCGCCGGCGATAATCGGCGTCGAGAGCAGAAAGCTAAATCGCACGGCAGCTTCACGCGTCATATTGCGGAACAAGCCGGCGGTAATGGTCGAACCGGAACGCGAAACTCCAGGAATCAGAGCAGCGGCTTGAGCAATGCCCACGACCAAAGCATCCAGCAGAGAAATACGAGTCAGCGGTTTTTCCATGCTGCTGACCTTTTCCCCAAGCCACATAAAAAGTGCAACCACAATGAGCGCCGCTGCGATCAACACAATGTGCTCGCGGAAATAATCTTCAGCGGAATGTTCCAGTAACTTCCCCGCAATCGCTCCTGGAATGGTGGCTGCCGCCAGGAACCAGAGCAACAGCCGTTCCTCTTTCTGTTCCTCCGCGGTGAGATCCACATCGGAGCCGCCAGCTTCGGAGAAGCGAACCACTTTCCCTCCGAACGCGGCGCGCACGATCTGAAACCATGTTCGCCGGAAATAGAAGAGCACCGAGAGCAAAGTGCCGAAGTGAAGAGCAACGTCGAAAGTAAGTTCGTGGGCAGGCGAAAGCTCGTTCCAGCCCAGCAATCGCCTCACGATGATCAAGTGGGCAGAACTGGAAACGGGAATGAACTCCGCGAAGCCCTGCACGATGGCAAGAACAATAGCTTGATAGATTGGCAAATTTTAGTCCGCCGTATTTCCGTAGGTTGGCACGCCCTGTTGAATGTAGAAGACGAGGCGCTGTGCGCGCAATGCCCAATCGCTGGCCCCGTAGTCGTTCACAATCTTTTGCGCCAGCGCGAGCGCGCGAGTTTTGGATTCTTCTGATTTCTTCAGATTAGGCTCGGTCTTATAAATCTCAATCAGCGCGGCTCGCCGCGATGCCGCGTCATACAAGGCCTCAGGCGCGGACGGGGATTGAGAATGCTCGCCGGCGTACTTCTCATACATCTCGGCTTCCTTATCGGGGCACTTGGAAGCGCCTTCCCAGTCTCCGCAGAGTTTGTTTTCGAGTAAACGAAACGCGGCCAGGTCGGCCCATTTCGTGCCCGGAAATTTTTTGATGACCAGCTTCATCCATTGCTCATCGATCTGCCCGCGCATGTACGCTTCCCGCTGGCGCGCGGAGGGACGAGTCATCACATCAGCGCGTTCCATCTGCCAGCGAATGTCGGCGGAGCGGTACAGCCCCTCGGCCGCCAGGGGAGAATTTGGGAACAAGTCATAAACGCGATAGTAGAGACGCATTGCGTCCTGCGCGGCATTGCGGCGCCCCAGCCGTCGGCTGGCCTGATCTTCGGAGTCTGCGGCCTCGCCGAAAATAATTTTGTCCCCATTGGGATTTGACATTTCGACCAGGGCCCTGCTTTGCACCCAACCAGTAATGATCTTGCCCTCGGCTTCTTCCTCAGTATCGGCGTCCTTCTTAGGCTCGACCAGAATTGCTTCTACATGCGTCCAGTCGCGGCTGCTGTCGAGGATCACTAACTCGTGGCCGCGCTCGGCCTGGCCGAGCTTGGCCGCGTCATTGGCGGGCGCGACCCGAATGGTTTCGTCATGCACCAGCGTGCCGCGCGGGTTGCCAGCGAAGGCAATGTTCGGGAACCAAAGCGAAATCTCAACAACGAAAGTCGCGGCGAGAAGGATGAATCGCAGTTTCATAGTTAGATTATTGGCCCTATGAACTTAGGTTGCAACATCTCACACCGCCAGGGTCGCGGGACGCTGGGCTCAGCGACACAGGATAGAGCTGTCACTGGCGAATCTCTTCCAGCATGCTCGGCTCGATGTTGCCACCCGAGATGATTGCGACGTTGATTGTTGTCTGCGGCAACTCGGCGCGGTGAAAAACGAATCCCGCGACGGCGACCGCACCGCTGGGCTCGGCGACGGTGGCTGGGTTGGCAGCGAGCAACTTCATGGCTTGGCGAATCTCGCCCTCGGTCACGGTGATGATGTCGTCGACGAAGCGCTGGATGTGTTCGAAGTTGATGGGGCCCACGCTCTGAGTGCGCAATCCGTCGGCGAGGGTGCGGGAAACCTGCTCGGCGGGCAACTGGACGATTTTTCCCGCACGCAAACTGGCTTGAGCGTCGGCGGCCAGCGCGGGTTCGACTCCGATCACCTTCACTGCGGGCTTGCTCAACTTGATCGCCGCGGCCACTCCGCTGATCATGCCTCCCCCGCCGACCGGAACCAGAACGACTTCCACGTCGGGCATATCTTCGAGAATCTCGAGTCCCATGGTGCCCTGGCCGGCGATGATGTGCTTGTCGTTGTAGGGAGGCACGATCACGTAACCGTGCTCGGCGGCCAGTTCCTCGGCTTTGGTTTTGCGTTCGTCGCTGCCCGGCCCTACTAATACGATTTCCGCACCGAGGGACGCCGTTGCCAGCCGTTTGATGGCGGGGGCGTTGTTGGGCATGACAATCACGGCCTTCACTCCCAGCGCCCGCGCGGCGTAAGCCACCCCCTGCGCGTGATTGCCGCTGGAGTAAGAGATGACGCCACGCTTGCGATCTTCTTCTGGCAGGAATGCGATCTTGTTATAAGCTCCGCGGAGCTTGAACGCGCCGATGGGCTGCTGGTTTTCCGGCTTGAGGAAGAGGTGGCGCGGGTCGGGGTCGGAGAGCTTGAACTCGATCAGGCGCGTGTGGATGGTGATGCCTTTGAGGCGGGCTCGCGCGGCGCGGATGTCGTTGAGGGTAATCATGGGGAGAGGTTTTAGTGTGCCATGTAATCCCGTATGCCGTCGAGATCTGCAAACGATTCTGGCGGGGGAGCGTAGATATGGCTCTTGCCGACCTTCGCCCTGGCCGGACAGCCGAGGCCGCCGTCACCCGATGGGTTGATCAGACTTCCAGAATCACGGGCATGATGAGCGGGCGTCGCTGCGTCTGCCTCGAGATATAGCGCTTCAGGTCGGTGCGAATTTTTTCTTTGATCACGCCGTAGTCTGCTTTTTCTTCGTCGCTCGACTGATCGAGCGTATCCATCACGATCTGGCGAGCACCCTCGAGTAAGCCATCTTCGCCGGGATTGAACCCACGGGTGACGATCTCAGGCGAAGTCTCAATGCGGCCGGTGAGTTTGTGGATGGCGATGATGGGCAACACGATGCCATCTTCGCTGAGGTGACGGCGATCTTTGATGATCAAGTCCTCGACCACATCGGTGCGGTTGCCGGAATCGATGCAGACGCGGCCGATGTTCACGCGTCCGGCCTTGCGCGCGCCGAGTTCGTCGAACTCGAGAACGTCGCCGCTCTCGATCAGCATTACTTTGCCCACGGAGCCGTGCATGGCTCCAGCCATCTCGGCATGCAGCTTCAGTTGCCGGTATTCGCCGTGGATGGGAATGAAATAGCGCGGTTTGACCAGGTTGATAATCAGCTTTAACTCATCCTGGCTGGCGTGGCCGCTGACGTGGACCGGCGGATAGGTGCCGTCGTCATAAATAACATAGGCTTCGCGGCGGAAAAGATGATCGATCATGCGGTAGATCGTTTTCTCGTTGCCGGGGATGATTCGCGACGAGAGGACGACGGTATCGCCTTTCTCGATTTTCGCGTGCTTGTGATTGTCGACCGCGGCGCGCGAAAGCGCGGACATAGGCTCGCCCTGGGTTCCGCTGATGAGCACGCAGACTTTTTCCGGAGGAAAATTCTTCATCTCGCCCGGATTGATCACCAAGCCTTCGGGAATTTCAATGTAGCCGAGGTCCTCGGCAATCTCCGATGAATTGTTCATGGAGCGACCGATGAAGGCGATTTTGCGTCCGTGCGTATGTGCCAGCTCGACGGCCAGCTTGATGCGATGAATCGACGAAGAGAAGCACGAAATGAACAGTCGCCGCTGCGTGTGCGCGAATATCTCGTCAAACTTGCGGCGTACCGCCCGTTCACTCGGCGTGTACCCTTTGCGCTCCACGTTGGTGGAATCCTGAAACAGAGCCAGCACGCCGTTCTTTCCGTATTCGGCGAAAGAGTGTAAGTCGAAAAGTTTATTGTCAGTCGGCGTGGGGTCGACTTTGAAGTCGCCGGTGTGAATGATGACGCCGAGCGGGGTATGAATCGCCAGCGCGACACAATCCACCAGGCTGTGCGTCACGTGGATGGGATGAACGGTGAACGCGCCCACCTTGAAGCGCTCATTGGGGCGCATCTCGCGCAGGTCGGCATCCTCGAGCAGACCGTGTTCGTCGAGTTTGTCTTCGACATAAGCAAGAGTGAACTCCGTGCCCCACACGGGAACTTTGAGCTCGGCAAGAAACCAGGGCAGCGCGCCGATGTGATCTTCGTGGCCGTGGGTAAGGATGATGCCCCGCACCTTCTGGCGGTTTTCGACGAGATAAGAAATATCGGGGACGACGATATCGACGCCAAGCAATTCGGCCTCGGGGAACATCAGGCCCGCGTCGATGACGATGATGTCATCGCCGAAGCGAATGGCCATGCAGTTCATGCCGAACTCGCCTAGCCCGCCGAGCGGGATGACTTGCAGTTTTCCAGTTGGCATTGAGAGTAACAATGATGCTAGCACAGGCGCGCAGAGTTTCGAGCAGAGAGTACCGCGTGACGAGTTGCGAGTCTGAGCAGTCGCGGACCGGAATGGAACTTGGCATCTCTGTTCGTTGGCGGCCCGTAGAAATCGGAGAACGAAAGCCTGCTCCTCAATGGCTTTCTGGCCCTGCGTGCGGTAAGGTTGAAGCAATGCCCGAGGACAACAAATCCTGGCTGCGGCGACGCGTTGAGGACGGCCTGATCAAAGGGCTCACCCGCGCTTACTCGACCGTGCAGGTGAATCCCGACAAATTCCTGTTGCAGTTGCGCACCGCCTACCGATTGCCCATCAGCGGGTATCACGGTGTGTATTCCCTGGATGTTCGTGAACTTGACGTGGTGGCCGACGAGATCATCCGCAGCGGAATGAAAGTGGCCGCAGTCGAAGGCGCCGGGTTCGGGCTGGGCGGATTGATCACAATCGTGCCTGACCTCGGAATACTTTCGGCGATTACTATGCGCACCATCCAGAAGTTGAGCCTGGTCTATGGCTTTCAATTCAATACCGACGGGGAGATCGCCGAGTTGTGGATTGCGGCGGCCAGCGCGGCCGGGGTTGATGTGGGGCGCGAGTTGCTGGAGAAGGAAGTGGTGAACAAATTCGTACCCAAGGTGATTCAGCGGATCGCGGCCACGGCGAGCGGAGAAATTGTAGAAAAGTGGGCAGGACGGGTCATCCCACTCCTCAGTTCGGCGATCGGAGCGGCTTTGAATTACTGGTTTGTACGGGCGTGGGGAGCGCGCGCCAAGGCGCACTTTCGGCAGCGGTATCTGCTGGTACGCGAGAAAGCGCGCCAGACCATGCTGGCATCGCCGAGTCCGGCGCGCCTTCCAACGACCACGGGTTAGTTGTCCTCGCGGGACTCTTGCTAACGCTGCGGGCGCATCACACGCCTAACCGCGACTGTTGTCGATCCTTCGCTGTGATAAAAAAACAGGTGATGCCAATTTTTCACTGCTCGGCGATTCTCTTTGATCTGGATGGCGTTCTGGTGGATTCCACACGTTCCGTGGAGCGGCACTGGCGCGCTTGGGCCCAACTGAAAGGCATGGACGCGGAAAAAGTCATGGAAATCGCTCATGGCGTTCGTGCAATTGAAGTCATCCAGCAGGTGGCCCCGCATCTCGACGCTGCTGCCGAGGTGCGAGAAATCGAGGCCCGCGAGGTGGACGATCGGGATGGTGTTGCTGCCATGCCAGGTGCAGCTGAACTCCTAAGCTCGCTTCCCGACCGGCGCTGGGGAGTGGTGACGTCCGGGACGCGGCACCTGGCCACTGGACGCTTGCGGTTGATGGGTTTGCCGGTTCCAGGAGTTCTGGTCACCGCCGATGATGTATCCCATGGAAAGCCTCACCCTGAGCCGTATTTGAAGGGTGCCGAGTTGCTCGGCGTGAGGCCCGCTGATTGTCTTGTGATTGAAGACGCGCCCGCGGGAATTCAGTCAGCGCGAGCGGGCGGCATGAAAGTAGTGGGAATTACGAGCACCTATGCTGCGGCAGCGATGGCGCACGCCGATGCGGTGATCGGGAAACTTGCCTCGATTCACGTCGCATTGACTGGAACGGGGAAGTTAACCGTCAGCATTCGATAGTGGCACTCACTTACCGGTCCGCGCATCCCACACCGGTTTGCCCTTGTCGTCACGGAACAAAAGTGTGTCCGAGCCCTTCACCAGTTCTCGTGCGAGGATCACGTCCGCGGTGTCCTGCTTCACCTTTGATCCCGTGACGGCAATCTGGTCACCTTTCGTGAAACTGATGCCCATCTCCTCCTCAAACGGTTTGGGGCACAAATAAATGTGGGAGCTGTCGTCGCCGGTCTTGATGACCAGTTCCGTGAAATCCTTTCTGGTTCCGACCGACAACAGATTCACGGTTTCGACCACACCTTTGATCTTCGTCTCCGTGTGCAGGTCATACTTGGGCAGGCCGCCATCGTCCAGTGGGGCTTTTTGCGCGAGCCCCGAGCTCACACACAAGAGAACAAACAACGGGATCCGGAAGATTACGGCACCAGTTTTTCGCGGCAGTAGGGAAATTTCCGAACTGAGTAGCATGGCATCTCCTCATGGCTTGCGGAAAACCAATGCGGAGGCCGAGGTGCTTCTCTATCTGCGCCACTGCCCCGAGAAGGATCTGCATCGGTTCCCGGGTCGCCTGACAGATTTCACCAGCGATAGCGACAACGATAAGGCCGTTCTACCCAGTTGCGTTTAGAAGGACGGGAGAATGGTACACCCTGGGGGCTGTCCGGTATCTACAAAATCGATTATTCGAGGGTTGACCCAGTCCAGTAACCGGTGAGCCTACACTGAAAGGTTTGCGGCGCGAACTGCGCTGTCTCTATCGAAGCCAATCTTCGAGTTCAATCCCGCGGTCGGTTTTCTCGTCGCGATACTTTACGATCACCGGAGTATAGAGCGAAAGATTCCAATCTGCGGCGGCACCTTTTTTCACCGCGCGCGATCCGGGCACAACGACTGCACCTTCGGGAACCTCGAGCGGCGTGTCGGCGGTAGCGCGGTAAACTTCACCACGCACCAGGTCGTACAACGGAGTGGAACGAGTCAGGATAGTCCCTGCGCCCAGCACCGCCCGCGCCCGCACCAGAGTGCCCTCGTAGACGCCACAATTGCCGCCGACCAGCACGTCATCTTCGATGATGACAGGGGCCGCGTTCACCGGTTCGAGCACACCGCCGATCTGCGCCGCGGCGCTTAGATGCACTCGTTTTCCGATCTGCGCGCACGACCCCACCAGAGCGTGCGAATCGATCATCGTGCCTTCGTCCACGTAAGCCCCCGCGTTGATGAACATGGGTGGCATGCAGATGACCGACGGCGCGACATAAGCTCCGGCGCGCACCGACGATCCTCCTGGAACCACGCGCACCCGGTCGGCGACTGAAAATTTACGGGCAGGGAAGGTGTCCTTATCGACGAATGAAAGGCAGGCGCCACCGCCCATCTCCGTGAGTTCTCCGAGGAGGAAGCCTAGCAGAATACCTTGCTTGGCCCAGGCATTGACAATCCACTGACCGTCGATTTTCTCCGCGGCGCGGATTGTGCCAGCCGTCAATGCGTCGCGAAATTCGAGGAACACGCGGCGCGCGTCGGGATCGCGTTCGAGTTCACCGGCAGCGAGGCGCTCGATGGAAGATTGCAGCGAAGACATGCGGGGAAAGTATATAGGGAATCGAAGAAGTCAGAGGTTAGAAGTAAGACTGCAGAAGCAAGAAGTCAAAATGCAGAAGTAAGAAACCGGAGTCGGGGTGACGGTTTTACTTCTTCATTTTGACTTCTGACTTCTGCCTTCACACGCACTTGCATTCGCTGCGAATCAAAATGCCGGTCATCCCGTGCGCGGCTTCGCGGGCTTCGGGCAACGCAGCGTAGGGGCCGTGCCAGCGGGCGTGGTTCGTGTCGTGGCCGGCAGGCCGGCCTTTGCCATGGCTGCATTGGCCGCACGATCCGCGATGCAGAACGATCTTGTGCGGGCCCGCTGCCCAGTTCTCGTAGATATAAAATTCCAGGGCTTCGGCCGCGGGTCCTGCGGGCTTGGTGATCAAGCCAACTTCCACAGCCACCTTCTGCAGGCGCGACCGCGTGTCGCGGCGCATGGGCAGGAGCGGCAGTCGGTAAACTTCTTCGATTTTGCCCATCATCGCCAAGACGGCTTTCACAGGCAGCGGGCTCGATTCGATAAAATTGGCGTTCATCAAAGGCAGATATTTACGATGGAGCGTGCGGGCGGTCGTCCAATCGTTGCTCAGGGCGGCGCGAGTCATGGCTGACATTTCGCGCGGGATTTCATTGCCCACCACCGATATCACCCCCACGCCGCCCAGCGCGATCACGGGAAGGGTGACGGCGTCGTCTCCGGAAAAAACCAGAAAAGTTTCCGGACTGCTGTGGATGGCTTCGGCGATCTGCGTCATGTTGCCGCTGGCCTCCTTCACTCCGACGATATTCGGAATCTCCGCCAAACGCGCAAGAGTTGCAGGCTCAAGGTTCGATCCGGTGCGTGCGGGCACGTTGTAGAGAATCACCGGCTTCTCGCCAACGGCCTCGGCGATGGCTTTGAAGTGCCGGTACTGACCTTCTTGCGTAGGCTTGTTGTAGTAAGGAGAGGCGGTGAGAATGGCGTCAACGCCGGCGCGCGCGGCGACTTCTTTGGCTTTTTCAACCGCCTCGTGTGTGGAGTTGGAGGTCGCGCCGGCCACGATAGGCACGCGTCCAGCGACGACTTCGATCGCGGTATCGATTACAAATAACCACTCATCGTGAGTAAGAGTGGGCGTCTCTCCGGTGGTGCCGCAGGGAACCAGAAAATCAATGCCGGACTCCACCTGCCACGTCACCAGGTTGCGAAAAGCAGCCTCGTCGATGGAGCCGTCCTGATGAAACGGAGTTACCAGTGCAGTACCACAACCACGGAGTTGCATAGGAATAAGATAGCGCGAATGAGCAGGGATGGAAAACTGGTTGGATCGTCCGCGCTTGGCGTGCTCGGTAAGCGGATATTACAACTCCCGCCACACATCCTTGAAATCGTAGAAGCCCTTCTTGCCGGCGATCCACTCAGCGGCGCGCACCGCTCCTTCGGCGAAGCCCTGGCGGGATTTGGCGTCGTGACACAGATAAATTCTGTCCGCCGAAGATTCCAGCACCACCTCGTGCATGCCCACGACCTCACCTTCACGGAAGGAAGTGATTTCAAGATCGCCATGCTCGCCGCCGGTTTCGCGCATCACTTCCTGAAGCACGATGGCCGTGCCCGAGGGCGCGTCTTTTTTCTGGGCGTGGTGGCGCTCGAAGATTTGTCCGGAGTAGCCGCGTTGCAGAGCTGCAGCTGCACTTCGGGCAACGTCGTAAAACAGGTTGACGCCGATAGAAAAATTCGACCCGTGGAGAAGTCCCGTCCCTCTCTGCTCCACGAGCTGCCGAACGCGGGCCAGCTCGGCGTGCCAGCCCGTGGTGCCGACCACCATGTTTTTCCCGGCACGCACGCAGCCCTCGATATTAGCGAGCACGCAGTGCGGAGCAGTGAAGTCGATAACTACGTCAATGTCGTGGAGTTTCTCGGCGGTGAGGGCCACGCCGGCAGCGTTCTCTGCGGCGCCTGCAATTCTCGTCTGGTGCTGCCGCGCGCGACCCACCTCCGCAACCAGCGATCCGGTCTTGCCGCGGCCTAGAATGAGCAATATCATGGCAAGTTCAAAGCCTTAACTGTAAAGGTCACAAAGAAAATTCCGTAAAGACTGCCAAGTGACTTCTTTGCGAACTTCGCGGCATTTTCTTTGCGACCTTCGCGGTTAAACGCTGTTGACTTTTTCTCTAGCCCCTACGCGAACACTTCCGGGTCCGGGTCGGCAAAGAAAGTCTTATGCAGACGCTGGACCACATCGGGTACTTCGTCTTCTTCGATCACGAACGTCAAATTAATTTCGGAAGCGCCCTGGGAAATCATGCGGATCTTTTTGTCCGCCAGCTCGCGAAATACCAGTGCGGCCACCCCGGGCTTCTCGCGCAGGTTCTCGCCGACCACGCAGACAATCGCTTTTCGGCCCTCATATTTTACATCGGCCAGTTTGGCCAGGTCGGCAGCCAGTGCCGGAATCGCCGAATTGGAATCCACCGTAAGTGACACGCTCACTTCCGATGTCGAAACCACATCCACCGCGACCTTATGCCGGTCAAAGGCGTCGAAAATAGCTTTCAGGAAGCCGTGCGCCAGCAGCATCCGCGGCGCCGCGACCTCCACAATCGTGATGCGCTTCTTGGCGGCAATCGCCTTGAACAAGTTGCGTCCCTGCGGCGCGTGCGTAGTAATGCACGTCCCCTCGCACGAAGGATTGCGTGAATTCAGCACGTATACCGGAATATTTTTCTGAATGGCCGGCAGCACCGTGGCCGGATGCAGCACCTTCGCGCCAAAATACGCGAGCTCCGCCGCTTCGTCGAAACTGATAACTTTTATGCGCCGCGCTTCCGGGCAAATTCTAGGGTCGGTGGTAAGAATGCCATCCACGTCAGTCCAGATTTCGATGCGTTCAGCATTCAGTCCCGCGCCGAAAATCGCGGCAGAGAAATCCGACCCCCCGCGGCCGATGGTGGTGGTAATGCCCGCGCGATTCGATCCGATAAAGCCGCCCATCACGGGAACCTTCCCCGCGTCGAGCAGCGGTTGCACGCGTTCCTGCAAACGCGCATTGGTTTCCTCAAACTGCGGAACGGCCTGCATGTAATCGTTGTCGGTGACCAGTACTTCGCGCGAGTCCACGTGGACACCATTCAGTCCGCGAGCCGCGAAAGCTGCGGCCACAATGCGGCTGGAAAGCGCCTCACCGAAAGACGCGACATGATCGGTAGTGCGCGGCGTGATTTCTCCCACCGCGGAAATGCCGCGCAGCAATTCGTCGAGCGCTTCGAAATCCGCGCCCAGTTCGGAATGGAACTCAGTGAAAAGCGCGGTCCCGAGCAGTTCGCTGGCCGTGTTGTAGTGCCGTTCCTGCAGCGAGCGGCAAAGCTTGAGCGCGGTCTTGCGCTCACCGCCTCCGGCGGCCTTGGCCATCGTCAGCAGCGTGTCGGTGACCTTGGCCATGGCGCTGACCACCACCACCGGCTTCTGCGCCAGCCGTCCCTTCACGATCGTGGCCACGCGCTCGATCGCCTTCGCATCTTCTACCGAGGTGCCGCCAAACTTCATCACGATCATCGGAGTGGCAACCCTCGGCGCGTTTCGCTGCAGAGCATCATGGGGTAGGAGCGGCCGGCGGCCCCCATCCCGCGCGCGCCCATAGGGAATTTGCGGTTCATAACGAAGTAGTTGGAATTCTACAACAGGGTTGGCAAACAAAAGAGAGACGCCGTACGGAGTTTGGTTCGCGCGGAAGCACGGCGCCGACTATTTCCGCGGCGCGATTTCGCTGCCTACACGATATTCACTCAGAGGTCCAAACTTTCTTTTTTCCGCATACAGTCGCCAGCGCCGGAACACGATTCGCAGGCTGGCCATCACCGGAATCGAAAGATAAATCCCGAGAATGCCGGCGATTTCGCCCCCAGCCATCACCCCAAAAATCGCCGCCAGAGGATGCAGTTCCATACTCTTTCCCATGATGCGTGGGGAAGAAACGTAATCCTGGACGAGCCGCCAAATCCCGAGAAAAATAATGAGTACCAGCCAGTGTTGGTAGCCCAGCAGCAACGAGACGCTCACAATCACCACTGCCGCCACCAGCGGCCCCACCAGAGGAACGAACTCGAGCACTCCGCCCAGCGTGCCCAGAACCAGCGCGTATTGCACCCGCATCACACCAAGAAACACCGAATACATCACCAGCGTCAGCGCTGCCAAAGTCAGCTGCGCGCGGATGAAGTGGGCCAGCATCTGATTCAGATCGTTGAGCACGTTTTCCAGAAATTCACGCTGCGGTCGCGATTGGATGGTCTCCAGCAGGAAATCGCTGAAGAAGCGGCCGTCCCGCAGAAAAAAGATCGCCAACACGGGCACCACCAGGAACAGCCAGGCCTGCTTGGCCACCTCCGCAACGTGGAGTCCCACATTTTGCGCTATTTGCGTGATCTCGTCGCTATGGCTGGCAAGGAGTGACTGCACGAGTTCCGTGCTCTTCTCATTCCAGCCATGCTCTTCACCCAGTTGTGTGGCGAGCTGGCCGGAGCTAAGCTTGGTGAGCAGCGCGGGCAAAGCTTGCCCCAGACGTCCGCCTTCCCGCGTGACCTTCGGACCCACCGACACAAAAAAAATCACCACCAGCGCGAACAATAAGACGTAGATCACCGCGATTGCGAGCCCTCGCCCTCGCAGCAATTTCTCCAGGCGGTTCACCATTGGACTCACGAGATAGGCAAAGAAAATCGCAAAAAGGAAGGCGATCAGAGTCTGGCGGGTAACGTAAAGAAATCCCATCCCCAGCGCAAACAGCAGCACCGTGAGCAGGACGCGCGCCGTACGTGAGTCAGTCAGCAGCAAGAAGTTTTTCCTGGGCGGCGGAATTTCCGCCGCTGGACCGGGCCGAATTAATCGCGCACTACTTCAGTGTTTGCCGAGGGAATCCCCACCTTAATAAGTTTAAACTTGTCTTGGTCGTCCAGCCACAACGCCCAGTCCAGGCCTTCCCCGCGCAGGTTCAGGCGCAACAACTCGCGCTCCACTCCGCGAATCATGACCTTCTCCTCGCCCACCAGCTCCATGCGCACGGGCATTGAAAAATGGTCCTGCGGCACGAGAGTTCCAAAATCTTGCGGCTCGCAATGGCGATGGCCGTTCTCGTCTTTGCAGGGAGCAATCTGCAGATATTTCCAAGCCAGCAATTCCCGGTGCACAAAAAAATTGTTGTCGAGGATAGGCGTTGAGGCGGGCAAAAGGAAGGGCTGCTCCGCGGGTTTTGCCGCGCCTGGAGCCGTGATCTTCTCCTTCAGAAATTCGTTGTCCGGAAACACGCTCAGCGATCCGCCGGAGGCCTGGCTCCATTCGTAGCGCAGCAAATCGCCGTTGGGCGTCATTTCCAGATCCGATTTCTGGCTGGTCGAATCTCCTCCGGACGCGTCTTTGAATTGAGACTTGATGATGGTCGCCCCGTTCTGCTGCTCAATGTGAAAGGTCTCCGTGGCCACGCGCGTGCCTTTGATGAAGATGCCGAACGAGCCGGAGTCTATGACTTGGTTAGCCTCCGGTTTCGTCTTCTCTTTTTTGTCCGCCGCGTAAGCGCAAGCCGTAAGCGATGCGGCCAGAATCACCGCCAGGGCACGGCGCGTTGGTGTTTCGAACTTCACTCGACATCTCCTTGTTCCGTGCGTGCGGCGATTTTTTTCAAGCCCAGCGTTTCCGCGATTTCGTCCACGATCGTTTTCACCGGGCGGCTGCCTGTCTGAATTTTCAGGAGCGCCTTCGAGTAGCTCCTGCGCCGAGTTTCATAGAGTTCGCTAAACTGCTCCCAACTGCGAAGCAGCGGACGTTCTGTTCCGGCTGCATCGGCCTGCGTCCTGCAGCGCTGCCACAATTCTTCGACCGGAGCATCCAGGAAAATCGTTGGCAGCCTGAACGCCTTCAGCAGAGCGGCATTTTCTTTTTTCGAAAAAGCCCCGCCCCCAAGAGCGACCACCCGCGGAACGCCTGTGCCTAACTCTTCGAGCACTTCGCGCAGCGCAGCCCGTTCGGCCCGCCGAAATGCCTGCTCGCCCGAATCGCGAAAGATCTCAGCCACGTTGCGGCCTTCCCGCCGCTCGATCCGCTCGTCCAGATCTTCGAAAACCCAATCCAGGTGCCGCCCCAGAGCCTGTCCCACGGTGCTCTTGCCCGCGCCCATGAACCCGACCAGAAAAATCGCCGCGGCCGTCTCGCGTTTCCTGGACGCACTCGCCGTAGACGGACGCACCCGTCGCGCAGCCGGAAACGTTCCGGCTGCCGATCTTCCGGCAGACCGCTTCTTATGAGGAACGGCCTTGCCAGGCTTCTTAGAGAGCTGCGATTTCTTTTTCGTTCCTATTTGTCTGTGCGTTTCTTGAGGTGAATTTTACCACTGAAGGTGCGCAGCACCACTGTAGACGAGACGGCCGCCCGGCCCATGGTACCTACGAAGGCACGTCCCTTTTCAGCGACGAACCAGTTGTGCTGCTTAGGTTGAAGAGGAATTTCGTCCTGCACATCGCCCCGCACGGAGCGCGCGCTCACGTCCGCCGAGGTAGACTCGGGAACCGTGGCGTCGATATTGCCGCTATGGCTGGTCAGCCGGTATTCTCCCATCCCGCTGAAGTCGCCGCTGTAATGGATATTGCCGCTGGTCGAAACTACCTGCACAAGTCGTCCGCTGACCGCGTTCAGAGTGACTTCTCCGCTCAGGGAATCCACTTCCACGTGGCCATCCTGCACGTTGTTGATGGTAACCGCCCCGTTCAACGTTCGGACATGCACGTGCGCGTCGGAAATATCGCGCACATCCACCGCGGCTCCGGCGCCCTCCATAGTCAGGTCGCCGTGCAACTTCGCGGCGGACAATGGACCAGTGGTGGAGTGCAGGGTCACGCTGGCATCGGCGGGTACCAGCACTTCGTAGTCGACGCGCCCCGATTCCGCATCCGCGCCCGGCAGCAGATGCGATTGAATGTCAACCCGGTTGCCCGTCTGGGTATTGTCGACTTCCACCTTGTCGGAATGCAACACGGCGTTGATCACCACGGTGTTGTTCGGCGAAGGCCTCACCGAGATCGAGCCGTAGGGATTGTTCACCGAGATGCCGGCCCTGGGCCCCACGTTGAAGTGGTATTCCTTGCGGGCCTCCGCCACCAGAGTTCCCGCCACCATGGCTCCGACTGCGACCAGTTTCACTGTGCGGCTGCTCATTAGGATTCCCCGAAATTCTCTTCCCGAGTGCTTGCGTTGGCTTCCCGGAGCTCGTTCAACGTAACTTGTTCAACCTAGATACGATCAAATCGGCGCGCCCAACTTAGTTCGTTTCACCGCAGCTAGTCAATAGTTGGTTAATCGTGCACGCCGTTGCGTGCCCACTGTGCCGCAATCAACGGTCCATAATCAGCGGTCCATGGCCATTTCAAAAAGCATCGCTTTCTGTTGATAGGCTTCCAACAGTGAACGGCGGGATTCTTCGTCGTTCGGGTTGGCGTCGACCACGCTCTGCGCATCCCGGATGTAGTCGTTGGCGTTGCGGAGATTGTCCGCATACTGCGCCCGCATCGCAGGACTTTGATTCTGGATCTCCTGCAGCAAGTCGTCGTCGTTGAGGCCAGCCAGATTTGGAGCAGCCAGTTTTGCATTCGCGGCAGCAGGAGCGGTGGCTGATGCAGGGGCGATGTGCTGGGCCAGTTGATGCACTAGAGAGCGCCGGTTGACAACGAATCCAACCGCGACCAGCAGAACCGCAGCCGCCGGTACCAGCCATCCCCGCCATCCCCAGCCCGCGGCGAACGACGAGAAGCTACGCGACGCAGCAGCACTCGCCGCTATATCGCGAGAGGGCACGCCACGCGCAGGGCCAGACTTTGATGTGCCAGAGTTTGACACAACAAACGGCCGCTTCGTTTCAGTGCGTATTGCCTGAGGACGGATCAGCCCTTCTTGCCGCAAAGCCGTTGCAATCGAATTCCAGACCCGGGGGTTGGGTTCATCGGTCGCGCGCAATTCCGACGCCGAGGACGCGATCAGCTCCAGTTCTGCGACCAGCGTCGAGCACGCTGCGCAGGTCTTCAGGTGAGCCTGCTCTTCCGCGGTGCTGAGGTCTTCAACTCCGGCGAGACTCCGCTGCAGATCAACGCAATTCATCGTACTTCTCCCCAAGCCTGCATCCAGTCTACTGCCACTTCTTTGCCGAGCGCAGCGCTTGCGCCTCTGCAAGACTTACCAATGTGTGTTGCCAGTATTTCGTAATTGGGTGCCCCATTTCTCGCGCCTTTTGCGAGAAGTGGGGATTTTGATTCTGACTTCCTGCACACCCGCTGCTCAGGACTTCCTGGCCTTTTCGGCTCTGTTCATCTTGAGCAGGTCCCGCAACTTCATGCGTGCCTTGTGCAACTGCGACTTGCTGTTTCCGATCGAGCATCCCACGATGCCGGCGATTTCATTATGCTCGTAGCCTTCGACGTCGTGCAGCACGAAAATCGTGCGATAACCCGGCGGCAGATCCGCTATTGCTCTCTGCAACTGCAACCGGTCAATCGATCCGGATAACGCCACATCGTCGGCGCCGAAATCTTTTTTCGGCGTATCTTCTTCGCCGGCTTGCGTGGTCTCTTCCAGCGAAACCACCGGAAGGCCTTTCTTGCGCAAGTGCATCAACACCACGTTCACTGACAAGCGATGCAGCCAGGTCGAAAATGCCGACTCGCCACGAAACGTTGCGATCTTGCGATAAAGCTGCAGGAACGCTTCCTGGGTCAGATCTTCTGCCTCGGCCGTGTTCGCCGTCATGCGCAAACAGAGTGAGTACACACGTCGCTTATGCCGATCATAAAGCGCCTGGAAGGCTTCCGCGTCGCCTTGCTTGGCTCTTTCGATCGCTTCGGCTTCGCCGAGTTCATCGCCCTGCCGTCGCCTGGGGTCGGTCAAGTTTCCTATTCCGGCCGCAATTAGTGAGATGCGGCATAAGTAGCTTTACGTTGTATGGCTTGCGCGCCTTGGCGCGTAACTAAAAGTAACCCGAACCTTCAAAATATTAAACCGTTTCTACCGATCTTGGGATACTCCCGGATTCATTTCCGTCGCTCGAAACCCTTTGCCTCTGGAGGCTTGCGTCCCATGCTTCGATGCATGATTTAGGCCCTCCCGATTTTAGACTAGAAATCTTCGAAAAACGGTAGGCTTACAGTCTAACTCGTGCCCTTGCCGGAGCCCTGATTTGAAATAGTAATCGTCTCCAAGCCATGACCATGCGGTCCCATTTCGCGCTGCCGCAACAGGAACGCAAATGTCAGTCCCGCGAATCCCAAGATAGAGAAAATCCACATCCCCAGGTTATAACCACTGGGGTGGTCGGGTCCGGCGTGGCTGTAATCGTTGGCCCAGCCTACCAGCAGGTTGAAGCCGAACAGGCCAATGTTCTGAATCATCGTCATGAGGCCGTAGGCTGTACCCAGCCTCGATTGATCCACGATGTAGGCGACCGAAGGCCACATCACCGCCGGGATCAGCGAGAACGCAACGCCCATGATGACCATCGGGACATACAAGCTCACATGCGTGTAGGCCATCATCAGGTAAACCGGGACCAGCAACACCGAACCGAACATCATGAGCAATGCGCGTTTGCCGATGCGGTCGACCAGGAGGCCGAACAGGGGAGTGGCAATCATGGCGAAGAGCGTCAGCATACTGGACAGAAACCCGCCGAATTCGCGCGAAGTTCCATGCGCTTCGATGAAAAACTTCACTGCAAACGTCTGGAAAGGGAAGATGGCCGAGTAGAACGTGACGCACAGGGCAACGATAAACCAGTAGCTCATGCCGAACTTGAACAAATCGGCGAATACGACTTTGTCGGTGGAAGTTTCGCCAAGATGAAATTCTTTCTCCGCGCGCACCTCCATGATCCAGTAGACGATCGCTCCCACGACGCAAAGAGCTGAAAAGCCGAGGGATATCAGGAAGGGCCAGCGCCAGTTGGCATAAGCCGCGCGCGCCCAGGTCGGGGAGTTGAGCGCGGCGAACGAGCCCAGGCGGCAGATGGTGAGGTTCGCGCCGAAAGCGAAACTCAGTTCTTTGCCTTTGAACCACCGGGCCAGCGCGGCGATTACGGCGACGTTCAAGGATTCCGCGCCCATGCCGAAAATGAGTCGCCCGGTGGCCATCACGGCGAGCTTGCCGGATGCAGCGGTAATGGCAGGGCCGATCAGGCAGAGCACGCCGAAAATCATCAGCGACTTGCGCAGGCCGAGCCGGTCAATGATGAAGCCGCCGATCACCACCGTGAAAATATTAGGAAAGCTGTAGATCGCCTGAAGCAAACCGATATTCTCGTCAGAAAAACCAAGCTGGAGCTTCAGAACATCGGCCAGAGGACTGAGCGCGTCATAGGCGTAGTAGCTGCCGAACATGGCCAGGCTAAGGAAGACCAGCACCATCCAGCGGTAGAGCCGAGTGGGCTCAGGACGCGTGTTTTCCGGCATCAGCGCTCTTTCTGTTTTTGAATCTGAATTCGTGCGATGAACGCAAAGAAGATTAGCAGAGAGCAGCTTCTGGCTACCAGGGTGCTGTGCGAAGCCTGGCCGTTACATTTCCAATGGCCGTCCGGGTCGGCCTTCTCATCCCATCTGTTTACATCAGGAATCGGTTTCCATCCGTCGGGGAGCCTCCGTGGATCGGAAATTCACTCCTCAGTAGTACACTGTTCTGGCTTCGGAGGACGCTAAATGACCGGGGCTATGAAGTTCTTTCTCTCGATCGTAATTTTCTCTGCATTGCTGCCTTCAGGATTTGCGCAGCTAACTCCGGATTCACCGTCCGGGACACGGTCTATAGTCGTCAACGTCCTTGACGCACACGGGAACGCCCTCCGTGACCTGACCAAAGATAACTTTCGCTTACACGTAAACGGCAAGCCTACTGTGGTCCTTGATGCGCGATACAGCCTTGCTCCGCGGAGGATCGTGGTCCTTCTCGACATGAGCGGCAGCATGACCGGAGATAAAGATACCGGAAAATGGCGGATAGCACGCGAGGCAGCGGACGACTTGCTCGCGGAGACTCCGGGCGACGTGCCGATTGCCATGCTGACTTTTTCAGGACAGGTTCGTGACGTATTGGATTTTTCCCAGGGGCGGCCTGCCATTGCGAAGTGGTTGAAAGAAGATCCGGGCCAGCGCCCCAACCGCAAGTACTCAAGGACAACGGCGCTGTTCGACGCCATTCTTGAGGCGTTGAAGTTATTGCAGCCAGTCCAACCCGGCGACGCCGTTTACGCGATCACCGACGGCGGCGATAACGCGAGTCTAGCGTCGGCCCGCAAAACGAAGTCGGCCTTGCTGCACTCGAGCGTGCGACTGTTTGCGTTCCTTTTCGAGGAGCCTCCTTTCGAAGAGGGCAAGGCCTCCTTGCTGTCGATGGCGAACGACAGTGGCGGTTTTCTGTTCGCCGTTTCCGGGCACGGGCCGGTGGAGGGCGGATTTCCCCTGGACACCCGCATCTACGTCGACGATCACCCTGAAAAAGTCTGGTCTCTCACACAACTGCTCAACCTTCAAGTCAATGGGTTCTGGACGCTGGAAGTTGCAGCTCCCTCGTCGAATAAGGCCAGCAGTATGAAGTTAGAGGTTGCCGGTGACGAGGGAAAAATAAGGAAAGACGTTTGGGTCGCCTATTGTAAAGTGTTGCCCGCCGCGAGATAGCGACCGCCTAGCGATCACGCGCAAAGTGCGCTGGCTTATGTTGATAAATCGCCATAGCGCTCATTGACCGGACTTGTCAGTTTCGGAGAGAGCTTAGGTCGGCCTGGCTTCAACCGCTACTGGCGTGTACGTCCAAGCGTTGCTATGCAGCAGCTACGTTTCCCTGATCCGCAGCTTCACCTGGTGATAACCCTGCACTATGGCTCGCGACGCTGAAGTGGGGGCGCCAGTCGGTTCCAAACTGCTTGATCGTCTGCGACGGTTATAGTTGCGCTTATACACGGGGCATTGCCGGGAGACAGGATTCAGGGGGCTACTGCGGCACTTTATTCTCGCGCAGAGAATCCACCATCTGCTTTGCTTCCGCTAAGCTGCCGCCGTAGAGTTTGTGGGCGGCGTAAATTGCCGTGACGGTCTGGCCGCGGGCGACGAGTTCGCGGAGTTGCTGCTGCTGGTCTTCGCGGCTGAGCGATTTCAGGTGGGTGAAGTCCTGCTTTAGGGAAACCGGATCGGCGATGACCGTATAAGGGCGCAGGGCGTCGAGGAACTTTTGTGCGCCCGGCACAACGTCCCAATGGATGCGAACGCTCGATGCAGCCGACATCGCGACGGGATAATCCCGGTAAAGGGTGGAACTGGTGCCATACCAGTGTTTTTCCGATGGGGCCTGCTCGCCGAGTTCAGCCTGCAACGCGTCGGCAAGGGGCGCGGGATCGCCGGATAACTCAAGTTCGATATAGCGCAGGCATTGGGTTTGTGTGGCGCCTGGCTTAGTTGTATCGGGTGTCTCGACGCGCTCTTTGACCAGGCGGGCCGACGATATCTCGCCGAAAGACAGGAAAACCACCGCAGGGTCATCGGCAGGCAACCGATAGTTCAGATAAGAACGATATTGCACATAGATTCCCGTCTCGTTCATCCGGACGAGCCAGTTGGAAGGATGGAAGCGCGCAGTCACCATCCCCAGCGTCAAGAGCAGAAAGAGCAGCAGAAACGAGCCGAAGAGGTAGCCGGGCGGCCACTTTCCCGTGTATGCGTGGAAGAAAAGGGCGGTGGTGGCGGAGAATCCGGCAAGCCAGACGATCAAAGCACGCAGGCGGGCAAGGAGCGTGGCTGACCGTCTTCTTCCTGGTGTTCTCGATTGCGTCGCTGGTAACAGCGAGAAAGTGTTTTTGAGCTGCGGCCTCATCATTTGTTGAAATATCTCTATTACACTTGACGGGGTGGTCGCAATTGTCATGAGTGAAATGGTCTGACTACAATCCCTATTCGAAAAGACGCAACTTCCGCTGGTTACGATGAAAATCGGAGTACCATTGCCCAGTCGGGATGAGCTCCTGACGATTCGCTGCCTAAGGAGTCCGAGGGTACGAAAATGAGAGACTCGCTGCTGGTTGCTCTCGTCATCACGCTGCTGACGTTCAGCGTTTCGGCGCAAATCAAGAGTGTGAAGGAAGATGCGCCCGAGTTCGACCAGTCCAGACAGATATGGCAAGAAGTGATCGAGAACCAGGACCTCAGGTCCATTGTGGCTGTGCATGCCTCATTTCATTGCCCGGTAAAACCCTCAGACACGCGCTCGGGGAACTACATCAGCGAGATAGGGCCGATCGGGGAGTACGACGCCCTCGGCAATGGTGTCACTATTTTCGGCGACTACAGAGGGATCGCCCCTGGCGCTGCTGCGATGATTGCGGCTGCGGATCCCGATAAATGCAGCGGTGGGGTCAATACAGTCATCTTCTCAAACGGCCAGATTGTGGGCGACTTGCGGTGGGCGAGTGAGTTCCGCCAACGGTGGAGCGGTGTTTACGAGGGAGTCATTCAATCCCTGCCCCCGCTTTCCAGGGTCGCGAACCAGCAAGCGGATCTAGTTGAAGTTGAAGATTTCCTGCGCAGCCGGATGGAGGCGATCCCGCAGGATGCACGCCTCATAAACGGGGCGCTTGACTCCAAGGCGTTCTTCGAAAGGGGAGTTTACCTCCAACTGGAGTCGTTGTTGCGCGGTTCGCATGATGTGAATCCAGCATCCGATTCGAGTCTGCATCCACAGCCGCGTGGCGAGGACGGTGCGGAGAATGGAGCGGGCATCCCAAGAAAACAGCAACGGAAGATGGCTAGCTATCTTGTCGGCAAGCTCCAGGAATGGAAAACTGCTTTGGAGAACGGCTTAAAGCCTGCGGTCGCACAGTAGAAACTCCGCTTCACCGCCACCAAATCTGAATGTTTTGAGACTGGACGCCGTGCGGTTCAGGGACTCTTTCTCGTTAAGTGGTAATAAATGCCCGCAGAGAATTCTTACGCAGAGAATCTACCATCTGCTTGGCTTCTCCTAAGCTGCAGCCGTAGAGGTTGCTGGCGGCGTAAATTGCCGTGACGGTCTGGCCGCGGGCGACGAGTTCGCGGAGTTGCTTCTGTTGGTCTTCGCGGCTGAGCGATTTCAGCTGGGTGAAGTCCTGCTTTAAGGAAACCGGATCGGCGATGACCGTATAAGGGCGCAGGGCGGCGAGGAACTTTTGTGCGCTCGGCACAACGTCCCAATGGATGCGAACGCTCGATGCAGCGGACATCGCGACGGGATAATCCCGGTAAAGAGTGGAACTGGTGCCATACCAGTGTTTTTCCGATGGGGCCTGCTCGCCGAGTTCAGCCTGCAACGCGTCGGCAAGGGGCGCGGGATCGCCGGATAACTCAAGTTCGATATAGCGCAGGCATTGGGTTTGTGTGGCGCCTGGCTTAGTTGTATCGGGTGTCTCGACGCGCTCTTTGACCAGGCGGGCCGACGATATCTCGCCGAAAGACAGGAAAACCACCGCAGGGTCATCGGCAGGCAACCGATAGTTCAGATAAGAACGATATTGCACATAGATTCCCGTCTCGTTCATCCGGACGAGCCAGTTGGAAGGATGGAAGCGCGCAGTCACCATCCCCAGCGTCAAGAGCAGAAAGAGCAGCAGAAACGAGCCGAAGAGGTAGCCGGGCGGCCACTTTCCCGTGTATGCGTGGAAGAAAAGGGCGGTGGTGGCGGAGAATCCGGCAAGCCAGACGATCAAAGCACGCAGGCGGGCGTGGCGGAATAAGCGGTCGTTGGGGCTAGTCTCGACGTCCTGAAGGCGCAGCAGGCGCATAGAAGCTCCAGTGAACGACAAAAGTTTAGTTCGCGGGAGCGGCTAGCGATAGTTGCTTGCGAAGAACTTCCCAAGAACATCAACCAGAGAACGCTTTATTTTTACGACAGACGGCGTTCAGGGTGGGCTGCTGGGCAGCAGATCGCGGGCCGCACTGGCGCGAGCATTTGGTGCCGCGGCGGCATGCTTTCTTAGTGCAGCGTCTGCTTGTCCAATGTCCCGGATCGGTTGTGATTGGGCAGCGTTAACTGGGACTGGGACTGGGCCAGCCAGAAGTTATTCAAGTTGCTCACCATACGCACGAAAGCGTCCCACCCTAACGGCTTCTTGAGGTAGGCGTTGGCATGAAGTCGATAGCTGGTGATTACATCGCCGTCCAATTCGGAAGTGGTGAGGATTATGGTCGGGATCGTCTTCAAACTCTCGTCGCTCTTGATTTGCGCCAGCACCTCCCGCCCGTCCATTCGAGGGAGATTCAGGTCCAGCAAAATGAGATCGGGCCGAGGTGCACAGGCATTGATTCCCTCATGCCGCAAGAATGCCATCGCCTCGACGCCGTCGTCGGCGACGTGCAGATTGATGGACGTATTCACATCGCTGAAGGCCTCCTGTATCAGCCTGACATGATGGGGACTATCTTCGACCAGCAGCAGGTGCGATGGGCAACCGTTTTCTGCCCCGGACGCCATTGCTTCGCGTTCACTGCTGTATTTCTGGCTTGCAATCTCGGTAAGAAATGGAGTTTTCATCCAGTAAGTATCTGCTGCAAGGGCGCTAAAATTAGCCAATTAAATCGTGATGCGGCTATAGGTGGGTCCCAAATCGGTCCCCCTCCCATTTCGGACCGAACGCAGAACGCCGTACTCTGGGTGCGCCATTGGGCTGGCTCTGACGGCCGTTCGCGGGTACGTCTAAGAGTGGTTCAGCAGCGGCCCGGTTTCCCCTCATGCACCGCTTCTCCGGGTGATAACCTTGCGCTATGGCTCACAATCCTGATGCGGGCCCGCTAATCGTTCGCAAACCTGCGCGATCGTCTGCGGCGGTTGTGGTGGCGCTCATCCTCGGGCTGTTGCTTGGGGTGGTGTGTGTGGGGGCGACGGGATGGGCGATGCTGTCGCGAACTTCCGGGCGAGCTGTGTTGAGCCATATGTGGTCGGCGTTGACCGGAAGAACCCTCACCATCGATGTGAGCCAGCCCACGGTGGTGGACCGCATTCAGCGGCTGCAGCGGCTGGAAACCGTGGTTTACACCATGGACAAGATTGTGACGGGCGAGCGGGCAAACCCTATCTTCCCGGATTTTCTGGCGGGAGATCGCCTGTTGATGTTGGTGCACGGCGAAGTGGTCGCCGGAATTGATTTTGCGAATCTGAAGCCGGGCGATGTTCAAGTGGAGGGCAAGCAGATTCGCCTGCATCTTCCCGTGTCGCAGGTGTTCAGCACGCGCATCGACAGCGCGAGAACGCGCGTGTATTCCCGGCAAACCGGGCTGCTGGTGCCGAGCGACCCGAATCTGGAAACGCAAGTGCGGCAGGAAGGGGAGCATCAGTTGCAAGAGGCTGCGCTGGCCGATGGCATTTTGCGAACTGCGCAGGATAATGCGGCGTCGACGGTGAGGAGTCTGCTGCAGGGGTTGGGGTTTGAGAAGATTGAGTTCTACTGAGGGGCGCTTCGGTCGGGCGTTGGGGCACCCGCCTTGTGCGATATTCATTCCATGAAGCGGGTCGCGTGGATCCTCATTACGCTGTTCGTTGCAGCGCTAGGGCAACCGCGCGATTGCTCGGCACAGGACATCGCAGTTCGGCTCATTGATTCCCGCAGTGGGCGCGTCTTTGCAGGCGAACCTGTGAGTCTGCAATTTAGGGTCGGAATAGGAGTCAACTCTCACCAAGAAACGCTCGAAGCCACGACAGGCGCTGACGGCGTGGCGAGATTTCGCCTGCCAGAGTCGCCGCCTTCAACCTTTAGGGTGTTCCCAAATCACCTCTACCTCTGTGCAGACCTCTTTTGCGGAGTTTATCCGTATCAAGAAGACACGCAACAGGTCGTTCACGATGGTTGTGTTTCAAGCTGCTCTAAGACTGGGCGGGGCTGCCGCTGTAAGTTCGGCAAATGGGCTTCCCAGCTTCGGCCTACTCCGGGCGAAATCGTCCTCTTGGTGAGGCCTATCACTGCATGGGAAAGGTTCTGGTGGCGTTTCCTGGAATAGACATCAACCACCAATTAAGAATTGCAGGACACGCTCGTTCGCCTGGCGACCAGGAGCTGAAAAGCTAAAAGCTAAGAGCTAAAAGCTAAAAGCTAACTGCCTACATAGCGCGCATACAAGCTGCGTGCCACGGCGGTGTCGGTGGTGCCTTTGATGATGGCGCGGCCGTCGGGGAAGAGGGTGATTTCGTAGGGGTCGTGCCAGAATTTCAGGACGAAGTCGTTGTGGCGGACGGTGCCGTGGGGCTGGAGGCGGCGGTCCATTTCGGTGAAGTCGATGGGGCGTTGGCGCTCATGAATTTGTACGGAATTCCTGCCGCAGAGGGTGATATGCGGGCGCCCTTCGCCGGCAAGATGAGTGAAGTCGCGTTCGCCGCAGGTGCGGCAGTTGGGACGGGGCTTGGCTGCGGTAATCTCGGCGTGCCCGTTGGTCCACAGGTCGTAACTTAGCAGCGTCTTGCGCAGTGTGCTGGGCACATGCGGGTCCTTTGTTGCGCCCGTTCCGTCTGTTCCGTTTGTTCCATCGCCTACGAGCAGCTTCAGCGTTTCCGTGGCGGCGATCGAGGCTACGAGATTGACGGCTGAATTCAGGATGCCGGAAGTCTCGCAGGTGTCGACGATTCCTCGCGGCGAGTTCGGGAAAATGCAGGCCAGACACGCCGTTTCACCCGGCAACACATTCATGGTTGCGGCGTAGCTGCCGACGGCTGCCGAGTAAATCCAGGGCAGGGAATTCTTGACTGCGAAGTCGTTGATCAGGTAGCGGGTCTGGAAGTTGTCGGTTCCGTCGAGGATAACTTCCATTCCTTCAAGGAGAGCTGCAATGTTGGCGGGGATCACGTCGTCCACTTTTGGTTCGACCACAATCTGCGAATTGAACGCGGCGATCTTGCGGGCCGCAGCTATGGCTTTGGGCAACGACTCGGCTGCGTCCTGCTCGTCGAACAGCGACTGGCGCTGCAGATTGCTGGGTTCCACGTAATCGCGGTCGATGATGCGCAGCGTGCCCACGCCTGCGCGGGCCAGGAGCGCGGCCAGGGCGGAGCCGGTGGCGCCACAGCCGACAATTGCGATTCGAGAGCGGGCCAGGCGCGCTTGACCCTCCGCTCCGATGCCGCGGAATAGAATCTGGCGGGAGTAGCGGTCGTCTCTTCCCGCGGCTATGGGCGCGGCGGGTTTACGGGAAAGATTGTCCTGAGCTTTTTCCTGAGCCAAAGAGGTCACCGGTGTAAGGCGTTAAAACCTTTATTATAAGTGTCTGGGGCGGAAGACGGCGGCTTCCCGACAGTGGGGAGTGTTCCAAATTCTTTAACCGCAGGGGCACAGGGGAACACAGGGTAGGGCCGAAGCCAGCGCAATTGAGTGCAATCGCATCTAAGCAAATTCCGTTGAAATTACTACCGGGGCCTGAGGACACTATTTGGTGAGAGGGTGCGCGCCAGTTCTAGTTGCGATGCTACTGCTGTCGATCCCGCTGGCTGCGGCGGGAGCGGCAGAGGTTTCCCCTCAGGAACCCCAGGCTGCGCAGGCTCCTCAGTCGCAATCGGTTCCTGTGGAGCAGCCGGCCCCGCAGGAACAGGCTCAAACCTCCTCCGGAATGATGGCGGAGTATGAGGGAAAGCCGGTGGAAAGCATTCAGCTTCCGGGGGTTGCGGATCGCGATCGAGTGCATCTGCTGCAATTGCTGACGCAAAAAGCGGGACAGCCGTTGAGCCGGGACCAGGTTCGCGAGAGCATCCGCGCGTTGTTTGCGACGGGGCGTTTTGCGGACATTCAGGCGGAAGTGGAGCCCTCGGCCGGCGGCGTGGCACTGACGTTCGTCACGTTGCCGAACTTTTTTGTAGGAGCGATCAGCGTGGAAGGCGCCCCTTCGCGCCCGAATTTTAATCAGATCGTCAATGCCTCCAAGCTGCAACTGGGAGAACTGCACACTTTGGAAAAACTGGACCGTGCGATTGAGAACATCCGCCGGCTGATGCAGGAAAACGGCTACTACCGGGCGCGGGTGACCGCCGACACCAAGCCGAAAGCGGCCACGCAGCAAGTCGACATTACTTTTCACGTGGTCGCCGGAGAAGCGGCGCACGTGGGCGAGGTGAAGGTTACAGGAACTGCGAATTTATCCGCAGAGCAGATCCGCGACATTGCGCATATGCAACCGGGGGAACGGGTTACGGCCGCGCGGGTGTCGAACTCGCTGCGGCACCTGCGCAAAAAATTCCAGAAGCAGCAACGCGTGCTGTCGCAGGTGTCGATCGCGCAGCAGCAATACCGTCCGGCCTCAAACTCGGTGGACTACACCTTCCAGATCGATCGCGGGCCGGTGGTCCTGATTTCTGTGCAGGGCTTTCATGTGAGCCGGGGAGTGCTGAAACATGAAATACCGGTGTACGAAGAAAACGCGATTGATGACGATCTGCTCAACGAGGGCAAGCGCAATCTGCTCGACTACTTGCAGAATCAGGGGCATTTTGATGCGAAGGTGGAATTCAAGAAGGAAAGCGATCCGAAGAGAGTCCAGGTGATCTACCAGGTGGATCCGGGGCCGCTGCACCGGCTGGGGTTAATCGAGATTACCGGCATCACCAACAAGAGCTATTTTAGTCCGGAGGATATCCGGTCGCGATTGCAGATCCAGAGCGCGACTCCGCTTTTGCCGCACGGCCGGTATAGCGGAATCCTGCTCAAGAGCGACGTGGCCACGCTGCAAGGGCTTTACCGGTCAAATGGATTTCGGCAGGCGCAAATTCAAACCAAGGTCGACGACAACTACAAGGGAGTGACGAACCACCTCGCGGTCCACCTGAACATTGTGGAAGGGCCGCAAACTCTGGTGAGCGGCCTGCACGTTTTGGGCAGCGAGATCATCCCGGCGAGCGCTCTGCCGGAGCTAGAAACCAAGGTAGGGCAACCGTTTTCGGAGCAGAATCTGGCGAACGATCGAGAGAAAGTTTTAACGTATTACTTTAACCGCGGCTTTCCCAACGCCACGCTCGATATCACGACTCAGCCTGCGCCGGGGCAGCAGGATCGTGAAGACGTGACTTACACCATCAAGGAAGGCGAGCGGTTTACGGTGGATCAGGTGATGGTGTCGGGGTTGGACCATACTCGCGACTATATCGTGGACCGCGAAATCCAGGTGCATGCGCGCGATCCGCTGAGCCAGGCCGATCTGCTGGACACGCAGACCAAGCTTTACGACCTGGGGATTTTCAACGAGGTCGACACGGCGGTGCAGAATCCCGAGGGGACGGATCCTCAGAAGAATGTGCTGGTGCAGGTACAGGAGGCCAAGCGCTACACCTTTACGTATGATGTCGGACTGGAATTCCAGACGGGACAGCCTGCGGGGAGCAGCGAGCCGCAAGGGAGTACCGGAGTGAGTCCGCGGGTGGGGTTTGACGTGACGCGGCTCAACATGGGCGGGCGCAACCAGACGCTTCTGTTTCAATCTCATGTAGGGCGGCTGCAGCAGCGCGGGTTGATCAGCTACACGATTCCGAAACTGTTTGACAGTGACAAGTTCAAGTTGATCTTTACGATTTTTTACGACAACAGTCTGGACATTTCCACGTTCACCTCACAGCGCTGGGAAGGCAAAGTGGACCTGCGGGAGCAAATCAACAAACCCAGCTTCATCGTCTACCGGTTTGATTATCGCAGGGTCAAGGCGAGCAACTTCGCGAATGATTTTTCGCCGGCGCTGGTTCCTCAGTTGTCGTTGCCGGCGCGGGTGAGCGGACCGGGATTCACCTATATCCGCGACAAGCGCGACAATCCTCTGGAGAGCACGCGGGGGACCTACTTCACGCTGGATGCTTCGGCTGCTTCCACTTACTTCGGCTCGGAAGCGGACTTTGGGCGTGCCCTGTCGCAGCATTCCACTTACTATGCGTTTGGCGGAAAACCCGGGCACCAGTTCGTGTTCGCCCGGTCGACCACGATCGGGCTGGAGCAGCCGTTTCGCGGGACCAAGGTTTTGTCTCCCGGAACTTGCCCGCTGAATGCAGCGGACGAGCCGACGTGCACGATTGCGACCATTCCGTTGCCCGAGCAATTCTTCGCTGGCGGGGGCAACTCGCATCGCGGATTCGGGTTAAATCAGGCAGGGCCCCGCGATCCCGATTCCGGCTTTCCGGTGGGCGGCACGGCCCTGTTCGTCAACAACCTGGAATTGCGTCTTCCGCCGATGACTCTGCCCTGGCTGGGGCCGGGGTTCGGCTTCGCTATTTTTCACGATATGGGGAACGTATTCACGGCGGGGCATGACATGGTGAAGGGGCTGCTGCGCTGGCACCAGGCTGATCCAGGGCTATGTCTATCGTCCGGAGGTACACCGAACCAACAGTGTCTTAACCAATTCAACGCGTCCGGTTATGATTACACATCGCATGCTCTCGGAGTGGGTGTGCGCTACAAGACACCCATTGGTCCGCTACGTTTCGACTTCGGGTACAATCTGAACCCAACGTCGTATTTCCAGGAAACGGTCAATCCCCAGGGGCAGCCGACGGGCTTACTTGAGACTCAGCGGCTGAAGCACTTTAACGTTTTTTTCAGCATAGGCCAGCCATTTTGATGAACGCTCGCATGAAGTTCACGCCCACCGCTGTTATTGTCGCTTTGCTGTCGGCGATTTTTTTTATGCCGACGGCGGGCGCTGGACAAGTGATCGACCGGATTGTCGCCCGGGTGAACGGCCAGATCATTTTGCAGTCGGAACTGGATGAAGCTCTGAGCTATGAAGCGCTGTTGAATGGAAAGCCGTTCAACCAGTTTAGTGCCGACGACCGCCGCGCCGTTCTGGACCGGTTAATTGACCAGGAACTTCTGCATGAGCAGTTGAAGTCTTCCGAGTTTCTGCATGCCACCGAAGCCGAGGCGGCCAGCCAGATTGCCGGGGCGAGGAAGTTGTATCCGGAAGCGGCCACGGACGAGGGATGGCAAGCGGTGCTGGCGAAGTATGGCCTCAGAGAAAAAAATCTGATTACACACGTGCAGATGCAAATCGATTTAATGCGGCTGGTGGATGCCCGCCTGCGGCCGGCGGTCCAGATCGATTCCAAAAGCATCGAAGCGTATTACCGCGACAAGTTCGTTCCGCAATTGAAGCAGGCCGGGGCGAGCGAAGTTCCGCTGGCCGATGTTTCCGGCAAGATTCGGGAATTGCTCACGCAGGAAAAAGTGAGCGAACTGCTGGTCTCCTGGCTGCAGGCTCTACGTTCGGAAAGTGATGTGCGCATCCCCGGGGCGGAGGCATCCGCGCGGGAGGGGTACCAGAGCCAGTGACCGAGCCCGCCACCAGGCCGCGAGGCCGCGCATGGTGGAAGTACCTGTTGATGGCAGCGGGTGCAGGGTTGCTGTGCCTGCTTGCCGGCCTGTGGTATGTCACCACCGATTCCTTTCAAAATCTGGTCCGGCGCCGTATGGTCGCCGAAGTGGAACGGATCACCGGCGGCCGGGTGGAAATCGGCAGCATCCACACCGTCCCGTTCCACGCACAGGTTGAGGTACGCGATATTACGGTGCACGGACGTGAAGCGGCCACGGAAGTTCCGCTCGCCCACGTCGACCGGCTGGTGGCTCGGGTAAAGATAGTCTCGATCCTGCGCAGTGAATTCGGATTTCACGAAGTCACCCTCGATCATCCCGTGATTCACGTTGGCTTTTATCCCGACGGCAGCAGCAATGTGCCCGGGCCGAGCGTGGTGAGAGCGTCGCAGGTTTCGTCGGTCGAGAAGCTGTTCGCGCTATCGATTGATAATTTCTACGTTCGTCACGGTGAACTGTTGTGGGACGACAAGACCCTTCCGCTGGAGTTCGCAGCTAATGACGCCGCATTGCAGATGGAATATTCGTTTCTGCGCGGCCGCTACGAAAGCCGCTTGCTGCTCGGCAAAGTGGATGCGAAGTATGATGGCTTCCGTCCGTTTGCCTGGATGACGGATGTGAAGTTCACGCTGGCGCCGTCGTTTGCGGAAATCGATGCGATGAAATTGACTTCCGGCCGAACCCACGTTGAAATGCACGGGCTGATCCGCGATTTCCGCCATCCGCTGGTCTCGGCCACTTATGACGCGCATGTCGACCTCGCGGAAGTGGCTTCCATCATGCGGCGGCAAGACATCCGTGAAGGCGTGGTTGAGTTCCAGGGTCAGGGGAAGTGGACGGTCGAAGACTTTTCGGCCTCGGGTGCGCTGGAAGCACGCGATTTTGGCTGGCAGGACGACCGGATTTTGATTAAGAAAACGAGCGTGGTCGCGGATTATGCAGTGACTGATCAACAGATCAGGCTTACGAAGCTGCAAGGGAAGGCGCTGGGTGGGAGTTTCACGGGGGATGCTCAAGTCGATAACTGGCTGCATAGCATTCCTGCTCCGCCGCCGTCGAAATCGAATCAGGCGCAGAAGAAAAGGGCCGGGCCGGAGACGGCGATTATCACGGCGGGCCGGCCGACCGGCAAAGGTCCTCGTGAAAAACTTCCCGGAGTTCAGGTTGCACAGCTACATCTTCGGGTGCGCGACGTTTCCGCGATGGAGTTGGCTGCCGCGCTAAAGCCGGTCGGCCCTTATCTGAAAGATTCTCATCTCGCGGGATTGGCCGGCGGCCTAGTCGAGGCCAGTTGGAGGGGATCGCCGGATATGGCGCAGGTCGAGTTCGCGGCCGACGTAGTACCTCCCACCAAACCGGCGAAAGGCGAAATTCCGCTGACCGCGCACGCCACGGGCGGCTACCACTGGACGAACGACGAGTTGGAGTTTTCACAGTTCACGGCTTCCACGCCGGCGTCGCACGGCCAGGCATCCGGAATACTTTCCTCCGCTTCGAATTTGCATTTTTCGGTCACGACCTCGAATTTCGAAGAAGAGCGTCCGATTGTGGCGGCGCTGGAAGGGAGGCCGTTGCCATTTCGCGTGGATGGCACAACCACTTTTAACGGAGTAGTTGGGGGAGATCTTGACGTGCCGGTAGTGACTGGAACTCTGGTGGCGCAGGATTTTGAAGTTACGCTTCCTGCGATGGAGGGTACAGCTCAGCATTCAGTCCAATGGGATGCGCTTTCGACCTGGGTGCAGTTTTCTACTCACGGTCTGATCCTGCGTGATGGCAGTATGCACCGGGGAGACACCACTGCAACCTTCGATGCCATCGCAAGCCTGCGAGACGGCGACCTTACGGTAGACAGTCCTTTCACTGGGCACGTGAACTTGCATGGGGTGGAAGTGGCCTCGACTCAAGAGTTGGTTGGAGTGGACTATCCAATCACTGGAGTGGCGGACGTTACGCTGCAAGTGTCCGGAACCCGGGCCAATCCCCAAGCGCAAGGACAGGTCCAGGTGAAGAACGCTTCGGCCTGGGGCCAATCGATTGCCCAATTCGACGCCGATGTGCTGGTCGCGGGGGGCGAGACCGCGCTATCGAACATTCAACTGCTGCATCTTCAACAGCCGAATGACGATGCGGAGATTCAAGGCAGCGCCGCATACAACCCGTCGCTTCATTCTTTCCGATTGGACCTTACCGGCAAGAACTTCGACCTGGCGCGGATTCCGCAGATCCAACGGGGCGGCCTGCTGGTTGAAGGGCGCGGCGAGTTCACGCTGCAGGGTTCGGGGACAACGGAGTCTCCCGCGATTAATGCCCGCTTGCAGGTGAGCGGTCTTACGCTGGATCACGAACTGGCGGGCGCAGTCGATCTGCAAGCCGTGAGCAAGGGCAACGAACTTCATGTGAGTGGGCAATCCGAATTTGGCAAAGGCATTTTGCACGTCGACGGCGGCGTGCAGATGCGCGGCGACTACGCGACTGCACTCTCGTTCCAAATGGATAACGTCGATCTCGACGCCTTCCTGCGCACCTATCTCAAGGGGCAACTGACCGGGCACTCGGCGGTGTCGGGAACTGTGGCGGTGCAGGGTCCACTGCGCGATCCTCGGGTGTGGACGATGAATGGAAGCCTTTCCAGCATCGAGATGGATGTGCAATACGCCAAACTTCACAATGCGGACCCGGTGCGCTTCACTTACGCAAAACAGACTCTGCATATCGACCAATTGCATATGGCGGGCGAGGGAACCGATTTCACGGCACACGGCTCCGTGCAGTTTGCGGGCTCCCGGGACCTGGACTTGACTGTGGATGGCAAGGTTGACCTGAAGCTGTTGAACACCGTGGACGCGGATTTCACAGGATCCGGATTGCTCTCGATGGACATGAACGTGGGAGGCACGCTATCCGATCCGCTGCCGCAAGGGCATCTGCAGGTGAGCAACGGCGCGGTTTCTTACTCCGGGCTGCCGAGCGGACTGAGCGAGATGAATGGATCGCTGGTATTCACGCGCGACCGGCTGCATATCGACAAAATGACGGCGCGCACCGGCGGCGGCACGATCGACCTCAAAGGGGACGCGACTCACTACAATCAGCAGCTCAGCTTCGACGTAACGGCCACGAGTAAGGAAGTGCGGCTGCGCTATCCGCCGGGAGTGAGTTCGACTGCAAGTGCCGAATTGCATTGGGTGGGCACGCCAACGGCCTCGACCTTGACTGGCGACGTCATGGTGACGAAGCTGGCCGTGACCCCGAATTTTGACTTCAGCTCGTATCTGGAAAACAGCCGGCGCAATGCAGCGCTGGCGAACGCCAACTCGCCGCTCAATGGAGTCAAGCTCGACGTTCATGTGCAAACCGCGCCGGAGCTGCAGATGAAGACCGCGGTGGCGCGACTCTCGGGCGACGCAGACTTTCGGCTGCGGGGATCCATCTCCCGGCCGGCGGTGTTGGGGCGCGTTGACATTCTGGAAGGCGACGCCACGTTCAACGGCACAAAATTCCGCCTGGAGCGCGGCGATATCACGTTTGCCAACCCGGTTGCGATTGAACCGCAGGTCAACCTCGAGGCTTCGACGCATGTCCGTAACTACGATCTCGACATCATGGTGACTGGCACACCGGATCGCCTGGCCGTGAATTATCGCTCGGAACCGCCACTGCCGAAGTCGGACATTATTGCGTTGCTGGCGCTCGGCCGTACGAGCCAGGAATCCGAGCGATTGCAGGAGCAATCTGGCACCGAAGCGTTTAACGACGAAGCGTCTGCCTTGATCATTAATCAGGCGATGAACTCCACGGTCAGCGGGCGCATGCAGAAGTTGTTCGGCGCCAGCCGCATCAAGATCGATCCGCAGGGCCTGACGACAGAAACCAATCCCACCGCGCGCGGGCCGCAGGTGACGATCGAGCAGCAGTTCGCCAACAACGTTTCGCTCACCTACAGCACCAACGTGTCGCAAAGCAACCAGCAGATCATTCAGGCCGAGTATTACTTCACGCGGAATATTTCGGTGGTCGGAACGCGGGACCAGAATGGCGTGGTCAGCTTTGATCTGCGCATCCGCCGGCGAAAATAGAATCGACATATTTTTCGATGACTGCCTCCTCCGAAGCCGGATGGTTCGCGAGTTTGCGGCAGCGGATGGTTGACCACGATCTGCGCGGCCGCGGCATTGCCGACGAGCGGGTGCTAAAGGCGATGCTGCGTCTGGCGCGGCACCAATTTGTTCCCGAGGCTTATCGCAGCCAGGCTTACGAAGACCATCCTCTGCCGATCGGGGACGGGCAGACCATTTCTCAGCCATTGATTGTGGCCATCATGCTGCAAGCTCTGGCGCTTCAGCCCACGGACACGGTTTTGGAGGTGGGAGCTGGATCGGGTTATGTGACCGCGCTGCTGGCGGAACTCACGGCGCGGGTGGTCGCTGTGGAGCGATCTGCGGCATTGGCTGCGGGAGCTACGCAGGTTCTTTCCGGCTTCGGCTACAAGAATGTGAATTTCGTGGTGGGGGATGGCAGCTTGGGTTTTCCGCCGGGCGCGCCGTACGATGCGATTCTTGTTTCCGCCGCTCCTTTCACAGCGCCGCAAGCTTTGATCGCGCAACTCCGCGAGGATGTAGGGCGCATGATCATTCCGGTCGGCACTGCGGACGCCCAGCAGTTGCAGTTGATTCGCATGCATGCGGGGCGGGCAGTGGTGACAGTCTGCGGTGCGTGCCGGTTTGTGCCGTTGGTTCCGGGAGTGGTTGCGTAATGCCGCCGTGGTGGGCCTGCTGCGGCCAGCGAGGGCTCTTACCACCAAGGACACAAGGTCACACTAAGGAAACCCCGCGAGCGAAGGCCTTCGTGATACTTCGCGTCCTTCGTGGTTGATGATTTTTCCGTCCGTTATACTGACCCACGATTCGAAGCCACGGCTGCTAGAATCTTTTTGTGCCCCTTTTGCGCAATCTGCGCGTGACGCTGGAGATGATCAAGTGGGAGCACTCTATTTTCGCGCTTCCGTTCGCACTATGTGGGGCGATGCTGGCCGCTGGGGGATTGCCCACCGCGCATCAAGTCGCGTGGATCGTCGTCGCCATGGTGGCCGCCCGTTCCGCGGCTATGGCCTTCAACCGCCTGGCCGATGCGTCGATTGACGCGGCCAATCCACGCACCAGTGCGCGCGCCCTACCCGCCGGGCAACTGACGCCGGTGTTCGTTGCTACTTTTGTTGTGATCTCGAGTCTGGTGTTCATGGTCGCGGCGGCTGAACTGAATCGCCTGGCGTTGTGGCTTTCTCCGGTGGCGCTGGCCGTGCTGCTGCTCTATTCCTATACCAAGCGTTTCACGCGATGGTCGCATCTGGTGCTGGGATTTGCACTGGGCATCGCTCCGTCGGCTGCATGGATTGCGGTGCGAGGTTCGCTTGATCCGCGCATCCTGCTGCTGACGGCGGCGGTCACGTTTTGGGTAGCAGGATTCGACGTCCTCTACGCGTGCCAGGATTTCGATTTTGACCGCGCCAGCGGATTGCACTCGATCCCGCGCTATTTGGGCATATCCCGCGCGCTCTGGGTGGCGCGTGCGTTTCACGTCATCATGCTGCTGTTGCTGGCCGCGCTTCTGGTTGCCTTTGGCATGGGCAAGCTGGCGATCGCTGGTGTGGCGGTAGTGGCGGTTTTGCTGGCATACGAACATTCGCTGGTCTCAACCGGAGATTTGAAGAAGCTGAACGCCGCGTTCTTCACCATGAACGGAGTCATATCCGTGGTGTTTTTCGTTTTTGTGGCGGGAGATTTACTGCTGCGGCGCTAGCTTGCGGGCGCGCCACTATCCAGATCGCCCACGGATTGCCTGGGCAGATCGCTTACCAAAGTACTCTGCTTCGACCTTCCTGCACATGCTAACGTCCCCGGAAGGGGCGCGATTGTGAACCGTCAAAAAGCTATTTCTATCCTGATCGTGATGGCGCTTTGCGCGGCCGCGGTCGCCGCACTTGTGCTGTGGCCCAAGCACTACATGGTCGGCCAGAGCATGTCGCAGACGGTGGTTTTCTGGAATGACCAGGACGCCTTTGTGTTTCTGGATGGAAGAACGACCGGCCGCTCCCGCAATATTTTCCAGGATGCGCTGGCCCGCAGCCGCTATGGCTATTTCGGAGTTTTTCTGGGAGGGTTCGCCGATTTTGCCAAGCCTGACGTAGTTGCCTACCACCTTCGGGCTTCCGGGCAACTCGACCGCTTCGCGCTTCCCGAGAACACCATGATCTACGGTTCGTGGAGTCTCGCCGACGGGCGATTGCAATTGACGCCAATGGCTGGCTTTGGAAATGAGAGCGGAAGTCACGTGGGGACCCGTTGGGATGGCGAAGCGTTCGTCCCGGTGCCCGCTGCGCCTCAGTCACAACCTCAGCCGCAGGCGGGGGGCGGTTCGAAGCTTAGCGCTGACGATCTCACCGACGATGAAGACTCAGAATCGGGCCTGCTCAGCAAAGCGCAGCGCCAGCAGTTCAAGGATGCGGGCTGGCACTATAAATTTCTCACCGGCTATGAGGGCGGAGGAAACGAAGCCACTCTGCCGATCACGATGGGCGCGAACACGTTTAACCTGACGCTGCAATCCGTTCCATTTTCGAAGGACGGGGCCGCGCGTTTCGACCTGTTGTCGTTCGGGGTCAACAGCATCCAGATTTCCGGCGAGAAACTTGCCTCCGGACCGCAGACGCTCTGGTCCAAGACGGGTTGGCAGGAAATCTCAAAAGTCGATTACCTGCGCATGCAGCAGCAATTCGGGCGTGCGCGCCGCCAGCCCCCGATGCAGTTTACGTGGCTGTTTATCGTGCTCGCGCTGATCGTCTGGCGCTTCGCGGGCTGGTTCCATGTGCTCTTTACCTTCGCCACCATGAAGAGACGAGTGCTGAAGCGGATGGCCACGCAGTATTCGTTCCCGCCCGCCACGCCGGCGCAGTTCCCGGCGCTCGATCTCGATGCTCTGGATCGCTATACTCGCGAGTTCGAAGGGATGGGCTTCACGAGGCTGCTGGACTACTCGCTGGTGTCCGACTCCGCGACGAGCCCTCCTAGCTTCTGCCGGCTGATGGCGCACACTCGCTATCACTGCTTCGGCGAGATCAGCCAGATTTTTCCGAAAGGGAAGGCTCCGCTTCCGTTGAAGGGTTCGATTCAGAGTTGCCTGCAGGATGGATGGACACTCGCTTTTTCCGACCGCAAGCCGCAGGCCGCCAGTTCGCTGCTTCGGCGCAGAAAAGCGCTGGGCATCTGCATGCCGGAAGCCGGCACCTCGGAACTGCTGCAGGCTTTTCTGAAAATGCGCGATCAGATTTGTCTTGACCTGGGCATCCAGCCCGTCAACGACGACACGCTGCAAGCCTACATCAACAAAATGCAGCGTTCCGCCACCGAAATGCGCGAGGCGGTGCAGGAGAAAAACTTCGTCAAAGGGGTTCCGGAAGTTTACCTGCGCAAGGTCTCACTACTGCAAACGAAGCCAGAGTACGTCTGGCTCGGCGACTATCCGAAGGAAGCCGAGCAGCGCAAGCAAGGCTTCAATACGTTTGCCGCAGGCGCGCGCTGAACATACTTAGCGCCCATACTTGGCGCCCATATTTAGCGCCGCTGCTCACGGGTTAACGCGGAGAAGCATGAGCGTGCCGCTCTCCAGCTTGACGTTGCCTTTTCCTGAGGTCACGACTGATCCCAGAGCGGCATTCTGCGCGTTGGCCTCAAGCTTCAGTTCAGGCATTCCAATCACTCCCTGAGTGTTGCCGTTGATGGGGGGGCGCGCGCTGCTTCCCGCTGTTGCGTCGGTTCCAGCGGCGGCGCCAGTCGACGGTGGCGGTGGCGGTGGTGGCGCTCCACCCATGGCAGTGTTGCGGCTGCCCATCGGCGATGAGGCCGTGCCGCCGCCGGTGACGGGTGCGCCCTGGGTAGTGCCGCCGTCGCCGCTTGAAGTGCTGTCGAGAGGCGCGATGATCGCCTGGATCGACATGAGTTGCTTCATTTCACCGGTCTTGGTCATGGCGTGGTCGAACGCGATGCCCAACTCGGACTCTTTTTGTTCCTTCGTCCGGGCCTGTGCGGCGGTTACGTGGCCCATGATTTTGGTGTCCTTCGCCACGAGCACCTCGCCGGTGCTGGTTTTCATGTCTTGCGTGACTCTGGCCACCACTTCGTCGCCGGTCTTGGCTTTTTTCGCGTCGACGGTCTTAGTCAGCTCAACGGGGATCACACTGCCAGGGGCGATCTTCGGACTCTGGCCTGCAGGACTTGCTGACTGGGCTGGCACGGGTTGGCTCGGCGCTGCAGCCTGAGGCTGCTGAGTGCTCTGCGTATTTGCCGGGGGCTGCGTCTGCGACGCGCCCGGATCAGCTGACGATGGAGCTGTGCTTTGCGCTACCGCGGTCCCGCAAATCGCCGCGGCCAGGAAAGTTGCGACCGCAAGAAAGTGTTTCATTGACTCTCTCCTCGTTTGATTGCTCTCGCGTGAATCGAAGTCGCGCAGGTGCCCACTATAGTAGATGCAGTTTTCCTCAGGGAGGTAGGCTGAGAATCGATTCAGGCACCAACCGCCGGGGACCCTGACAGCATCGAAATAGCATGCAGATACGTTTGATTACCGCTTCGATGGTTGGATTGTTGCTTGCGGGTTTGGCTTGTTCGCCAAATCAAACTCCCGGCCAGCTTCGCGAAAAGACCGCTGAAGCAACGTCGACCCTGAAACAGGACACGAAAGCCGTGGCTGAAGGCGTGAAAGAAGGCCTTGCGTCCAATTCCAGAACCGCGGTCGATCTGAATAAAGCCGCGAAGGACGATCTGTCGTCTCTTCCCGGCATTTCCCCGCAAAAGGCAGACCGGATCATTGCCGAGCGGCCGTATGCGGATACTCATCAACTGGTGACGCGGCATGTGGTGTCCGAGGATGAGTATGGGCAGATTCAGGATAGTATCGTGGTTGCCCGTTAGACGGTTACCCGCTAAACAGTCACCCGTTAAGCACGGCTCGTGATGGCGGACCTGCACCGTCGTGCGATATCATCAGGAGGATGGCTCAACACAGTTTTCAGACTGACGACCGGCGACTGCAGCCGATTCATACCAAAGTCATGGCCGGCGAGCGGCTTGACGCTGACGATGCCCTCGCCCTTTACCGAACCGGCGACATTCTCGCTGTGGGCTGGCTGGCCAACTACATGCGCGAACGCATGCACGGTGACAAAACATATTTCAACGTCAACCGGCACATTAACCCGACCAACGTTTGTGTCGCGGCGTGCCGTCTCTGCGCTTTCGGCCGCAAGAAAGACTCGCCCGGCGCCTACACCATGGCGCTGGAAGAAGCTTTCGAAACCGCAGCGTCTGGATACTCCGAGGCCGTTACCGAATTCCACATCGTGGGTGGATTGCATCCGGACTTGCCGTTCCAGTATTTCCTCGATCTCTGCTCCGGCTTGAAGCAGCGCTTTCCGCTGGTGCACCTCAAGGCTTTCACGATGGTCGAGGTCGCATATTTGTCGAAGCGCGCCAAGTTGTCGATTCGCGAGACGTTAGAACAGTTGAAAGCTTCGGGAGTCGATTCCCTCCCCGGCGGCGGGGCGGAGATTTTTGCCGATCGCGTGCGACACATCATTTGCGACCACAAAATCGACGGCGATCAGTGGTTGGAAACCGCCAGACTCGCCCACCAGATCGGGCTGAAGTCGAACGCGACCATGCTCTACGGTCACGTCGAAAACGACGAAGACCGCGTCGATCACCTGCTCAAGCTGCGCGCCCTGCAGGATGAAACCGGAGGATTTCAGACGTTTATCCCGCTGGCCTTCCATCCCGACAACACGCCATTACAGCATCTGCCGAAAACCACTGGCATGCTCGATATGAAGCAGATCGCGGTTGGCCGCCTGGTGCTCGACAACTTCCCGCATATCAAGTCTTACTGGCAGATGGTGACCTCGAAGATGGCGCAGATTTCACTACGCTTCGGCGCCGACGATATGGATGGAACCGTGATCGAAGAAAAGATTTATCACGACGCCGGCGCGACCACGCCGCAAGGCATGCGTCGCGAAGAGTTGGAACGCCTGATCCGTGCCGCAGGCCGAGAGCCCATCGAACGCGATACGCTCTACCGGCAGGTTACGCGGACGGAGACTTCGGTTACGGTCGCGGTGTAGTTACGCGCTGTAAAAGCTCAGTGATTCGGTTTGTCCTCTGTTCCCTTCCGCAAGTCCTCCGCCGATCCCTGCAGCAGATTTCTTAGCACCGCGACCTCCGCGGTCATACCGGCGTGTAGTGCCGGGTCCGCGTCGGGAGCGAACAGCGGCGAATGATTCGAGGGCAGCATCACTCCCGTAGCCTTCGCCTGGGCATACTTCTCCGGATTGGCGCCGCCGAGGCTGAAATAGAGCGACGGCACTCCCTGCTCAATGAAATATGCGTAGTCTTCCGACGGAGTGATCGCCTCCGTTGTAATCACATTTGTTTTGCCAAGAGCCGCCTCCAGCGGTGCTCTGAGCCGCTCCGCCAGCGCCGGATCGTTATAAACGGAATCGGTTGCCTCGTAGTGCTCGATGAGCGGTTCACGGGGCGCACCGCCGGCCTCGGCTTCCGCCTTGGTGATGCGCGCAATGGCGGCAAGAATCTGTCTGCGGATTTCGGGCTTGAAGGTGCGCACCGTGAGCCCCAGCTCAGCGTGGTCGGGGATGATGTTGTTCTTGGTCCCAGCCTGGATGTAGCCGACCGTGATTACTACCATTTCGCCCGGTTTTACCTCGCGCGACGTTATCGTCTGCAAAGCGAGAATCGTGCGGGCGGCGATCACGATGGGATCAATCGCAGTTTGCGGCGCCGAGCCGTGGCCGCCCTTGCCATAAATCGTGATGCGAAGAGAATCCGCATTCGTGTTGTAGATTCCGGGCGTGATCCCCACTTGTCCCGCGGGCAGCAGATTGTCCACGTGCATGGCCACGCCCACGTCGGGCTTGGGGAAGCGCCGAAACAAGCCATCCGCAATCATGGCTTTCGCGCCGCTGATGGTTTCCTCGGCGGGCTGGCCGATCAGCAGCAGCGTCCCGTGCCACGTGTCTTTGCTGTGCGCCATGATCGCCGCAGTACCCACGAGCGACGCCATGTGCAAATCATGCCCGCAGGCGTGCGCTACGTGAACGTCGTGCCCGGCGTCGTCTGTGGCGCGAACTTTGCTCGCATAAGGCAAGCCAGTTTTTTCTTCTACTGGAAGCGCGTCCAGTTCCGTGCGAAGCATCACGGTAGGGCCGGCTCCGTTCTTTAGGATGGCGACAATTCCGGTGCCGCCAACGTGCTCGGCCACTTCGTAGCCCAGGCCACGCAAGCGGGCCGCCAGCTTCGCCGCGGTCTGTGTCTCGTGGCCCGAAAGCTCCGGATTCTGATGCAGATCGAGATACAGCGCATGCGCATCGGGATACACGGCCTCGACTTCTTTTGAGGCGGGGGAAACCTGCGCGAAGGCGGAAGAAAAATAAAAGATGATAGAAGTTGCGGTCAGGAACCCAAGGAGCAGAAGCGTTGCTGATTTCATTGTCCCGGATGATAGCGCAGATCGCGGCGGTGGTCGAACCCAACGAACTCGAACCAACAACTATCTCGGGTGAACGGGCAAGTTCCGGACCGATCCGTGCGTACATTTTTGGGAATCATTCTTGGACAAGTAATATCGTCCGCTCAATTGACTCTTGTGTTTCTTTGGGCGGGTGTACAATTCGACTTAGATAGCACTTGGTTGTGTGAAGTTTTGTAACGCCGAGGTGCTCATGAACGTCCACGTCAGTTATCGCCTTCATAAAACGCCCGCCGTAGAGAAAGACATCCAGCACCAGGTTGAAAAACTGCGCAAACGCCTCCAGGTCTTCCGTCCTGAACTCGTGCATTTGAAAGGAACGGTCGAGCAGAACTTGCCGCGCGAAGGCACCAGCGTTTCGTTGAACCTGCGTTTGCCTTCGGGCCAAATGGCGGTGCAGGCGAAAGCTTCGACCGCCGAAGCTGCGATCAAGAGTGCGTTCGAGGACCTGCTGCAGCAAGTGAACCGGCACAAGGAATTGCTGCGTGCGTCGCATAAATGGCAGCGCCGGGGGCATGAAGCTTCCGAGCGGCGCGTGCGGCAAGTTCCGTTCGAGCAGACACTGGCCGCAGTGTATCCTCCGGTGGTTTCGGCGGAAGACGTTCGGTCCTACGTGAACGTAAACCTTTCGCGCCTGGAGCGTTTCGTCGAACGTGAAATCTACATGCGCGAGGCGCAGGATGTGCTCGATGCCGATTCACTCACCAAGGAAGAAGTGATTGACGAAGTCATCGCCGCCGCTCTCGGGGATGGCCCGGAAAAGCCCGAACGGTTGGCGCTTGAGCCTTGGCTCTATCATTTGGCGCTGCAGGCCATCGCCGAGCTTTCCCGTCCCGAGGAGAGCAACGGAAGCGCGGTTCACCTCGAAGCATCGGCGCGGAAGCAGAACGTCAAGGCCAGCGATGAGGCGGAACTGCAATTCCATCAGCCCGACGAATCGATCACCGAAGAAACCATCATTGCCGACGATCGCGTAGCCACGCCCGAGGAGATTTTCGCGTCCGACGAAATGCTGCGTTTGATTGCTTCCGCCTTGCGCGATGTGGGCTCCGGGCCGCGCGAGGCGTTCATCCTGTTCGCCATCGAAGGGTTTGGCATCGAAGAGATCGCCGCGATTACCGGGCGGCCTGCCGAGGGCGTGGTCTCTGCCATTGCCGTGGCGCGCGAGCACTTGCGCAAGGCGCCCGGCGTGGCCCAGCGAGAGCAAGGCAGGCGAGGGCAAGGCAAACAAATGCAAGAGAAGCGGGCGCAGAAGAAGATTGCTCCGCTCGGAGCCGCATAGACTGATTTTTCCATGGCTGGAGAATTACCTTATGACGTTGACGCGCGAACAAATCCGGGAACTGGCAGAGTTTCAAGATTCCAAGTCCTGTGCGGTGAGTTTTTACTTTCAGCCCGCGGCCCCGCGCAACAAGGCGCACAAAGAAGACACGATTCTGATCAAGGACCTGGCGCGCGAAGCTTTGCGCAAGCTTGAGAGCAAGAACAAAGAAAAGAAAGACGGCACGCGCTCCGACATCGAACGGGTCGTGCGTCTATCGAGCGAATTCCGCAGCAATGGCGCCCATGCGAAGGCTGTGTTCGCCTGCGCCGGGCAAGGTTTCTGGCGGGAATACGATTTGCCGCCGCAATTACCGGGCACGCAACTGGTCGTTGACCGGCATTTTCATTTGAAACCTCTGGCCCATCTGCTGGGCGCGTCCCCGCGACTGGGCATCGTACTGGTCGACCGGTACCGGGCTCGCGTGTTCGATCTTCGCCTGGGAGAATTGACGGAACGCGAAGGTCTGTTTCAGCCGCTCTCGCGCAAGGGCCGCAGTGACGGCTATGCCGGATACGACGGCGGCCACGCCCAGCGCCGCGTCGACGATGAAGTCCGCCAGCATTTCAAAACCGTCTCCGAGGTATTGAAAGACTCTTTCGAGAACGGCATTTTCGATAAATGGATTCTCGGATGCCAGGACGTTCACCGTTCTCTGCTGGAACCTCAACTGCATCCCTACGTGAAGCAATCGCTGCTGGGGCATTTCCATGCCGACATCGGGCACATCACACGCGACCAGATCCGCACCGAGGCCGAGCGCATCACGGAGAATTGGAAAAGTGGCCGCTGCCGCGAGTTTGTGAACCAGGCTCTGGACCAGGCGCGGGGCCACGCCCGCGGCGTTACCGGATTGCGGCGGGTCCTGCGCTCGCTGGAATTGGGGGAAGTGCAAACGCTGCTGGTCGGGGAAAACTTTCTCGCCCATGCCGTGGAGTGTTCCGGATGCGGCCATCTCGACGCCCACCTGGTCAGCTATTGCCCGGCTTGCGGCATGGCCACGCACGAAGTAGTCGACGTCGGAGAAGCCATTCTGCCCTGGGTGATCCGCCGCGACATTGAATTGTTCTACGTCAAGGACGATCCCGAATTCGACAAAGTGGGCAATATTGCGGCCCTGCTGCGCTTCCGTTCCGAGCACGGAGCGAATGTGCAGTCCATCACTACAGCCGCAAATTCCCGTTCGCTCGACGAAGGCAGGCTCTATCCCGGCCGCTTACGTCGCTTTGCCAGCCGCTGAGTTTTGCCGCGCCTGCGCGCGTGAAACTCGCCATCGTGGCGTGGTATCCTGTCCCACTTTGTAGATGTGCGCTGTTGTCCAGGCCTTTCATCCAAGAGTGAAAGCCAACGCTGTAACTGCGCGGCCCCGTGCGCAAAAGGCGCCGCTTCTACACGCTGGCATCGTCAGGAGCAACTCGTGACTTTCTCGCGCCGTGATTTCGTAAAGACGTCCGTGCTCGGAGCCGTTGCCGCTGGAGTTGGTGCGCCCGCCACCGCTGCCGCATCCGAAAGCGGAGATCAGTCCGCATCCCCATCCGGTTCCTACAAGCGTCCCATCATCGTGTGCGCCCACAATGGCTTCGCTTACGCGGAGGCCGCATTCGCCTTTCTGAAAGGCGGAGGAGACACCCTCGATGCCGCCATCAAAGTGGTGACGGGACCAGAGGACGACCCGAACGACGATTCCGTCGGCCTCGGAGGCCTCCCCAACGAAGAAGGAGTGGTCGAACTCGATGCCTGCTGCATGCACGGTCCCACGCGACGCGCCGGTTCGGTCGGAGCCGTGCGCAACATCAAGAACGTCTCCATGGTTTCAAAAGCCGTGATGGAACACACCGGTCATGTCATGCTGGTCGGCGAAGGCGCGGAGAGATTCGCCGTAGACATGGGCTTCCCGCGCGAAAACTTGCTGACCGATCGCTCACGCAAAATCTGGATGCTGTGGAAACAATTTAATTCTGATCGCGACTGGTGGGGTCCTGGCATCGCGGACCCGAGCTGGCATGCGCCCGATGTGCCCAGCGGGACTAAGCCCAGCGCGGCTTTATGGCCGGAGCGCATCGAGCGATTACGCCAGCGCGCCGCGAATCTCGGTATTGAGCCGGAGTTCCAACTCGCGGCCGTGCGGCGAGTCTTGTTTCCGCCCTCCGGAACCATTCACTGTTCAGCGCTGAATGACAAAGGAGAAATCTCCGGCATCACTACCACCAGCGGCCTCGCCTTCAAGCTGCCCGGCCGTTGCGGCGACTCGCCCATCATCGGCGCCGGCTGCTACACCGATCAGGATGTGGGTTCCGCCGGCGCCACCGGTAGTGGAGAAGAAAATATCAAGGTCGCAGGCGCTCACACCATCGTCGAGAACATGCGGCACGGCATGTCTCCGCAGGAAGCCGGCATGGACGCCCTCAAGCGCATCGTCCGCAACTACAACAACGACATGACCAAGCTACGCTTCATGGACATGATTTACTACGTTCTGCGCAAAGATGGCGCCTATGCCGGTGTCTCCCTGTGGGAAGGCTATACCGCCGGGAATCCCCACAAGATCGTAGTGCACGACGGCACCCTGCGCGCCGAGCCCGCAACCCCGCTGCTTAAAGGATTGTCGCGCGATTGGCCGCCATTCCCGCCCATCCCCGAGGAACTGAAGAAGGATTCTGAATATTTGAAGTAGACAGCGACCCTCTGCCGCGGACCGGCTTGCCGCGGCTGGACAATCACACTGAAACAGTGTACACTGTTCCAGTATGAAGAACATCACTCTAAGCGCGGAAGCAGCCCTGATTGAGCAAGCGCGGCTGGTCGCTCAGGCGCAGCACAAGACCCTGAATGCGGCCTTCCGTGAATGGCTGGAGCACTACGCGGCGCAGTCAGGAGGCGGAGCCGCCGTGGATGCGCTCATGCGCCGCCTCCGGCACGTGCGCTCGGCCGGCCCCTACACTCGGGACGAAATGAATGAGCGGTAGATTCTTCCTCGACACGAATATTTTCGCCTACAGCTTCGACGCCAAGGCGCCCGCCAAGGCGAAACGGGCCGCGCAACTTATTCGCCGGGCCGCCGATACCGGAGAGGGAATCGTAAGCTACCAGGTCGTGCAGGAGTTCTTCAACGTCGCGTTTCGACGCTTTTCGCACCCGATGAGCACGGCCGAAGCCGAGCAATACATGATCACCGTGTTCCGCCCTCTGCTGGCGGTTCACTCGTCGCCCGCGATTTATGTCGAAGCATTGCGGCTCATGGGGAAATATCGGTTCGCGTGGTATGACTCACTCATTTTAGCGGCGGCGCGGGAAGGCCAATGCAAAACGCTTTACAGCGAAGACTTCCAGCATGGGCGAGAGATCGAAGGCTTGCGCATTGAGAATCCGTTCGCATAGCGACGAAAGTGGCTGAACAGCAACGATCAGTCTGCGAACCGTTACAGGAACCTCACCTTCACCCCCGGCCCTTTCTCCAGATGGATGCTCTCCACGAACCGCACCTTGCTCGTCCGCAGGGTCATGATCACGGACGATGTCCGCGTGCCTTCGCCGAAGAAGCGCACGCCCTTGAGCAGAGCTCCATCGGTAACCCCAGTCGCCGCAAAAATGAGTTGCTCTCCCGGCGCAAGGTCCTCGGCTTCGTAAATGCGCTTCTTATCTTTAATGCCCATGCGGGCCAGGCGCTCTTCCTGCTCCGGTTTCACCACCAGGCGCCCCACCATGTATCCGTTGAGGCAGCGAATCGCCGCCGCGGTAATCACACCTTCGGGCGCGCCGCCTGAGCCCATGACCACGTGTACGCCCGTTCCGATCACTGCAGCCGCGATGCCAGCCGAAAGGTCGCCATCGCCGATCAGCCGAATGCGGGCGCCCGCGGCCCGAATGTCGGCAATCAGCTTTTCGTGGCGCGGCCGGTCAAGCACGATAACCACCAGATCTTCCACGTCGCGCGCCAGCCGCTTGGCAATGCTTTTCAGGTTGTCGGCGACGGGAGCGTCGAGTTCCACCGCGTTCTTGCAGGACGGCCCAACCACAATTTTTTCCATGTAGCAGTCGGGAGCATTAAGCAAGCCGCCGCGCTCGGAAGCCGCAAGCACGGTGATCGAACCCGGCGCGCCGGTCGCGCACAAATTCGTTCCTTCCAGCGGATCGACGGCAATGTCGACCTCCGGAACCTCGGACCCGTCGGGAAATTCGGCCCCAACTTTTTCGCCGATGTAAAGCATGGGCGCTTCATCGCGCTCGCCTTCTCCGATCACAATCGTCCCGCGCATCGGGATCGAATCCATGGTGCGCCGCATGGCCTCGGTCGCCACCTGGTCCGAGAGTTTGCGTTCGCCCTGTCCCATGGTGTGAGCCGAAGCGATGGCGGCAACCTCCACCACGCGCAGGAATCGCGACGCCAGATCGCTCTCGATATTTTCCCCGAAGCTGCGGGCCTTGCCTTCCTGACGAGTCTTCGTTGTCATGCAGTCTCCAGGTCCATGCTGTCATTTGCGGACGGCGGTGACTATAACGCAATCGCGCAGAGGATGGAAGAACCTGCCAGCCTTACCGCATCAATCTGGTAAGCCGACCGATGGCTGAGTATCGAAATTGCGTGAACCCCGTGTAACGGTATACTTGGCGAGATGCGTGCATCCTCAAGGGCTGGATTCAAATCACCAGCGTTGATCGCCGTTCTCGTGGTCGCGGGTGCGGCGTTCGCCCTGGCGTGGCGCACCCCGTCGCCTGCGAATGAGATCTACGACGTTGTTATCCTGAACGGCCGCGTGATAGACCCCGAGTCAGGATTGGATGCCGTCCGGAATGTTGGCGTGAAGGCGGGAAAAATCGCGGCCATCTCCGATCAAACCCTGCAAGGCACGACCACCATCGATGCCAAAGGCCTGGTGGTCGCTCCGGGATTCATTGACCTGCACGAGCACGGACAGGAATCGAGGAACTACGAATTTCAGGCGCACGATGGCGTCACCACTTCACTCGAACTGGAAGTCGGCACCGATGACGTGGACGCCTGGTACGCGGCCAGAGCAGGGAAGTCGCTGATCAACTTCGGCGTAAGCGTCGGCCATGTTCCGGTTCGTATGAAAGTGATGCACGACCCCAGCGACTTCCTGCCCAGCGGTGACGCAGCGCACAAAAAAGCCTCAGAGGGACAAATCTCCGAGATGGAAAAGGCGCTCGCGCAAGGATTGGATCGCGGCGCGCTCGCCGTGGGCATGGGCATCGCGTACACCGAAGCCGCCAGTCACGAGGAAATTGTGCGCATGTTTCAGGTGGCGGCGAGATATCATGCGCCCGTCCACGTGCATCTTCGCTACTACGGCTCCAAAGAACCTTTGACCGGGCTGGCAGGTCTCGAGGAAGTAATTGCCGCGGCCGAGGCCACCGGCGCGCCTCTCCATGTGGTGCACATTGTGAGCACGGGGTTGACGGAGACGCCTCAACTCATCGCCATGGTCGAAGGCGCGCGGAAACATGGCCTCGACGTGACCATGGAATGCTATCCCTACACCGCGTCGAGCACGCGGATCGAAACCACGATCTTCGGTCCGGGATGGCAGGAAGGTCTGGGTATTACCTACAAAGATGTTCAATGGGCGGCAACCGGTGAGCGCCTCACCGCCGAAAGCTTCGAGCGATATCGCAAGATAGGCGGGGACGTCGTGGTCTTTGGAATTCCCGACAGCGCGGTGCGCGCGGCCTTAGCCGATCCGCAAGTGATGATTGCCAGCGACGGCATGCGGATCAGCGGCCCCAAAGTTCATCCCCGTGGTCAGGGAACTTTCTCGCGACTTCTGGGGCACTACGTGCGCGAAGAAAAAATACTCGATATGATGACTGCTCTGCGCAAGATCACGTTGATGCCCGCACAGCGACTGGAAATGCATGCGCCCATTTTCCGGAACAAAGGAAGAGTCCGCGTAGGCGCTGACGCCGACATCACGGTGTTCGATCCGAATCGCATCATCGACAGGGCGACTTACGAGGAGCCCCTGCAATATTCCGAAGGAATCGAGTTTGTCCTGGTGAATGGTGTCCCAGTGCTGAAAGATGGAAAACTGGTGCAAGGAGTGTTTCCCGGCCAGCCTGCCCGCGCGCCAATCACGCAATGAGACGATTCCCCGCTTTACCCTGTGTTCCCTGTGCCCTCAGCCTGCTCCGCGCTAAGTCGAACGGTGGTGAAGAATATAAGACCGCACCCATCAGAATTTTCGATCCCGCGATAAGACTCTCCGTGTTATCCTCACACCCCTAATTCAAAAAGGGACCTCATGCCGGAATCGCGCCCGCCCACCTTCCTGTGCATCACGACCTACGAGAAGGGGCAGGAATTCATGCGCGAATGCAAGCGCCAGGGCTGCCGCGTATTCTTGCTGACCGCTGAGAAACTCCGCGATGCCGATTGGCCGCGCGAAAGCCTCGACGACACCTTCTATCTTCCCGCCGACCTCCCGCTCGCCGACACCGTGCAGGCCGTCACTCACCTGGCGCGTTCGCACAAGCTCGACCGTATAGTGGCGCTCGATGAATACGACATGGAAACAGCCGCAACTCTGCGCGAGCACTTGCGCATCCCCGGCATGGGCCTCACGACCATGCGCTATTTCCGCGACAAGCTGGCCATGCGCATGAAGGCCCTCGACCGCCATGTGCGCGTCCCGGATTTTGTTCCGGTTTTCAATCAGGACGACATTCGGTTCTACCTCGAGAGCGTCCCCGGACCCTGGGTGCTCAAGCCGCGGCAGGAGGCCTCAGCGATCGGCATCAAGAAAGTTAATGCCGCCGAAGAATTATGGCCACTGCTCGATCAACTGGGCGACAAGCGCTCGTCGTTTCTGTTGGAGAAGTTCGTTCCAGGCGATGTCTTCCACGTAGACTCGGTAGTTTCTGAAAACGAAGTGGTCTTCGCCAACGTAAGCAAATACGGCCAGCCGCCCATGAACGTCGCCCAAGGAGGTGGAGTCTTCACCACCTTCACCGTGCCGCGGGCCAGTGAGGCCGATGCCAGCCTGCGCCAGATCAATCGTGAGCTGATCGCCGCGTTGGGCCTGGTTCGCGGCGTAGCTCACGCCGAGTTCATTCAGGCGCGCGCCGACGGCAATTTCTATTTCCTGGAGTGTGCCGCGCGCGTAGGCGGAGCCTACATTAACGAAATGGTCGAAGCCGCCACCGGCCTCAACCTGTGGCGGGAGTGGGCTCGCATCGAGATCGCAGGCGGCGATGGCAGTTACAAACTTCCGTCGCTGCGCGAAGACTACGCGGGAATTATTCTTTCGTTGGCACGCCAGGACGATCCCGACACCGCCGCCTACACGAATCCGGAAATATTCCTGCGCATCAAAAGACATCACCACGCCGGCCTCGTCGTGCGGTCCCACGACGCCGAACGAGTCCAGAAGTTGCTTGAGAGCTATGGCCCGCGCTTCGTCCAGGATTTCCTGGCCGTCGAGCCGCCGAAAGACAAGCCTACCGCCTGACTCACGCCGTGCCGTGTGGCCGCTACTCCGTCCGTTTCCGCATACTCATCAAAACAATGCTGACCACGATCAGCGCAATTCCGGCGCCGAACTCCACGCGCTGCGCATGCCGCAAACCTTCCCATAGCTCGTTCGGAGGCCAGAAAATTCGCACGTCACGAACCGCATCCATACACGCCAAGACGCCGGAGAGAAATCCAACGGCGTTAATGACGCGTTTTTTCTTCTCGGGTGTCATGGGCATTGGTGCTTCACGGGCTTCGGCAGCTGCTAGCGTCTTCAGAACGCGTCAATCCCCGTCACACTCTGCGCAATAATCAGCGAATGCACATCATGCGTTCCTTCGTAAGTCTTCACCGACTCCAGGTTCATCATGTGGCGCATGATCGGGTAATCGTCGGCCACGCCGTTCGCGCCCAGTATGTCGCGCGACAGCCGCGCGCATTCCAGAGCCATCCAAACGTTGTTGCGCTTCGCCATCGAAATGTGTTGATGCTCGATTTTGCCCGCATCTTTCAATCGGCCCACCTGCAACACCAGCAACTGTGCCTTGGTAATTTCGCTGATCATCCAAGTGAGTTTGTCCTGCACCAGTTGGTGCGAAGCGATCGGCTGATCGCGCCACTGTTTGCGCAGCAGAGAATATTGCAGCGCGCAGTCGTAGCATGCCATCGCCGCGCCCAGCGCTCCCCACGCAATTCCGTAGCGTGCCTGGTTCAAACACATCAACGGAGATTTCAACCCTCCACTCTTCGGCAAAAGATTCGACTCAGGAATATGAACGTCCTGCAGCGAAAGTCCCGAAGTCACCGACGCCCGCAGCGACCACTTACCGTGAATATCGTCAGCCTTGAACCCAGGCCGGTCAGTCTCCACCAGAAAGCCGCGAATACGATCATTCTCGTTTTCCACCTTCGCCCAGATCACCGCCACATCGGCGATGCTGCCCGAGGTAATCCACATCTTCTCCCCGTTGAGCACATATTCGTTGCCCACCTTGCGCGCGCGCGTCCGCATGCCACCGGGGTTCGAGCCGAAGTCAGGTTCAGTCAGTCCAAAGCATCCCAGCTTTTCGCCCTTCTGCATCGCCGGAAGCCAGGTCTGCTTCTGCTCATCGCTGCCAAACTCATAAATCGGATACATCACCAGCCCCGACTGCACGCTCACAAAACTGCGCACGCCCGAATCGCCGCGCTCGAGTTCCTGCGTCATCAATCCATATTCCACGTTGCCCATCCCCGCGCAGCCATAGCCTTTGAGCGAAGCGCCAAAAAATCCCAACTCGCCCATCGGCTTGACCAACTCTCGCGGAAACCGCCCCGCCCGGTTGCATTCTTCGATGATAGGAATCAGATTGTCTTCGATAAACTGCCGCGTCGTGTCGCGCACCAGGCGTTCTTCATCAGTGAGCAGCGAATCGTACTGGATAAAATCGACACCGCGAAATTTAATGGCAGGCATAGAGAAATTCTCCGTGGATATGAAGTAAAACTCGCCGCAAACGATGCCGCGGACGGTTCGCCGCCCGCAGAATCAGCCGCATGCAAGTGGGCAAACATTTGACGGTAGCAGGGCCAAGGGACGCGGGTCAACGTGGGGTTTAGGGATGGATGGTCATCTTTTGAATCTCGGGATCCACCGCGGAACCGCCCGTCGATATTCGTAATACGATTCGCCGAATTGGCGACGTAACGTGGGTTCTTCGTAGAACACGACGAACAACTGGATCAGCACCCAGGCGAAGCCGGCATAAGCCAGCAGCAGCGCGGCGCGAAACAGCGACGCTTCACCCACCACCACCAACAGCACGCCGATATACATCGGGTTGCGCACGTAGCGATGGAGCGCGGTGACCACAAGGAATTTTGTCGGCGCAATGGGCGCGGGTGTGCCCAGGCCGCGCACCGCAAACTCCCACGCGCAGCGGAAATAGATACTGGTGCCAAGAATAACGCAGAGCATGCCGAACCACGCCACGGGGCCGCGTCCGGGCCGGGGAATTCCGCCGAGCAGAAGATAGGGAATGCCCACGAGAACGGACCCCGGTACTAAGATCGTGAACAGAAGCGTCTGCAGCAGCGGGACAATCGTTCGCGGCATACCCATGCTCACCAAGACAGTCGCCCCAACCATACTGTAAAATTAAACACGACGGAAGAGAGACGGAAGCACGGGAAACGGAACGAAGAGAACCGAGACGCAGCCGTAAGTCTTCCCAGGTGGATTCGCAGGCTTCAGCAGCATCCCACCCACAATCGTCCGCAAGAAAGATTTCGCGGATTGCGCTGCGCAATCATTTTTGCAGAGACGAGATAGAGATCAAAAGAAATCAGAAATCAGAAATCAGAGATAAGAGATAAGAGATAAGAGATCAGGAGAGTTCAACCATGGCACCAGGCCCCAAGATCGCAAAAACAGCTGACCGCAAAAAGGTCATGGACACCACCAAGAGCACCGATTGCCCCAAGTGCGGCAAAACCACCCGCATCGTCAAACGCGTAAAAGACCGCGAACGCGGCGTCCCCGGCGGCATTTATATTTCCTGCTCCGCGTGTGAGTTTTTCGAGAAGCTGTAGGAGCTCGGATCCAATCAGCTTAGCGTGGGTCCGGAGATTGCACCCTGACTGCTGATTGGTTTCGCAGATACCGGGCAAGCACGGCCTCGATGAATGCGGATCGTGAGACCTTCGCGCCGACGGCCAATCGGTCAATCCCTTTCAGCACATCCGAGGACAAGCTGAGCGATATCTTTACTTTTGCTATCGCCATCGTACTTGGATATATCGGCGGATTTAACAGATTCAATAGTCCATCTACCCGCTGATCTGTCCGAGAATGATCTTCGGAGGCCAGTTCACCCTTTGCGGTTGTTGCCGACATCATAACTAACCGAGGCTGCCAAGTCTTCGCGGTTTTCGAAGGCCGGGGATTTCTGCTGTGGAGAAGTGTTCCTGCAGGAACATTTTGTACTGGCGGTTTTGTATGTACAGCTAAGAGCATGTCCCGTTGGGGTTTACGGCCGAGCTTTCCCGGACTTTCGCCAAATGTTCAGCGCGACGAAAAAAGTCGCCGAGCTTCGCTCGACTGGGACAGATGGGACGTTTTCGAACTGGTGCGCCAGGAAAATGGGGAATGTCCCGTCTGTCCCCAATTTCCCCGCGGAACAAGCGGGCGCAAAGTGGAATGTTCCAGAGCTGCAACGAATTCAGCCGACCCCAGCGGCCGACCCGTATGAGTGTATTGGCGTAACGCCGTCACGTCGGTCGATGTTTCCCCAGCCGCAAGGTGGGCGCGCCATTCTGCCACCGTCCAACGTTTTTGCCAGCGCTCCATTTCCATAAGTGTGTCCGGGGCAACGGCTCCGCAGTGAGCAGCCGCGCTCGACCATCGCCACTGCTCGGCCGCGCTCACCATCGCGGCCCGCACCGGATTCAGTTCCACATAGCGCAGGGCTCTCCACAAATGAGTTTCGTCGAGCGGACAAGAATAGAATCGCCCTTGCCAAACGTGGCCGCTGGACGAGTTCCGCGCGTTCCAATAGGCGGCGTAGCGCCCGTGCGTCTGCTTGAGTGTCTGCGCCAGCGCTTCGGCGGTGCGGGGAACGGCGATCATATGCACGTGATTCGACATGAGGCAGTAGCCCAGCAGCGAAAGGCCGTGAAGCGCAGAGTATTGCCGCAGCAACTCGAGGTAGGCGACGCGGTCGGCGTCGTTGCTCAGAATTAATTGCCGGGCGTTCCCCCTCTGGGTAACATGATGGGGAACGTCAACCACGACGACGCGAGCAAAACGGGCCATTGCCAGAAAAATAGCAGAATGGACTTGATCGTGGCAGAACTTCCGCGCAATTTCTGAATCGGGCGTCGGCTCCTTTCCCACATTGGGCGGGGAAAATGGGGAACGTCCCGTCTGTCCCCGCATTTCTCCACGCGGGACGTTCCCACGAGATCAAAAGCCTGGGGCACCCGCCTTTTTGTCCCGGAATGCGATTGCCGAAATAACCAGAGCCGCTGGGGAAACAAAAACCGATAGCCAGCCTAGTTCACCCTTGGAAACGGCGTTTAGAAGAAACGCGGAGGCTAGCCCCGACCCAAGCACAGATGTAACCACCTTGCCGAATAGAGAGAACGAAAGGTGTCGGTGCAGAGGGATGAACCACAAGATGCCTCCAATCACGACCGCTGCAGGAACGCCCACGGTGCATCCCCAGATCGAAGCATCCATCGAACGAAACGCAATCATCGCTTGGAAATAGCCGATACCGCAGCCAACCATTCCGAAAACCACCAGAGCAGAAATTCCATCGATGATAGCGGCTATGGGCTTGCGAGTGTCTGTCATTTAACCTGATCTCCCAAACAACCCGTCTCGTTGTATTGAGGGCAGGAAACCGGGTGGAGATTAAGATACTCCCCGTTTTCCCCCAGAAGCTGGATGGATTCGAACGGATGGAGAAGGCCGCTTGATCGAAGCGACTACCCGCCGATCTGTTCCAGAATCGCCTTCGCCTCCGCCGCGGGGTCGGCAGCCTCGGTGATAGGCCGTCCCACGACAATGTGGCTGGCTCCTGCGGCGATCGCCTCGGCAGGAGTCACCACGCGCCTCTGATCCGCGTGGCCCGATCCAGCAGGTCGCACGCCGGGGGTCACGATCGCGAATCTGTTTCCCAGTGCCGAGCGCAACGCGGACGCTTCGCGAGCCGACGTGACTACTCCCTGGCAGCCTTCAGCCAGCGCAAGCGTAGCCAGCCGCAATACTTGATCTTTCACCTGGCCGGGCACGCCGGTTGGCTCCAGATCGGCCTCGTCCATGCTGGTAAGCACCGTGACAGCCAGCACCATCGGCCCCGCCTTTGATCCGGCTGCGTCGTGCACGGCTGCTTCCACAGCCGCCCGCAGCATCCGGCTGCCTCCAGCGGAGTGCACGGTCAACATGCTCACACCGAGTTGCGCGGCTTCGCGGACAGCCGCTCCCACGGTGTTCGGGATGTCGTGATACTTCAGGTCGAGAAAGACCTTCCGGCCTGAAGCCACCAGATCCCGCACCACTTGCGGCCCTTCGGCGGTATAGAGCTGCATGCCGACTTTGTAAGTCAGCGCGCTATCTCCCACCGCCGCAACAATCTGCCGTGCTGCCGCGGTCGTCGACACATCCAGCGCCACGATCAGCCGCTCGCGCGGGTCTTTCTCGTTCAAACCCTGGCTCAAATCCTCAGTCAGACTCGGGCTCAGACCCTCACTCGCACTGATTGGGATGGGGTTGGACAAAGTGGCGTTCATCCCAATCAGTGTAAGGTTTTCAGGAGGGTTTTGCTACCGGGAAGGTATCGCCGGTATCGGGCGGTTGTCGGCCACCGTCTCGTAGGTGGGGCTCTGCCGCCGCGGTTTCACCACGTCCAGGCGTACCCGCTGCAAGCCTCGGGAGTTGTAGCCGAGAGCCAGCGCGGCCCCGTAGGAGAGGTCGATGATTCGGCCCGGGACGATCGGTCCGCGGTCGTTGATCCTGACCACCACCGCGCGCCCGTTATGCAGGTTGGTGACCCGCACGTAGCTTCCCAGGGGAAGCTTCAGGTGGGCAGCAGTCATGTCATACATATCGTAGGGTTCGCCGCTGGCGGTCAGCCGTCCGTCAAAATCGCTGCCGTACCATGAGGCGGTCCCTACCTGGTAGGGTTGCGCCGCGGGTTTCTTGGTTTCGGGTTTTATTCGGGTTGAACTAATAGGAGCCGGTGTCGCCTCCGAGTTGTTCGGGCCCTGAGCTGCTCCCGTCCCGGCGATCAGAAAGGCAATCGCCAGTCCTTGAGCTATGGTTCGTCGCATTCAGTTCTCCTCGCATCTCAAAAGTGTCCTTGCCTGCCTAGGCTGGTATGAACTTTCGTGTGTTGCAATCTCACTATGCTAGCGGGGGGCCAAACGGAGTGTCAACCTGGATTAGAGCCTCCGGCGATGACGTCCTAGTAATCTTCATCTCACGTAACCTGTTGGTAATTATGGGTAATACGGGTACTTGCGTTGAAAACAATAATCTTAGCTATTTATAATCTGGTAAATACCCAACCCGGTCGAGGGAGGTAGAATTTACAAGCCGTTCATAATCAGTTGGTTACGGCTGTTACCGCTTTAAGCACTATAGGAATCAGCTACTTGCAAGCGCCAGCCCAACGTTGTACCGTAAATTTATTTCCTGATGCCAATCCCTGATGTTACTAACGGTGCCAAAGGATGTTAGATTCGCGCCTACGAGGAGATCGCCAGTAGAGGGCAAGAAGCGAGCTGGAAGCGAGGGACCATGGCTGAAGCACCGCCGGTAGTTCTGACCATCGCCGGGTTCGACCCCTCGTCCGGAGCAGGGGTGACGGCGGATATTAAGACCATCGCTGCCCACGGATGCTATGGGGTCGCCTGCATCACTGCGCTGACCGTGCAATCGACTGCGGGGGTGCGGCGGGTGCATCCGGTGGAGTGCGAGCTGGTGACGGAAACGCTGGTTGAGTTGGTTGCCGACGTCAAGATCATGGCCGTTCATATCGGCATGTTGGGCTCCGCGGACGTGGTAAAGGCCGTTTCGGGCTTCCTGGAGAGTCGGTCGCGGAAGGCCCGACTACCCAATGTGGTATTGGATCCAATCATCAAGGCTTCCTCGGGTGCGGATCTGCTTGATGCTGCCGGGGTTAAGTTGTTGAAGGAAAAGCTGATTCCGCTGGCCGATGTGGTCACTCCGAACGTGGACGAGGCCGCCGCGCTTACCGAATTAAGAGTCAACGACCTCGACGGCATGAAAGCTGCTGCCGCTCAACTGCATGAGCTCGGGTGCCCGGCTATTGTCGTCACCGGCGGGCACCTGGAGAAAGCGACCGATCTGCTCAGCTTCAAAACCGCGCAAGGGATTGAATACGAAGTGTTTAAAGCAGAGCGGCAGCGCTCAAACTCCACCCACGGCACCGGATGCGCCTTCGCTACGGCGATGGCTTGCCATCTCGCGCTGGGGCGAGGGCTGGCGGAGGCTGCGCTCCTTGCCAAGACCTACGTCACAGCCGCTATCTCTTACGGGCACGACCTGGGGCGGGGAACTGGGCCAGTGCACCATCTCTATCGTCTGGGCCAGCAGCGGCGCGCGGCTAGCTCCGGGGATGAATCGTAAGGCGGGCCTCGCCTCAAGAACTTGCTCAGGGTTCGGGATGCGTTTTTTTTGAGCGCGATCAAGCTGGTCGCCTGTGTCGGGGAGAGTGCCGTGAAGATTGTGCCGGTGATCAAGTCCAGCGATTTGCAACGATCGTTGCATTTCTACACCGAGGTTCTCGACTTCGAGCGCAAGTGGCCTGGGTATGAAGACCGCGAGATGGCTAACGGAGTCATTGACCTGGTTCGCGACGGTGCCGAGCTGCAGCTCTCCCGTCACGCAGGGGACGGTGTCTTCGGATCGGTCAATCGAGTGTTTGTGGATGATGTTGACGAGCGTTACGCAACCTTTCGCAGGCGCGGCCTGAATACGACACTGCGCCCTGAGTCTCCCATTCACACCGCGCCAGTGGATCAGACGTGGGGACTGCGTGAGTTTGCGGTGACGGATCCGGACGGCAACAATCTTTGTTTCTGCATGCCCAGGAAATGATGAGGATTCAATCGCGCGCCCCAGGTATCCCGTTTTTCTGACCTCTGGCCGGGCAGGCAGTCGGCCTGGTTGGAGTTGGGTGGAAGCCGCGGCGCAATATACATTGTTTCTGTTCGCCAGCATACGGACATCACGTTTCTGGACATTAAGGAGCGACCACCATGTCAGGATCGGCTGAATCGCAAGAAAGCATTCTTTCCCGTCGCGGCTTCGTTCGTTGGGCTGGTTCGCTGACCGCGGCCCTGGGCGCGGCGCCTCTGGTTTCCTCCGCCAAGGGCCTCTCTTCGTCGATGGCCCCAACGACGGCCGCGACGGCGTCATCGTTGGATGGTGAGGATTACTATGCGAAGCTTGGGGTCCCGACGATTATCAACGCTGCCGGAACCTATACCACGCTAACGGCTGCCTGCATGCCGCCGGAGGTGCTGGCGGCGGTGCAGAAGGCTGCGCTCCATCCCGTGCGGTTGCACGATCTGCAACGGAAGGCGGGCGAGTACATCGCGAATCGCCTCAGGTGCGAGGGAGCGGTGGTGACTTCGGGAGCTTCGGGAGCCATCACCCTGGCGACTGCGGCCTGCCTGCAGTATGCAAACAACATCGACATTTTGGAAATGCCGCAGGCGCTGGACGGGAAGAAGAATCAGGTGATCGTGCAGCGCGCGCACCGCTATGAGTATGACCGCGCCATGTATCTCTGTGGAGCGCGTGTAACCGAGGTGGTCACGCTCGACGACTATAAGCGCGCGTGCGGCGCGGGCAACGCTGTGATGACGAATTTTTTCAACGCTGCGGAGGATGAGGATGGGATCGCAGGCAGCGCGCAGATCGGCCGCGAAGAGTGGCTGCGCGTGGCGCACGAGTACAAGATTCCGTGCCACCTGGACGCAGCCGCGGACATGCCTCCGATCTCGAATCTTTGGAACTACACCGGCATGGGCTTCGACCTGGTGGCGTTTTCCGGGGGCAAGGGAATCCGTGGTCCACAAAATGCTGGGCTGCTGCTGGGCCGGAAGGCGCTTACGGACCTGGCCCACGCGAACAATAATCCAGGAGACGGAATCGGCCGCGGCATGAAGGTTGCGAAAGAGCAGATTGTGGGCATGGTTGCGGCGGTCGACTGGGTTCTCTCGCACACCGAGGAGTCGATGCAAGGCGACTACCAGAAGCGGGTCGACCTCGTCGCCGGTGCGGTGAAGGGCATCCCATCGGTCAGGACGGAGACGGTGGTTCCAAAGATCGCCAACCACGTTCCCCATCTGCTGATACGCTTCGACCCGGCAGTCACTGGCGTCACCACTGGCCAGATCGTTGACGCCTTGCGCAAGGGGACGCCTTCGATTGAACTGAACCCGAACACCGGGCAGAAGCCCAACCAGGGAATTCCAGCGGATGCGAACACGCTGGTGGTTGGGGTCTGGATGCTGCAGCCCGGCGAAGATGTGATCGTCGGACAGCGGATTCGCGCGGCTCTGATGTTGGCCTCTTCGGACGAGGGAGTATCCAGGTGAGCATCTATGTTCTTTTCTTTGGCGGGTACCACGCCACTCAAACCGACGTGGACGTATGGCTGGCCAGCGCCAAAGCGCAGCGGAAGGACGTGGATTTCGACGCAGTCCCTTATCCGCCCGGTGCGTCTGCCAATTCACACAGCGCCGTCAGCACCTTCACCAAAGGTGAACTATACGATGGAGCGATCACGCAACTCGCAACCTCCGGCGCTGACCAGACGTATATTGTTGGCCATTCGAGCGGCTGCGCGATTGCGAACGCGGTGGACCGGGTGCTCAGAGACCACAGTCGTATGAACCTGGTTGCGCTCGACGGTTTTCTCCCCGACGCAAACCAACTTGGGCGGCCGAGCACTCAAGTCTGGTCTGCTACGTGCGGCAGCGCCATATCCTTGAACTACAAAGACCTGAAGAACGCGGTGGGCAGCCGGCTCCAGGTTTACCCGGCAACCCACTGCAAGACCAAGTGGGCGCTTCATTTCTCCCTGGTCAACGCCGCCGCCACCGACAAAATAGTTGACTCCATCAAACACGGCTACCGCAGCTGCAAGGCGAACCTGGCCTGGCTCAAATAAAATCGAAACCAAGTCAAGGTGAAACTTTGAATCGCCGCCGACCGGCCATCGCCGCGAGATGAAGTAAGAGTCGGAAAACAGAAATCCATCGAGCAACAGGTCAGCTCATCACTTTGAACTTCGCGACGATTGCCGTGATGTCGTCGTGTTGTTCCTGAAAACTGAATCGCCGAACGCCGTCTACGATTGCGGCCAACAAATCCTGGCAGGGCAGGTCCCGATGTTGCTGAAGCGAGTCAATCAGACATTGCTCGCCAAATTCCTCTCCGCGCTCGTTACAGGCTTCGGTGATGCCGTCGGTGTAAAGCGCAAGCACGTCCCCGGGAGAGAGCGGCTGCTCCCGTATGGAGCAATTCCAGTCTCGGAACAGCCCGAGCAGGGTGCTGGTGGAGTCGAGCCGGTCCACCTGGCCGTCGCTTCTTACCAACAGGCCAGACAGATGGCCGCAATTGACGTAGCGCAGCCGCCGAGTCTCGTCGTCGTACTCGGCAAACAAAAGCGAGGCATAGGCACTGTCGCCGGTGTTGTCATAGAAGAGGCGGTTCACAGACTGGAGCAACGCCTCGGGATGATCGAAGGCCAGCGCAGTCTGGCTCCGCAGGCTGGCCTGCAAATTCGCCATCAGCAGGGCGGCGGCGATCCCCTTGCCGGAAACATCGCCGATGATCAACCCCAGCCGTTGCGGCCCGAGATTCAGGAAATCGAAATAATCCCCTCCCACCTGGCGCGCCTGCAGGCAGATTCCGGCATACTCCAGAGTTTTCAATTCCGGCTGAATCTGCGGAAACAAACGCGCCTGCACCTGCCGCGCGATTTCCAGTTCCTGGGCGGTGCGGCGTTCGGATTCGAGTTTCTCGGCGTGCGCCTGCCGGCGCAACTCCAGGCTTTGCCTGACCTCATCGAACCCTTCGAGGCCAAACGCATTCCCGTCCGGATCCTCGAAACGCGCATAGGTGCCGCCCCATCCCGGCGTCTCCGGAGCGGTTACGAAACGAACACCGCGTTCGGTCCATTCTTTGTACTTGGCCTCGACATCTTCGGTCATGAACAGGACCCAGCGGTAGCCGCCAATCAGTTTGTATTCCGGCGCGTCGGGTTTGGGTTCAACCAGCGCGAGATTCGCGCTACCGTCGGGAGGAGCGACTTCGATCCAGCGTTCGCCGGTGGGAAGGCGCTGTTCCGTGATCAGTTCGAAGCCCAATTGTTGCAGGTAGAACCGCTTACTCACCTCCAGATCGCGGACGAAAACGACGATGTCCTGGATTGACAGGTAAGGCTCTTCGCGGCCCGTGCGAAGCACGGTCCGGTTCGCCCACGAGAGAAAGGCGTCGCTGGCCATCGGCGTGAATTATAACGGGCCGGAAGGTTTTGCAATCAAGCCATTCCATGTTTTGATGGCTGATCCAGCAACGAAACCGCGAGGCTGCGCCAATTAGAGCACACGGGCCGGTCTGACTGGCGCGGCGCCACCGTCTCATTCCGTGGCGCTCTGGTTTTCAGCATCTTTTCAGCATCAAGGTGCATAACGAGTAAAGACAAGATCGCTGGCTTTGGTCTTCTCGTGGCAAGGGAAGCAGCTTTTCATAAACGCTGCGTCGCCAGGTTTGCCGTCCGCGAAGTGAGCGAACCCCCAGCCGCCGGTTGCGGCATACTTTTTGGAGTCCTTGACCATAAACTGAATGTTCGTGGGGGCTCCGGGAACGAAAGATTGGGCCTGGCCGAAGACTTTGTTGTTTTCCTCGGATGGCACGTTACGGTAATGCAAAGCAGCAATGATTGAGCCGTCCGGGAACGGAAGCTTTCCATCGCGGAAGGCGTTGAACGCTACATCGTTGCCCAGGACGGCACCTAAACTGTTAAGTTTGCCGGCTTCATGAGCCGACGAGATCCACTTCCAGTCGCGGTATCCCTGAGGGATTTCGGTAACGAAGAGAGGAGCGGGTTGTCCATCTGCGTGTGCACGTGCAGCGGCAATGAGGGTGACGAGGCCGGCCATGGTTGCGACTGCGATCAGGAAGACGGCGAAGTGCTTCATAAGGGTTTCCTCCATTCGGCCCGCATTCTACGCCGATTCAATCGGTTTGGCAGGACTGACCGGGCTGGACTGACCGAGCCGGGAGTCGATATTTGGGCGTTAACACGCCATTACGCGTTTTGGACCGCTGGTCATTGAGTGTGATGGCGAAAACGATAGTGGCTCATTTTTAGTTTCTTCGCGGGGCTTGCGGTTTTCCTTTGCGAATTTTTGCGGTTAGGCAGCCTTGTTCCTGTGGGAATCAAAAGACTTTAACCGCTGAGTGCGCGAAGAAAGGCCGCAGAGTACGCGGAGAAATTCGGATTTGGCGACTATCCGATAGGCGGGTCTGTCGATACGGATCCTGTTCGGAATACGGTGAAGGGGCCTTGTTCCTGTGGGAATCAAAAGACTTTAACCGCTGAGTGCAGCGAAGAAAGGCCGCAGAGTACGCGGAGAAATTCGGA
>Ga0302326_10000939_pt1 | contig 76334 bp, 60 predicted proteins | sample Palsa_T0_3_FD_202264 | JGI IMG/M metagenome (GOLD analysis project Ga0302326, IMG submission 202264) | Peat permafrost microbial communities from Stordalen Mire near Abisko, Sweden - Palsa_T0_3 | ecosystem: Environmental > Terrestrial > Soil > Palsa > Peat permafrost | place: Sweden: Abisko... | reverse complement strand
GCTGAAGGTGTTGCTCGCTTCGTTGTACGTGATGTAGCCGCCTGCCGCCTGGGAAGCCAGCCACTCGCGCAGGTACCGCGCATCGGTACCGGTCTTGGCGGCTAGTTCCGCCGGGGTCATGGGGCCAATGGCCAGAGCTTTGTAAAGCCCGAGCTTTTCACCAATCACCACCATCCCGGCGTGAACCGAGGCGCCCAGATCGGTAACGAATTGGCCGATAAATGCGTTCAACTTATCCATGTCAAGGGCCGGAGCCTGTGCTGCACTCATTTTTCGATTTCTCCTTCCGGGCCGGAGATCATCCGTCCCGCACGCTTAATTTGCGGCATCTCGCCGCGGCAGCTTTGCTAGAATCGTCACTATCTGGGTGTTCCGGCCCCGATGGGGTCCGTAATCTTTTTCAGAGTGCGAATCTCGCCTGCCATTGATGAAAGTAGCAAGGGCGGGTTGACGGCGTCACGAAGGAACGCCGAAGAAACACCAAAGGTTACTTTTTGGGGTGCGGCCGCTTGCAGGATGTTCCCCTGACATATCGCTTCGCCGGGTTCCTGCTGGACGTGGCGAGGGGATGTGTCCTCAAAGACGGCGCGGAGGTCCGGCTTCGTCCCAAGGTCTTCGAAGCCCTGAAATACCTGGTACAAAACCCCGGACGGCTGATCGCCAAACAGGAGTTGATCCAGGCGGTATGGCCGGATACGTTCGTCACCGACGATTCCCTGGTGCAATGCACGGTCGAACTGCGGCGCGCGCTTGAAGACCACGATCAGAAGTTGCTCAAAACCGTACCCCGCCGCGGGTATGTGTTCAACGCTTGCGTAACGCAATCCTCGGATACGGTTCACCGGACATCCCCCGCCGCAGCGCTGGCGGGAACTCACGTCGACCTCCCCACGCCGCGAACCTCGCTGATTGGCCGCGAACGCGAGGTCGAGGAGGCAGTCCGCCTTCTCCAGCAACCCGATGTTCGACTGTTGACCGTAACCGGCGCGGGAGGCGCGGGAAAGACCCGCCTGGCAATCGCCACAGCGACGGCCATCGCCCCGCAATTCAGCGCGGGAGTGCAATTCGTCGGGCTGGCGTCCATCACAAATCCTGACCTGTTCTTGGCGGCGCTGGCCAAATCTTTGAATATCCGGGAGGCGGCCAACCGGAGCGTTCACCAGGTGCTCGATGCTTACCTCCAGGATGCCGGGCAATTCCTGTTTGTCTTGGATAACTTCGAACAATTACGCCAGGCAGCCACGATCGTGGGTGACCTGCTGGCTGCCTGCCCGATGCTTAAGGTATTGGTGACCAGCCGGGCGTGCCTCCGCATCTACGGAGAGCAGGAGTTTCCACTGGCGCCGCTGGAGCAGAGCGCTGCCGTTCAGCTGTTTGTGCAGCGGGCCACCGCGGTTCGGCCCAACTTCACCGTCACTCCCGAGAACGCCGCAGCCGTTGCGGAGATTTGTTCGCGGTTGGACGGCCTGCCGCTATCCATCGAGCTGGCCGCGGCCAGAACGAAGGTCCTCTCCCCCAACGCGATCCTCGATCGCCTCCAGAGCTGTCTGCAACTGCTGACTGGCGGCGCGCTGGATTTGCCGGAACGGCAGCAGACCCTCCGCAATACGATCGATTGGAGTCACGGGCTCCTGAATGAGCCGGAGCAGAAGCTGTTCCGGCGATTCTCCCTCTTCATCGGCGGCGGCACTCTGGAGGCCGCGGAAGCCGTCTGCAACACTGGCCGCGACCTGGGGATCGATCTGTTGGACGGGCTTTCGTCATTAGTGGATAAGAACCTGATCCAACGCATGGACCCGCACCACGCGGAGGCGCGCTTCAGGATGCTGGAAACCGTCCGGGAATACGCGCTCGAACGTCTGGCCGCCAGCGGTGAGGAAGCATACACGCGGCGGGCGCATGGCGCCTACTGCCTGGTCCTGGCGGAAGAAGGCAACCCGGAACTCAGCCCAGTGGAACGGGACGCGTGGCTGGCGCGATGCGATCTCGAGATCGACAATTTCCGTTGCGCTTTGGACTACCTGTTTGAGATTAAAGATCGCGACTGGGCGCTGCGTCTCTGCATGGCCCTGTTCCGGTTCTGGGATATGCGGGAGCATCTCAACGAAGGGCGTGCCCGGCTTGAGACGGTTCTGGATCTTGCCGGTGAAGGCCATTTGAAAGAACGCGCCAAGGTCTGCGTTTTTCTGGGGGCGCTAACGACCGCCCAAGGCGATTATCCGGCCGCTGAACGTTTTCTGACCCGGAGCCTCAACCTTTATGAACAACTGGACGACCGCTGGGGAATCGCCGCGTCGCTCAATGCTCTGGGGATCACGGCCCGGGACCGCGGCGACTATCAGGTCGCGCTGAACCGATTTGAGCGCAGTCTCGAGGGTTGGCGCACGCTGCCGGACCGGCTGGCTACCGCGCGCTGTCTGCACAATCTGGCGAATTCGGCGAAGATCGAGCGAGATTTTCCGCGTGCGTTAATGGCCCTCAACGAAGCGACTGTCATCTTCCGCCAAGTGGGCGATCGCAGTGGTGCGGCCTGGTCCCTGAATCAGCAGGGCGACATAGCCCGCGAGCAGGGTGACGCGGATGCCGCCGCGGAGTTCTACCATCGTGCGCTAGAGGCGTTCCGTGAGGCCGGTGACCGCTGGGGCTGCGCCCGGTCCCTGGCAGACCTGGGTCATGTTTGCAGCCAGAAGCGAGAATACGACGCCGCGCACGCGGCGTACCGGGAGGCTTTAACCGTATTCGCGGAATTGGGTCATAAGCGAGGTATGGCGCGGTCGTTTGAAGGTTCGGCGTGTCTGGCCGCGGCCCAAGGATACGCCGCTCGCGCCCTGAAATTGGCGGCAGCCGCAGCGCACCTGCGTCACTTGATCGGCGCGCCGCTGACTCAGGCGGAACAAGCGAGACTGAATGAGAACCTCTCGGGGGCGTGGGAATCACTCAGTGAGACGGAGGCGAAAGACGCCTGGGCGGCTGGATCGGCCATGAGTCTCGAGAGTGCGATCCAATACTCGTTGCAATAGACTTTCGATTACTTGAAAGCGGCGGGATCAATCAGCCGGCGCACGGCAGACACACGATCAGCCGGAATGCCCAGACGCCGGGCGTGCTCGCGGACACTGTCTTCGTCCGGCGCCAGGTACACACAATAGACTTTGTCTTCCGTGACGTAGCTGTGAAGCCACTGAATCTGCGGGCCCATCTGGTGCAAGGTTTCCAACGAGCGGAACGACAGTTCGCGAATCTGAGCCTCACTCAGGGACCCGGCCCCCGGGATCTCCCGTTCGATCACGAACTGCGGCATACGCCTAGCAGTGTAGCATTACCAGACAACAACACACCGGAGTACTGGTCCCGGCGCGCCGGATGTCAATTGATCGCCATGGCGAGATTCTTCAACGTGGCCAATTATTGCCGGGCGAGGGCGGTCGCTGCCGGCGTCCAGCGAAATGCGTGGCAAATCAACTCCCGCGGTAGCAGCGCGCAGCGTTCCTTGGCCATCTCCTAAATTCTTGTTAGAATAGAAGTTACCACCCCGAAGGAGACTTGTTTGCCAGATCAGGAAAACCCCCCACAAGGGCCGCCTCCGCCCCCTTCCGGCCCCCAGATGCCGCTCAGCGGCGGCGACAAAAACCTCATCCCCATCAACATCGAAGACGAGATGAAGCGGTCCTATCTGGACTACTCCATGAGCGTGATCGTGGGCCGCGCGCTCCCCGATATCCGGGATGGTCTCAAGCCGGTGCATCGCCGCATTTTGTGGGGCATGCACGAGCTGGGCCTCGCGCCCAATCGCCCCACGCGTAAGTGCGCCAAAATCACGGGCGATGTCATGGGTAAGTATCATCCCCATGGCAACGTGCCCATCTACGACGCCCTGGTCCGCATGGCGCAGCCCTTCAACATGCGCTACCCGCTGGTGGAAGGCCAGGGAAATTTTGGCTCCGTCGATGGCGATCCTCCGGCGGCCGAGCGATACACCGAAGCGCGCCTCGCGCGCATTTCTACCGCCCTGCTCGAAGATATCGACAAGGAAACCGTCGACTTCCGCCCGAACTACGACGAGAGCGAACAGGAGCCGGAAGTGCTCCCCACGCGTGTGCCGAACCTGCTCATCAATGGTTCGTCCGGAATCGCCGTGGGCATGGCCACCAACATCCCGCCGCATAACCTCACCGAAATCATCAACGCCGCTATCGCCCTGATTTACGATCCGGCCACGCCGCTGACGAAAATCATGGAAATGGTGCCTGGCCCCGATTTTCCAACCGGCGGCTTCATCCTGGGCCACTCGGGCATCCTGGATGCCTTCACCCGGGGCCGCGGGCAGTTGAAGCTGCGCGCCAAGGCGGCCATCGAGCGCATGGGCAAAGACCGCGAGCATATCATTGTCACCGAGATTCCGTACCAGGTAAACAAGTCGCGGCTCATCGAGCAGACCGCCGCGATGGTCAACGAAAAGAAGATCGAGGGCATCTCGGAGATCCGCGACGAGAGCGATCGCGACGGCACCCGCATCGTTTTCGAATTGAAGCGCGGCGAGCAGGCCGAAGTGGTCCTCAACAATCTTTATAAACACACCCAGTTGCAGATCGGCTTCGGCGTGATCATGCTGTCGATCGTCAACGGCCAACCGCGCGAGCTGGGCCTCATCGCGTGCCTCAAGCTCTTCATCGAGCATCGCGTGGAAGTCGTGCGGCGGCGCACCGAATACGAGCTCCGCAAGGCCCGCGAGCGCGAGCACATCCTGCTCGGATTTCAGAAGGCTCTGCAAAACCTGGACGAGGTCATCCGCCTGATTCGGGCGGCGCGGGCGCCCCGCGAGGCGCGTGATTCGCTGATCGGCGCCTTCCAGTTCAGCGAGCGGCAGGCGCAGGCCATCATCGAGCTGCAGCTACAGCGCCTTACCGGCATGGAGCAGCAGAAGATTACCGAGGAGCTGGCTGATATCCAGCGGCGCATCGCGGAATACGCGGGAATCCTGGGGTCCGAGACGGTGCTGCGCGACCTGATCGTCAAAGAGCTGAAGGAAGTCCAGAAGACGTACGGCGACGAGCGCCGCACGCACATCATCGAAGATACCGGCGAGATTCGCCTGGAAGACCTGGTGGCCGTCGAAGACGTGGCGGTCACCGTCACACACGGCGGCTACTTGAAGCGCACCTCTGTAGACACTTATCGCAGGCAGTCGCGCGGCGGCAAGGGCCGCATCGGCATGGGCACGCGCACAGAGGATTTCCTCGAGCACCTGATCGTCGCCTCCACGCACGCCTACCTGCTGGTCTTCACTAACAAAGGGCGCGTCTACTGGCTCAAGATCTACGAGATTCCGGACGCCGCCACGGTCGGCAAAGGCAAACACATTTCCAACCTGATCAGCCTGCAGCCGGACGATACCGTAAAGGCATTCCTCGCTGTGCGCGAGTTCGTGCCGGAGCAGTTCATCGTGATGGTGACCAAACATGGCGTGATCAAGAAGAGCGAGCTGACCGAGTTCGATAATCCCTTGTCGCGCGGCATCATTGCCGTATCCCTCGACGAGGGCGACGAGTTGATCGCCGCCCGGCTGACCAACGGCAGCAACTTTATCTTCCTGGGGTCCCACGATGGCCAGGCCATTCAGTTCGCCGAAAGCCAGGTGCGGGGCATGGGTCGGCCGGCGCGCGGCGTCCGTGCCATGTACCTGGACGAAGGCGATTATCTGGTCGGCATGGAAATCGTCGAAGAGGAAGGCTTGATCCTCACCATCTCGGAAAACGGTTTCGGCAAGCGCACGAGCCTGTCCAGCTACCGCCAACAGTCGCGCGGCGGCAAGGGCGTCATCAATATGAAGACCTCCGCCCGCAACGGCAAAGTGGTCGCGATTCTGTCGGTGAAAGAAGACTCCGACCTGATGATCGTCAGCAAGAACGGCAAGATGATCCGCCTGGAATCGGCCGAGATCCGCCAGGCCGGCCGCTCCACCCAGGGCGTGCGGCTGGTACGCATGGAGGACGACGATCAGGTGGCCGCCGCGTCGGTCATTCCGGATACCGGGGACGGTTCCAACGGTAAAGGCGAAAACGGCCAACCGGAGCTGCCACTGCAGTAGAATAATAATCAGCCATGGCTACCCTGATCGCCTCTTCCTCCCCCGCCCTGCTGCGCGAAAAACAAGAAACGCTTTTCGCTGTGCTGCGCGGGCTCGACCGGGTGATGGTTGCCTATTCGGGCGGCGCCGATTCAGCGTATCTGGCCTGGGCTGCACAGCACGTTCTTGGGGACCGGGTCGTGGCCATTACCGCCAACTCCGCGTCCATGCCGGAGTCGCACAAACGCGACGCGGAGCAGTTCGCCTCACAGTTCGGCATTTCGCATGAATATGTCGATACCCATGAATTCGATAACCCCGATTACCTGAAGAATGACGCGAACCGTTGCTTTCACTGCAAGGATGAGCTGTTCGCACGCCTCGAAGAGCTCGGCCGCGAGCGCGGCATCCCGCACATTGTCTACGGCGTGAACGCCGACGACCTGGGTGACTACCGCCCGGGCCAGAACGCCGCCAGGATACATCAGGTAAAGGCGCCCCTGGTCGATGCCGCACTCAGCAAAGCCGAGATCCGCGAATTATCCCGCTTGGCCGGGCTGCCCACCTGGGATCGGCCCGCGTCAGCGTGCCTCAGTTCCCGCATTCCCTACGGAACGCCTGTGACGATTCAGAACGTTAAAACCGTCGAGAACGGCGAGGAACAATTGAAGTCTCTGGGCTTTCGCCAGTTCCGCGTGCGCTATCACGGTGAAGTCGTGCGCGTGGAGATTGCCACCGATGAGATGGAAAAGGCTCTGACCGTGGATATGGCCCGGCGCTTCACCGGGATCTTCAAACAGCTTGGCTTCAAATACGTGACTTTGGATCTCGAAGGCTACCGTCAAGGCTCCATGAACGAAGTCTTGAACTTATCGCGGTAACTACGCCCAGTACCACCCCGCTATGGGTTTTGGTACAACGGGCCCATCCCACCTATTGCCCGCCAGAACCGGCTCAGCCATGATAAGCGATGGAGACCCCTTATGCTTCAAATCCGCACCGCAGACTGGAATCGGCGTCGAGCCGAGCGTTATCAGGTTCACGCCAACGTGCGGGTGCTGTGCGCCGATAGCATGACCGGCATAAACGGCCGCATCGTGAACATTTCCGATACCGGCGCCGCCGTCGAGTCGCGCGCGCCGCTCAGGCTGGGCGAGAGGGTCTATCTGGAAGTGCGCCAGTTCCATCTCTACGGCACCGCTCATGTCAGCCGCTGCTCTTCTAAGTCCGGTCGATACGTCCACGGCCTGGAATTCCTGGGGTCTCTTCGGGGCGCATAATTCTACGCAAATTACGAAGTGAACCCAATTTCTTATTATCTATCATTGCGTCAATAACTTACGGCTAATATTACCCGCCCGCCGCCATCGCCGCAACTTGGTGCTACAACAGTGAAATGAAACGAATCGCCCTTGTTGCCGTTCTCGCCGCGTCGTCTCTGCTGGCCCAGGACTGGGCTCGCGCGCGCTTGGCCAAATCTCCCCGTCACCACGAGTGGGTGACCGTCAAGCACGGCGGCCGCTCCGTCGAGACTTTCGTAGTGTATCCGGAATCGAAAGACAAGACACCGGTCGTCCTGGTCATACACGAAATCTTCGGAATGACCGACTGGGTCCAGGATGTCGCTGATCAGTTCGCCGCCGCCGGATACATCGCCGTAGCGCCCGACCTGCTATCGGGCATGGCCCCCAATGGCGGCCGCACCCCCGATTTTCCGGAAGGCGGCGTCGGTCCCGCCATAGGTCATCTGCCACCCGAGCAGATCACCGCCGACCTCAACGCGGTGGCCGATTATGGGCTGAAGCTGCCTTCTGCGGTGAACAAGCTTTTTGTCGCGGGATTCTGTTGGGGCGGCGGGCAAACTTTCCGTTTCGCTACCAATCGCCCGGATCTGGCTGCCGCGCTGGTGTTCTACGGTCCGCCGCCGGATAAGGACGCGATCGTGCGGATCAAGGCGCCGGTCTATGGTTTCTACGGCGGAATGGACGCCCGCATCGGCGCAACGGTTCCTACGGCTCAGGAACAGATGAAAGCGGCCGGCAAAGTGTACGAGCCGGTGACCTATGACGGCGCCGGGCATGGTTTCATGCGGGCTGGCGAGGCACCCGACGCGAGCGATGCCAACGCGAGGGCACGCACCGAAGCATGGGCGCGCCTCAAGCAGATCTTGAATCGCTGAACGCCATCGCTAGCGCCGCAGCGGTCTTATATACTCTTCAATGACCGGCTCAAAGGTCTCGGCCAGGGACAGGTCTAACACCTTGACCCTCTGCCCTTCACGTAATTCCTGCAGCCTGACCTGTCGGCCGTTCGAGAATCGTACGGCGTCCCGATAGCTGTTCACCACCGCGCTGACCTGCGTGAAGACTACCTCCTCGGCCGGCCCAACTTTCAGGCTCCGCTGCATAGGCTCCGGAATATCACCGAGCCAAAGCCGTGCGCCCGGCGGAATACATACGGCGGCAACCGGGTGCCAGGCGGGCGGGCTGAAGAAGTCTTTGACCTTGGTCCAAATCCCTCTTGGCTGGGATCTTATAGGATCCGAGGCGCGCTTCAGCTCCGCGGGTGAGGCCAATCCCATCGAGCCGGTGGGGAACCTGTGGGCGATCAGATCTTCGCCCTCGGCAGCCAAACGGTTGGGGACCGCCATCAACGAATAATCACACATTTGACTTTTCCTCCTTGATTGAATTTGGAGAGGCAGCAATACCCATTCGATGCCTATATTGAGTTTGGGTCTGGACGGCCCGGAAGACAAGCGCGGTGTTCCCCCGCTTTGGATAGATTCGAACCATTCCGGGGCGCGCTCGTGCGGTAAGATGGTGAGACGTGACAGCGGAACCCAGCGGCATCCCAATGCCCGAGCAGATAACCGCAGGCGCCGAAGCTTGGCGGCGCGTACAACTCGCACGGCATCCCAAACGGCCCCATGCGCTCGATTACATCGAACGCGTATTCACCGATTTCCGGGAGATCCATGGAGACCGCCTGTTTGGCGACGACCCGGCTATCGTCTGCGGCGCCGCGTTTCTAGGCGGCAAGCCCGTGATGGTCGTCGGTGAACAGAAGGGCCGCGATACCAAGCAGAAGCTGTTCCGGAATTTCGGGATGCCGAAGCCGGAGGGCTACCGGAAAGCATTGCGCGTAATGCAATTGGCCGCCAAGTTTGGCCGGCCTATCGTGACTTTGCTGGATACCCCGGGAGCCTACCCCGGAATCGATGCGGAGGAACGCGGCCAGGCCGAAGCCATCGCCCGCAATCTCCGCGAGATGGCCCGCCTGGCTGTGCCGGTGCTGGTGGTGTGCATCGGCGAGGGAGGCAGCGGCGGCGCGCTGGCCCTGGGGGTGGGCAACCGTGTGATGATGCTTGAGAATGCCATCTACAGCGTCATCTCTCCGGAGAGTTGCGCGGCCATCATCTGGCGCGATTCGACCAAGGCGGAATTGGCCGCCGCCGCTCTCAAGCTCACCGCCGAGGAACTGCTGAAACTGGGGTTGATCGATGGAATCGTCGCCGAGCCGCCCGGTGGTGCGCACGAAGATGCAGACGCCGCGGCCGTGCTGGTGAGCGATTGTCTGGTAGAGGCGCTCGAGTCTCTCGCCGGCCTGGGACCGGATCAGCTCGTCGACCAGCGCTACAGCCGGTTCCGCCGCATGGGTAATTTCTTCGCGTGAAGAGCAGCGTTTGGCTCGGCATTTTGTTTCTGCTGGTGTTTTTCGGCTTCATCGTTTATTCGACTCTGCATGCGGGCGGTGTCCGCTGCCAGGTGTGCATCACCTTCCAGGGGCGTAGCTCCTGCCGCACCGCATCCGCACGCACGCGCGAACTGGCCCTGCGCACTGCCACCGAGAATGCCTGCGCCCAGATCTCCTCGGGCATCACCGATTCCAACCAGTGTCACAACACCCCGCCCGACAGTGTTCGCTGGCCTTAGAACTCTGCGCCGCGAAACTCGCAGGTGCTAACATAATGATTGAACTCCGTCGTTAAAAATTGCGTCTAAGTATCGTCGGTAGAGTAGGAGTCTCGATTCGTGAAGCGCAAATGGAAAGCGATATTAATCGTCGTGGTGGTGGCGGCGCTCGCCATCGGAGTGTACGCCAGCACGGTCTACAGTAAGCGCGGCGTAGTAGCCGTGCAAACCGGGAAAGTCGTGCGCGGCGACTTAACCAGCTTGGTCACGGCTTCAGGTGAGATCAAGCCGAAGAACTATATCAATATTGGAGCCAATGCCATAGGCGTGCTAAGCGAGATTCTGGTTAAAGAGGGCGACCATGTCAGGAAGGGCCAGTTGGTCGCGCGCGTCGAAAACATTCAGCCAGAGGCGCAGGTGAATTCCCAGAAAGCGGCGGTCAGCTCGGCCGAGGCGGATTCCAACGCGGCCGAGGCCTCGCTCAAGGTCGGCGATGAAAATCTGCGCACCCAGCAGGCCCTGATTGACCACGCTCAGGCCGATCTGGAGCACGCCAAGCTGGATTTCGAGCGCGCCAAGGAGCTGTACAAGGATCAACTGCTTGCCAAGCAGGATTTCGACGCCAAGAAGGCGGCTTATGATGGCGCCGTGGCCGCCTTGCTCGAGCAGCAGACGCGCCTGGCGCAGGCTCAGGCCCAGCGTGAGCAGGAGGCCGCGCAACTGGCATCCTACCAACGCCACGTAGCTCAGTCGCAAGCCACGCTGGCGCAGGTTACCGACATGCTTCATAAGTACGACTCCTATGCGCCGCTCGATGGCGTGGTTACCAACCTGCCCGTGCGCCAGGGCGAGACGGTGGTGCCTGGGGTCCAGAACTCCGCCTCGAGCACCATCATGACCATCGCCGACATGTCTCTGATCACCGCCGAGGTAAAGGTAGACGAAACCGATATCGTCAGTGTGAAGCTGGGCCAAAAAGCGGACATTACCATCGACGCCATTCCCAATAAGACTTACAAAGGACACGTCATCGAGATCGGAGACACCGCGATTCTGCGCTCCACCGGCCTGGCCGCTTCGCAAAGTGCCGTCTCGAGCCAGGAAGCCAAGGACTTCAAGGTGGTGATCGCCATGGACGATCCGCCGCAAGACATAAGGCCCGGGCTTTCCTGCACCGCCAAGATCACCTCGGCCACCCGTCAGAAGGCGCTGACCATTCCGATTCAGGCGCTCACCATCCGGCAGAAGGGCGACCTCGAGGAGAAACCTAAGACCGGCGGCGGCGCTTTGGCGGCCCCCAAGCCCGATCCGGCCGCGGAGAAGGCTCGCAAGGAAGAAGTGCAAGGCGTGTTTGTCGTAACGGGCGGCAAGGCCGTGTTCCGCAAAGTGGATACCGGCATTACCGGCGCGACCGATATCGAGGTGGTGAGCGGCCTCCAGGAAGGCGACGAAATCGTAACGGGCAGCTACCAGGTGATTCGTACGCTACGCAACCAGGCCCAGGTGAAAGTAGACAACAAGACGCCGGCGCCGCAGAAGGCGTGACGCAAGCCGGGTCACCGATTCCATAGAGAGCGAGTCTTCCGTATGGCACAGGCAGTCGCAGAGAGAGAACTGATCGAGCGCGGCGAACAACTGAAGAGGGACGGAATTGTCATCCGTACCTTCGACTTATGGAAGACGTATACCATGGGCGATCAGGAAATTCACGCGGTCTCGGGCGTAGACATCGAGATCAAGCGCGGCGAATACGTGGCCATCATGGGACCGTCCGGGTCCGGCAAGTCCACGCTGATGAACCTGATCGGCTGCCTGGACACCCCCACCCGGGGACAATATTACATCAACGGGCGCCTGGTCAGCGAGATGGAAGACGACGAGCTGGCGCGCATCCGCAACAAAGAGATCGGATTCGTTTTCCAGACCTTCAATCTGTTGCCGCGCGCCACTTCGCTGCACAATGTAGAGCTACCGCTGATCTACAGCGGCACCCCATCGAACGAGCGCATCGAGCGGGCCAAGGCCGCGCTACGCCAGGTCGATCTCGAACCGCGCATGTTCCATAAGCCCAACGAGCTTTCGGGCGGCCAGCGGCAGCGTGTCGCGGTAGCGCGCGCGCTGGTGAACAATCCTTCCATCCTGCTGGCCGACGAGCCCACCGGAAACCTGGACTCGGCCACGGGAAACGAGATCATGGCGCTGTTCGAGCGGCTCTTCCAGCAGGGCAACACCATCGTACTGGTGACTCACGAGCACGACATCGCCTTGCACGCCCACCGCGTGATCCACATCCGCGACGGGAAGGTGGAGAAGGACGAGAAAATTAAGTAGGATTCTTTCGGCAGGCCGCGATCACTCGAAAATCGGCCGCAGCCTTGCCAGCACTTCGTCCATGATCGCGTCAGAAATGCTTTCCAGCCTTTTGCTGCCGCGAGCGGCCAGATCGAGCGCACGAGGCTGATCGCATCGGACCACACCCGTCGTCTTGGTTCCGGAAACCGTTAGCGGTACGCTAAATCCGGCCGTCCGCGCGAAATTCCCGCCCGTGGTGATGGGTAGAACGACGGGCACCCCGGTCACGCGGTTAAAGGCCTCCGGCGAGACGATCAGGACTGGGCGCCGGCCCTTTTGTTGGTGTCCTTCCGCTGGATCGAGCCCCACCAGCCAGATTTCGCCCCGCTTCATCAGATCAGTTCGCCGCCCACAGGCTTGCTACCAAACCATTCGCGGTCTTCCTTGGTAGGCGCGGCCTTGGCATCGCATTGGGCGAGGAGTTCGCCTAGGCTATAGCGAGCCTTCTGCTGCGGCTCCACGACCAAGCGCCCGCGCTCGACGGCGATGCCAACCTTGGCTCCGGGCCGCAAGCGCAGGACGTCAAGCAACACGGGCGGTACGGCGAGCATGACCGAGCCGCCGACCTTGCGCAGATTCGTTGTATGCGTAATGACGCCTCCCTGTTATATTTTAGTATAACATATACTGTATTCCCATCGGGTGTTACCAATGAGATTGGCTCATCTCGGCATGCTGGCGTTGGTGTTTCCAGTCGCAGTACACGGTCAGAAGGTCCCGACCGAGGCCTTCCAGCAGTGGAGCCGGCAACATGTGCATGCTATCTCTTCGGTCGATGAGGACGCTCACGATAACGCAGACCTGCAGCCGCTACGCGATATCGTCGGCAGTGCGCACGTGCTCGCGGTTGGTGAGCCTTTTCATTGTGGACACGAACCTCTGGCGATGCGAAACCGATTGATTCGCTATGCGGTCACCAGGCTTGGATTCACGGTGAGACCATATTGTCATCATTGCAACTGCCCGGCGGCCTCGTCGATCAGCGCCGCTTCCCGTTCCAGCACCTTTCCTACCCGCACGATCTGCCCGTCGGCCTCCTGCCAGCGTTTTTGCTCGATAGCTTCGCGTACGCCCGGGAGCGTCTTGACTCCATAGCCTGTGTAGAATCCCGGGGCATAGATCTGATGTTGGAACCAGGGCCGCCCGGGCAGGCCGTCCGGCAGCGTGAGCCCGCGTTCGGCTTGGATCAGCTTCTGGTTCACCGATTCGAGCGGCCCCTTGTCCAGCGCCGCTTTCTCAACCGCCTTGTCGTATCGCTCCGCGCTACGGGTGAGCGCGGCCATGCCGTTCTCCAATGGAGCAAAGTTCAAATAGGGCGGCTCGGCTTCCTTCGCCGGCGGCACCAGCGTCTTGCGCGGATCGGCCGTGGCGCTGAAGAGGCCTTCCTCAATCTCCTTATTGCGCTCGCGGATCTCGTCGCTCTTGCTTTTCCAAAGCTTCTGCACCTCGTCCACATACCGGCGCACGGTAGCGGCAAAGCTCACAAAATCGTAAGGCAACAGATCCGCGTCGGCAAAGCGCAGGATGGCTGTGCCGGCGGTCTGTGCGAGTGCGCGCCCATAAATAAAATCGCCATCGGAAAAGTGCGTGTACCAGTAAAAGTCGTCGTAGATGGAGTGGTAAATACCGCCGCCATCCTCACCGCCAAAGCCCAGGTTCAGTGAAGCGACGCCTAGGTGGTCGAGAAAAACCGTATAGTCCGAGCCGGAGCCCAGCGCGCCGATACGCAGGTCGGCGCGTTTGCGCACCTCCTCGCGCTCGGCCGGCGCGGCGCGCTCGATGCCCTCGAGTTGATCGCGTTTCCACACTGGAATCTTCTTTTCGGGATCTTCGATATCGCGCGCCACGCCGTTCATGAATTTTTCGAGCGAGTGCGAGCCGCTCATCCCCAGATAGCCTCTGCCATTGGCGTCGGAGTTGATGTAGATGGCGGCATGGCGGCGCAGTTCCTGATCGTGCTCCTCGGCCCATTCGGTGGAGCCCAGCAGCCCTTCCTCTTCGCCATCCCACACACAATAGATGATGGTGCGCTTCGGCTTCCACCCCTGTTTTCCGAGTTCGGCGAGACCGCGCGCTTCTTCCATCAGCGCATTCGTGCCCGAGAGCGGATCCTCGGCGCCGTTCACCCAGGCATCATGATGATTGCCGCGCACGATCCACTCGTCGGGGTAGGCCGCCCCAGGAATACGCGCGACAACGTCATAGATCTTTGCCGTGTTCCAATTGAATTCGACTTTCAGATGGACGCGCGCGGGTCCCGGCCCGACATGATAGGTAATGGGCAGCGCTCCGCGCCAGTGTTCCGGAGCGACGGGCCCTGTGAGCGCGGCCAGCAGCGGCTGCGCATCGCCCCACGAGATCGGCAGATCCGGAATCTTCGTCAGCGTTTGCGCTTCTTTGAGCGGCAGCCGTTTGGCGTTGGCATCCGCGCCAACGCCGGGGGTGAGCGGATCGCCGGGATAAACCGGCATATCCATCACGCTGCCGCGCTGCACCCCATCCTTGGGACGATAGGGTCCTTGTGGGAAGGTTTCGCCTTCGAAATAACCATCCTGTTGCGGATCGGAATAGATGAGGCAGCCTATGGCGCCGTGCTCCGCGGCGACCTTGGGCTTGATCCCACGCCACGAGCCGCCGTAGCGCGCGATGACGATAGCGCCTTTGACCGAGACACCCAGCCGGTCGAGCTGCTCATAGTCGTCCGGCACGCCATAGTTGACATACACCAGCGGAGCAGTCACATCGCCATCGATCGAGTAGGCGTTGTAAGTGGGAAGCTGCTCGTCGTGCTGGCCGGAAGTGGGATCGGCGGGCACGGTGGGCTCCTGCAGCCTGGCGGTGAAGCGCTCCGGCCCGACCATCTCGAGCGCGCGGAATTTGGGCGTGGGAAAGAGCACTTCAAAGGTTTCCATGTGCGCGTCCAGGCCCCATTCTTTGAACTTCGAGAGGATCCATTCGGCATTGTCTTTGTCGTAAGGGGAGCCGACATGATGGGGCCGCGCCGATAAGCGCTGCATATAGTCGTGCAGGTTCTGCGGGCTGGGCATGGCGCGGAAGCGCACCTCCCAGTCGCGTTCGGCGCGCGCCGATTCGGGCGAGAACCCTCGCAGCGGCGGGGCGTCGGCCCCGGGTGCAAGGGCGGCGGCCGCCAACAGGCTCAGGCATGCCAAATGCAGGCTGGTCTTCATGAGGAAAAGGATATCAGTAGTTGCGGCGGGGCGGGCGTCTCCCCTGCCCGGATGCGTTCCAGGCAAAGCTGGCCTTCGGTATAGAGCGCCGCGGTGTCGACCCCTTCGTACCGCGGCCTATAAGCAGCCATCTTCAGCAGGCCTTTGCGCAACTGCCGCTCCGCGCCCGGTGGGTTGCGCCGCTCCAGATGATAGAAGGCCACGGCGAAATGAATCAGGGCCTGCAGGAAGAGACGGTGCGGCCCACGCATAGGCCGCCACAGATCCTCCAGCGCTTCGTGGCATTCGAAGAACGAACCGCCGCGGTACAGCTCGATGCCGCGCTGGAACAGCGGCTCGCGGCTCAAAGTCAACGGGATTGCCGGGCCTTGTACCATTCGAGTGTTAGCCGCAATCCCTCTTCGAAGGATACCTGCGGCGCGTAACCGAGAGCCGCCATCGCGGCGGTCGTATCGGCCTGCGAATCGTGCACGTCTCCTGCCCGCGGCGGACCGTACACCGCGGGAATATTCACACCCTCGATCTTCTGCAACAGGCGCCATGCCTCATTGAGCGTGATGCGTCCGCCATTGCCGCCGTTATAAAGTCCACCGGAAACACCGGACGCCCGCGCCGCCTTGAGATTGAGGTTGGCCACGTCTTCCACATAGGTAAAATCGCGGGACTGTTCGCCATCCCCAAAAATGGTGGGTGCGCGCCGTTCGAGAATAGCCTTGATGAACAGCGACAGCACGCCCGAATATTGGCTGGTGGGATCCTGACGCGGACCATAGACATTGAAATAGCGCAGGGAGATGGTCTCTATGCCGAAAGTTTCCGCGAAGATGCGCGCGTAGTATTCGCCCACCAGTTTTTGCAGCGCATAGGGCGACTTCGGCCGCGGTGGCATGCTTTCCACCTTCGGCAGCACCTCCGTATCCCCATAAGCGGAGGAGGAGGCCGCGTAGACTACGCGCCGGACGCCGCCTGCCGCGGCCGCGCGCAGTACGTTGAAGGTGCCATCGATATTCACTTCGTGCGATGGCTGCGGATCGTCTATGGAACGCGGCACCGAGGGGATAGCCGCTTCATGGAATACCACGTCCGCGCCTTTAAGAACAGGGGCAATCTCTTCGTAGTGCCGGATGTCCGCGCGCTCTAGCTCAATCGAAGAGCAAACCTCATCCAGGTTCTCCTCGTGGCCGGTAAGCAAGTTATCCAGCACCACCACGCGGCCTGCGCCTTCCCGCAGCAAGCCTCGTACAATTGCGGAGCCGATAAATCCCGCGCCTCCAGTAACGACATATTTGTTCATGTAGGTAACTTGGCGATTTCCGATTCGAGATAACGCAGTGAATCCCGCGCGATGGTTTCCGCGCCAGGGCTGAAGTCGAAAACCTCGGCGGAGATCCAGCCCTTATACTCACGCCGCCGCAAGACCTCGAAGACCGGCTTGAAATCGTAGGAGCCCGCCCCGGGATGCCGACCATCCAGCTCATTGACGTGTATATGCCGGATCAGATCGTAGTGGCGATCGACCAGCGCTGCATGCGGCTCGAGTTCCTCGACGGCGTTGTGACTGTCGAACATAGTGCGAACCGCCGGATGATCGATCTGGCGGACATGGGCGGCGGCCTCGTCAAGCGAAGTGACCACGTCACACTGGCCGGAGGGCAGCGCTTCCATCAACATAGTGACACCGCGCTCGCCGGCCTGCGCTGCCACCGAGGCGAAGCCCTCCACGAAGTACTGTGTTGCCGTAGCACGATCCAATCCGCCGGTTGTGCCGCGTTGTTTGGGCGAGCCGAATACCAGAATGCCGCCAGGCCCGAGATCGGCGCAAAGATCGATAAGGTTGCGTATATGCTGCCAGCTACGGCCGCGCAGCTCCGCGTCGGGCGTGGTGACATGCAGACCGGGCGGACTCACCATGACCCAATGCAGGCCAACAAACTCGAGGCCTTCCGACGCCATGATGCCGCGGTATTCACGACGTTCCGCGGGCGAGATCGCGGCCGGGTCGGCAGCCAGCGTGAAGTGGGCGATTTCGATGCCCGTGTAGCCGGCCTGGCGAACGGCGCGGCAAGTATCGGCGAAGCGCCAGCCCTCGAACACCTCGTTACAGATGGCGTGGCGAAATTGATTGGGCATTCAACTTCTATTGTAATTGCGCTGCGCGCGGCAAAGCGAATCTGGTATAACTCGGGTTATACTGAGAACATGCGGTCTCGGTGCCCGACGACCTCTTTCGCCTGGGCGGAAGCTGCTGCCCGCCGCCTCCGCGTTAGCAGCCTGATTCTGACACCAGTGAACAACAGGATCTTCGAGCCCTTCATCCCGACCAGGCGCCGCGCGCTGGTGTGACAATCGAGATATGGCTTCTATCGAAGTCGTTGACGCGATTCCCTTGGTGAAGGACGTACATGGAGTGTACCGCGTCGGCGGAACACGCGTCACGCTGGACGTCGTAGGTGAGTCACAACCGCTTCACTGACTTGCCGCTGTAAATCCTGAAGGTCACGCCCCTGAGTTGTGATACCACCCGAGCCGTCTGGCGCGTCCCATGAGGCCACCAGGCGGCCGGAATCCTCATCGTTGATGACTTGGAACGTTGATTTCATCCAGTGACATCTCAGCCCTTGGCCTTCCGAATCTCCTCCACCAGCGCCGGCACCACCTGGAACAAATCGCCCACAATCCCGTAATCCGCAACTTCAAAAATCGGCGCGTCGGCATCTTTATTGATCGCCACGATAATCTTGGAACCCTTCATTCCGACCAGATGCTGAATCGCACCTGAGATGCCCACCGCCAGGTACATCTTGGGCGCCACGGTCTGTCCGGAACTGCCTACCTGGCGCTCCATCGGCAGCCAGCCGGAATCGCAGATGGGGCGCGATGCCGCCAGCTCCGCCCCAAGCACGTCGGCCAGTTTCTGCACCACCGGAATGTTATCGGCTTCCTTGATGCCGCGGCCCACCGAGACGATGATCTCAGCCGCGGTCAGATCCACCGCGCGCGCCGCTTCCCGGAACAGCTCCAGGGGTTTGATGCGGCTGGGCGTGAGCTGCGGCGTGAACTTTTCCACCGTGGCCGATCCCGCCTCGATGCGATCCGCACGATAAGCTCCCGCCTGCAGCGAAGCGAGGTACGGCGGATCGCCAGTGAAGCGCACATCCACGTTGAGCTTGCCCTGAAAGAGCTGCCGCACCAGCACCAGCTTGCCGTCTTCCACGCGGTGTGCCACAACGTCACTGACGGCCACACGGCCAAGTCCAGTGGCCAGCTTGGGCAGAAAATCCCGCACCTGGTAAGTGTGGGGAAAAATCACTACTTGCGGATGTACCTTCTCGACTAACTGGCGCACCGCGGCCGAGTAAGTATCCGGCGTGTACTTAGCCAGTAACTCGTGCTCCACTAAGTAGACTCGTTCGAGCTTTTTTTGCGCCAACTCTGCCGCGAGCGGCTCGATTCCCTGCCCCAATACCGCGGCCGCGACAGGTTGCTGCAATTCGCCCGCGAGCTGCTGCCCGGCCGCCAGCGTTTCCCAGGACATGCGGTTCCAGGCTGCCGGCCCCTCGATGGCGCGCTGTTCCATCACCACCAGAATGCTCATATCACGCGCGCCTCAAACTTGAGCTTCTCGACCAGCCTGGCCGCGGCTTCCTTCGGCGGACCGTCGAACAATTGCGTCTGCTTGGTGCGCTCGGGCAAATACACACGCGAGACTTGAATGGAAGCGGCGCCGGGCTTGCCGCCTAAATCCGCGGCGGTGACCCGGCGGACCTCCTTGTTCTTGGCTTTTTTGATACCCATAAGCGTCGCATAGCGCAGCTTGTTGATTCCGGATTGAATCGTCAGCAGCGCCGGCAACGGCATTTCGACGTGCTGAAACCAGCCATCCTCCAACTCGCGCTTAACGCGAATCGAGCCATCCTGTTTTTCCACCTGCATGATGATGGTCGCGTGCGGCAGGCCCAGCAACTCGGCCAGTATCACGCCGGTCTGCCCATAGCCGAGATCGTCGGACTGCAGACCCGTCAGCACCAGGTCGGGCTTTTCCGGCGTGAGCGCTCCGGCCAGCAGGCGCGCGGCGCTCAGCGGATCGAACGCGCCCAGTTCTTCCTCCTCGATATGGATTGCGCGATCGGCCCCTTTGGCTAATGCTTCACGAATGCTTTGCGAAGCGCGTGCCGGCCCGGCGCATAGCACCACCACTTCGCCGCTATGCTTCTCTTTCAATTGCAGGGCCTCTTCCAGGGCGTAAGCGTCGGGCTCGTTGATCTCGTAGCTGAGGTCGCTTTCCTGTATCCACGCACCCGACGGCGCGACGCGTAATTGCGAATCGCGCGCGGGGACCTGCTTGATGCAGACAATGATCTTCATGACCTGCCTTACTCGGTGAAGCGTTTGAAAATGAGCGCGCCGTTAGTGCCTCCGAAGCCGAAGGAATTGGTCAGCGCGTAGTCGATGCGCATGGGGCGAGCCCGGTTGGGTACATAGTCCAGATCGCATTCGGGATCGGGAGTTTCGTAGTTGATGGTGGGGGGAGCCACCTGGTCCCGTATAGACAGCACGGTGACGCCCGCTTCCAACCCGCCCGCACCACCCAGCAGATGCCCGGTCATAGACTTGGTGGAGCTGACCGCCAGCTTATAGGCGTGCTCTCCAAAGCAGCGTTTAATGGCCGCGGTCTCGGCGCGATCGCCTACCTCGGTGGACGTTCCGTGAGCGTTGATGTACTGGATCTGATGCCCCTCGATGCGCGCGTCTTTCATGGCGTTGCGCATCACCCGGACGGCGCCATCGCCATCGGGCGGCGGCGCGGTGACGTGGAACGCGTCGGCGCTCATGCCATAGCCCACGATTTCCGCCATGATGCGCGCTCCCCGCCGGCGCGCGTTTTCCAGTTCTTCCAGGATCAGGATGCCGGAGCCTTCTCCAACCACGAATCCGTCGCGGTCGAGGTCCCATGGCCGCGAGGCCCGCTGCGGCTCGGCATTGCGCGTGGACAGAGCGCGCATCGCCGCAAACCCGCCGATCCCCATGGGCGTGATGCACGCTTCGGTGCCGCCGCAAATCATGATGTCGGCATCGTCGCGCTGGATAATCTTGAAGGAGTCGCCGATCGAATGCGCGCTGGTGGTGCAAGCGGTGGCGGTTGCCGAGTTGGGACCCTTGGCGCCGGTGCGTATCGAGACATAGCCTGAAGCCAGGTTGACGATCGTCGCCGGAATGAAAAATGGTGAGATGCGCCGCGGACCGTGCTCGAGCAGGGTCTGGTGTTCGCGCTCGATCACTTCGAATCCACCGATGCCACTGCCGATGTACACGCCAGCGCGTTCAGCCTGCTCAGGCCCTATATGCAATGCCGCCGAACTCTGGGCGCAATCCGCCGCCGCGATGGCGAACTGGATGAAGCGCCCCATCTTCTTGATCTCTTTTTTTTCGATGTAACGGCCCGGCTCGAATCCCTGGACTTCACCCGCAATCTGACAGGAAAAAGCCGACGCATCGAAAGCCGTAATGCGCCCGATGCCGCTCCTCCCGGCCAAAAGACTCTGCCAGGTTGCTTCCGTCCCGATGCCCACGGACGTGAGCAGACCGACACCTGTTACTACTACTCTGCGCGACACGCAATGCTCCTGGAAAAACGCCGGTGCGGCTACTTCTTGTTCGTCTTATTTTCGATGTAATCGATGGCGTCTTTGACGGTGGCTATCTTTTCGGCATCCTCGTCGGGGATTTCCAGTTCGAAGGCTTCTTCAAACGCCATTACCAGCTCAACGATGTCGAGCGAATCGGCGCCCAGATCGTCGACGAACGACGCATTAAGGTCGACTTGGCCTTCATCTACGCCCAGTTGCTCGACGATGATCTGCTTAACCTTCTCGGCGACTCCTGCCATGCTTCCTCCTATTGCAAACTCCTGATTCTAGCCGTCTTCGCTCGATTAAGCAAGTTACGACAAAAATGCGTTAACCGCTTTTGGTTACAGTGGCATCCAGGCCGCCACGGGCCAGGCGCACGTGAATCGCAGCGCCTTCGGGCGTGGCGCTGCTTTCCTTCGCAATCGCTCCGGATTCGTCCGTTACGATAGCATAGCCGCGCTCCAGAATGCGCAGCGGGCTCAACTGCGAGAGTTTGGCGTCCAGTTGTTCCAGCCGGCCGCGACGCCGGGCAAACTGCCAGCGGACCGAGTGTGCGGCCCCGGCGTCGGCTCGATCCAGGCGCCGGCGATCGTCGGCCAGGCGCGGACGCAGATCGAAATGGCGCAAGCGCGCGGCCAGCGATCTTTGCGCGCGCGCATGGTGTTCGAGGAACGTGCGGAGCCGGTCGCGCAGCCGGAATTCCAGTTCATCCACGCGCTGCGCCTGCCGCCCTATGGCCCTGTGGAGCAGGCCCAGGGGACGTTCAATACCCTGCTGTTGCAATCTCCGCGTGAGCATTGCCAAGCGGTAGCGCGCGGCTTGCCGCAGCTTCTGCCGGCAGCCGGCGATGCGCTCGAGCAACTCCTGCCGCGTACACACGATCATCTCGGCGGCCGCCGAAGGCGTGGGGGCGCGTAGGTCCGCCACGTAATCGGCGATGGTGACGTCGGTCTCATGGCCGACCGCCGATACTACCGCCACCGCACAGCGCGCGATGGCGCGCGCCACGGCTTCTTCGTTGAAGCTCCAGAGATCTTCGAGCGAGCCTCCGCCGCGAGCCACAATGACCAGCTCCGCCCAGCCGCCCCGGCTGAAATAATTCAGGCCGCGGCAGATGTCGTCAACGGAACCCTCGCCCTGCACCAGCGCGGGGAAAAGCCGTATGTGCAGTCCGGGAAAGCGGCGCGATAGAATCTGCACCATATCCGCTATTACCGCGCCGCGCGGCGAAGTGACGATGCCGATGCGCCGCGGATAGCGCGGCAGAGCTCGCTTGCGAGCCGGCTCGAACAGCCCTTCGGCCGCCAGTTTCTTTTTGAGTTGTTCGAAGGCGAGCTGCAGCGCGCCGTGGCCCTGCGGCTCCAGCACTTCCACGATAAGCTGATATTCGCCGCGCGCCTCGAACACATCGATGCGCCCGCGCGCGAGCACTGCCAGTCCATCCTGCGGCTTGAATTTCCAGTAGCGGTGTGCGGAGCGGAAGGCGACCGCGCGAAGCTGCGCCTCGCGCTCTTTGAGCGTGAAGTAGTAGTGGCCACTGGCGGCCAGCTTTACGCCGGACATCTCGCCGGACACCCACACATCCGGGAACTCGCGCTCGAGCGTCCCGCGGATGGCGGAATTCAGCTCGCTGACCTGGTAAACCCGGCGTGCCGGCGCGAAGTCGAATGCAAACTGATCCACTATCTGATAATAGTGGCAAATGCGCGCGCTGCTCTGCTGTCTGGGACTCGCTGCGGGCGTGGCTGCCGCCCAGCCGCTTGCTCCCATTGAATATCGTGTCCGTATTCCCGCGCCCCAAAACCACTACGTCGAAGTCGAAGCGCGCGTTCCCACGTCCGGCCAGCCGCGTGTGGAACTGATGATGGCGGTCTGGACGCAGTACGTCATCCGCGAGTACGCGAAGAACGTGGAAGCAGTCACGGCCACGACTGCTGCCGGACAGCCGCTCGCCATCGAAAAGTCACGCAAGAACCGCTGGCGCATCGAAACCGGCGGCGCCGATCCGGTGATCGTTTCTTATCGCGTCTACTGCCACGTGATGTCGGTGCAGGACGATTGGGTGGATGGCGAGTTCGCACTGCTCAACGGCGCGCCCACTTTCCTTACGTTGGCGGAGCACGCCGCCCGCCCGCACGAAGTGCGGTTGATCCTGCCAGGCGCCTGGAAAACCAGCATGACCGGAATGCCCGCGGCGCCCGGCGCGCACCATTATCGCGCCGCCGATTACGAGACGCTGGTAGACTCGCCTATCGTCGCCGGCAACCCCGACATACACGAATTCACGGTCGAGGGAAAGCATCATTACCTGGTGGATATCGGCGGGGATGGCGTGTTCGACGGCGCGCGCGCGGCCGCCGGCCTCACCCGCATCGTACAGGCCGACGCCCGGTTGTGGGGCAGTCTTCCCTATGACCAATACCTCTTCTTGAATCTGCTTACCGGCCACGGGGGCGGCATGGAGCATAGCAATTCCACGACCCTGATGTCCGATCGCTGGGGAACGCGTACGCCCGAGAATTACCTGCGCTGGCTGGATCTGGCGAGTCACGAATTCTTCCACGCGTGGAATGTGAAACGGCTGCGTCCGGCGGAGTTGCTCCCCGGCGAATACGAGACCGAGCCTTACACCGAGAGCCTGGGGATTGCGGAGGGATTCACCAGCTACTATGGACCGCTGATGGTGTGGCGCGCGGGTCTTTCGACGGACGAAGAGCTATTGGCAAATCTCTCGCGCATGATCCGCGAACTGGAAACCACAGCGGGCCGGCGCGTGCAATCGCTCTCCATGTCGTCGTTCGACACCTGGATCAAGTTTTACCACCCCGACGAAAATTCGGTGAACACGGCCGTCAGCTACTACACCAAAGGCGCAGTGGCGGCGTTTCTGCTCGACGCGCATGTGCGAGCAGTCACCGGGGGCGCCCGGTCGTTGGACGATGTAATGCGGCTGGCGCTCGAGCGTAATCCAGTCGAGCGCGGCTTCACGCCGGCGGATTTCCGCGCGGCCGCCTCCGCTGTGGCCGGCGCCGATCTCGGCCCATGGTTCACCGCCGTGTTCGACTCGACCGAAGATCTCGACTACCGCGAGGCGCTCCACTGGTTCGGCCTGCGGTTCTCGAGCGAAGCGGCCGGGCAGCGCGCATGGCTCGGCGCGGAAACTCAGGTGGAGGATGGCCGCCTCACCATCACCGTAGTTCCCCGCGAGACTCCTGCCGCCGAGGCGGGACTCGATACCGGCGATGAAATCGTGGGCTTCGGCGATTTCCGCGTGCGTCCGGACGAATGGGAGCATGAGCTCTCCAACTACCGGCCCGGCGATCGCCTGTCGCTGCTGATCGCCCGCCGCGGGCGCCTCCTGCACGTGGATGTAACACTCGGTCGCGAGCCGGATCGCGGCTGGATTCTGGGGCTCGACCCGGAATCCACAGCGGAACAGATTGCCCGGCGCGCGGCGTGGCTAAAGGGCGGCCGAGCGGCGGGACCGAACTAGCTACGTGAACTTGGCTTGCACACGCGCCGCAAATCGCTCGATGTTAATAATCGCCCGCTCGTGAGTTCCTTCGCCGGCCTTCTCTTTCTCGTCCCAGGCTTCCACCTTGAAAGTCACGCGCCGGTCTTCCACGCTGATCACCTCTGCGATGAATGTCACCGTCATACCCATCGGCGTGGCCGCCAGATGGGCGACATCCACGCGCGTGCCCACCGTGTCGTATCCGGCTTCGAGATATGGCAATACCGCGTTGCGGCAGGTACGCTCCATCCACCCAATCATCCAGGGAGTGGCCAGCACCCGCGCGCCTTCCAACCCCAGGAAATCGATGGCCACTTCATTGTCCACCAGCAGCTTTTGTTCGAGTTTGGTTCCGATCGGAATCTCAGCCATATTGTTTGTATTAACCGTGCAGCCCCGCCAGCACGCCGCGCATGTAACTGAAGGAGTTTTTCATGCCAGGCAGCGGATTGTCGCCGTTAATCTCATACTCCAGATTGACGCAGCCCTGGTAATTGATCTTCTGAAGCTGCTTGAAAATACCCACAATGGGCATAACGCCTTCGCCCACGTCGCACTGCACGGCGTGCGGGTCGAAGCTGCGCAGATCTTTGATATGCATGTCGAACAACCGGTCGCCGGCCTCCGCGATCGAGTCCACCACATTGGCGCCCGCGCGCGAGGAGTGGCCCACGTCCATGCATAGCCCGCAGCGCGGATCCATATTTTTGGTCACTGCCAATACCGTCTGCGGCGTCGGGTATTGCTTGTCCTCCGGGCCATGTGTATGGATGGCGATGCGTATGTTATATTCCTTCACCATCTTCTCGATCGTGCCCAGATTGCTGTGCGTAGGCGCGCAAACCATCATCGGCATGCCGCACATCCTGGCATATTCGAAATACCGGCGTATGTCGTCCGGATCGTCCTTGGCGAGCGAGATGTTGCCGCCGCTCATGATCGTCAGTCCGGCGCGTTCGAACTCCTTACGGCCGGCTTCCAGCTCTTCCGGGCTGCTGCGGTAGGGCAGGTGAAACTCCTTCACACTGACATACGGCGTGCGCAGTTCTTTGATGCATCGTATGGCGAGAGCCCGGCTGTACTCGCGCAAGGAATAGCTGGCCACGCCCAGCTTTATTGTTTCGGAACCCTGCTCCGCCGCCGCGCCGGCTCCGGCCGCACCAATGCCCGCCATGCCCGCGAGACCGGCAGCCGACAGAAAGCCGCGCCGATTCAGTTCTACGCTCATGAGGGCCATTTTACACCGCACCTCTTCCGCTTGCGCCCAAAGCCGCACGGTGAGATGATTTTCCTTCGGACAAAAACTATGAAGCAATGGTTGTTACTCGCAGCCTTGTTGCTGACCTTTGGTGTTGGCGCGTCCACTCAAACTCAGCCGCCAACCAAAAAGAAGCTCCTTTTCATCGGCGAGGTGAAGGGATTCGAGCACGATTCAGTCTCTCACGCCATGGCCACCATCGAGAAACTGGGCCAGCAAAGCGGCCTGTGGGATACCTTCCTGCGCACCGATTCCGAGTTGCTCACTAAACAAAAGCTCAAGAATAATGCCAAGAACCTGGACTACTTCGATGCGGTTATGTTCTACACTACGGGCGAACTGGACTTGAACGACGAGCAGAAAGCCGCCTTGCTCTCTTTCGTGAAGGACGACGGCAAAGGCTTCCTGGGCGCCCATAGCGCGACCGACACATTCTACAAATGGCCCGAGTACGGTGAGATGATCGGCGGTTACTTCAACGACCATCCCTGGGGGCAGGTGCATCTCAAGATCAACGTCGAGGACCGCGCTTTTCCGGCCACCAAACACTTTCCGGCCAGCTTGGCCTTCTTCGATGAGATTTATCAGTTCAAAGATCCCTACTCGCGCGACAAGCTGCGCGTGCTGATGAGCGTCGATCCGGGCTCGGTCGATCTGTCGAACCCCAGGGTCAAGCGCGCAGACAAAGATTTCGCTATCACCTGGGTTCACCAATACGGAAAGGGCCGCGTCTTCTATTCCTCGCTGGGCCATCGCGAGGAGGTTTGGGACCGTCCCGACATCCAGCAGATGTGGGTAGAAGGGGTGAAGTGGGCTATGGGCATGACCGGAGGCGACGACACCCCGCGCCCCAAGCCCGCCAATTAATTCCGGCTCGCGACTTCTGCTTGTCTGCGCCTGTGCCGCAACGCCTCAATGCCCGCGGGCACCAGGGAAATCGCGATGATTCCCAGCACCACTTTGTCGAAATAGTGTCTCACGAACGGGAAGCCGCCCAGCGTGTAACCCAGCATGGTCATCAGCAACACCCAACCGGTCACGCCAAACACATCGAATGAAACAAAGCGCACCAGATTCATCCGGCCTACGCCTGCCACGAATGCCGCGAAGGTTCGTATGATCGGAATGAAATGCGCGTAGACCATGGTCTTGCCGCCGTACTTTTCGTAGAACTCTTGAGTGCGCATCAAGTACTCACGGCGAAAGATGCGCGAATTCGGGCGGTTGAAGATGTGTGGGCCCGTGCTTCTCCCCAATAGATAGCCGGACGTATCGCCGAGCAGCGCGGCGCACACCAGCAGCACGTTGATCAGCACGATATTCAGGTCGCCCGCGCCGCACACCACCCCGACCGTAAATAACAGCGAGTCGCCGGGCAGGAAGAAGCCAATGAGCGCGCCGGTTTCGGCAAAAACCAGTACGAACAGGAGGGCGTAGCCCAGCCAGCCGCTGAATATCGTACTCAGTAGCTGAATGAGCCGCTCGGGCGTGGTCAGCGACCGCAGCAGATCCAGAATGGTATGGATCATCCGGTCAGCCCTGGAAGCTGGTGAGCAACCGGTTGAAGACGTCCTGGTGAACCTTGATCTTGCCTTCTTTCTGCAGCGTATCGCGCACGCCTTCCTCGAACAGCGCGTTGCGAGCCTGGGTCATGCGGTTCTTGATGTCGTCATGTATAGCGGTGCGCTGGGCTGCCAGCCCGGACATATCCGCCGGTATGTGCTCGAGAACTTTGCCCACCACCTGGGCGCCGGGTATGCTGTTGGGTCCGAACAGAGAGCCGGCCTGCTTGGTAAAGGTCTCCGTGAGCATGCTGGCCGAACCAAGCCCTTCTATGGAGCCGGCGCGATCCACCGGCTGCGAAGTCTTGACTTCCAGGCCCATGGATTTAGCGGCAGCCTCCAGATCGCCACCGTTGGCTTTGGCCTTCGCGACAAGCTCGTTGGCTTTCTGCTCCACCAGGTGATTCAGCTTGTCGCTGATCACCTTGTCGCGGACCTTGCTCTCCACGTCTTCAAATGAGGCCGGGTGCGCGGGACTGATGTCGGTGCAGACCGCCAGCGCAATCTTGTTGCCGACCACTGCCACCGGCTGAGAGACCTCTCCCTTCTTGAGGCCCTCCACCGATTCATTAAACTCGCGATTCACTCCGATTACGGGCAGCGGAACGCCGGGCGCCATGTTATCGGCCTTCACATACTGGACACCCAGATCGGCCGCCACCTTTTCGGGATGCTGCGGGTCTTTGGTCAGCGCTGCTTCCGCCTTATCCGCGGTCTGCTGCATCAGGTCACTCGCCTTCTGCTTCTGGAACTCGGCAGCCAGTTGCGGCTTTACTTCTTCAAACGGCTTGAGCCGCGGCTCTTCGTGCGAGATCAACTGGATGATGTGATAGCCAAACTGCGACTTCACCGGCTCGCTGATCTCACCGGGCTTGAGCGCGAAAGCCGCCTTGTCGAACTCCGGGACCATCTGGCCGTGTACTACGCCATCGTATTCGCCACCTTTGTCCCTCGATCCCGGATCTTCCGAATACTTCTTGGCCAGATCCGCGAAATTCGCCCCGCCACGGGCCTGCTTCAGCAGTCCTTCGATCTTGGTCTTGGTGGCGGCTACCTGCTGCGGGTCCGAGTCGGTGGTCTTCAACAGAATATGGCGGACGTTGACCCGCTCCGGAATGCGATAGCTGTCCTTATTGTCGTTATAAAGACGCAGCAGGTCCGCGTCGGTCGGTTGAACGCCTTGCGCCAGCTTGGCCTGATCCACCACCAGGATGCCCAGACTGCGTTTCTCCGGCACCTGGTAAGCGATTTTGTTTCCGTCGTAATACTTGTGCAGCTCCTCCGGCGTCGCCTGCACCTCGGATTTGAACTGATTGGCGTCCAGCTTGACGTACGCGACGCGCACCTTATCGTTGCGGTGCTTGTATTCCTGCTCGACTTCCTGCGGCGACACGATGATACCTTCGGTCGCCACGCCCTGCATCTTCTGGATCAGCAACTGCCGCGCTACGTCGGCTTCAAACTCAGGAATGCTCAGATTCTGTTGCGCCAATACCTGGGCGTAGGCATCCTTGCCGGCAAACTTGCCATCCTGGAAAAGTTGCGGAATGTAGTGCCGTATGGCGGCCGCCACATCCTCGTCAGAAACCTTATAGCCCAACCGCCGCGCCTCATAAGCCATGGCCCGTTCCGTAATCATGGACTGGATGATCTGCGGGACGTAGCGGCCCATCATCTCAGGGGGAAGCTGGCGGCTCTTTACCCTGCTCTGAACAGCCTGCTGGACTTCCGGTGCGGTGATGGTCTCTTTGCCAACCTCCGCCACCACTATGTCCGACCCGCTGCCGCCCATGTTGTAGCTGGGCACCAGGTAAGTCAACATCGATAAGGCCACCACCAAAAGCAATCCGCCGAGCATAATGCGCACAAGCTTATCTCGGCTGCGGAACAGATCAAACATGTTAGAGTTATCTCCTGCGACGGGCTGAAATTTCAGTATATCGCAGCCGGGCTTACGTTTTTAATAGATCAACTTCAACGAAAACTGGATCTGCCGCGAATTGGCGGCAGTACGGCTGATCTCGCCAAAGCCGGGGCCGAGCAGAATGTTCGAAGGCAAGCCAAAGTTCACGATATTGAACACATTGAAGAATTCGGCGCGAAATTGGAGCGATGCCACCTCACCCCTCGCCCCGCTTACGATGCGAGTGTCTTTGATCAGCGCCATGTCAAAATTCCGCAGCGCCGGCCCGCGGAAGGTGTTTCTGCCCAGCGTGCCGAATACGCCATCGTTCGGACCGGTTCCCCCTGGCACATCAATCGGTATTTGAAAAAACGAAGGGTTATTCGCGCCCCTACCGAAGTAGTCTTCGCGCACCTTGCGGCTTGTGGATAAGTCCGGCGCGCCAATCTGGTCTGGCCGGTCCGCGCCATTCGAGCCGGCGCCGGTCTGCTGCTCACCTGAGTAAACCGTGAACGGAAGGCCGCTCGTGAATGTCCCGATACCGAGCAGTTGCCATCCTTGTGTGACGGTTTTGCCGAGAGGCCGTAGCAATCGAACGCGATCGGCGTGAAGATCCTGAAAGAGGCTGAATGTAAGGGCACTCTTGATATCGAAGTTCGACGGCCCCTTGTCGGCGCGCGTGTCGAACGGGTCCTGGGGAGCGGTCTGGGATACGGCGCCGGAAAAACCGGAGATGAATCCGCCGATCACTGCGCTGGTGTCATCGATCGACTTGGAGAAGGTGTAACTGGCCTGAAATCCGAGCCCGAAGGTGGTCAGGTCCCTTTGTGCAGATATCTGTGTGGAGTGATAAGTGGAGTGCGACCGGTTAGTCAACAGAAAGACTGATCCATAGCCGCCTACAGCCGCGCCGGATGAATCGAACTGCGTGTAAGGCGCAAATGCCGGGCCTGCACCGACATAACTGTTCGGAAAATCCATGACTGGCAACTTGATTCCGGCTGTACCTACATATGCCGCACTCAGCGTAGCCCCTGCCAGCTTCTGTTCCGCACCGGCAGTCCAGGTACCGATGTAGCCGTTTTGGAAACTTGGCGCCATGCCGAAGATAGACAGGGGTGTGATCTGGTGATCGGGTGAAAGCGCCGCCAAGTCCTGTTCGAAACGCAGAACATCCATCAGCGTATTCGCCGGCACCTGCTTGGAATCGCCAGATGCGAAGATGAGCGATCCGGCCGGCGTATATACCGGCGGCAACTGTTGGGGTGTGATACTCCGGCCGAAGGGAATGAACTGGCCGGGCGCGGCAGTAAGACGCGGATAAACGACGAACGGCGTACCGCCGGTCAACAGGTTATCCTGATAGAGGTTCGCCAACAACGTAGTGATGCCTCCACCTGCGCGCACCAGCGTGTTCTTAGCCGCGCGCCATTCCGCCGATAAACGCGGACCCCACCCATTCTTATCGAGTTTGTACGGTGGTTGCGGATTGATGACTAATACGTCTCCCGGCGGCTCGCCATTGAGCAGGGGTCCTGAGGTACGCTTAGCCGGCTCCCGTATGGGAGATTCAATTTCATAACGCAAGCCGTAGCTCAGCAGCAGGCGCTCCGAGACTTTCCAACTATCCTGGAAGTACACGTTGTACGCATCGCGGTGTATGGCGGAGTCGCCGATACGGCCGCCTTGCGCGAACAGTGGCGGCGCTACGGCAGTGGTATAGGAGAACGCGCTGGCCGTGAGAAGTCCTGTCAGCGCGTCCGGCAGTGGATCGCCGGGCTGAAGGTTGTGTCGGCCGCTTACTGACCGGATCGCAACCGGCGCATAAGCCGTTCCGCCGCCAAACTGGTATTGGCCGTTCGGATTGAGGCCGAAAAGCGAAGTATCCCGGTTTGCTCGCACCTCTCCGCCCATCTTGAACGTGTGCTTTTCGTGAATCCAGGTGAAGTTCTGGCGGAGCTGCAATAGATTGCCGTACCATGCCTGCACCGATCCGGCAGCGGCATCAAACGCCTCGTAGAGGCCGTTGCCAAACGTCAAAGCGGGGTCCTGATGATCGAGTGTCGGGAAAGATGGCGTGGCCCGCGTAAAACTGACAGACGATTGCGAGGTGAAGGAAGGCCCCGGCGTGCGCATGTAAGTGATTACCGCATTGCGCTGCTGATCCGTAAATTGGACCGCAAAATTCGGATCGATGGCAGTCTGACTCGGGTTCGTGGTTGGCCCCGCGGTATTCTCCATCGTGAGCCGCGCGAATAACTGCGACTTGTCCGAGATACGGTGGTCGAAGCGGACCGAAAACTGATCGGCGAACGTGGTCACTTTCGACGATGTGGCATACGTACGTTGGCCGTACGGACCCTGAGGATCATTCGGCAGCGGATAGCGATCCAACAGTTTCTTAATCTGCGGATTGACTGGAACAATCAGCGTATCGCCCGGAAATGCGGTGCTGTCCAGCCCGGACCGCTCGGCGGCCGTGGGCACCGGGATCACTTCGGTGTCACTCAAAACCTGCCGGAAGCCTTGATATTCCACGAAGTAGTAAGTCTTGTTTCGGCCGTTATAAAGATGCGGTATGAGGATTGGTCCGCCGTTGGTCAGGCCGAACTCATTGCGGATGAACGGCGGAATCCGCCCCGGATCCGCAAAGGAGCGCTGGTCGAAGAAGTTACGCGCATCCAGAGCCGAATTGCGCAGAAATTCGAAGGCCGATCCGTGTTCGTCGTTGGCGCCCGACCGGGTGATAATGTCTGTAAAACCTGCGGCTCCGCGCCCGATCTCGGCCGGCATCCAACCTGAGCTGGAGCGGATCTCCTGCACCGCGTCTACATTGAAATTGGTGAAGGTCGCACCGCCTATCTCGGGGTCGGTGCTGTCGGCTCCGTCCATGGCAAACACAGCAGCCGTTCCACGCTGGCCATTCACGGCAAACTGTTGCGTAAAATTTGCGGCGCCGCTGGTATCCGTCATGGTTCCCGCCGCCAGCAGGAGTAGCTGGCTAAAGTCGCGTTTGTTTAGCGGTAGCGAAGAAACAGCCTTACTCGATAACTGCTCGCCGCCGGTACTCTCGCGCGAGCCGGGATCTTCGAGAAGTGACAGGCTTCCATCCGCGGATAACTGAAGCGCGGTCTTCAAACCTGCTTTGGGCAGTTGTATCTTACGGATGTAAGTTGCCGTCTTGCTTTGATATTCCACGGCAATCGAGTACTCACCGGTGGCGAGCGCGGAGAATGTGAAGCGGCCATCCGCTCCGGTCTTCGCCGTTGCAACAGCGTCACCCGATTGCAGACGGACTACGGCCCCGTCGATAGGCTTGCCGCCCGCGTCGCGCAGAGTAGCAGTCCACGGTCTTGTATCCGACAATTGGCAGGGCGCCCACGTCGAGGCCGCCAGCGCGGTGATTGCCAGAACAGCACATCGCCGTGCAAACACCAATTCATCATACCGCGAGCGTTTCATCAGCCAGCGCGTTAATTCCCCGCCGGCGGGGAGATTTGAATGTCTTTGGCCAACTCATCTTTTTGTTCCAGATTCGGCTTCTGAATCCGCTGATACTCCGCCATCAACTCGCGCGAACGCTGTGGGTTGCCTGCCTGCTGGCAGGCGCGGGCCAGCGCGTAGTGGAGGCTGCCATCGTCATCGAGCTTCAGCGCCTTCTCCAGATGTGGAATTGCATCGCCGCCACGATCCAGCTTCGCCAGAGCGAGCCCAAGGGACGCATGTGCCGGCAGCATCTCGCTATTCTCGTGAAGCGCTGTTTCTAAAAATGGCACAGCCTTGTCAGGCTCCTCTGTGCGGAGCAGGCTTTCGCCCATCATGAAGTTCAGGTCGGGGGAACTCGGGGCGCTCTTCATCAACCCCTGAAGAAGCGGCATTGCGGCCTTGTAATCCCGAGCGAGAAAGAGCGACGTAGCCAATTCGCCTTTGAGCCGCCTATTCCCTGGAGCGAGGCTTAGGGCCGCGCGCCACTCGCTGGCAGCCTGCACGTCCTGATTATGGCCGTGAAAGATTTGCGCCTTCATCGAGTGCAGTTCAACCGATTCCGGAAGTGCGCTCAAACGCGCGAACGCCTCGAGCGCGAGCTGGTTGTATGCTTTTGCACCCCAAAACAACGATGGCTCCGTCGATTTCGCGGCCACGGCTCTGGTGCTTTCGAGAAATCGATTTTGTACAAAGTAACACTCGGCGGCGTCCAAGGAACAGTTCGGCGGAGGTACGCTCTCCTCCTCCTTTTCCTCAACTGCTGCCCAGCCGGGGTGGCCTGTCTCTTGATAGACCTTAGCCAATCCCGCATGCAGGCCCCGCAACCTGGGTAGCTTTTCTTCCGCTTGCCGAAAGAAAAAGAAAGCGCTGCGATATTGTTGCCGCGCCAGGCGCGAATAGCCGATGAGAGCGGCGGCGTAGGGTGATTCGGGGAGCATGTCGCGAGATACGTTCGAGCAAGCGCGCAGCCAAAGACTCATAGGCCTTACCGAGTCCGTACCAGGCCTTCGGGTCAGTCGCACTCTCCGCTGCGAGCTTGCGGTACTGCTCCGCGGCGTCGTCGAATCGATCGACGCCCATCAGCGCGCCTGCCAACATTCCGCGAGCATCGTGATTCGACGGTTCAAGGGTCAATAACCTCTGGAGCGGGATCAGGGCGAGCTGCGGGTGATTCAATTGGAGCTGCACGGTTGCAAGCGAGGTCAGTGCCGGCACATTTTGTGGCTCTGTCTGCAGAACTTCCTGGAAGCGCGGAACTGCCTCAGCCGGTGTCCGGCCATTTCTTCGGGCTGTTCGCAAATCGGGATGGCCTCTTCAAAGTGCCCGATGGCCATGAGTTGCTTTACCCTGCGGGAAAGCTCAGCGAGGTCTTCGTTCCCGGCCGTCGCGAGCGCGGCACAGAAGCCGGCCGCGGCACAAAAAAAACGGCCCGCCAGCCAGGCCGTCTTGTTCTTGAAACCAACAGCATCAACTAGAACATTACCATTGCAAGCGGAGTCCGAAACGGATGTTTCTCTCGCCGGAGGAACTGGTTACCTGCATGAAGGTACTGTCGGTGACACCGGCGTCGACACCGCCGCCTCCGTTGCCAAAGCCATTGCCGGTGGCCGCCCCTGTGAAGTGCGACGTGTTCGGCAGATTATTGGCCTCCCCCCGGAATTGCAGCGTCACACGTTCCTTGATCGCAAAAGATCGCATCACTGACAAGTCCGTGTTCCACATCCCGGGATTGCGCAGAATGTTGAGGCCCGACGTTCCGAACGCCACGGTAGTCACTGGAGCGAATGCCGCCGGATTATAGTAGTGAGCGCCCGGACCGATGCCGCCCAGGAAGGCCACGTTGGGCAGAACCTGATTGGCCGTCTGAGTGTTGGTGCCGCCGTCGTTGAGCGATGTATCGGGCGCCGTGACAGTGAAGGGTGTGCCCATATAGCAGGCCTCCCTGCCGCTCACCTGCCAGCCTCCAAAAACCTTCGAAGCGACGCCGGTACTCAGCATTTCTTTATTCTTGCCGAATGGCAATTCGTAGACCCAGCCGACCTGGAAGTTCTGCGGGACATCGAATCCGGCAGTCGCCCGGTTACGCTGGAAATCCGGAGCGTAGTTAATTCACTCCTGTCCGACCGTCGTCGTCCGTCCTCAAAACGAATGGGAGCGGCCGGCTTACCGGCGCGGGCGGCGCAACATGCGGCAACTCCCACCGCAGCCGCGGCCCAGGTAAGGGTCGGCAACGCCATGGATCGATTGTAACGTGCCTCTTCGCCGGCTCACTCCTGACGGAGCGCCTGCATGGGGTCCACCCGTGCCGCCCGCCGCGACGGAATCCAGGCGGCCACGAGCGCCGTCCCCAAGAGCACGGCTACGGCGGTAGCCAGCACCCACGGGTCCTTCGCGGAGACGTTGAATAGCAGCGTGCTCAGGAGCCGCGCTGCCCACAGCGATGCGATCACACCCAAAGCCGCGCCTGCCACCGTCCATCGCGCGGCGTGCGCCAGCACCAGCCTGGTCACTGCGCCGGGCGTCGCTCCCAACGCCATACGGACGCCAATTTCCCGGGTTCGTTGCGCCACCAGAAATGACATCACGCCATAGAGGCCGATGGCCGCGAGCATCAGTCCCATCGCCGCGAACAACCCGAGCAGCAGGGCGTTGAAGCGGGGCCTCTGTGCTAACTGGCCGACTCTCTGGTTCAAAGTTTCGACGTCCACGGGCACGGTTGGATCGAGCCTCGCCACCTCCGTGCGCACCCATCGCGACATTGCCCGCGGATCATTGGCCGTGCGCAGAATAGCCGTTGCCGTACGTCTCGCCGACTCCTCCGAATGCTTACGGACAACATAAAACTCCGGGTCGTCCCGCTCCGCCAGGCCGCTATTCTTCACGTTGGCGGCGATTCCGACAATGTTCAGCCAAGGCCCCGACCTGCCCGGCTGTATCTGCTTTCCCAGCGCATCTTCGCCCGGAAACATGCGCCGCGCCAAGGTGTCGCTGAAGATTACCGCCGTCCCATGCGGATCGCGGTCCTGCTCGACGAAGGCGCGGCCTCGCAGGATGGGGATGCCCAGAGCCGTGAAATAAGCGGGCGTCACCGATCGCCAGGTGACCATGCCCCCGGTCCCCTCCGCGGAACGAGCACGCCCCCGCACGTCAATCAGAGAATAAATAGTGGATCGCGCCGGTCCGGCCGGTGGCAACGAATCGCTCAGCGCCAGTTGCGTCACTCCAGGCAACCTGCTTAGCCGCGCTCCGAGTTCGTCGAAGAACGCCAGTTGCTTGGCAGGTTCGCCGTAACTTCGCTGGCCGAGTGTTATGGAAGCGGTGAGAACGCTGTCTGTCCGCATGCCGAGGGGCTGGTTTTCGAGGTTCCACAAGCTCCGCAGCAGCAGGCTTGCGCCCGTTAACAGGATCAGCGACGCGCAAATCTGAGCGGCCACCAACCCCTGGCGAAAGAGGTGCCGCCGCGCCACGCCACCCGCTCCGGCCGCCGAGCCAAATACCATACCGGAAATCAGCGACATCGCGAGTGTAAAGAGCAGCACACGAGCATCGGCGGTAACTTGCGCGGCTTGCTGCAAGTGCAAAATGCCCTCCGGCGCAAGCGCGACGAAGACCCGCAACAGCACCGCTGCCAGGGCGCATCCCACCGCGCCGCCGGTGACCGCCAGCAGCAGGCTCTCTGTGAGTGCCTGCCGCATCAACCTGGCGCGGCTCGCACCCAATGCCGCGCGTACGGTAAGCTCCCTCTCTCGCGCGGCGGTGCGCGCCAGCAGCAGATTCGCCACATTCGCGCAAGCGATCAGGAGCACGGCCGCGACCGCCCCGAGCAAGATCCACGACGCCAAGCGCGCGTCTTGTATGTGCGCATCGCGCAGCGACCGCACCCGCAGCCTGACCTCCTTGCGGAATTGCGGGGGAACAAATTCGAGTGACTCCTTAAAGAGCGGCTGCAGGCCGGCCACGGCCTGGGCGATCGTAATACCGGGCTTCAACCGCGCCAGCGACCGCAGCACTCTCCCAGTACGCGGCCGCTGTTGCTCGGCCAGGTTCAGCGCCTGCGGCACCAGCACATCCGCATGTTCCAGGCCGGGCAACTCGAACTGCGGCGGCAAAATGCCCACCACTGTGGCCGGCTCCCCGTCGAGCGGCAGGCGTTTGCCCACAGCCCGTGGATCACCGCCGAAACGGCTTCTCCACAGGCCATACGAGAGGATGGTGGCACGAGGTCCCTGCGGGCGATCTTCCTCTGCCGTGAAATTACGTCCGGCGATCGGTTGGACGCCCAGAGTCTCGAGAAAATTGCGTTCCACTGCCGCGCACGTCAGACGCACCGGATTAGTGTCGGTGAGATCGCAATCGTTCACCCCGGCCCAGGATGTGATCGATTGAAAGGGCGCCTGCCTGGTGCGCCATTCCACATAGTCCGCGCCCAACATGAATTCCTGCGGGATAATCGGAGCGACCATCCCAACAGACACCAAACGGTCCGCCTGCGAATAAGGAAGGCTGCGGAATAAGATGCGGTCCACCACGCTGAAGACTGCCGTACCCGCGCCCGTACCGATCGCCACGGCAAAAATGGCGGCGCAAGCAAACCCGGGCGCTCGGCGCAAGCCTCGCCCTGCATAACGGAGATCCTGTGCCAGAATCTCCACATCTAACCGGATGCGCTGTGAGACCCCCATCTCGAATTAGAAACCGCGGCGTGCCGGAAGTTCCGGCTGAGTCTACGACCCGGTGGCCGGGCGCGCTCGCACGTTTACTCAGCGAAAATGCTGCGAACGAAACCAGCGACGTTCATGTTGGGCCAGTCGGGATACTTCGCTTTAAACTCTGCGCTCAACTGCTTTCCGGCGTCGTCGGATGAAACGCCTTGCTGTTTCAGTGCCAGAGCGCGCGTACGCAGATCGCCGATGAAGGCGCGTTCCTTCGCCACCAGAGACCCATCGCCGGGCGCGCTGTGGTCTGGCAGAACGTGCCGTACCTCGAGAGCCGAAATCTTATCGAGTACGGCGATCCAACTGGAGGGCGTCCCTCCATCGCCGAAGATGTTGGGCACAACTTTGTTCTGGACCACGTCGCCTGAAACAAGCGTGCCGTCAGGCTCGACCAAAATCAGCTCATCGCCCTTGGTGTGCGCTCCGCCGAACCACAAAAGCCGGGCGGTCACGCCGCCCAGATCGATCTTCGCATCCGTATCGAAGACGATGTCGGGAGAACGGAGCTTGACGTCCGCAAGCAACTCCTTGTTCTGAGCCGACCGGCTGCTGAACATCGCAATCATCTCCATGCCGTGCAGTTCCATCTCCTTTTGCTGGACAGCATCGCGGATCAGAATGGTGTTCGGCGGAAAACCCCCTTCTCCGGCCGCGTGCTCGGGATGGAAGTGCGTCGTGGTGAGGAAAAGCTTCTGATTTCCTGACAGTTTAGCGGCGGTGCGCACGACTGTGGCACCGTTGCGCGGGCCGAGACCCGTGTCCACAATCAGCGTCGCCCGCTCGCCAATCACGATGGCCACATTCGGGAAACCCATGATGGCCCAGACGTGGTCCGAGATCTTCGTAGCGTTTTCCCCTAACAGGGGCTGTGCCATTTGCGGGGAGGCGCTCATATAGCTCAGGCCGGCCAGGGCAACTAGCGCGCGGAGAAGTGCTTCCATAGGCGAAGGCATCGTGTCCTCCTTTGTACTACGGTTTCTTGCCGAGGCGCTAAGCTAAATTCTTGTGAAGCGAGCTACAGCGCTGCCTGCGGTATTCCTATCCGCGAGCCTCTTCATCCCGATCGGCGCCATCCCGCTGCGTGGTGTTCCGCCGCAGGCCCCGGCGGCCGACGCGCATGCGACCAAGGGAAAGGAACTGCTTACGCAAGGAGATCTGCCTGGCGCCGAACGGGAGTTGCGCCAAGCGGTCGAGATGGCTCCCCAGGAGCCCGAGTTTCTGGCCCTGCTCGGCGTGGCGCTCGGCATGCAGCAGAAGCTTCAGGATTCCGACGCGTATCTGGAAAAAGCATTGCGCCTCGCTCCGGCGGATACGGCGACGCGGCGCAATCTTGCCTGGAACCAGTTCGAGCTTGGCGAGCTTGCGCCCGCGAAAGCGAATCTGGAGCGCGTGCTGAAGGAAGAGCCGCGGGACGCGACCGCCATTCTGTTAATGGGCATGGTGGAGGAAGAATCGCAACAATTCGAGAAGGCCGTCAAGTTGCTGGCATCGGTTCCCGAGCAGGTGCGGCAGCGCCCGGAGTCCCTGGCGGCAATGGCGCGCGCCTATTACTATACCGGGCAGCAAGCCAAATCGCACGAGATTCTGAAGGAGCTGCAATCGCTATCGGCGGAACCGCGGAGTATTTTCGCAGCGGCGCAGGTAGCCGCGGAATTGCAGGATTACGACCTTGCGGAAGCGCTGTTTCAATCGATTTGGGCGCGCTATCCCGATAGGCGGAGGTTGAGCTATATGCTGGCGCGTGTCGAGTACCGCGCCGGCAATTTCGCGGGAAGCCTGGAAGTGCTGCGCCGGGCGATCGCCGCCGGAGAGGAATCGAGCGAAACCTACAATCTGCTGGGCTGGTGCCTCTACAAAAAAGGTGATGCGAAAGCCGCCGTCGCCGCCCTGGATCGGGCGATTGCTTTGGATCCCACCGACGAATCGAACTACCTGGACGTAGGGATGATGCTGCTCGAAAACCATCTGTTTGACGGAGCCACGACCGCGGCGGAAAAGGCCATCAAAATCGCGCCAGGCTCCTCCGGCGGGCGGCGGCTGAAGGCGCAAATCGATTTCAAATTGGGCCGCGTCAACGACGCTGAGGCGCTCTACGCTCGCGCGGTGGAGCTCAACCCATCCGATACAGGCGCTGTCATCGGGCTGGCCACAGCGCAACTCGACATGGGGAAGAGCGCGGAAGGCGAGGCGACGCTCAAGCAAGCCATCGCGCGCATGCCACGCGCGGCGGTTCTCTATCAGGCTTACGGAACCATGCTCCTTTGGGGCGAAGGAAAGGAAAATAGCGAGATAGCAGCGCGCGCGATTGAGCTTCTTCGCAAAGCCGAATCGCTGGATCCCTCCCTGTCTGAGACACATTATCAACTCGGGAAACTGGCCTTACGCGATGGCAATGCCCGGGAGGCTTTGCGCCAATTGGAGGCGGCCGTCCATCTCGATCCGAACGGAAGCAAGAACCACTATGCTTTGGCGCAGGCGTACCGCAAGCTGGGCCGGATTTCGGATGCGGAACACGAAGTCCAAGTCTTCCAGGCGCTCCGGGAGAAGGAAAGCGGTTCCTACCCGAAGCCTCCCGGCGCCTGAGTGACTTTTGCAAATTCCCACGCCTTTCTTCGCATTTGATCTTGACAAAGCCGTGATGTTCAGGTGTAATACTGCAAAACAACTAGTCCGCAACCAAGCAACGTTGCAACAAGAGAGGGGGAGGCAAGTGATGCGACGGCTTCATTCCCACGTGTTGACCAGCAGCGCTGTACTGGCGTTGTCGGCACTATTCGGTTTCGCTACGGTGGCCAGGGCACAGGGGATCGACACCGCGCTGCTGCGCGGCATGGTTACCGATCCGACCGGCGCCGCGGTTCCCGGCGCGATCGTGACCATGACTAACGTGGCGACCGGCGTTTCGGACAAGCGGCCGTCGGACGAGGGCGGCCGATACCTGTTCGCGGACCTCAAGCCGGCGGCTTACACGGCCAAGGTCGAGGCTGCCGGGTTCAAGACCCTGATCCGGGACAATGTCGTGCTGCGTGTCGGTCAGGAGACCGACCTGGATCTCAAGCTCGAGGTCGGCGAAATCAGCCAGCGGGTAGAAGTCACCGCGGAAGCTCCGCTACTCAATACAGTGAGCGGCGCACTCGGCACGGAAGTCTCCGGGCAATACATGATCAATATCCCGCTCGAAGGCCGCGATTATGGGCCGCTGGTCTTTCTGGCCCCGGGCACCACCGAAGTTGCGAATGCAGGCGGGTTGCAACTCGGAGGCACGGGGTTCGCCTCTAACGGTCAGCGCTATGCGACCGCGGAATTCCGGCTGGACGGCGGCCTCGAGACCAATCCCGAAGGCGGCGAGGGCGGCACCACCAACCTCCAATACAAGCCGGTGGTGGAAGCCATCCAGGAGTTCAGGCTGCAGAACAACAGTTTCTCGGCGGAGTATGGAAGCAACGGCGGCACCATCGTCAGCCTGGTCATGAAGTCCGGCACCAATCAGTTCCACGGCAGCGGCTATTGGTTCTTCCGGCGGCCGAGTCTGGATGCCAACAATTTCTTTTCGAACGCCGCCGGCCAGCCGATCGGACCTTATGCCATCGATCAGGCGGGCGGCACCATCGGCGGGCCGATCAGGAAGAACAAGACATTCTTTTTCTTCGATTATGAAAAAGACCGCAATACTTCGCCGGGAACCGTCACCACGAGTGTGCCGACCACCCTGCAGAAGCAGGGGAACTTCTCCCAGACTTTCAACCCCGATGGCAGTCTGGAAATGATCTTCAATCCTTACGACCAGAACTGCGTTCAACAATCCTGTACGCGGGCGCCGTTCCCGGGCAATATCGTTCCCGCCAGCATGATGAACGCGATCGGGAAAAATCTGATCAATCTCTACCCCGATCCCAATACCGCGGGCGACCCGGTCACCGGTTTGAACAATTTCACCGCTAAGCTGGTCTATCCGAATCCCGGGTACCAGCTCGACATCAAGATCGATCACAACTTTTCGGACAACAACCGCATCAGCGGCCGCTATAGCCGGGGAATTACGACCAGCTACACTCCGGATCTCTTTCTGGCTCCCCAGGTCTCCTATTACCGCACCAATGAAGTGGCTCTGGTGGACACCTGGACCATCAATCCGCAAACGGTTTGGACCAACCGCATGAACCTCCACCGGTTCTATAATTCTTTTGGCGTGACGCCCACGGTGGATCCGGAAAGCCTGGGGTTTCCGGCAGGGTTGATCGACAATCCCTGGTACGAGACTCCCAAAACGTTGCCCGATATCACCGTCGTGGGCTATCAGGGTCTGGTCACCGATGCCTGCTGCACCACATCGCTCGAGACAGACACGCAGTGGTCGGTGAACTCTGTGGTAGACAAGATCGTCGGCGCTCATGAGTTGAGATTCGGGGGTGAGAGGCGCATCTTTCTGAATAACTACTTCCAGCCGAGCGACACCAACGGCGGATTTGAGTTCAGTCCCAACCAGACCATGCAGAGCAACATCACTCCTAATGCGCTCCAGGGCAACGGGCTCGCCACGCTGCTGCTGGGATATTTCGACAGCAATAGCGGTCTGGGGGAACTGCCTTCGGTGGCGAATAAATCGAACGAGACTTCTTTCTTTATTCAGGACAACTGGAGGGTAACCAGCCGTCTCACCCTGAATCTGGGTCTGCGCTACGAGTTCAGCACGCCCTACGAAGAACGCTACAACCGGGAGCAGTTCAGTTGCTTCACCTGCGACAGTGGCATCAGCGTTCCGGGCGTGGGCGAAATCCATGGAACGACCATCCTGGCAACCCCCGGTTTCCGCCACGCGGATCCGGCCTATCACAACATCGGACCGCGCGTCGGCTTTGCCTACCGGCTGGGCAGCAAAACCGTCATGCGCGGCGGCGCGGGCATCTATTACGGAATGAACTTCGCCACCAACTGGCAGTACGGGGGAACGGCGTGGCAATATCAGCTCAACTTTATCCCCACCCTGAATAACTACGTTACCCAATACGCCACTCTGCAAAATCCGTTCCCGTCGGGTTTTGTCGAACCGGAGCAAGGGAAGTACGGCCCGCTGACTCTTTGGGGGGAAGGCAACGGCAACCACACCAGCAACACATTCACCAACGGCCAGATCTATCAGTGGAATTATGGATTTCAGCGCGAGCTGCCGGGAAATTGGCTGCTCGACGTGAATTATTCCGCGAACCACTCGGTGCATCTGCCATGGAACTACTCCACGGAAAATCGCAACTACATCTCGGCGGCCAATCGCTTGCAGTACGGCACGGCGGGACTCTATAGCAATGTTCCCAATCCGTTCCAATACCTGTTTGTGCAGGTTCCGGGCAAGCCCGCCCCGGTGATCAACGACCCCAATTCGATCTATAACTTCTCGACCATCCCGCAAATCGACCTGCTGCGGCCTTATCCGCAGTTCCCGGGACAGTTCACCGGATTTCCGGAGTTTGTGGCCAACTCCAATTACCAGTCCGCTCAGGTCCGGTTTGAAAAGCGGCTGGCCTACGGCTTGAGCGTCGAGGGAAACTACACGTTCTCGAAGTTCATGGATTATTCCGACGCCGGTGGCAACGCCTGGATCGGCAACCTTGGATTTGCGGGAGCGCCGCAGGATCTGACCAATCTCAGGGCTGAGAAGAGCGTGAGCGCCAACGACGTTCCCAACCGCTTGGCTTTCGCGGCGATCTATGAGTTGCCGGTGGGCCGCGGCAGAGCCATCGGAAACCACATGAATCGCGTGCTGAACGGGGCCATCGGGGGCTGGCAGGTGAACAGTTTCGTAACCTTCCAGACCGGCAATCCGATGGTGTTTTCCGACAGCAACCAGACCCTGGCGGACAGCCCCAACCAGCGCCCCAATATCGACGGCAAGGCATGCTCGGGCGCCAACATCTATAGCGTGGTCGATGGCACCGCGAATTATTTCAACATTGCCAATTTCTCGCACCCGGCCGATCAGACCCCGGGCAATATGGGCCGCTACATCGCCGACTGCCGCGATCAGGGCATTCACAACATCGATTTGGGCCTGTCGAAGAAGGTGGAATTCACAGAGAGTAAGTTCGTGGAAATCCGCGCGGAATTTTTCAACGCCTTCAACACACCCAGATTCGGAATGCCGAACACAACGTTTGGCAGTGACACTTTCGGTGTGATCAATAGCCAGTACAACAGCCCCAGACACGGGCAGTTCGGATTCCGATTCGTGTTCTGATCCCGGCGCAAAAGCCATCCCGGGGCGCCCGGCGCGATACAATACCCTATGTGGGATTGGCTGACTGATCATGGATTTTCCTAGTCGATTGGTTCTTGCGATCGCGGCTACCTTCCTGCTCACGCCGTCGCTGCCGGCCGCAAGCACCGCCGCGAACGCCTCCGAGCGTGACGTGGCCTTGTGGGTGCTGCGGGAGGGAGGCCGGGTTCTGCTGGCCGGCGCCCCCGAATATACCAGCGACCCTTTCGATCTTCCCCCCGGAGATCTCCACCTGGTGGGCGTGGACATGCACGGCACGGTCGTCGACCCCAAGGAACTTGCGCCTCTCGCCAAGCTGACCGGGCTCACTGAAATGTTTATACCGGCTCGCGTCTGGAGCCCTGTCAGCGACGTGAAATCGCCGTACTCCGACGAAATGTTCGATTATTTCGCCGCCTTGAAGCGTTTGGAAACGTTTCAGGCCGGGCTGACCACGCTTGCCTGGCTAGATCTCTGGGACAAGGGTCTAGAGCGCATGGCCCCTTTGACCGAGCTCAAGGACCTGCGCGTTGCATTGAGCACCATGAAAGACCCCAAGTGCCTGGCCTCCTTCGTCAACCTCGAGTTTCTCGACCTCGACGACACCTACGTAACCGATCAGACCATGACCGCGCTGGCGGGCATGAAGAATCTGCGCAGGCTCACGATGGTCGGGACGCTGGTGACCGATGAAGGCATCAAGTATCTGCAGGATCTCACCCACATCGAGATACTAAACCTCTACGGAGTGAAGATCACCGACAAGGGTGTCGACTATCTTCGCAAGCTTACCCATCTCAAAGAATTGAACCTCCTCGGCGCGCAAATCACCGATGAGAGCGCGGCGGTTTTATCTCAGTTTCAGGATCTCCGCGAGCTGAACCTGTACCGCAGCCGTATGACCAATGCCGGCCTGGCTAAGCTCCAGGCCCTGCCAAAACTGGAATTGCTGGATGTGCGTTACACCGGCGTGAACAGTTCGGGCGTCGAAGCCATGCGGGCCGCCCGGCCGGACTGCAAGGTGATTTACGTGAGCAACGCGCCCGCCGCGGTTACGGCGCGCGGCAGCGAGCGGCCTAAAGGCACGAGCCAAAAAGCGATTGCGGCGTGGATCCAGTCTTTGGGCGGAGAAGCGCGGATTTCGAGCGGCGATATTCAATCCATCTCCCTTGGCCGCACGCCCTTTACCGATGCTGAACTCGCTTATTTGAAAGCCTTGCCTCACCTCGAGCGGTTGAATCTGGAAGCCACCGACGTGAGCGACGCGGGTATGCCCTCTCTGCGAAAGTTGACCACGCTGCGCGAGTTGAATCTCAGCTTCACATCGGTATCCGACCGTGGTCTCGAGAGTCTGGCCAGTCTGGTCAATTTGCGCCGCCTGATGCTGTCCGGAGTACGCGTGCAAGGCGCGGGCTTCCAGGCGCTTGCCGGCCTGACACAGTTGCGGGAGCTGGACCTGACTTCGACCTCGGTGACGGACGCAGCCATTCCTCCCATCAGCAGGATGACCGCGCTCGAACACCTGTCGATCAGCAATTCCGACGTCACTGACGCCGGTCTCGAACCGCTCGCCAAGTTAACCAACTTGAGCGTACTGGATCTGCGGGGCGTGGACGTGAGCGATGCCGGCCTTGCCAGTCTGGCACGGATTGGCAGTCTGCGCGATCTCAACCTGAGCCACTGCCGCTTCACCGGCAAGGGACTGGCCCAACTCAAGACGCTGCATCATCTGGAGAGGCTGCGGATGTTTCGTACCACGGTCGATGACGCGGGCGTGGCTGAACTGGCCGAGATCAAAACGCTGCGCTCGATCAATTTCGACTACACCAAAGTCAGCGACAAGGGAATGGCGCTTCTCAAAACCCTGCCTGATCTGGAAGAGCTGGACCTCGACAGCACAGACGTGGGAGACCAGGGCGCTGGAATGCTGGCCTCCATTCCCACGCTCAAGACGCTCGATCTCTATCACACGCTGGTTTCCGACAAGGGCTATCAGGAGATCAAATCGGCATTGCCCCATTGCCAGATTTTTTGGGACAAGGACTCATCGCTGAAATCGCGGCGCAAGCTCTAAGAGCATGTCTTCCCTTCGAGTATTGGTTCTCGGAATCGCATTGCCGCTGTTTGCCGGCAGTAGCCCCGACTGGGTAGAAGGCATCGGGGGTAAGGTCGATCGCGACGCGGCCGGAGAGGTGATCGGGTTGCGCTTGCGCGGCACGTGGGTTACAGACACGGAGCTGCTCGACGTTGCGCGGCTACCGAAACTCGAACGGCTGGATCTTTCGCATACGCGTATCACCGATGAAGGACTGTTGCATCTCAAACCCGCCCGGCAGATCTCTGACCTCAACCTCTACTACGCCGAACAGATTACCGACCAGGGGATGGCCGCGATCCGGGACTGGAAGAATCTGAAGCGCCTGAACGTACGCGGCACCCGCGTATTCGATGGCACGCTGGCCATCGTGAGCGGACTCACGCAGCTCGAAGCGCTCGATATCAGCTATACGCAAATCACCGATAACGGCCTCGACGGCCTGGTGCCGCTCACCAAACTGAAGGAACTATCCATTGGGCGGAGTAAGCTGAACAAAAATGCGTTGGAAGTGCTGCGCCTGCTGCCGACATTGGAATATCTGGATCTGGGCGGACCGCATCCGGGATCTGGCGGCTATCGGGCAAAACCAGGCACCCCCATGCCGGACGAAGTCCCGCGCGCGATTTCCGAGCTCAAGCAACTGCGCGTGCTGAAACTCAATTACTCCGAGATCAACGCGGACGGCTTGCGAATCCTGGCCACACTCGATCAAGTCGAGAAGCTGAGCTTAACCGGCTGTTCCCATATAGACGACCAGGTCATGCCCCAGTTCGCCCAATGGAAGAGTTTGAAATATCTGGACGTGCAAGCAACCAAAGTGACTCCGCAGGGTGCAGCGGCGCTCGAAAAAGCCAGGCCCGGTATAGTGATTCTGAGCGGCGCGGGTCCCTTCGCGGCGGGCGCGCCGGCCGAAGCAGAGTCGCAATAGGATTAAGCCAGCAACTCTGTCAGTTTCCTGTTGGAAGTGGGGAACGCCTCAGCGCCAAGACCGGCGTCTAAGGCTCCATCGGCCAGCGTGCGGTAAAGGTCGCCGAAGGTACCATCCACGCGGGTATGGCGTCCATGTACCAGGCGGTCCTTCGACCCCGCAACCAGAGCGATCATCCCGCTGGCCTTGTGGACATTGGCTTCGGCATGCTCATGCACGAAAACCAGGCAGGTATTATCTAAAACGGTTCCGCTGCCTTCCGGAATGGACTTTAGCTTGGCCACCAGGTAGGCGAACTCCTCAACGTGCCAGCGGCAGATGTCGCGTAGAATGCGCTGGCCGGTAGCCTTGTCGGCGCCGGGCGCTTTGCCGTCGGCATGGGTGTAATCGTGGTGCCGCGCTTCATCGTGGCCCAGCCATGGGAAGCGCGCGAGGCCCTGGCACTTGGTGAGCATATAGCTCGCCACGCGAGTCTGCCGGGTAACCAGCGCGTAGGCCAGCAGATCGCTCTGGATCTTGGCGATGCGCGGCCAGTCCTTCATGTCGAAGTCTTCTTCGGGCTTGGCTACCTGCCTGTATTCCGGCGGCAGCGAAGTGATGGCGCGCTCCAGATCGCGTATGGAAGCCAGATGCTCATCCAGACGCTGCGCATCCTCTCGCGGAAGATCTTTGCGGAGCAGGTTGGCATCCTGGTATACCGCGTCGAGGATGCTGCGTTTGCGGTCGATCCAGCCTTGATCCTTGGCGCCGAAAAGGCGGTCGAACAGGCGGTGCGGAATCTCTTCCGGCGCGAGCGGCCGATCGGGGCCGGACCAGCTCATGTTCTTGTGGATCGAACTGCCGAACGATTCCTGCGAAACGCCGATCTGGAGCGACCGGAAGCGGGTCTCCGCGGCGAGTTTCCGGGCGATGACCTGATCCACCGAAGGCCCGCCTGGACTGCGCCCCGTATAATGCGTGCACGTCATGAGCGCACTCATGGCGGTAGAGTGGCCGTCACCGGCGGAATTGCCGATAGCCGCGTTGTCCAGTCCGCTCAGCACGTGGACTTCATCATGCAACCGGGCGAGCGGGGTCAGGCAGGGCGTCATGTCGTAGTCGGGGCCGGTGCGATCCGGAATCCAGTATCGTTCCGGGATGCCGTTGCCGTTAAACCAAAACACGAAGCGCCTGGCGACAGGTGCGGATTTTTTCGCGGCATCGAGGTCAGCGGCGTAAGCGGTGCCCGCGGAGTTGAACATCGAGACCAGCGGAGGCAGCCCTACGATAACCGATGCGTGGGATATCGCAAAGCCCTTCAGCAAGGCTCTGCGAGACAACCTAGCGCGCTTGGTGATTATTTGCGACATTCACGTTCCTTTCCGCCGGCATCGAATCCCACTGCTGTACTAATGATACAACCAAGTTCTTGTAATGGAACCCCGATTTCCGGAAATCATCTAAAGCGATCTGGATCATGGGGGTGTCGGCGGGCGTATCCTGCCGGCCGGACATATAGCGAAAAAGCTGCTTGACAATGCACTCCTGGCACTGTGGCGTGCGCGCCAGCAATTGGCCCAACTGCCGCGCGCTGGAGAATTGGGATTCCGGCAGACCCGCTACTTGTCCGGTAGTATCGAGCGTGAGGAAGACCTCTTTGGGTTTGGGCCTCTTCACGTCTGCGCCGTGATACTCAGGATCGAACAGCATCCTCTGCTTTTCGCGATACACGCCAATGGCGTCGAAATTCTCCAGACCGAATCCGATGGGATCGATCAGGTGATGACAACCGGCGCAGACCTTGTCGCTGGTGTGTACCGCCAGGCGTTCCCGATTGGTCAGCGGCCGCGCCTCTTCCACCGAGGGCAGGTTGGTATCGACGCCCGGCGGCGGAGGGGGAACATGCTGGCAGAGGAACTGCTCTCGCACGAATAGTCCCCGCCCGGTGGGGGCCGTCTCTTCGAGCTTGCTGGTGAGGGTCAGGAACAGCGCCTGGCCGAGCAGACCGGAGCGCTGCTGCTCCACCGGAAACTCAACGCGCGTGTACTCGTGGGCCGGCGTCGGCACCTTATAGACAGGCGCCAGATCCGAATTGACAAAGCCGTAGTTGGCGGTGAACGCGTCCATGAAGTCCCTGTCATTCCACACCAGGTCGTCCATGAAGTGCTTGGTCTCTTCGATCATGGCAAATGCCAGGTCACGGCTGAACAGCGGGAAGAAGCGCCGGTCGCGCGCGGCCGTCAGCACACGGTCGAAGCGCAACCATTGAGAGACGAAGTCGTCGAGGCCCTGCTTCGCCCTGGGGTCGTCGAGCATCCGGCGCGCGGTGCGCCCAATGGCTTCCGGGTCGCTCAATTCCCCGCGCGCAGCGCTGTCGAGCAATGCATCGTCGGGCATGGTGTCCCAGATAAAGTAGGCCAACCGGCTAGCCACCGTGTAAGACTTCCACTTTGGATTCGCGGTCTGCTCCATCCAGAACAGGAATGACGGAGACTGCAGCACGGCTTCGATCACCGTCTCCGCGCCTTTTTGAAAATCGCCCTCAGCTTGGAAAAGCCGGTCATACGACGCCACTTCTTCCGGTTCGAGCGGGCGGCGGAAGGCCCTGCGGCCGAAGGTCTCGATGAACTTAAGACGGCAGCCGGCATCGTTAGGCGAGGTGGGAGTACACGGGATCAGATGGCGGGAATCGCCGCGCCGAAAGGCATTCGCCGCGAGGCGCTCGGCCGCCACGCTGAAAGCTTCTATCTGAATCGGCGACAACGATTGCGACTGGTACTGGTTCTTGAAGCCGTTGACGTAGTCCTCGGGTGGAAACTGATTCGCCGGATCGGTGGGATCCTTGAGCAGGTCGCGGACGGTGTTGTTGTATTGCTGGTTGGTCAGCCGGCGCAAAACCACCTCTGGCGCCTGGCGGGAGCCGGCCGCGTCCCGAGCCTTATATTGAAGCGCCTGCGCGAGCTCGGGACCGGACAGGGTAGCCAGATAACCGATCCATTGCCTGAGCAGAATTTCTTCCGGGCTGCCCGGCTTGATCCGTTCGCCGCCACTATGCTTGATACGATTGGTGGGCTTCTTCAGCAGGATGGAGTTGTCAGGATTGTCACGATCGACCAGTTCGACCAGGGACCGCCCGAAAGCTTCCACCTTTTGGTTCGGGGCGCTCTCTTCAGGGAAATGCAACCGCGTCGCCGAAGCGACACCTTCCGGATTGTGGCACATGCGGCAACCGGCCTGTTGCAATACCGGATAAAGCTTGTCGGCGAAAGACATCGGTTGCTGGCCGGAAGCCGCCAGTACGGTAGCCCCGAAGCACAACAACAAATGCCCGTATTTAGACATGTGGCAGATGATTTCAAGCATACCACCCGCCCGATTCCGCCGCTGCGGACGAAATTTTCTTCTATTTGAGATTCTTTTCGAAGAACGCTCCTACTTTGGCAAGGTACGGTTGCGGGAGCATCGTATAAGCGCCGGTGTGGATGGCGCCCGGCACCACCCAGAGCTCTGCGTCCGGCAAAGCAGCCTTGATCTGCGGCCGCCGGTCGCTGTCAGCGGGCAATTCCAGCAGGCCATAGATGAGCAGTACGGGCCGAGGGGGAATCCGCTTCATAGCGTCCACAGGCCGCAGTGTGCGCAGGTCGTACCCATAGAGGACGCGTTCCATCAGCCAGGCCGCGGGGAAGAAGAACTGGGGTGTGCCGGATGATCTTTTCCAGCCCCTCTGAAGACTCGCGTATTCATCCACTCCGGCGCCATCCGTGACGAGCGCGCTGATGTCGGTGTCGTCCGCGGTGGCGTAGACGCACGAGGTCGCGCCGAGCGAAGCGCCCAACGCCCCGATACTGGCCGGCTGCATTCCCTGTTTCTTGATCCAGTCCACCGCGCCTTCCACATCGTGCCGCTCGCCAACGCCCCAAGCGGAGTTGACGCCGCCGCTTAAGCCGTGCGCGCGCAGATCGATCATCAGGATATTGAAGCCGCGTCCTTCAAAAGTGTTGAGCGCGGCCCCCAGGTCGAGAAAGTGGTCGTAGAACTCGGTGGTGCGATTTTCGCCTCTCCCGTGCACCATCACGATGGCTTTATTGCTCCCGGCGCGAGGAATCCACCATCCGGAGATCTCGATGCCCGCATCCCGCGAGGGCAGGCGCACGTCGCGATATTCCAGATTGAACGATGCTGGAGTCGCCGACAAATAGGTGTTGCGCCGCGGATGCGCCCACGTGTTCGCCGCGCGCACTCCTATGCCCAGATAAATCGCGGCGGCCAGCACCACCACAGCAATCCCAATGACGGCGGGCCGCCGTCGCCTGTCCGTGCCAGACTTCCTCATTGTGTCCATTGAGCCAGTTATTCTACAATTGCTGGGCCTGCCTTGCAACGATGTGGATGATGGATTGCTTATTCTGTGTCGATTTTCTGAGGACCGATTTTGTCAGTGTGCTTTACATTTGCCGATCTCATAAAAACGGAACTTACAATGGGGGACACGGAAGCTGCCGCAGGTTTCTTGCCAAAGGTGGAGAACGCCCACGAGAACCCGGGCATGGCTCTGCGCAGAGTGTATGTTGGACCACACCGTTGGCTTGCCTCTGTACCGTGGCTTCGCTGATAGTGGTGAAGGGACAAAGATTAAAAATGACCGATTACGAAGTAGTTACCGCTAAAACGATTGGCGATCTGCAGGATCGCGTGAGGCAGTTCCTGAGCAAGGGTTTCCTGGCCGTTGGCGGAATCGCGATGCTTCACGAGGAACAAGCGGGCCAGGACAAGCTTCACATGATATTCGCGCAAGCCGTCGCTCGCGAATAACACCCTGTAGCAAGCCGTCCGAGCCGCATCAAAGAGCGCACTGCAGGGGCACAGACATCTGGCCCGAAACCTCAGCACGCTCGACACCGTGCATCCGGCCGCAGAGTGCCAGCGCCTGCGCCACCACTTGATCCATATTGTAGTACTTATAAGTTGCTAATCGTCCCACGAAGTGCGTGTGCGGACTGGACTCCGCCAGCGCCCGATATTGCGCATACAGTTCCTGGTTTTCCGCGCGGGGAACGGGATAGTAAGGATCTCCTTCCGAGCGCGGGTACTCGTACACGATGCTGGTCTTCGGATTGGTTTGTCCCGTCAGGTACTTGAATTCCGTGATGCGGGTCCAGGGATGTTCATTGGGATAGTTGACCACTGCCGCCGGCTGATAGGTGGACATGTTGTGAGATTCATGGCGGAACTCGAGTGAGCGGTAAGGCAGCTTGCCATACCGGAACCCGAAGAACTCGTCGATCGGGCCGGTATAGATTAGCTCGCGATAGCTGATGCGCTCAGCTACTTCCCGGTAATCCTTTCCGTACACGATGCGGATATTGCCGTGATCCAGCATGTTCCGAAACATCTTGGTATAACCGCCCAGCGGCATGGCCTGATAGGTGTCGGTAAAATAACGGTCATCGCGATTGGTGCGCACAGGAATACGGGCAATCACCGACGAATCCAGACTGGAAGGATCCAGTCCCCACTGTTTGCGCGTATAGCCCCGAAACATCTTCTCGTACAAATCGCGGCCGACGCGCGCTACCACCACATCTTCCGAAGTCCGGATCGCCGGGCGATGTTCGGCGCGGGCGGCAAAGAAATCCTCCAGTTCTGCACTGGAAAGATTCAGGTTGTAGAGGCGGTTTACCGTATCGAGATTGATCGGAATGGGCACCAGTTTGCCGTCCACACTGGCAAGCACCCGATGCTCGTACGCGCGCCATTCAGTGAACTGCGACAGATACCCGAACACCTCGGCCGAATTAGTGTGAAAGATGTGGGGGCCATACAGATGAATCAGGATCCCGGAAGCGTCTTCCACATCATAAGCATTGCCACCGATGTGCGGCCGCTTATCGACGATCAGTACTTTTTTCCCGAAACGGCTGGCCAGCCGTTCAGCGATCACAGAACCTGCGAAACCCGCGCCAACTACCAGATAATCGAAGGCCGGCCGCACCGGACGAGTGGATGCGGTAACTTTGCGAATCATGCCGCGCCTCCGCTCAACAACGGAGCGGAAATCGCGGTCATGGTGGCTTTGGGCTTAGCTTCCGTCAGTTCCCCGATCAGCGTATTCATGGTCTGCCAGGTTCGGTCCCAGGAGAGCGTAGACAAAAATGCGTCGGCTCTCTCGCGCCATTTCATGCTCATTCCGAAAGTAAGGGCGCGCTCCGCCTCGGCGAGGAACTGCTGTGGGTTTGAGCCAATGCGGGCGAGGCCCAATTGGCCGTATTGACGTACCACATCGCGTATGGGCGTAGAGACCACCGGCAATCCAGCCGCAAGGTACTCCGGCGTCTTGGTGGGGCTGATGAACCTGGTCGCATCGTTGATCGCGAAGGGCATGAGCGCGGCGTCCCAGCCCGCAAAATAACGCGGCAAATCCGCATACGATTTCATTCCGAGCCAGTGGATGTTAGGCCGTTTTGGCAGGGTTGCCGGATCGATCTTAGCGGTGGGCCCGATCATGACCACCTGCCACTCCGGGCGTGCATCGGCGATGTGCTCGATCAGGGGTAGATCGATGCGCTCATCAATCACGCCGGCGTAGCCCAGCCGGGGATGCGGCAGATTCCGCTGATCCTCCGCCGTATCGGCCAAAGTGCGAGCCTGCCGGAAGTGCTCGCAATCCACGCTGCTGGGAAACGCATAAACGGCACTGTGCTGATGGCGCTTTGCCTCGAACAGGCTCATGCCTCCGGTGAAGACCAGATCGCACATCGCAAACAGTTCTTTCTCCTTCGCCACCAGCTCCGGGGGAGCGCCGCGGAACAGGGATAACTCGTCCATGCAGTCGTAAACCACCACGCGCGCCCGCGCTCTCGGCATGACGTCGAGCGCCATGGGAGTGTAGATCCAGGCGATGTGCGCACGTATTGCCTGCGTGGTGAAGAACTGTTCGAGTAGCTTGGCGGTAATGGCGGCGATACGCCACTGTCCGATCTGTTGCGGCACCAGCGGGGTAACGATCCGCACCTGGCTGTGTTCGCAGATGCGAACCCGTAAGTCCGCTTCGTCTATGTCGGCGCGTTCTGCTTCTTCGATGAAAAAGACACGGCGTTGTTTGGCGAACCTGCTCATGAGATGCTGGGGCCTCTGGTATACAAAGCCCCACCTCAGATGTGAATAGCAAATCAGATCGTCCGAACGTTTCTGTTTCAGCATGCCGTTTTACTCTCCATCAAACGAATTTCTTCCTGCCTCAAAATCTCGTTGGCCAGTGGCCGGTATACCTCGCGGCGTCCATCCCCGGAAGCGTAATCCAATAAGCCGTTATGGCAGTGGCGATCGTCGTCCCAACCGGGATGGTTCACAATCGGATAGAGGCAGATGCCCTGCACGGGCGTGCCCTGCGCGATTGCCGTTTGCACTTCGCTTGCCATGTAGGTGAACCAGGCGGCGCGGTCGTCATCCTCGGTGCCAGTCTCGGCAACGAAAACGGGCCGGCGATAGCGTTCATATACTTCCGCCAGGATCTGGTGGAAGGGCCGGTAGGCGGCCTGTGCGCGATGTATGATGTCGCCAAAATTCCACCATTCGTTGCGGTCGTAAAAATTGACGCCGATGATATCGATATTCGACTCGCTTCCTCCAAGATCACCATGGACGCGTCCGAGGATCATGTCCCAGGATTCGAACATCGACATGCGGTAAGCTTCGGCCCGCGCCGCATCGCCGGGCACGTCAGGTCTGCCGGCGATGTGAATGACCGGCTCCGGCGAGACGATACGCGCGTCAGGCAGGAGTTTGCGTATGGCGGCGGTAGCGCGCACGAAAGCGCGCACAAGCTGGGCCTTCAGTTCAGGCCCGCGGCCTCGCGCGAACGGGTTGAGGTAAGCCGTATCCCCGCCCGCCCATGCCACGAATGAAATTTCGTTTACGGGCGCTACCAGGGCCGGCTCGTGCCACTCGCTTTTCAGTAGTTCCGCGAACCCCGTGGCGAGCCGCTCGAACGAGTCGAGCCACTCCGGCGTGAAGACATCCAGGTGATCGGGCCACCCGAAGTGCAGCAGGTCCCAGATGATTTCGATGCCGCGTTCCCGGGCGGCCCGTAGAAACGGGATGACCGTAGCGAAGTCCAGACGGGCGTCCTGCTGCTCGATGATAGGCCAGCGGATTCCCTCGCGCACGGTGCGGATTCCGAGCGCCAGAAGAGCATCGTAGTCCTGCGCGACGAAACGATCGTGCCGGGTGGCAGCCACCATGTCCAAACGCTTGCCATTGCGAAGCTTGTGCGTGGAGCATTCGAATCCCCCCTGTATAAAACTTTTGAAGAGCGGCGGCGCCAGCGTCCTGCTGCGCGTGCACGGTGCAGCGGGCGGGTCGCGAAGCAGGGAAACGATTTCCTTTACCGCGCCGGCGGGAAGCTTCAGACGGCGATCATAGGTCAGCAGCCCATTGACTTCACGCTCTACATCGTAGAGCTGGGTATAGCAGACGCCGGCGATCTCCGGAATGGATGCTACAGCCTCATAGAGGGATCGCATCCTTTCCAAAACCTGTTCCGGGCGCTCCTCGATGCCCGCGTATCCCCATGAACCGCTGGGAGCCTCGCGCCTGTCTTCCGGAAGTATGTAGCCAATGCCTCCGAACTCCGAGAGAAAGATGGGAGATCCATTGTAATGATGACCAGGGACAAGGTATCTCTTTCCATAGAGAGGTGACGGGATGCCGTCTTTGCCAATGTTGCGATAGCGCCGCAGGAATTCTTCTCCAGTCGGCGCATAGTCATGAATCGCGAATAAGTCGGTCGCCTCAGTGTGTTCCCATCCATCGTTATCGATGACCAATCGCGTTTCATCGAGCGACTTAGTCAGGTAATAAAGGGCTCGCAGGTAAGCCTGTTGGGCAGGGTCGGAAAGATTGGGTACGCCCCAGCTTTCGTTCACCGGAACCCAGATCACAATGGAGGGGTGATTATAGTCGCGATTGATCAGCTCTATCCACTCGCGGGTAAGTCGCGCCACGGCTTCGTGATCGTATAAGTATGCGTTGGCCATCTCGGCGGAAACGAGCAACCCCAGTCTGTCAGCCCAATAAAGGTAGCGGGGGTCCTCCGCCTTCTGGTGTTTGCGCACGCCATTGAACCCCAGATCGCGCGCTACGCGAATATCGAACTGAATGGCTTCATCGCTCGGTGGGGTCAGGTTAGACTCGGGCCAGTATCCCTGATCGAGAACGGTCCTGAGGAATAACGGCTCACCATTCAGCAGGATTTTGCCGCCGCGGGTAGATATCGCGCGGAAACCGAAGTAAGTTTGCGCGGTGTCGAGGATCTCGCGATGACTATGCAGTTCGAGGACAGCATCATAGAGGTATGGCGCGTCGGGTGACCAGAGACGCGGCTGAGCTACTTGCGCGTCGACGGTGGCCCGCGGTCCATCCACAACAGCGCTCGAAGTGACGACGGTTTCTCCTCCGGATAGGATCGTCAGCGTCACGTATTGAAACTGTCCGGGGTGGATCACACGCGCATCGAATGTGACCGAACCATCGATACGCGGAGTAATTCGCACATGATCCAGATAGCTTTCCGCCACGGGCTCGAGCCACACGGTCTGCCAGATGCCGGTGGTCCGCGCGTAAAAAATTCCCGATGTTTCCTCTTCCCAGTATTGTTTACCTCGAGGAATGTAGCGGTCCGTGGGAGGATCTTCCGCGCGGACGCTCAGGACGTTGTCGCTGTTCGCCCGCAGTTGTCCGGTGATGTCGCAGGAGAAGGGCGCATGGCCACCTTCATGCACCGCGACGATAATCTCGTTCACCCAGACCGTCGCCCGGTAATCGACCGCTCCAAAATTCAGCAGAACCCGTCTGCCTGCCCACGCGCCTGGAATAGAGAACGATCGCCGATACCAGACACACGCATGAAAGCCGCGATCTCCGATCCCGCTGAGAGTGGTCTCCGATGCGAACGGCACCAGAATGGTGAGAGGAAAGTCGACATTCGCGGTGAACCATTTCTCGTCGAGGCCGGCGTTCTGGTGGTCGATCCGGAACTTCCACGCGCCGTTCAGGTTCATCCATTGCTCGCGCACGAATTGCGGCCTCGGATACTCGGGCCGCGGCAAGGCCGATATATCCGGGGCAGAGCTCGACTGAAGACGGCTCGGATTGTCCGGTGGGTAAAGCAATGGCGTTGTATGAATTTGCGTCTTCACCGAATGTCCCGCGGCTCCTTCGGATGTCTTTTTTCGGAAATTGATCGGCCTGCCCGGCAGGAGAGTAAATGCAGCACATACATCTCCGTTGTGAATCTCCGAACCTCCGGCCGCGCCCGTTGTGAAGAATCTAACGCTCAGCGTCTTGGCTTATGCGGACAGGCAATCTTTAAGCGAGAAGAGTATCTGACCGCGGCCACCGGCTCACACAGAACCGGTAGCCGCGACGCCTCAAAAGCTGTAGCTGGTCACTTGGCAGACTTGCGCGGAGACTTGGAGCGCGCGGAAGACGGTCGCGTAGACCCGGTCGCTGAAAACATCTCTTCTTCTTCCCCTTCACTCTCATCGCCGGCGCTCTCATACAGGGCGGTGGCAACCTCCGTGAGTTTCTCGTCAGCCGCTTTTTCCTCGTCTTCGGTTTGCTGGAGAAGTTCAACGGCTTCGTCATTTCCCACCTGTTCCGCCAGCGTACGAGTGGTGCCATACCCCGACATTTCGTAATGTTCCACCTTCTGACAACCGGCGATTATGGCAAGGTCGCGAATAGAACCCTTCTCTTCCTCTTGAACCGCTTCGTTTCCTTCCTCGATCAGGCCCTTCATTGCTTTGCAAGGCTTACCCCTCGCCGCAACACCTGCGAGCTCGAATATCTGCTCGAGACGGGCGACGTGGTTCTGCGTCTCTTCGAGATGGCTTCTAAGCCCCTCGGCGAGTTGCTCCGATGCGGCCGCCTTCGCCAGCTTCGGCAAGGCTTTCACGAGTTGCTTTTCCGCATCATAGAGGTCGCGTATTTGCTCGATAAACAGCTCTTGTAACTTCTCTTGATTCATAAAATCTCCCTGTGCTCGGATCTATAGGACTGATAACGTTCGAACCAGCGGTTGCACAAGCCGGTTCCGCGAAGGTGGTAGGAGCAATCCTGGTGCCACCCGGCACAGGTTGTCTCGCAAGCTATACTGGTAACTGCAACCGATCCATTTCTTCCGGCGCGCTCGAAGGGCTGAAAAATAGCTGAAAAATGGCCGAAATGAGTGTCATCTGGCTGCGCGTGGCCGCCGCGCTATACTCGGTAGGCCTGCTGCACGCCATTCTTGCCCTGGTTCGCAAACGCGAACAGCTTTTCCGCATGGCCCTGGCCGCCTTTGCCATCGGATCGGTGCTGCACTGCGTCTCTATCGTCGAAGAGGGGCTGTTGATGAAGCATTGCCCGATAGCCAACTTCTATGAAACCCTCTCGATGTGCGCCTTCCTCATCACTGCGTTGTTTCTTTTCGTCTACTGGCGCTACAAGACCGAGAGCCTGGGCGTCTTCATTTTTCCGCTGGTATTCGTGATGACCCTGGTGGCCACCATGGGGAATCCCGTGGAGGCCTGGACCAGCCCTATGGTCCGCGGCGCCTGGCTCACCGTACACATCGTATGTGTTCTGTTGGGCTATGCCACGCTCGCCTTTACCGCGGGAGCCGCGCTGCTCTATCTGTTCCAGGAGCGCGAAATCAAGAGGAAGAAGCCGCGCAAATTGTACTATCACCTGCCGCCGCTCGGCACTCTCGATGAGCTGATCTCACGGTCCATGGCCCTGGGTTTCGTTCTGATCACTCTGGCGGTGATCGCCGGCACCACCTGGGCTTTCATCGAACATAAGACCCAATGGATCAGCCAGCCGGCCATCGCGCTTTCGTTTATCACCTGGGGCGGCTACATGGCCATGGTGTGTCTGCGTGTCACCGCCGGATGGCGCGGCAGGAAGGCCGCCATTATGGTCGTACTGGTGGTGGGGCTTTCGGCCATTACCTGGTTAGCGCACGCGCGCCTGGGGGTCCTGCTGCTGAAGCCATGAAACTGCTGGTTACCGGAGTCAGCCACAAGACCGCGCCCGTCGAGATCCGCGAATCCCTGGCGTTTCCGGACCCGGCTTTGCCTGAGGCATTGCAGTCTCTCAAGTCCGGCGGGGAGATCTCGGAAGCCTGTATTCTCTCCACTTGCAACCGCGTCGAAATCACGGTCACAACCGAAGACGCCGCCGATCCGCAGTCTCTGGTGGACCGCTTTCTGCAGCAATCCCGGCGGGTCGCCCCCGCTGCCATTGATCCGTATCTTTACCGGCATCAAGGCCAGCACGCTATACATCATTTGTTTCGCGTGGCCTCCAGCCTGGATTCCATGGTGGTCGGCGAACCGCAAATTCTGGGGCAGCTCAAGAACGCATATGCGGTCGCCAAAGCCCAGGGAATGCTCTGCGGGTGGCTCGAAGGATTGCTTACGCGGGCCTTCAGCGTGGCCAAGCGGGTACGCTCCGAGACTGGTGTCGGTCAGATGGCGGTTTCGGTGAGCTATGCGGCGGTCGAGCTGGCGCGTAAGATTTTCGGCTCACTGGACAATCGTACGGTCATGATCGTAGGCGCGGGCAAGATGTCTGAATTAGCCGCGCGTCACCTGCGGCGCTCCGGCGCGGCGCACGTCTTCGTGACCAACCGGACCGCGGAGCGCGCCGCGGAAATGGCCAGGCTGTTCCAGGGCACTCCGGTCGAGTATAGCCGCTTCCTGACCATGCTGCCCGAGGTGGATATCCTGATCGCTTCGAGCGGCGCTCCGCACTATATCCTGCACAAGGAAGAAATGCGGCGGGTCATCGGCGCGCGCCGCAATCGGCCCATGTTCCTGATCGATATCGCGGTGCCGCGCAATATCGAGCCTGCTATACACGATCTGGATAACGTCTTCCTGTACGATATAGACGACCTGCAGGAAGTGGTCAACGCCAATCTGCGCGAGCGGCTGAAAGAGGCCGGGCGCGCCGAGCAGATCGTGGCGCAGGAGGTCGAGCGCATGATGGCCCACCTGAAGGTCCAGGAGGTAACCCCGACCATCGTCGGCCTGCAGGAGGAGCTCGAGCGCATACGCCTCGGGGAAATCGACAAGGTGCGCCGCAAGTATGGCCCGGCTACGCGCGAGCAGGAGGAAGCCTGGGAGATGCTCACACGCGGCATTATGAACAAGGTCGCCCACGGACCCATTGCGGAGCTGCGCTTGCAAGCCGGCCGGCCCGATGGCGCGCCCGTGATCGCCGCGATCCGAAAGGTTTTCCGCCTGCAGGACTAGAACATGCTGATTATCGCCTCGAGGGGTTCGCCACTGGCGCTTTGGCAGGCTCGCTGGGTTCAACAACAACTGGCTGCGCTGGGGCATGACAGCCGCATCGAAATCATCAAGACCACCGGCGACAAGATCACCAGCGTACCGCTCAACCTGGCCGGAGCTCAGGCCGGAACCAAGGGACTCTTCACCAAGGAAATTGAAGAAGCGCTGCTGGAGGGCCGCGCCGATCTTGCCGTGCACAGTCTAAAGGACCTTCCTACAGAGTTGCCGGTTGGGCTCACGCTCGCTGCCGTTCCCCCGCGCGAAGACCCGCGCGACGCCATGGTCGGGTTGCGGCTTGCCGATTTGCCCACAGGCGCGAAAATCGGCACCAGCTCGCTACGCCGCGCCGCGCAGTTGCGCACGCTGCGGCCGGATCTGCACATCGAGCCTGCGCGCGGCAACGTGGATACACGGCTGCGCAAGCTCGGGCAGGGACATTACGACGCCATCGTGCTGGCGGCGGCCGGTCTCAATCGCCTGGGTTGGAGTGAACGCATTGCCGAGGTCATTTCTCCGGACATCATCTGCCCGGCCGTCGGTCAGGGCGCTCTAGCCATCGAGACGGCCGTCGGGCCTGGACCGCAATCGTCGCTTCTGGAGAAGCTGGACGATCGACCCACCCGTACTGCCATTACTGCCGAGCGCGCGCTGCTGGCCGCTATGGGAGGCGGCTGCCAGGTGCCCATAGGCGCACTCGGGACGGTGAGAGGCGACACCCTGCAACTGCGGGGAATCGTGGTCTCCCCGGATGGCTTGCGTCTGGTGCGCGACTCTCTCGAAGGGGCAGCGGCTGACGCCGCGGAAATCGGCCGCAGGCTCGGCGAAGCGCTGCTGTCCGCCGGAGGCGACTCTATTCTCGAGAGCGTTTACGGATGAGCAAAGTCTACCTGGTCGGCGCCGGACCGGGCGATCCGGAACTGATCACCGCTAAGGGACTACGGCTCCTCGAACAGGCCGGCGCCGTGCTCTACGACCATCTTGCCCCACACTCGCTGCTGGACCGCGCGCCCGCGCACGCCGAGCGCATTTACGTCGGCAAGAAGAAGTCCGTTCACGCCTTCAGCCAGGAAGAGATCTGCGCCATGATGATCGATCGAGTGCGCCGCGGCCTGAACGTGGTGCGCCTGAAAGGCGGCGATCCGTTCATCTTCGGGCGCGGCGGCGAAGAAGCCGAAGCGCTGGCTGCCGCCGGCGTCGCGTTTGAAGTGGTGCCGGGCGTCACCTCGCCGCTGGGCATCGGCGCCTACACGGGAGTGCCGCTGACTCATCGCGAGCATACCAAGGTGGTGACCTTCGTGACCGGGCACGACGTGGCAGCCATCGATTGGAGCAAAGTCGGCGCCATGGAAACGCTGGTAATCTTCATGGGGATCACCAGCTTCGATCAAATCGCCCGCGAGCTGATCGCGCACGGCCGGTCACCCGAGACCCCCGCCATGGCCGTACGCTGGGGAACGCGGCCCGACCAGCACACCCTTGCCGGAACGCTGGCCACTCTGCCGGCGCTCATCCATCGGCACGAGATGAAGCCGCCCGCCACCATCATCGTGGGCGAAGTGGTGCGCTTGCGCGAGACGCTGAACTGGTTCGAACGCCTGCCGCTCTACGGACAGCGTATGGTCGTCACCCGCGCGCGCGGCCAGGGCGAGGCGCTGAGCGCGAAGCTGCGCGCCCTGGGCGCCGCAGTCATCGAACTGCCGACCATCGAAATTCAACCCGCGCTCGATTATGAGCCGCTCGACCGGGCCATCCTCGATCTCGGTTCGTACGACTGGCTGATCTTCACTAGCGCAAACGGCGTGCGATTCTTCCTGGAGCGCCTGGACCGGTCCGCCGTAGACTTACGGGCGCTGCGGGCGCGCATCTGCGCCATCGGTCCATCTACACGCGCCGCGATTGAAGCGCTGCACCTCAAGGTCGACGTGATGGGCCGGGAGTATGTGGCCGAAGGTTTGCTCGAAGCTCTTGCCGCTCACGACCTGCAAGGCCGGCGCATCCTGTTGCCGCGCGCCGCCGTAGCGCGCGATCTGGTGCCCACGGAACTAGTACGCCGGGGAGCGCTGGTAGACGTGGTGGAAGCATACCGCACCGCCACTCCCCAAGGCGCAGCCGCCGCCGCTGCTGAAACCTTTGGCGGGGTGGACAGGCCCCACTGGATCCTCTTTACCAGCTCTTCGACCGTGCAGAACTTCGTTGCCGTGGCCGGCGCGGAGGCCCTGGATGGTGTGCGTGTAGCATCCATTGGCCCGGTCACCTCGTCGACGGCGCGGGCTCTGGGCATTGCGGTTGCGGTCGAGGCGGCGGTTTACACCGTGGATGGATTGATCGACGCAGTAAGTGCCCGGCTTGACAGGGGTATTCCACCTATCCCCGACCTTTAACGCCCTCCCTGGGTACTAAGGAACGTTGCCTCATTTTGGTGCTTTAGTGCTATTGTTGTGGCGCGCCACTCAGGAGATCATGAACTCATGCAAGATAATGATTCAAGGCTCGATCCCGCGGTGGAACGCCGCGCGTCGAGACGATTTCCAATTGAACAAGAAGTCTCGTACCGGGTGTTGGACCACAAGGCCATCGTCCCGGAGAGCGGTGTCGGACGAACTTTCGACATCAGCAGCGGGGGCGTGCGCTTCGGGACCGAGCAGAGGCTCCGTTCCGGCAAGCGCATTGAGGTCTCGGTGAGCTGGCCAGCCGTATTAGAGGGCGGCTGCCTGCTGAAATTCGTCGCCGTGGGCCGCATCGTGCGTGTGGAGGACGCGCGCGCTTCCATCATCATCGAACAATATGAGTTCCGTACGCGCCGCGCCAAAGATACGGCCGTGGTAGTCGCCGATAAGGCGGGCCGCCCCGCCCTGCAATATTCATAACTTCCTATCTGGCCGCGGTACTGCTAAAGCAAGCCCATCAGTACCGCGTCTTATCCAAGGTCTCGCAGTCGATCGCGCTCAACCCGTAACTTTCCCGTCCTGATATTATGAACCTATGCCGAACGCGATCGATCGCCGGGATTTTCTGAAAACGACGGCCGCCGCAGCGCTACTCGCCGGGCCCGCCGTCATCTCCGCACGCGGCGCGAATGACAAGGTCAATCTCGGTTGGATCGGTGTTGGCACCCGGGGCAATGCCGGCATCGAATGGCTGAAAAAGGCGGCGCCCGATACGGTCACGCTCACCGCCATCTGCGATACTTTCCAGGGTTATCTGGCCCGGGGCAAAGACCGCGTCCAGACCATCTGGGGCAATACTCCGGCAACTTACAACGACTACCACGATCTGCTGGCGGATAAGTCCATCGATGCGGTATTCATCATGACCCCCGAGCATCTGCACCACGACATGGCCATCGCCGCGTTGCGCGCCGGCAAGCACGTCTATCTGGAAAAACCGCTCGCGCACACCATTGAAGAAGGCTTTGACATCGTGCGGGAGTGGAAGAAATCCGGCAAGATCGTGCAGGTGGGCACGCAGAATCGGAGCTCGTCGCTCTATAAAAAAGCGAAAGAACTGGTGCAGCAGGGCATGATCGGCGACGTGCATTTCGTGCGCGCGTTCTGGTATCGCAATTCCGCCGCCGACAACCCCGCCTGGCGCTATGCCATACCGCCCGACGCCAACGAGCAGAACACCGATTGGCCCAGGTTTCTGGGCACCGCCCCGCAGCGTCCCTGGGACCCGCATCGCTATTATCAATGGCGGCTCTACTGGGATTACTCTGGCGGAATTTCGACCGACCTGCTCGTTCACCAGACGGATATCGTCAACTTCATGCTCGACCGCACTGTGCCCGATTCGTGCATGGCCTCGGGTGGAATCTATCGTTGGGCGGGGGGCGGTGACGACCGGGACACGCCGGACACGTTCAGCGCCATCTATGAGTACCCCGATAAGCTCCAGATCAACTACTCCAGCTACTTCGGCAACGACCAGTATGGCTATGGCGAGCAGCTATGCGGCAATGAGGGTACCCTTGAAGTGCTGAATCGCATGGATCTTTATTTCACACCGCAGCTTCTGAATGGGAAGGCGCCCGATCGCGTCAAGGCGCGTCAGGCCATCCATCTGAATGGTCCCCAGGATTTCGGCGAGCGGGATGGCGCCATCAATCACTTCCGTAATTGGGTGGAGGCCATACGGGGCAATCAACAGGTCGTCGCCTCACCTGAGGTGGGGCAGCAGGCCGCCATCTCGGGTCACATGGCCACGCTTTCTTTCAAACACAATAAAAAGATTCTTTGGGACGGACGGGAGCAACAATATAGCTTCATCTGAGGGGGGAGCGCGCGAGCGACTTTTCTCATAGGATTGCAAAAAAATCCTATCTAACTAAGAATAAAAGCTTTATCGCCGTTTCAGCGGCGTTACAGCTATATTTTCGGCATGCGCTGTGCGATACTGGTTATAAAGCCAGATATCAATGGTGCGCATGTCCCAGTTAGACGACGCAATAGTCCGCTACAACAAACTGTTGGAGACCGGTCCTTGCCGGGATCTCGCGTGGGTAGACGAGTTGCATCAGCGTATGGAGGAGAAGCATCTCTCCGCTGGCGGCCGCCTCATTTGCCCCTTTCTTCGTCCCAATTTTATCACGCGCCGGCAGTATGAGACCCTGGTCAAAACCAGCGAGTCGCTGATTAGCGCCATCGATCGGATGCAGCGCATGGTGCTCTCGAGCCCGGTTCTGCTGGCCCGCATGGAACTCCTTCCGGCCGAAAAGATGCTGGCAGGAATCGATCCCGGTTACCAGATACCGGAGGTGGCCTCCCGCCTGGATTCGCAGGTTTGCAACGGCTCGATGCACGTGCTCCGCTACAACGCCGATTCACCTACCGGCGCCGCCTACACGGAAGCACTGTCGGACTTGTTTTTCGACTCACCTCCGGTGAAGGAATTCCGCAAGCGCTATACCCTGACGCGCGTGGGCGGCAAGAAGCACTTGCTGGGAGCTTTGCTCAAGGCTTACCGGCAGTTCGGCGCCCACAAGAAGCCCAATATTGCCATCCTGGAGTTTCGCCCGGCTTACCACTCCGAGCAGAGCGAATATCAACTCTTCCGGGATTTCTTCCGGGAGGAAGGCTACGCCGTTGAAATCGTCTCTCCGGACCAGCTCGAATATCGTAATAAAGTTCTTCGCAAGGGCAATTTCGAGATCGATCTGATCTACCGCCGCATCAGCGTTCAGGAGTTTCTGATGCGGTTCGACCTGACCCATCCGCTGGTCCACGCCTACCGCGAGCGCACCGTTTGCGTGGTCAACAGCTTCCGCTCCGAGCTGGCGCATAAGAAGGCCATGTTCGGGCTTTTGACCGACACCGCACTCACCTCCAAATTCCCGGCCACCGAGCGCAAGGCCATCCACGATCATGTGCCGTGGACTCGTCTGGTGTCCGCCACGAAAACCACTTATAACGATGTGACCATCGATTTGCCCGAGTTCATCGCTGAGAATCGCGAGAAGCTGGTCCTGAAGCCCAACGACGACTACAGCGACATGCACAGTTTTTTTGGTTGGGAACTCGATGATGCGGCCTGGGACCGCGCCATCAAGCAAGCCATGCGTGCGCCTTATGTAGTTCAGGAGCGCGTAGATCCGGTGCGTGCCGTCTTCCCGATGGTGACCTACGGCCACCTGGAGTTTAAGGAGCTGCAGGTGGATGTTCATCCGCATGCCTACCTGGGCAAGGTGCTGAGCTGCTCGAGCCGCCTCTCGTCCGGACACGCCGGTTTCTCGTCAGTCGGTGGCCTGGTGCCGACGTTTATTCTGGATAGTAAAGCCTAGTCCTTACGAGTCGCCGCCAATTACGCTGTAAGGCCGCATCATCTCGTTGTCTTCGTGCTCCAGCATGTGGCAATGCCAGACATACCGGAATTCTTGTCCGGGACTGTAGCGCGTTCCCTTGGGAAGCTCGAATTTCTGGATGACCCGTGTCACATAACCCGGGTAGGTCTTGATCGTATCCTTCCACCCCGGTCGCTCGTTCCGCTCCGGGGCCATCGGAATTCCTGTGAAAACCAGCTTGCCGGTGTCCAGATAGGTCCGTGTGTCGAACGGCTGCCGGTTCAAAACCTGAAAACGAACCAGGTGAACATGGATCGGATGAACGTCTCCGGTGGTGTTGGCGAACGACCAGATCTCCATGGAGTTGGCCTTGGGATCCTCGGTTACAGCGTCGAACCAATGCTTCTGGCCGAGTAGTCCGATCACGGTGTAGCCGTCGGAAGGCCGATCCATCTCGGTGAGCGCCAGAACTCTTTCGCGGACCGCCTCTGCCGGATTTAGCCGCGGTATATCGGCCAGGGTGCCGGGCAGCGCACTGGTGTCTTTGCCGGAGAGCGGCTTGGTTACCTTGAAGAGCATCACGTGAGCGGCGACCAGCTCGCCTCCGCGCGTATAGGGAGCCGGCGCGTCGTTGACCATGGCGATTTGGGCGCCTGGGAACCCGGCGAAATCCACGATGACGTCGAAGCGCTCCCCAGGCGCCAGGATCAGGTAGCGTAGCGTCACCGGGGCCGGCAACAGACCGCCGTCAGTTCCGATCTGGTGAAATGCCGGGCCGTCCTTGTCGCCCGATACGAGCGTCACGTGATAGAAGCGCGAGTTGGATCCATTTACCATCCTCAGCCGATACTTTCTCGGCTCGACTTCGAGAAACGGCGATGCCTTGCCGTTGACGCAAATGATGTCCCCGAAAAACTCCTGTATCCAGATCGGATGCGTGCCATTTCGAGCAACGGGGTAGAGCAGCGAGCCGTCGGCATTGAACTTCCGATCCTGAATCATCAAGGGGATCTCGAAAGGGCCGCTCGGCAGATTCAGCGCCTCTTCTTGCGGGTCTCGAATGATGTAAAAGCCCGCCAGCCCGGCATAGATATTCAAACGCGTAATCCCGATGGCGTGGTCGTGGTACCACAGCATGGTGGCCTGTTGGTCGTTAGGGTAGCGGCATGAGCCCGAGTCATAGCGTGCGCCCGTCTTGCCATTCGAAGTAAACCAGGCATCGGGATAACCGTCACTCTCCGGCAATACCTGGGCGCCATGCACGTGCACCACGGTGCGCACCTTGGGCAGTGTTTCTTCCGCGCCATGAATGGTTGTGTCGATTGGCAGGAAGTGCCTGGTCGGCAACGCGTTCGTCCATTTCACCTGAAGCGCTTGGCCCCTCTGCACTTCGAAGGTTGGTCCGGGCCACATGCCGTTGTAGCCCCACAGCGACGCAGGCGGCAGATCCCGATGGACTTTGTGCCGGAATTCCCGCATGCGTATGTTGACGACGCCTCCAGATGCGGGAGGGCGAACGATCGGAGGAATAGGCAATGGGTCCACATACGGTGCGAGGCTGGTCGGGATTCTGGTGTCAGCGAGCGCAGCTAGAACGCCGGCGCCCATCGAGGCACCGCTGCGTAACCATTGGCGGCGATTCATTATTGACTTTTGGGTTCCGCTGGCCGGCTCGCCGTCCAGGGATGGTCGGGCTGCACAACTTCGCCGCCATGCCCCAGATAAGCCCCGGCGCCTTCCACACCCTTGGCGCGGGATTTTCCGCTGATCTTCCCCCCGTCGACAGTTCCGGTGAACTCAATAGTATACGGGCGTGATCCTGCAAATTCAACATCGAAGGTAATGTTCTTACTTTGGACATTGCCTGACAACGGCGAGGAAACGCCCATTTCCAGAAAGGTGCCGCTCAGCTTAGAGCCATCCTGCTTCAACTGTAGAGTTGCATGGGCCGTGCCCAGACGCACTTCCCAAGAGATCTGCCAGGCGCCGCCGATCTTGGGTTGATCGCCGGCTATCAGAGTAGTAGTCAAAAACAGAATAGAAAGATATAGAGTTCGCATAAATAGAAAGTAGCCGGTCAGAGCATCTTACTCTGACCGGCTTTGACTATGTCAGTGGAAAGTTAGTTGTTAAAATTGAACGCGTCAAACAGGTCGTCGAGAGCCGGACTGTTGAGCGGAACATACGGATTTCCGGTGGCTGTAACAGGATTCGGGAAATTGTCCCGGCTGCGGCTCGTGATCGGGCTCAGGCCCCAGTTCCGCTCGATAAACTTGATGATGGATACGTGATCCGCATAGCTGTGGTTGACGATACCTCCCGTGGAATAGGGAGAGACAATCAACAGCGGAATGCGAGTGCCGTCTCCGAAGTAATCGACCGGTTGGACATAACCGGAATCGTAGTAACCACCGCCTTCGTCGAAGGTGATGAAGATGGCCGTATTCGCCCAGAGTGCCGCGTTGGCCTGCACTTTATTGACGATGTTATTCACGAAGCCTTCGAACAGGTCCAGCTTGGAGGAGGACGGGTGGCCGTCCACAAATCCGCTCGGCTTAACGATCGAAACCGGCGGCAGGGAAGTCGTATCGATCTGCTCAAACAAAGAGCTGGTGTCCTGAATGTGAGCTTCGATCTCCGTGGGATTCGTCATAATATCGCTGGCATACTGAAACGGATTGCAGATGTTGCAGTACGCATCGTAAGGATTCTGGCCGAGCGGATCCGATACATAGAGATTCCAACCCTCCCCGTAATACGTGTAGTTGATGTTGGCGGCCGAGAGTACATCGCCGATGTGGCGCACGGAGGTGGGGGGAATGGTGAAGGCCGAGTAGGGCAGTTCCGGAGTTCCCTGGCCAGTGTAGCCGGGATTATAGTTGTTGAGCAGGTAGTAGGTGTTCGCGGCGCAACGCGGCTTGATAGCCGGCGACAACGACTCCAGGTAATTGACAATGGCTGGAATGGCTGGCTGGCTCAGGTCCGCGCAGTTGGTGTAACTCCCGCCGGAATACCCGTCCTGGTCATACCAGTTATTTGTGCCGGACAGCGGATTGGGATTTTCAATCTCGTTGGCCGGAGGCACCAGCGGATTACCATTGCCATCGCTATACCAGATGGCGTCGGCATATCCGAACATGATGTGATTGGCTCCGGTCCCGCCCATCACCGACTGGTGCATGTTGTCATTCAATGTGTAGTTGTCCGCGAGCGACTTCAAGTACGGAGCGTCGCCGGCCTGAACGTTATAGAAAGCCATGGCGGTGCTACCTTCACCGGTGGTAATTGGTGTGAATGGCTGAGGCTGGGGATCGCCATTCGTGCCGGCGCCGACGGTTACTTCCACCCATGAGAACAGGTCGGCCAGACAGCCGCTGGGATTCGATGTAGTTACCGCGCGCTTGCTGCAATCTTCCTGCTGCCACATCTGGTAAAAACGGTGCACCGGACTGGCCGCGTAGTCGTCGTAAGATACCGATGGGGTCAGATGGAACACACCGGGACCAAGATCGTTGACATGCACAATGCGGGTGTCTACCACGTCGTTCGGCAGGCCGGTAGCGCCAGTCAGCAGATAATGGTAATACTTGCCAAATAAATCCGGCTCGGCTGTTTCCGCGACCGCCAGGGTCAAAAATGGGGCTGGATTGGTGTCACTGGCTACCGTCGGCGCACCCGCCGTACCGGGCGGCGGTATGGTGTTGTAAGGTTTTTTTACTACCGGACTGATCGAATAAGTGGTAGTGTCGAGAGCCGAATCTTGGTTGGTTAAAGCATAGTTAGGACCATGTGAGCCGTCGCCATTCACGATGCCCTTGGAGAGCAGGTTGGACACGGTCTGCCCGTTCTTGGGAACGTAGGTGGCAAAGACGTGGTCGAACGAGCGGTTCTCACCGATGATTACGATCACGTGTTGGATCGGGGTCACGGTGGTCTGCGCGCGAACGGAGCTTGCCAGGCCGGCCATCCACGGGAGCGTCAGAAGCATCGCCATGCAATGCCTGCCACGTGGCAGGCATGCCCTAAAATCGACTGCGTGCAATCTCATTTCCCATCCTCAAATGAACAGAAGTCGCGGAGTCGGCGGTGCTAGCCCGGCTACGCGCTGGGGACAGATTATCAATCGAATGCTAAGAAAACGTGAACGCTATGTTAATATCCGGATACGATCGGGGGGATTTGTGCGGATAAACCTACAATTCCAATCACCGCTTGATGTTGTAGCAGTAAAGGTTATCTTGTTCCCTCAGGTAGAGCTTTCCATTGGCGATGACAGGCTGGCTCCAGGTCGGAAATCCGCCTTTGGGAATCTCGAATCGCGATTTTTCCCGGTAGGCCGCCGGAGTAGCTTCAACGAGGCCAACCACGCCCTCTTCACCCAGGCAATACAAATGGCGGTCCGCATAGATCAGCGAGCCTTTGCCCACGCTGCGATCGCGCCATGCGACTTCGCCTGTCTGAAATTTCATCGCGGTGAGGATACTGCTCGAAAATCCGTACAGGTAGTCTCCGACCAGCACGGAGGTGCTGTAGTGGTTGCGCATCTCCCGATTGAAATAGACTTCCGACGCCCCGTTAGCCGCCACTTTCAACAGCGCGCATCCGGTGCCATAGTCCGAGGAAAGAAATACCTCCCCATCGTGTACGATGGGCGTGGCGATGTCGGCGGTGCGATTGGCCACCCGCTCGTACCTCCAGATTAATCGGCCGCTGTTGAAATCCAGGCCAATGGCCGCCTCGCCGGTAAAGACCGCGATTTCCCGCGAACCCGCGGCGTCGAAAGCTACGGGCGAAGAATAACCGGCTTGATCGCTCTGCGACATCCACAGCACTTTGCCGGTGGTTTTCTCGAGTGCTACGACGCCGGCGCCGGCGCCTCCCGGTGTGACCACCACGCGGTCCTGATCGACCAGCGGCGATTCACTGATGCCCCAATGCAGGACCCGGCCATGAAAGCGGTCTTCAATGTTAAAGCCCCAGATGCGCTTGCCGGTGGCGGTTTCGAGACACACCAGCATGCCGTCGGCGGCCAGCGCGTAGAGGCGATCGCCATCCACGGTAGGCGTGCCGCGCGGCCCGTAGCCACGCGATTCGCGGAATTGGTGTCCAGTATCGGAGCGCCATAATTGTTTGCCGGTGTTGGCGTCCAAAGCCAGCACATATTCCTGATCGCCCTGTTGACCCTGGATATAGAGGCGCCCGCCGGCAATAGCCGCGCTCGCGTAACCCTCACCGAGACCCTGCACCTTCCACAGCAGCGGCGGACCGCCCGCGGGCCAGGAGTCCAGCAGGCCCGTTTCCGGGGAGATTCCGTCGCGGTTGGCGCCGCGCCACTGGGGCCAATCGGCAGACCACGCGAGTGTGCAGCCCAATAAGCAAATAAGGAAAAGCGTACGGCGGCCCGGCATGTGGGAAGCTTACCGCCAGCGGAGGGCCCATGGCAAGCCGCGAGATTCGTCCCGCCAGTTAGGGCCGCAGCGCCAGCTTTTGGACTCTCCAATTGGTAAGTTCACCGACATACAGCAGGTCCGGATTGCGGCAATCGATCTCGTTCACCGTACCGAACTCCTTCGCCAGTTTGCCGGCTCGACCAAGCTTGCCGAGAATCTTGCCGTTAAGCTCCATCTTGTAGATCTCACCGTTATTCATCGAATAGGGGGAATCGGGCGGATTGGAATTTGAGCTGTACAGGTATTGCCGGGCTCCGGGAGAAATGCAGATGGTCCACGGCGCGCCCACATCGGTGAATTGGGTCTTGAATTGGCCATCATTGTCGAAGACCTGTATACGCTGGTTGCCAAGATCCGCCACGTAGACGTTGCCGTGAGCGTCGACGGCGATCGAATTGGGCATGTCGAACTGGCCCGGGCCGGAGCCTTTTGAACCCCAGGTCTTGATAAACCTGCCGGATTTGTCGAGCTTGACGACGCGCGCGTTGGTGTATGCATCGGAGATGAAGATGTTCCCTTGCACGTCCCAGGCTATACCGGTCGGACGATTGAAATTATCACCGGCAATTCCCTGCCCCGGTACTCCGCGGCCACCGGGCGGGCCGCTACCGCCGGCGGGGTTGATGGACTCCGGCTTGCGGCCGAGCACCGCCAGAAAGCGGCCGGCAGGATCGAACTCGACGATCACGTTGGCGCCGCGGTCCACCGCCCAGATGTTGTCCTGGGAGTCGACCCGAACCGATTGCGCGAATAGGAAACCGTAATTGCCGGCGCCGATTTCGCGCAGGTATTTTCCGCTGGAGTCGAACTCCAAAAGACGTGAGCCGCCGTGGGTGAAAAAACGCGACCCGCCCATGGTGGCGTCCTCTCCAGTGCGCGTGTAGATCAGGAGGTGCCCCTTGGAATTTGTCGCGACGCCGGCCGCTTCGCCGAGATATAGATTTGCAGGAAGCTGCAGAAAAGCGGTATCTGAATCGAAAGGTAGTTCCGGAACTTGAGCTAAGAGCCCGCTGCCGGGTAGTAGCGCGAGCGAAAGATACACGCGTTTCCACATGGAAGTCTCTATCTCCCGTTGGGGTGCAGGATGATTTTCTGTACCCGCCACAATTGGATTTCCGCGATATAGAGCTGATCGGGATTGCGGCAGTCGATCGCGTGCAACCCGCTGAACTCGCCCAACTGCTTGCCCGCTCTTCCGAACTTCCCCACTATCGTGCCGTCGAGTTCCATCTTGTAAATCTCTCCTGTGACGGCGGCGAGTGTTGAATCGTTGGCGTCCGGAAATGAGTTCGACGAGAAAAGATACTGGTGCGGCCCCGGTGAAATGCAGAGATTCCAAGGCGCGCCTACATTGTCATAGATGGTTTTGAAGGCCAGGTCGTCGTTGAACACCTGAATGCGGCGGTTGCTACGGTCTCCCACATAGACGTTGCCCTGCCCATCTACCGCGAGTGTGTGGGGAAGGTTGAACTGGCCCGGCGCGGAGCCCTTGGAACCTACGGTGGCGATAAATTTGCCGTTGCTGTCGTACTTCACGACACGCGAATTGCCATAGCCGTCGGAAACGAAGATGTTGCCGGCAGGGTCCCAAGCGACGTCGGTCGGGCGATCAAAAGTATACTTACCTGGATTGGCGGCGGGCCCCGGCGCGGGAGGGGCGGCCAATGCATCGACAGGCTCCGGCCTTCTGCCGAGGGTCATCACCACCCGCCCTTCCGGGTTGAACTTGATGACCATATTGGAGCCCTCATCGACGGCCCAGATGTTATCCTGCGCGTCGACCCTTACGGCGTGCGCAAAAACGAAACCATACAAACCTTCGCCAATCTCGCGTCTGTAGTTTCCCTGCGGATCGAATTCGAACAGCCGCGTACGCTGGCTGCGCGTGTAGACAAAAATATGTCCTTTAGAGTTGGTTGCGACGCCGATGCCTTCACCGAGATAAAGATTTGCGGGTAAATGCAGAAGGTTGGGGACTGACTCGTAAGGGATTTCCGGAACATTCTGCGCAAAGACGGGGATGGTCGACAATATCGCCATCGAAATACCGGCGTTGCGATATGTCCACATAAGATCCCGTTTAGTTTAGCAGGACCGGCACGCCTTGATCTTCCACACGTCAGGCCGTAATATGTGGAAGGTAGAGGCATGGGTATTTGACAACCAAATCGGATCTTCCGCAGGGGACCCTGGATCTGCTGATCCTGAAAATTGTGGAGGTGGGCCCGGTGCACGGGTACGCGATCGCGCAGCGCTTGCAACAGGTGTCGCGCGACGTGGTCCAGGTTCCCCAGGGCTCGCTTTACCCGGCATTGCACCGGCTGGAGAACCGCGGCCTTCTGGCGGCGGACTGGAAGGAGACCGAGACCGGGCGGGATGCCAAGTTTTATCGGCTGACCCGTAAAGGACGGGCCCAGCTCGAAACGGAAACAGCGAGCTGGCAGCGACTGGCGGGGGCCGTCGGCCTGATCCTCGGCATGTCGGAGGGAAGCGCATGAAAGGCGTCCCAGGGCCCGATGGGCGCTAACGTTCGCTGCCTCGCCATCGTCTACTTTTTTATCGGCCCCTTGACCGGCGGCGAACGTAGATTATATCCTTGGGATCGATCAAGGTATCTTGTAGGAATCGGTCATGCTGCGACGGTCTTCAATTTTCTTCCTCTTTTTCGGCGGCCTGGCGCTCGCCCAACAAATCGGCTCGGTGGGCGATTGGCCGGACTGGCGCGGTCCCGACCGCGATGGCATTTCACGCGAGAAGGGCCTGCCCGGAAAGTGGTCGCTCGACGGCCAGAACCTGGCCTGGAAAGCCCCCTATGGCGGCAGGTCGACGCCAGTGGTGCTGGGCGATCACCTCTACCTGGAAAACACCGCGAGCAAAGGCGAAACCGAGCAGGAACGCCTGATGTGCTTCAACGCGGACACGGGCAAGCTGCTTTGGGAATACAAGTTCAACCTGTTTCAGAGCGATGTGCCGGCGCACCGCGTGGGCTGGGCGTCACCTGCGGCCGATCCCGAAACCGGTAACGTGTTCAGCTTTGGCGTCAACAACCTTCTGACCGCGCTTACCAAAGACGGCAAGAAGCTCTGGGAGCGTTCCATCACCGAAGAATTCTCGCCATTTACCACGCACGGCGGCCGCACCGTCTCCCCGCTGATTGATGGAAACCTGGTGATCGTGAGCACGCCCACCTCCACCTGGGGCGCGCAGGCCAACCGCGCGCAGCGCTTTATCGCGCTCGATAAGCGCACCGGCGATATCGTCTGGGTCAGCACTCCGGGTGGGCGGCCGTATGATACCAGCTATGCCGCCCTGAATATCGTCAACGTCAACGGTACACGCCTGCTGGTCACCGGCGGATCTGACGGCGCCGCGCTGGCCATGAAGCCTCAAACCGGCGAGCCTGTGTGGAACCTGGTCATCGCCAAGCGCGGGTTGAACACGGGCATCGTAGTGAATGGCAAGTATGCGATCGTATCCCACGGCGACGAGAATCTGGACAGTAACGAGATGGGCATGATCGCCGCCTTCGATGCTACGCGTACCGGAAAACTCGGCAAGGATAGCATCAAATGGTCGATCCAGGGATTTATGGGCGGCTTCTCCTCGCCGGTGATCGATGGAGATCGCATTTACCAGGCGGATAACAGCGGAAATTTATTCGCCTTCGATGTGGAGACCGGCCACCAGCTTTGGAAACAGAACCTGGGCACCGTGCAGAAGGCGTCGACGGTATTTGGCGATGGCAAGATCTACATCGGCAGCGAGAGCGGCAAGTTCTTCATCCTGCGGCCGCATGCTGATCGCTGCGAGGTGCTGAGTGAAATCGAGCTGCCGCTGAGCGATCAGGGCCTGGTCTCGCAAAAGATTCCCGAGCCCGTTGTGGCAGCGGCGGCGGTGGCGCGCGGGCGCGTCTACTTCGTTTCGAGCGACACGCTCTATGCCATCGGCCCCAAGAAGACGCCATCCCGTCCGTGGCAGCCCGTAGTGCCGGTCCTCGAGGCCGGGCAAGGCGAGCCGACCTGGGTGCAGGTAACGCCCACCGAGATGGTGCTCAAGCCTGGCGAAACGGTGCAACTGCACGCGCGGCTCTACGACAAACAGGGCCGTTTTCTGCGGGAAGATAAAGCAGCAGTCTGGTCGCTCGATCATTTGAAAGGCACGGTAGCCGATGGCCAATTCACCGTCGCCCCCGACAATACAGGGCAGGCCGGATTGATCAAGGCGACCGCCGGAAACATCAGTGGAGAGGCTCGCGCGCGCGTGATTCCGCCTCTGCCGTGGAACGAGACCTTCGACTCCTATGCGGTTGGAAGCCTGCCGCCGCAATGGGTGAGTGCGCAGGCCGGCCGCTTCCAGGTGAGCGAGCTTGACGGCCAGAAGGTGCTCGAAAAGCTTCCCAACGACACGCTATTCAAACGCATGCGAGTCTTCATGGGGCCGTCCGACTGGTCCAACTATACCGTTGAGTCGGACATACGCATCACCGAGAAGCGCCGGCAGATGGGCGATGCGGGCATCATCGCGCAGCGCTATACCCTGGTGGCGTTCGGCAACAACCAGCGGCTGGAGATGAATTCGTGGCAGCCGGAGATCGCGCGCGCCGCGTCCGCGCCGTTCCCGTGGAAACCCGATACCTGGTATCACCTCAAGCTGCGCGTCGAGAACACCCCCGATGGCCGGACGCGTATTCGCGGCAAAGCCTGGCCCACCGGAGAGACTGAGCCCGATGGCTGGCTGATCGATCGCACCGATCCGATTCCCAATAAACAAGGCAGTCCCGGCCTGTTCGCCGACGCCCAGTTTGGCGTGTATTTCGACAATTTTAAAGTGACCCCAAACCAATGAAACGCGCGTTCCTGCTTTCCTTCGCCGCTCTTTTCGCCACGCTATGGCTGTTGCTCGCCTCCGATCCGGGGACGGGTGACTG
>Ga0302326_10000938_pt1 | contig 76434 bp, 73 predicted proteins | sample Palsa_T0_3_FD_202264 | JGI IMG/M metagenome (GOLD analysis project Ga0302326, IMG submission 202264) | Peat permafrost microbial communities from Stordalen Mire near Abisko, Sweden - Palsa_T0_3 | ecosystem: Environmental > Terrestrial > Soil > Palsa > Peat permafrost | place: Sweden: Abisko... | reverse complement strand
ATCCCAGGTCTTGAGCGTGTGGTCCCAGCTGGCGGAGACGAGGGTCGTCGGGCAGAACGCCACCGAGCTCACCCGGTCGGCGTGTCCGCTCAGGGTCTTCAGCTCGCGGCCCGAGGCGACGTCCCATAGCTTGATCGTCTTGTCGATGCTGCCGGAGGCGAGCGTGTGACCGTCGCCCGCAAAGGCGACCGTGAGCACGCCCTCACGATGGCCGCCAAGCGTGCGCACCGACGCAGCGCTCGAGCGCTCCCAGAGCCTGACGGTGTGGTCGGCACCGCCGGAGGCGATCAGCCGGCCATCCGCCGAAATCGCCACCGCATTGACCGGTCCCGCGTGACCCTTCAGGACCTGCAGCTCGCGGCCCGTCGCGAGCTCCCATACGACCACCGTGCCGTCGTGACCTCCGGTCACAACGCTCGTCCCATCGGATGAGAAGGCGATCGCATTGATGCCGCTGGCATCAACCTTGAGCGTACGCAGCTCGCGCCCGCTGGCGAGGTCCCACAGCTTCGCCGCCCCATCCTCGCCCGCCGAGCCGAGCACCCGCCCATCCGCGGAGAAGGCCACCGCGTGCACCACGTTCGAGTGGCCGAGCTGTGCGAACACTTCGGGCTTGTCCGCGGCAAGGAGCGGGCCGGCCGCGGCGGCACCGGCGAGCAGCAGCAGCCAGCGCGCCGGGATGGCGCTCAGGCAAGCGAGGTCAGGGTCGTGGCGACGGGGTCCACCCCACAGGTTCAAGGGCGAGATCCTCTGTTCTTCTTCTTGGGATTCATGATAGCCGATTAGGCGCCAGCGATGAGCCGCGCGCGGGCCGGCACCTTGCAGCCTGCGCCGGGCCCGGGCGAAAAGCACCGCTATTTATGTAAGCCGGCCCCTGACCGGTGCCGGCAGGCTCCAAACGAAGCCTCTTGCGTGCCCGTCAGTGGGCGCCGGCAGAGGGCGGCGTGCCGGCCACCGGAGCGGGAGCTGCCGGATCGGCCTTGGAGTCCGGGCCCTTCTTCCGGGGGACGCAATCGAGGTTCAGGTCGCGCGTACCGGCCCAGGCGCCGGTCTGCAGCTGCTGGCAGGTCGCCGCCCTGTTGGCCGTGCGATTGAGGTCGGCACTGGTAAGCACCCAGCGGCTGCCGACCCACAAGGGACCGGTCGCGACCCCGCAGGCGCTGGAGTTGTCGAGCCGCAGGAGGCTGCCTTGAAAACAGTCAACGACGGCGAGGCCCTCGTTCTTCGGACTGAGTGTGCTCCAGGGCACCGCGCAGGCGGCGTGAAAGCCGTGCTGCGGATCCCCGGCGAGCAGCGGCAGCGGGCGGTCAGCAGAGCGCGGCCCGAGGATGCGGTTGTTGGGCATCTGGCAGGCTGCAGGCGGCTTCGCCGCGGCAGCCGCCACCGGTTCGTCCGCCCGGACCACGGCCGCGGCGGCGGCAAAGAGCACCGCCATCAATGGATACAGCCTCATGGCGAGCCTTCGCCTGTGTGACGTGCGACGTGCAGCTCATCGACGCGCCGCCCGAATTCCAGGATCGCCGCGTGGGCGACGAAGAAACCGAAGGCGACGAAGGTAAGGTAGCCGAGCCAGTCCCCGGGGGGCAAACGCAGCCACGCGTAGCCCAGGAAGATCGCGACCCCGATCACCATAAGCGACAGTGCCATGGCGGCAAGATAGAGCCACAAGGCCCGCAGGCGCTCGTGCCGCTCGGCCGCGGGCGTGACCCGCAGCTCCACCACGATCAGGAGGACCACCACCAGCGCCACCGCGATCAGTTGCAGCGAGCGAAAGCTCGCCATGAGCAGCAGCAGCAGCACCGCCCCGAGGATCCACAGCGGCGTCGGGTAGCGTGCGATCAGCGGGGCGAGCCACGCCCGCGCCGCCGCGGACAGCTCGAACGGGCTGTGCTCCCCGGGTCGGGCGCGCGCCAGGACGCGCTGGCGCCACATGAAGATGGCCGCCAGCACCCACAGCACCAGGAGGTCAAACGTATAAAAGAGAATCTTCGGCGCCCGGAATTCCTTGCGCACCTTGGGCCGCCCGTCGAACGCCAGGAGATTCTGCAGCGCCACGCCGTGGTAATAGACCCCGGGCAGGAGCGTGTGCAGCGGTGTCGTGACCAGGTCGCCGCTGCCGCGGAAGTTGCCACCGACCAGGAGGAACGAGTCCTGTGCAAGATCGAACAGGGTCTGGTTGTCGAGGCCGAGCGCGGGGTCGACCTCAGGGCTCAGCAGCGCGTCCGCGAACAAGGTTGCGACCGGCGGGCACGCAGACTCGCGCGGCAGCACCGGCTCGTTAAGGATCGCGCGCACCGGCGAGATGCTCGGTGCACACCCCGCCTGCGACCAGCGCTGGTTGAAGGGGTCACCCACCGGGGACCAGGCAAGATCAAAACCGGCATCGGACGCCGCATACCCGGTGAGTCGTGCCAGGCACTCCCGGGGCTTGAGGGTGGCATCGCAGTACATGCGCACTGCGGCGCTCGGCAGCCCGGAACCCGGAGCGCTCGCTGGCGCGCGCTGCTCGAACGGGTAGCGGCGACTCACGAAGTCGCTGTTGTCGGTCTGGCGTTCCACGGCCACGGGCGTGAACACGTCAGCGGCGCGGATGGGCGCGCCCTGTGGGTTGTGGCAGCTCGCCACATCCAGCAGCGCGAGGTCCTGCGGCTGCGTCACAGCGAGGTAGAGTGACACGCCCTCGGCGCGCAGGCGCTGCGCTACCTGCAGCAGCGCGCAGCCATCCTCGGGCAGCGCCGGATCCAGCAACAGGAAGTCGAGGAAAATGCTGTGCGGTTTCAGCACCTCCAGTTCCGCCAGGAACTGCGCATGGAACTGCACCGGCACCGGCCAGCGCGCCCCGCGCAGAGCGAGCGCCGGTTCATTGAGCATCACCACGACCACTTTTCGAGCGCCCGGCGCCCCGGGGGACTTGGACGTTACGGGCCGCGGGTAGAGCCACGCCTCGTTGCCGAACCAGGCATACACCAGATCCTGGGAAAAGCGCTTACTCGGACTGGCGGTTCCCAGGATGTTGAAGTTCAGGAAGAACAGGGCAACGGCGGCGAGCAGGAGGCTCTGCAGGATGGCGCCCGGCAGGCGCGCCTCCGTGGCCGGTGCCGCTGCGGCGTCGCTGCTCACGGGCTCGGCTTCGCCAGGGCGGCGCGCCGGCAGGCGCTCGGACATCCCATTGACATGACTTCATGCTGTCGTATGCTGGAGTTCGAAATCAAGAGCGCCGCTGCGCATTGCAGGGTTGGCGCCGCTAACGATAAACCTGCGTCGGGACGGATAACGAGACGAACGGGGCGCGCGGCTCTCCTGCGCCGGCCTGCCCCGGAAAGTTCGCACCATGACGAAGAACACACGCCCGGTTGCCAGCGCCGTTTGCACGCTGCTCTGGTGCTGTGCAGCCGCCCTCACCCTGCGCGCCGCCGCTGCGGATGCGCCAGCGGTGGTGGACAGCGCCAGCATCGTGCGCAGCCTGAGCGCCCCGCAGGCCAGCACCCGCGGCTTCGTGGTGGAGGAGCGGCCGGCCGCCGCGGCACCCGCCACCGCCAGCGGCGGCAGGATCAGCCTCGATATCCGCTTCGGCAATGACAGCAACCAGCTGACACCCTCTGCCACCGCGCAGCTGGCGCAGCTCGCCGCGGCACTCAACTCCGCAGCCCTCGCGCGCACGCGCTTCCTGATCGCGGGGCACACCAGCGCCACCGGGGATCCCCGGCACAACCAGGAACTCTCCGAGAGCCGCGCCCGCTCGGTACGCACCTACCTCGTGGATCATTACGGCGTCGACGCCCGGCGGCTGGAAGCGACCGGCTTTGGCGCCTCGCGGCCGCTGCCCCAGTACGCAGGATCGGCCGTGCAGCAACGCCGCGTCGAGATCAGCGCGCTGCCGGGCAGCCCGTGAAGGAGCCGAACCGATGAGACACTGGGTCCTGATGCTGTGCCTGCTCGCCGCGGGCGCCTCGCTCTTCGCAGGAGCCGCGTACGCGAGCCCCCGCGCGCTCCTGATCGGGGTCGCGGACGTGCCCGGCAATCCGCTGCCCGGGATCGACCTGGATCTCGACAACATGAAGAAGGTGGCCGAGCTCATGGGCTTCAAGCCCAACGAGATCAAGGTGCTCTCCAACCAGCAGGCCACCTATGCCAACGTAAAGCAGGCCCTGGCCACCTGGGTGCATGACGGCGTCGGTCCGGAGGACCGGGTGCTCATCTATTTCAGCGGGCATGGGACCCGGGTACCGGATCCGAGTCCTGACAATGCCAATGGCGCCGACGACGCGCTCGTGATGCACGATGTGGAACGGGCTCGGGTCGGCGGCAAGGCCACGCTGAAGAACGTGCTGATCGGTCACGAGTTCGGCGCGGCCCTGGCGGCGATCCCGAGCCATGACATCCTGGTGCTGGTAGATGCCTGCCACAGCGGATCTGCGACGCGCGACCTGCCCCTCGGCAACGGCAGGCTCGGCGTCAGTTCCGGTGTTATGAAATTCTTCTCCTATCCGGGGATGCCCAGCGGCCAGACCACCACCCGGGCGCTGAAGGTGTCTTCCGGCAATGAGAACTACGCTGCCCTGTCGGCCGCACGCGATGATGAGTTTGCCGTCGGCACCGAGCAGGGGGGGCTGTTCACGCTCGGGGTCGTCGATGCCATCGAGACCGCCTCGCGTGCCGGCCAGCATCCCACAGTGATCGACCTGCGCAACGATGCGACCACCTACATTGCCGCCCACACCGACGAGCAATCCCGGCACCACCCGGTGGCGGACGGCAACGAGCGCCTGATCCGCGGTGCGCTGGACCTCATCCCGCTGCGCGACGGTGAGGGGCCGAACTGGAAGGCGCTGGCCGCTCTTGCCGCCCGTGGCGACGCGCTGAAGGTATCGGGCGCGGGGCACCAGGTGCGCGTCGGCGATCAGATCCTCGTGGACGTGGCGCTGCCGCGCGCGGGCTACCTGAACGTCGTCTCAGTCGACAGCCAGGACCGCGCTACGGTGCTCTACCCGAACAAGTTCAAGGGCGACAACCAGGTGGCCGCCGGAGCGTTCCGCTTCCCCACGGCGGACATGAATTTCATCCTGCGCGCCGCCGAGCCCGCCGGGCCCTCCCTCGTGGTGGCCTTTCTGACCGACAGTCCGGTCAATTTCCTGACGCTCGGCATCGAAGGTCGTGATGCTGCCGGCCACATGCAGCAGGTGTTCACGGAAGTCTCGGCGCGCGCCACGCGTGCCATCAGTGTCGAGGCCCGGCCCAGCCAGTTCGCCGCTGGCACCATGACGGTTGTCGTCGGCAAGTAGGAGGACTCTTAGCGTATGTCAGCCCGAATGTTTGCGCTCCTGGTGCCGGCCCTGCTCGCCGCAGCGCTCGCGACCGCCGCGGCCGGCGCCGGCTTTGAGCTGCTGTCGGCCGGCGAATACCGCTCCGAGGTGGCCGCCCGCGCGGCCCCCGGGGCCACCCTCTCGCTGCGCTCCGCGGACCTGGATGCGCCGACCATCACGGTCGTGGCACCCGCTGGCAGCGCCGCCATCACGCCCCCGGTCGACATCGATCTGCGCTTCAAGGCGGCCGCGGGCGCGACCGTGGATCCGAAGACCCTCAAGATCCTCTACGGCTTCCTCAAGATCGACGTCACGCAGCGTATCGTCAGCGCGCCGGGCGTGGAGATTTCGGCGACGGGTCTCAAGGCAACCGGGGCGCGCCTGCCGAGCGGTGATCACAAGCTCCTGATCGAGGTCGCCGATAACCTCGGCCGCACCGCGCGCCAGCCACTCGAATTCACAGTGCACTAGACATGCGCGCGCGCAGCTGGCCGATGCGACCTGCGCGTGCCGCGCCCTGGTTCGCCGCACTCCTGCTCGCATCAGCTGCCGCGCACGGAGAGGACAACGCGCACAATGAGCGTGCGGCGCTCACCTTTGGCCCCACCCGCGCGCTGCTGATCCTGATCCCCGGCGAGGAGGCCGCGCAGTCGCTGGCGTTCAACCCGCCCCCTGCCATCGACCCCTCGAGCGAACCGGAGGCCGAACTGCTGCGCGACTGCGTCAACGGCGAGAGCGAGCACCAGCTCAGCACGCGCGGGCTGATCCTGAGCGCCGCGGAGAAGGCCTGGCGGGTGCTGCTGCATCCCCTGGCGGTCGCGATCCATGATGAACTGCTCAAATACGGCACGGTGTCGCGCGCCGCTGCCAGCGGCAATTACTACCGCGGCGCCAGCGCCCACAACCCCGCGGCGATCAGTAGCCGGATCAGTTGCGTGAGGTTCGTGCGCTACGCGCAGACCACCGCCGAGGACGCACCGGTGGCGCTGGACTTCGTCGCAAGCGTGCACCTGGATCCGGCGCACGACGCCATCCGCCTGCGCCCGCTGCGGCTCTACATCGCCCAGGCCGGCGCCAAGAGCGCCAACGGACGCTATTCGGTCGCCATCGCCGTGCGCGCTGACGCGGTATGGCGGGATGAGTTCGCAGGCCACCAGGGGGTCGTGTTCGAGCAGACTGTGGCCACCGAGACGGTCGATCTCAAGGCGGGCCCGTACCTGACCTATTACCCACCCGATGCGCCGGGAATCAGGGTACCGGTCATGCCCACCTCCTTCGGCATCGATCGCAGCCGCGACTTCGGGCAGGCCGAGTTCAGTGTGAGTGTCGCCGAGCTCGGCACCACGCCTGCCACTTTGAAGCTCCTCGCGGACATGCTCCCGGACGCCGACGAGAAGGCCGGCCAGCTCCTGATCAGCGCAGCGCTGTCGGGTTCGGGAGCCAAGTAGCGGTCGCAGCGCCGGGCTCGGCGCTGTCAGCCCAAAAGCTGTGCGGCAATCTCAAAGGAGCGCAGGCGCGCCGTGTGATCGAACATCTGGCAGGTGAGCATGAGCTCATCCGGGCTGGTTCTGCGCACGAAGTCCCGCAGGGCCTGATCCACGCTGGCCGGCGAGCCAATGGCGGAACACGACAGTACATCCGCAAGGATTGCCTGCGCGTTAGCCGGCAGCTGCGCCTCATAGCCCGCCACGGGCGGCGGGAGCTGCGTCGGCTGGCCGCTGCGCAGGTTCACGAAGGCCTGCTGCATCGAAGTGGCGAGGAAGCGCGCTTCCTCGTCCGAGTCGGCCGCGAACACGTTGAAGCCGAGCATCACATACGGTCGCTGCAGCTGCGCCGAGGCGCGGAAGCGCTGCCGGTAGATGGCGATCGCATCCATCATCGCGGCGGGCGCGAAGTGGGAGGCGAAGGCAAACGGCAGGCCGAGTGCCGCGGCGACCTGGGCGCCGAACAGGCTCGATCCGAGGATCCACAGCGGCACGCTGAGGCCTGCTCCCGGAACGGCGACGATGCCCTGGCCGGGCTGCGCCGGGGCAAAGTACTGCATGAGTTCCATCACGTCCTGAGGGAACTCCTCCGGATTGCTCGCCAGGTTGCGGCGCAGGGCGCGCGCCGTGCTCTGGTCCGCGCCCGGCGCACGCCCGAGCCCAAGATCGATACGGCCGGGAAAGAGCGACTCGAGCGTGCCGAACTGCTCAGCGATCACGAGCGGCGCGTGGTTCGGCAGCATGATGCCACCCGCCCCCACGCGTATGGAGGCGGTGGCCGCGGCCACCTGCGCGATGACGATGGACGTCGCGGCGCTCGCGACACCGGGCAGGCTGTGGTGCTCGGCGAGCCAATACCTGTGGTATCCCCACCCTTCCGCCTTGCGCGCAAGATCGACCGTGTTGCGCAGTGCCTGGGCGACGGTGCTCCCCATGGGGACCGGCGACAGGTCGAGAATTGAGAATGGAACCATGTGCTCGCAGTTATGGTGCTACTTGCGCCCCTGATCAAGCTTGGCGAGCACCCGGGCTCAGGAGGATCCCTCGCTGCGGGCCCCCGGTCGGGAGGCCAGAGGTGAGAAGATCCGCGCGCCCGTGCTTCGATTGCTTCCTGGCTATCATACAAATCAAAGTGTTAGTCGCCAGGCGGTGGCCTTAGCCGCCCTCACCGCGTCTGAGCCCCCCGGGGACGTATCAGTCGCCCGGGGTGGAGGAGATTCCAAACTGCGTCTTCATCCACCGGACGAAATGTGTGTCGGCTGACTCCTGCGTCCACAGCAGCCAGTAGCTGTTCGGCCCTTCGACCGTACTGAGAAACGGCGCTACGAGGGCGCCCTGCGCGGTGAATTGCGCAAACAGCACAGGGGACAGCAGCGCCGCTCCGATCCCCTGCAACGCCGCCTGCGCCTCCAGCTCGTAGTTGGGGAACCGCGCGGCCACGAATGTGGGCTTGGCGTTCGGCGCGCCCGCCAGAGCGAACCACTGCGCCCAGCGCGGATCCGGGATCAACGGGATCCGCAGGAGCTTGCGTACCGTGAATCGCGAGCCCGGCGGCAGCCATTTCGGGCTGAGCATCGGCGTGCCCTGCTCGGACAGCAGCCTCACGGACTCGCACCCCGGCCACGGGCCGACGCCGCTGCGAATGGCCACGTCAAAGACACCCGGCGGCGACAGACCCTGCGAGGCATCCATGGCGATGGCGTTCGCCCCCGGCAGCGTCTGGTAGGTCGCCAGCCGCGGTACCAGCCAGCGTGCCGCAAACGTCGGCGCGCAGGTCACGCGTAGCGGCGGCTTGAGACGGCGGCAGTCCTCGACCGCCACGCGCATCAGCGCAAGGGCGTGCTCGAGTCTTTGTCCGAGCGCCCGGGCGCGATCGGTGGTCGTCAGCTTCGGGCCGTGTCGCCTGAAGAGCTTGACGCCGAGCTCGGCTTCGAGCGCGCGCATGCGCTGGCTCACCGCGGTCGGAGTGATGCCGAGTTCGGCGGCCGCCCTGGAAAAATTGGCGTGGCGGACGCAGGCCGCGAGCACCCGCAAGGATTCCAGCGACGGCAGGGTGTTGCGCATGCTTTCATTTCAATCTGTACTTCAAATGAAGGTCAAGACTTATCGTTATGCGCCGCGGCAGCGCGGCGCTAGGCTCACGGCCGGTCTCATCCGGGTGCACGCGGGCCGCGTGGCGGTCGAGACAGCGCAATCCGTATACCGCCACCGGAAAAGACCATCATGAATCGAACCTCAGGAATACAGCGCCCGCAGCTCAGCGGGATCGTGCCACTGGTGATTGCCCTGCTGGTGCTCGGTGGCGCCGGGCCGGCGCGGGCCGACACCGCCGCGACCGGCGTGCAGGGACCGTCGGCGAGCGGGCGCGACGGCCAGCACGATTTCGATTTCATCTTCGGGCGCTGGAAGATCCACCTGAAGCGCCGCGCACCTGCTGCCGGCGCAGCCGAGACGTGGACCGAGTTTGATGGCTATGGTGTGTACCGGAAAATCTGGGACGGCCGGGCCAATCTCAATGAGTTCGAGGCCGATAGCCAAGGCGCTCACATCGAGGGTCTGACGCTGCGCACCTACAACCCGAAGACGCGCCAATGGAGTCTTTACTGGGCGAGCAGCCGCGACGGCATCCTGGCCGAACCGCAGGTAGGACAGTTCCACGATGGCGTGGGCGAGTTCTATGCGCTGGACTCGATCGACGGCAAGAGCATCTTCGTGCGCTACGTGTGGTCGAAGATCACGGCAAATTCAGTGCACTTCGAGCAGGCCTTCTCCGAGGACGGCGGCAGGACCTGGGACGTCAACTGGATCTCCGACATGACGCGCGAGGCCGACACGTCCGCCAATACCCACGCGGCACGGTCGGCCAGCTCTCCTTCCCCGGTGCAGGACGGAGCGCGCGATTTCGAGCCGCTGCTCGGCAGTTGGAAATTCGATCTGAAGCGGCGCACCCATCCCCTCACCGGTTCGACTGCCTGGGTCGAGCTCACCGGGACCGGCGTCTGTTACCCGCTCTGGAACGGCCGGGCGCAATTGGACACCGTGTTACTGAACGGCGCGAGCGGCACTATCGAAGGGCTGACGCTGCGGCTTTATAACCCGCAATCGCAGGAGTGGCGGCTCTACTGGGCCAACAGCAAGGACGGGGTTGTCGTGGTCCCGCAGATCGGCCAGTTCAAGAATGGCCACGGCGAGTTCTACGCGCAGGACACCCTGGATGACAGAAGCATCTTCGTAAAGTTCGACTGGACCGGCCTCGCCACGGCGTCACCGCACTTCGAGCAGTCGTTCTCGGCCGACGGCGGCAAGACCTGGGAGGTGAACTGGATCACCGACCAGACCCGTCAAGATCGCCCGCACTGAGCTGAACGTCACGGGCGCATCCGCGGCGGACCGGCGCCAGGTCGCGGCGCTTTTGATCCGGGCTCGCCGTCCCCGTCGTCCGAAGACGACCGGGACGGCGCCGGCGTCCAGCGCAGTTCTAGGGCGCGATCCGTGTTGCCTTCGACGTGCCCTTCAGGACCATCGGCGGACCTGACGTGAAATAGAGTGTCGTTTCATTGGTCCCGGTATATGAGTTCCCGTCCCACGCTACCTCGTCGGTCTCGGTCTCGTTGAAATACCCCGCGAGCATCCCGTTGTTGTAGAGCCACCCGTAGTGGTTGCGATACACGTGGGAGCGATCGAGAGTCTTCCACGAACCCATGCAGATGTTGCCGCCCAGCACCGGATAGTTGATGTTCTCCCATTCCGTCCGATCACTGTGCCACTGAATGAAGGCCTCGCCTGACTCGGTCGTCGATCCGGTGGGTGTGTAGACCACGTGCCAGGTGCCGACGATCCTTTCGCCGACATCCCGACCTTCAAAGTAACTCGGCGCCCCGCTCTGGTGCAGCTCCACCCCTGGGAATCCCTCCGCCGCGCCCCCCTGACCTGTGACTCTGGGGTCGGCACAGCTTGCATGGGCCGAAAGTCCGCACGACAGCGCCGCAAGCGTCGCCGCCCCAATCAGAATTTTCTTCATGAAATCACTCCCGGAAATTTCGTTGGTTTGATGTTGTCGAGCACGACCGGAAGTCGCAGCCGCGTCCCCCGGTCTGAAGTCATCGCGAGTCATGATCCGTTCCCCTCTTGTGCTTATCTGACGCGGTGCGGCAGGGCAGCCCCGCGAGCATCGGCGCTGCCGCGGGCGACCGAGGCTTCTTGGCAGGGCTTGCGTTACCACCCTGTGGGTAAGAGAGTCGGCAAGCTGAAGTTCGGGTACCTGAACCTGCGGGCACGCCCGTTCCGGCGGCGGTTTGGCCCTCCTGCCGCACTCTTTGTGGTACCCGAACCGCTCCCGACTCACTCTTACTTGCTACAGGCTCACAATCGGGGTTTGGGCGTTCAGGTCGAAATGGTCGAGAACAAAAAGACCCTGGTCGAGCGGCTGTTTGCAGACCACGGCAGTTCCCTGCAGGCCTTTCTGTCCAAGCGCGTGCGCCGGCGTCCGGATGCCGTCGACCTTGCCCAGGAGGTATACGTGCGCATGCTGCGGGTTCCGGACATGGATGCCATACGCAATCCGGAGTCGTACCTGTTCACGGTGGCGAGCAATCTCGCCAAGGAACACGCCCGTCACGAGCGCCGCGAGTGCGGCGCGCTCGATGTTGATGACCCGCTGGTGGAGGCCCAGCTGGCCGAACTGCCCGCCTTCGGCGGGGAACTGGACCGGGCGGTGCGGATCAAGCGGCTGCGCGAGGTCCTGCAACAGCTGCCTCCCAAATGCCACGCCGCAGTGGTGCTGCAGTACTGGCACGGCATGAGTTATGAGGAGATTGCGCAGCGGCTCGGGGTCTCCACGCATATGGTGAAGAAGTACCTGAGTCAGGCCCTGATTCACTGCCGGCGCCGCATGGCGCGGCTGGGATGAGCCGCATGGCCGACAACGAGGAACGCGTGCGCCGACTGATTGCCCAGGACGCGGCCGATTGGTTCGTCGCCAACCGCGCCGGCCTCAGCGCCCGCGAGCGCCAGAATTTTGCGGCGTGGCTCAAGGCTTCCCCCCTGAACGTGGAGGAGTACCTCGCCTTCTCGGTCATCGCCCGCGATCTGCGCGAGGTCTGCCGGCACTCCCCCGAGTCGCTGGAGGCGCTTCTTGCCCGGGCACAGGCCGAGGACCCACAGCCGGTAGCACCGCTGTGGCCGCGCCTTGCCCCCGGGCTGAGAGCAACTGCGTCGCGCTACTGGCGCGCGGCCGGCGTGGGAGCGCTGACGTGCGCGGTCCTCGGCGTGGGCGCGCTCGCCGTATGGCGGTTCGCTCTCGATGCGCGGCTCACCGCGCCGGCCGCGGTGACCACTCTGCATTTTGAAACCGGCCACGGCGGGCAGGCGACCCGGCCCCTGCCGGATGGTTCCGTCGTGCACCTCAATAGCGACAGCGTCGTGAGCATTCGCTTCAGCAACCAGGAGCGCCGCGTCGAACTGACCGCCGGTGAGGCTGACTTCGAGGTCGCGCACGCGCCCGGCCGTGCGTTCCGGGTCGTGGCCGGCATCGCCGCGGCCACCGCGATCGGCACCCGCTTTGACGTGCGCCTCGAGGGCGCATCGACCGTCGTCACGGTGGCCGAGGGCCGCGTCACCGTCGCCCCGGCTGTACGGCCCGGGGGGAGCGCCCCGCACCCGGATATCCAGCTCGGTCCCGATCAGCAGGTGAGCGTCGCCGCGGACGCGTGGCCTGCCAGGCCCGTGGCCGCGGATGCGCAGCGCAGTACCGCCTGGCTGCACCGCCAGATCTCGTTCGACCATGAACCCCTGGAGCGGGTGGCGAGCGAGTTCAATCGCTACTCCTCGAAACCGATCGAAATCGCGACGCCGGCGCTGCGCAAGCTTGAAATCAGCGGCCTGTTCGCCACCGACGACACGGAAGCCTTTGTCGCGTTCCTGCGCAGTCTGCAGCACGTACGGGTGGAGGTGACCGCGACGCGCATCATCGTGTCACAGAACTAACTGTACCGCTCCCGGCCGCAGGCTTAATCTGCCAGCACAACAAGACTGACGGGGACTGCATGGGAGCGGGCTTGCATCCACCGGCGGCGCGGATCGCGAAGGTGGTCTCGGACATCGTGCGTGCGTTGCCCGTCGGCGCACCGCTGGCGCTTCTTGCCGTCCCGCCGTGCCTTGCGGCCGCCGTCGAACCGCAGGGGCTCACGGCGGACATCCCCGCGCAGGCGCTTTCGCAGGCACTGGCGGCATTTGCCCAGCAGACGGGACTGCAGTTTGTCTACGTTTCCGGCGTGATCCGCGACCAGAAGTCGCACTTCGCGCCGGCCGGATTGGGTGCCCGGGACGCCCTGGTGCGTTTACTGGAGGGCACCGAGCTGCGGTTCGAGTACCTCACCCCGCGCAGTGTGCGCATCCTGGCGCCCCTACCAGCGCCACCGGCGGCCGCACTCCCGGGCGGCGAGTCACAGGAGGTCATCGTCACCGCCACCCGCCGCCGCGAGGAGCAGCAGGAAGTACCGATCACCCTGCAGGTGCTGACGCAAGAGACACTGGCGCGCCTCAACGCCACGACGTTCGATGACTTCCTGAGCTATCTCCCCGGGGTTACCGCGCACGGGGTCGGGCCGGGTCAGAACAATATCTACATGCGCGGTCTTGGGACGGGCGAATTCGGCAACCAGGCGTCCGGCAGCAACGGCGCCTTCCCTAATGTCGCGATCTACCTCGACGAGCAGTCGACCCAGCTGCCCGGGCGCAATCTCGACCTCTACGCCGCCGACCTTGAGCGCATCGAGGTGCTGGAGGGCCCGCAGGGCACGTTGTTCGGCGCGGGCGCCGAGGCGGGCGTGCTGCGTTACATCACCAACAAGCCGCAGCTCAACGTGACGGAGGCGGCGCTGAACGCCGGCTACGCAACCACCGCGCACGGCGGCCCGAGCACGGCCCTCGACGCCGTCCTCAACCTGCCGCTCATCGAGGACACGCTGGCGGTGCGGGGCGTGATCTACCACGAAATCCGCGGCGGTTACATCGACAACACGCCGGCGACCTTTGCGCGCAGCGCCACCGACCCCAGTATCGGGTTTGCGGGCGCGGACGGCAGGGTCCCGGCCAACAGTGTGGTCATCAACAACTCAGCCCTCGCCGGCAGCGACATCAACACGGTGACCTACCAGGGGATGCGCCTGGAGGTCTTTTACCAGTTCCACGAGGACTGGAGTGCGCTGCTCGCGCAGTCCTACCAGAGCCTCGACGCTGCGGGGGTTTCCGCCGAGATGGCGTACAACTCCCTCGGGCAACCGCAACCCGACCTCACGGTGCAGCTCTTCAATCCTTCCTACAACAAGGACCGGTTCGAGAACACCGCGCTCACGATCGATGGCCGCCTCGGGGCATTGCACATCCTCTACGCAGGTACCTACCTGGTACGCAACGTCGACCAGGTCCAGGACTACACCAGCTACGCCCACTCCGGCGTCTACGTCGATTACTACCAGTGCGTCAATCCAAAACCGGGCAATCCCGCCACCGCACAATGCTTCACGCCCAGTGCCATCTGGCGCGACCTGGAACGCAATACGCACCAGAGCCACGAGCTGCGCCTCAGCACGCCTGACCACTGGCGCATTCGCGGCTTGGGCGGCCTCTATTACGAGAAGTACCAGATCCAGGACCAGGGCGACTGGTATTACCTCACCGCGCTGCCCTACTTCAATCCCATCGCGCCGCCCACGGATGCCTGGGTGTTCAATGGCAGGCCCGTGTGCCCCTGCACGCCCAACGCGCTGCAGGCACCGGGCTACTCCGTAACGTCCAACAATCCTGACGTGCGACCACTCGGGGACGCTTTCTTCAACGACATCACGCGCGGCTATGACCAGAAGGCGGCCTACGCCTCGGTCGACTATGAGTTGCTGCCGCGGACGCTGACACTCACCGCAGGCACGCGCTACTTCAGCAATAAGACCTCGCAGGCCGGCTCGGTGGTGGGCAGCTTCTATTGCAGCAAGATCAACAACGCGCTGGGGCCGCCACCCGACCCCTGCATCAACCGCGACTTCGACAACCTCGACTCGCTCGGGCTGCAGCGGACCTACTCCGGCTTCAGGAGCCGCGCGAACCTGAGCTGGAAGGTGAGCGGTGATGCGCTCCTCTACTACACCTGGTCACAGGGATTCCGCACCGGTGGCTTCAACCGCGGCTTCGTCCCCGAGTCTGATTCGCCACTGTCTCCGGGCCCCGGCTCGTGGCAGGCACAGGCACGCATGCACGAGGGGTTCGCAGCCCCCAACGCCTTCGCGCCCGACACCGTCATCAACAACGAACTCGGATGGAAGACGAGCTGGCTCGGGCAGCGCCTGCAATGGAATGGCGCGCTCTACCAGGAAGACTGGAAGCACTCGCAGATCACCGCCAACGCCTTCGACGACGCCACCCTGAATGGCGGGAATTACCGGGTGCGTGGGCTGGAGATCTCCGGCGGCGTCGGCGCCCTGGGCGGGTTCAGCGCGCAAATCGGCGCTGCCTGGAATCACAGCGCTCTCGTGCGACAGGGGACTTTCTACTGGATGGACGGGGCGCCGGTCGACTTCAGCTCGCTGCATTATCAGAATGGTGCTCCCTATCCGAATCCCACCGGCGCACTCGGCAGTCCGCTCGCCGGGGCGCCGCCGTTCCAGGGCAATATCCGCCTGCGCTATGAGCGCGCCATCAGCGACTACCACGCCTCCGCGCAGCTCGGCGCCGTGCACCAGTCGCACTCGATTTCATCCACCGACCAGATCTCGGTCGATCGGCTCGGCAACAGCGTCGCCTACGACCTGCCAGCCTTCACCAGCTACGACGCGGCGCTGGGAATCGCCAAAGATGCCTGGCTGGTAGAGCTCTACGGGCAGAACCTGACCGATACCCGCGCCGAGCTCTACGCCAACAACGGCCTCGCGTACAAGGCCGTGACCGTCAGCCGGCCGCGCACGATCGGCCTGCACTTCAGTTATAAATTCCGCGGCCGCTAGGCGAGCGGCGGCCTAGCGCTGCATCCTCATGATCGCATCCATGGGCAGCATGTTGTGGTTCAGGTGCGTCATGATCCACAGCGAGCCGAACACCAGCAGCATCACGATCAGGAGGCCAAAGGCGAGCGCCATCAGGTTATTGACGCTCTCGGAGCCGGCCGTGATGTGCAGGAAGAACACCAGGTGCACGCCCATCTGCGCGATCGCCAGCACGGTGAGCGCGATCGGGATGCTCGGCGCCCACACGAGCGTACTGCGCGCCAGATAGAACGACACCCCCGAGAGCAGTGTCGCCAGGATGAGCCCGATGAGGTAGCTGCGCACCGCCGCGCCCAGTGTGGGGTAGGCGGAGTCTTCATCACCCGGGGCGGTGCCGCCGGGAACGTCGTCATCGGCGGCTGCCAACTCACTCATCTTGCGACCCCCACGAGGTACACCAGGCTGAAGAGCGCCACCCAAATGATGTCCAGGGTGTGCCAGAAGAGGCTGAAGCACAGCAGCCGCCGCAGGATGTCGACCCGATAGCCCTTGGCGATGACCTGCGCCATCATGGTCAGGAGCCACAGCAGTCCGGCCGTCACGTGGATCCCGTGGCAGCCGATAAGCGCGAAGAAGGCGGACAGGAAACCGCTGCGGGTGGGACCTGCGCCCTCGCCCACCAGGTGCGCAAATTCGTGCACCTCGAGCCACAGGAACGTGGCGCCGAGCGCGAAGGTCACCGCCATGGCGCCGTGAAACACCAGGCTCTTGCGAAAGCGCGCGCCGATCATGGCCAGACCGCAGAAGAAGCTCGAGAGCAGCAGGCAGCCGGTCTCGATTGCCACGGTGTGGATCTGGAACAGATCGCGCCCCGCCGGTCCGCCTGCGGTGCTGTCCGTGAGCACCGCGTAGGTGGCGAAGAAGGCCGCGAACATGATGATGTCGCTGATGAGGAAGATCCAGAAGCCGTAGGCCACCACCAGGCGCTTCAGATCCTCATGGCCATGGGAGCCGGCCGTGGCGCGCCCGCCCGCTGTGCCCTCTGCCAGGGCCGCGACGCTCACCGGCTCGGCTCCGGGGCGCGCCACGGGCTGCGCGATGCCTCATTGGCGCGGTCGAGGCGCGCGACCTCGGCCGCCGGAATGATGTCTTCGTGCACGTCGCGCCACGCGAGCACCACGAACGTGCCGTAGGCGCACACGAGGGCCACGCCCACCATCCACCAGATGTGCCAGATGAGGGCGAACCCCAAGATCGTGGCGAAGAAGGCGCAGATGAAGCCCGTCGGGCTGTTGCGGGGCATCTCGATATCCTGGTACGGCCGCCGCGGCAGTGCGCCAGGCTCCCGGCGCGCGCGCTCCTTCATCTGCCAGTACGCCTCCTCCCCTTCCACATGCGGCAGCTCGGCGAAGTTGAATACCGGGGGCGGGGAGGCGGTCGCCCACTCAAGCGTGCGCCCGTCCCAGGGATCCCCCGTCCGGTCGCGCAGCGCCTCGCGCCGGCGAATGCTGACGAAGAGCTGGATGCACTGCAACGCGATGCCCACCGTGATCAGGACGACCCCGAAGGCGGCGAGCAGGAGCCACGGGCGCCATTCCGGGACGGCGTAGTGCTGCATGCGGCGCGTCATGCCCATGAGGCCCAGCACATAGAGGGGCATGAAGGCGACGTAGAAGCCTGTGATCCAGAACCAGAACGCCGCCTTCCCCAGCCCCTCGTGGAGGCGGAAGCCGAAGGCCTTGGGGAACCAGTACGTGTAGCCGGCGAAGGCCCCGAACAGCACCCCGCCGATGATGACGTTGTGGAAGTGGGCCACCAGGAAGAGGCTGTTGTGGAGGACGAAGTCCGCCGGGGGCACTGCGAGCAGCACCCCGGTCATGCCGCCGATCACGAAGGTGACCATGAAGCCGAGCGACCACAGCGTCGGGGTCGAGAACACCACGCGGCCGCCGTACATCGTGAAGAGCCAGTTGAACACCTTCACGCCGGTGGGCACCGCGATCACCATGGTCGCGATGCCGAACACGCCGTTGACGTCGGCGCCGGCGCCCATCGTGAAGAAGTGGTGCAGCCAGACCATAAAGGACAGAAGGCAGATCGCCATCGTGGCCGCCACCATGGAGGTATAGCCGAACAAGGGCTTGCGCGAGAACGTCGACAGCACCTCCGAGAACACCCCGAATGCGGGCAGGATGAGGATGTAGACCTCCGGGTGCCCCCACGCCCAGATGAGGTTCATGAACATCATCATGTTGCCGCCGGCCTCGTTGGTGAAGAAGTGGAAGCCGAGGTAGCGGTCCAGGAGCAGCATGGCGAAGGTCGCGGTGAGGATCGGGAAGGCGGCGACGATCAGCAGGTTCGAGGCGAGCGTGGTCCAGCAGAACATCGGCATGCGCAGGTACGTCATGCCGGGCGCCCGCAGCTTGAGCACCGTCGTCACGAGGTTGATGCCGGCCAGCAGCGTGCCGATGCCGGAGATCTCGAGCGCCCACAGGTAGTAGTCGACTCCGACTCCCGGGGAGTACGTCAGCTCCGACAGCGGCGGATACGGCAGCCAGCCGGTGCGGGCGAATTCGCCGACGATCAGGGAGATGTTGACGAGCAGCGCGCCGGTGGCCGTGAGCCAGAATCCGACCGAGTTCAGGACCGGGAAGGCGACATCCCGGATACCCAGCTGCAGCGGCACCACGAAGTTCATGAGACCGATCACGAACGGCATCGCCACGAAGAAGATCATCATCGTGCCGTGCGCGGAGAAGATCTGGTCGTAGTGCTCAGGCGGCAGGTAGCCGGCCGAATTAAGCGCCAGCGCCTGCTGGGAGCGCATCAGTACGGCATCGCTGAAGCCGCGCAGCAGCATGACCATGGCGAGCACCACGTACATCACACCGATGCGCTTGTGATCGACGCTGGTCAGCCACTCCTTCCACAGGTAGGGGAAATACCCCCGGAGGAAGATCCAGCCGAGAACCGCGCAGATGAGGGCCGCCACCACCGAGGAGGCGACCATGACGATCGGCTGGTGAATCGGGATGGCCGCCAGCGTGAGCTTGCCCCACAGGCTCATCGGGCGCCCCCGCCCGTTACCGCAGCCGCGCCCGCAGCACCCGGGCCGGGCGCCGGGGGGATGACCTGCGCCGCCACGTCCTCGAACAGCCGGGGCGCGACGCGCCCGAAGACGCTCGGGGCCGCGTTGCCGGCGGGCTGCTCGAGCGCCTCGTAGGTCCGGACGTCGAGCTCGGCCGCACTGCGGCGCGCCTCGGCGACCCACGCGCTAAACTCCTGCGCTGCGAGCGCCCGCACCTCGAAATGCATGTCCGAGAAGCCATCGCCGCTGTAATGGGCCGAGCGACCCTGGAAGGTTCCCGGCGCATCCGCCATGAGATTCAGCTCGGTCACCATGCCGTTCATGGTGTAGATCATGCTGCCGAGCTCGGGCACGAAGAAGCTGTTCATGACGCTGGCAGAGGTGAGGGAGAAGTGCAGCGGGACGCCGGCCGGTACCACGAGCTCGTTCACGCTTGCCACGCCTGCCCCGGGATAGATGAAGAGCCACTTCCAGTCGAGCGACACCACCTGGATGTCGAGCGCCGGCTGCGCGCCCTTCAGCGGCCGGGCCGGGTCGAGCTCATGCGATCCGATCCAGCTGACGCCGCCCAGGAGAATGATCACCATCGCCGGGATTGCCCACACCACAAGCTCGATGCGACCGGAGTGGGACCACTGCGGCAGGTGGCGCGCCCGGGCGTTGCCGGCGCGATACCACCAGGCGCAGCCGAGGGTTGCGAGGATGGTCGGCACCACGATCGCCAGCATGATGGCGAGGGAGTCGATGAGGATGGTGGTGTCGGCGTGACCCACCGGGCCGCGCGCGTCGAGCACCGCGGCGCGGCAGCCGGCAAGCGCCGCGGCGGCGGCCAGCGCGCTCGCCGTGCGTGACACACGCGCGATCGCACCGGCGCGCTGCAACCCTGCGTTTTCCGCGCTGCACTGCCTCACCGCATCCACCGACCTTCCCGGGTCCCCGCTGATTACGATCGCATGACGACGCCGTGGAATACTAATACTTAGGGCCGCACCCCAAGAGCCCTAAAACCAACCCGGAAGGATTAACGCGCGCAGGACCGGACCTGCACCACATCCTGAATGTGTGCAGCGGGCTTGAGGGGACAGGCGGCAGCGCCCGGGCCTTTCTGACCAGCAGCCGCTGCGGCCCGGAAAGTTGCGCCCTCGCGGGAGATGGCTGGCTGCAGGGCGCTCAGCCGGGCCCCTGAGAGCGACGGCGACGAAGAGCGCGACGCGGATGTCATCGCTTCGCGCCAGGAAACGCAATCCTTGGGTCCGGCGTGCCGCGCTGGTGACTGAGGATCTCGCCTCACGGTCCTCCTGACGCGATCCGCGCCGCGCTCTTCGTCGCCGCCCTCCGCCGCGCGGACTGCATAGCGGGCATGACCTTGGCCATCCGTACCCTGGATGACTGTCCTCGGGGTTGCGTTCATCTCATCGGGAACCGAAACGGTCGGGGGCGGCCCGCCGCGCCGGGCCGGCGCGGACGGCTGGAACGGCACGCGGGGCAGCCGTGCCGGCATGCGGTTCTTAGCGGATTTGCGGCTTATACTTGGTGCATGACAGCTTTTGATGAGCAGGCAGCCCCCCTGTCGATGCTGGCGCCGGCGGCGGACCTGCCCGCGCCGGTTGCGGACCCCGTTTCCCACCTGATCGGGGTTTACCGCGACTATCCGGGCCTGCGGGCGCTGATCCTGCGCCGCGTGCGCGACCCGGAGGTGGCGGCCGACATCCTCCAGGACGCCGCCGTCACCACCCTCGAGAAGCTGCGCAACGGGCAGATCGCGCACCCGGAGAACATCGGCGGCTACCTCTACCGGGTCGCCATCAATCACCTGCGCAATCACCGCCGCCGGGACCGCAGCGCCCTGTGTGATACCGCCCCGATCGATGAGCTGGCGGAGGTGGAGAACGACCCGGAGTGGGAGAAGGTCGGGCGCCCGCAGTGGGCCGAGGCCGCCCGGCGGCTGCTCGATGAAATGCCGGTGGCGCGCGACCGGGATCTGCTCATGCGCTTCTACCTGCACGACGAGGACAAGGAACTGATCTGCCGCGAGCTGCACCTGACGGAGGAACATTTCAACCGGGTGATCTTCCGTGCCCGCAACCGCTTCCGCGAACTGCTGGAACACCGGGGTTTCTGGAAGGCCGACCTTTTATCCATCGCGGCCCTCACCCTGTGCCTGGCAGCGAGCCTGGGCGCCGGGCATCGCCCGGCCCCGGGCGTTGCGGCCGGTGAGCCCCTGGCGGCCGCTTCCCGGGTGGCGCCTCAGGAGATCATCCCGTGCTAGACGTGGGGCGTGATATCGAACGCATCCGCGACTACCTCGCCGGGCGCCTCTCGGAGCAGGAGAGCGAGGCGTTCGGTGAGCGCCTGGTGCGCGACCCGCAGCTGGTGCGCGAACTCGAACGCACACTGAAGCTGAGCGAGGGACTGCGGCAGGTCGCGAACGCGTCATACCCCGCCCGGGCACTGCGGGAGCAGCGCCGGCCCCGGGTGTGGATGCCGGCGCTCGCCGCGGCGGCCGTCCTCGGAGTCCTGGCCGTGGGGCTGTGGGTGCGTTCGGCGACCGAACGCGTGCCGCTCCTGAGCGCATCCCTCGCAACGACGCCCACACGCGAAGTCGCCGCTACGGTCGCCGCGCAGTTCACGTTCGTGGCCATGCGCGGCAGCGCCGCACCCGCCCTCGAGCTGCCGCGCGCGGGTATCGTCGAATTCCGCGCCGCGCCGCCGGCGGCCGGCGCGGCCGCCGCATATCGGGTGACGCTGCTTGAGCAGGGGGCCGGTGACACCACCGAGCCTCTGGGCTCCACGGCCGTCGCCGCCGTGCAGGCCGACGGCTACCTGCACGTCTACGCGGACGCCGCGCGCCTCAAGCCCGGGCGTTACCTCCTGAGCGTCCTTCAGGGCAGCGACGCCGCGCCGGTGCAGGTCTACCCTTTCAGTCTCAGAGCCGGCAGCGCGACCGCGCCCTGAAGCGCCAGCGGAGACGCTCGAAGGCCGCATCCCTTCAGCCGCTATCCACCTGCCCTTCAGGCGCCCCGCGGCCGAGCACGTCCGGCAGCGCCTGCCCGTTCTCGGTGAAGGTCAGGGATACCGAGTTCAGGCAGTGGCGCTCCCCGGTCGGCGGCGGCCCGTCGGGAAACACGTGACCCAAATGGCTGCCGCAGCGCGCGCACACCTCCTCCACGCGCACCATGCCGTAACTCGCGTCGCGGATGCGGCGGATGTGCGCCTCGGCGTAAGGCCTGAAAAAACTCGGCCAGCCGGTGCCGGAGTCGAACTTCGCGCTCGAGCGGAACAGCGGCAGCCCGCAGAAGCGACAGCAGTAAATGCCGTCCTTGTGATTGTCGAGAAACACTCCGCAGAAGGCCGCCTCGGTGCCGTGCTCGAGCAGCACCTGTCGCTCAGCGGCGTTAAGGCCTGCGGTAATGCGTGCGCGCTGCGCCTCATCCGGCGGTCGCAGATCGAACTGACTCATGGCGCCCTCTCACTGTGTGCAGTCGGCCTGACTCAGGACGCAGCCTACCGTAACTTCGATCCGCCGACGCACCGCAGCCTCGGGCTCGGGCGCTGCCTGAGGCCACCAGGCCGCGGTATCGGCGGCGGCCTACGCAGCGCCGGGATAACGCGGCGGTCACACGGGTCGGTATGATCGTTGCGCCTTCAGCTGCAGGTGAGCCGAACATGAGCACTACGATCAGTCCCCTGGCCGGCAAGCCCGCCCCGAAGTCGCTGCTGGTGGACCTCACGCGCCTGGTCGGTGACTACTACGCGCTCAAGCCCGACGTCGGCGAGGCCTCCCAGCGCGTGTCCTTCGGCACCTCCGGCCACCGTGGGACCTCCTTCGACCGCAGCTTCAACGAGGACCACATCCTCGCCATCACCCAGGCCATCTGCGAGTACCGCGCCGGCCAGGGCATCACCGGCCCGCTCTTCATCGGCGCGGACACCCACGCGCTGTCCGCGCCCGCGCAGGACACCGCGCTCGAGGTGCTCTCCGCGCACGCGGTCCAGGCCCGCCGCGCGGCGCACGGGGAATTCACGCCCACCCCGACGATCTCCCACGCCATCCTCACCTACAACCACGGCCGCAGTGGCGGCCTCGCCGACGGCATCGTCGTCACGCCCTCGCACAACCCACCCGACAGCGGCGGCTTCAAGTACAACCCGCCCAACGGCGGACCTGCGGACACGGAGGTGACCGGGTGGATCCAGTCGCGAGCCAACGCCCTCATCGAGTCGGGGCTGCGCGAGGTGCGCCGCAGCGCGCAGCCGGGCGCGCAGGAGACGATCCGCGCCCACGACTACGTGAGCGCCTATGTCGCAGACCTTGAGCGCGTCATCGACTTCGCGGTGATCCGCAGCGCCGGCCTCTCGATCGGCATCGACCCGCTCGGGGGCGCGGGCGTTCACTACTGGGGACGCATCGGGGAGCGCTACGGGCTCGACCTCACGGTGGTGAGCGAGGTGGTGGATCCGCAGTTCGCGTTCATGAGTGTCGACTGGGACGGGAAGATCCGCATGGACCCCTCTTCCGCCTACGCGATGCAGCGGCTCATCGCGCTCAAGGACCGCTACGACATTGCCGCCGCCTGCGACACCGACCACGATCGCCATGGGATCGTGGCCCCGAGCGTCGGCCTGCTGCCCGCCAACCACTACCTGGCCGTGATGATCGACTACCTGTTCGCCCATCGCCCAGGGTGGCCCAGGGCCGCCGGCGTCGGCAAGACGGTGGTCTCCACCGCCCTCATCGACCGCATCGCCGCGAAACTCGAGCGCCGACTGCTCGAGGTGCCGGTGGGGTTCAAGTGGTTCGTGAAGGGCCTGATGCAGGGTGAGCTCGGCTTCGGCGGTGAGGAAAGCGCGGGCGCGACGTTCCTGCGGCTGGACGGGGCGGTGTGGACGACGGATAAGGACGGCATCGTGCCCGCGCTCCTGGCCGCGGAAATGACGGCGCGTCGTGGCCAGGATCCCGGCGAGAGCTACCGCGGCATCACCGCGGCGCTCGGTGAATGCTTCGCCGAGCGCCAGGAGGGCGCCGCGACGCCTGAGCAGAAGAGCCGCCTCGCGAAGCTCACCCCGCGCGAGGTGCAGAGCGGCGAGATGGCCGGTGAGAAGATCCTGCAGGTGCTCGACCGCGCCCCCGGCAACGGTGCGCCGATCGGCGGTATCAAGGCGGTGAGCGAGTCGGGCTGGTTCGCGGCGCGCCCCTCGGGCACCGAGTCGCTCTACAAGATCTACGCGGAGAGCTTTAAGAGCGCTGCGCACCTGAAGGCGCTGCTCGCCGACGCGGCGGCCATCGTCGATGCGGCGATCAAGGGCGCCTGAGGCGCCGCTAGCTCAAAAGCGGCGCCATCCCGGGATCCCCCTTGGCGAGTGCCCGCTGGTAGGCGGGACGCTCGCCGATGCGCTTGAGGTAGGCACGCACCTGCGGCAGCGGCGCAAGATCGCGCTGCGAGAAGGCGCGCATGGTGGTCAGGGGGAAGAGCATCATGATGTCGGCCGCGCTGAACTCCGCGCCTGCGAAGAACGGCACGGCCTTGAGGCGCGCCTCGATCATCGCGTAGGCGCGCTCGCTGCGGGCCCTGAATATCGACAGTATCGGATTGCCGTCATCGAGCTTGAGCATGGCGCTCATCAGGCTGCTCATCTCGCTCGGCATCAGGGTGCCGTTGGCGAAATGGAACCAGAAGAGGTAGTCGGCGAAATTCGGCGCCGTCGCGGGCACCGCGAGGCGCCCCTGCCCGTACTTTGCGATCACGTACTCGAGGATCGCGCCGGACTCCGGCAGCACCACCTCCCCGTCCGTGATCACGGGCGCGATGCCCATCGGGTGCAGCGCCCGGTAGGCTGCGGGTGCGAGTTTGGTCACCGGGTCGCGCTCGTAGCGCCTGAGCGTGTAGGGAATTGCGAGTTCCTCGCACAGCCAGACGACCCGCTCGGACTGCGAAACGCCAAGATGGTGGACCGTGATCATGGCGGGGTACCTTTGCTGATGCGGGGCCGCTGCGCAGTATTGCACCGGAGCGGCGCCGTGCGTGTCATGAGTCCCGACTACTTCACTCCGGGGAGCGCGTTCCTTACAGGTCCGGCAAGCCCTCAGCGCCCCTGGCCCCTGGTGACAGAGCCTGTCTAGAGCGGCGGGGCGGCGGTGGCCGCATCGGGGGGCAGCGGGATGAACTCCTGGTTGTCCAGGTCCGGCAGTTTCATGCGCCCGGCGCGCCAGTCGGCCTTGGCCTGCTGGATGCGCTCGCGCGAGGCGGACACGAAGTTCCACTCGAGGAAGCGTTCCCCGAGCGCTTCTCCGCCGAGCAGCATGAGGACGGCGGGCGCGTCCGCCGTGAACAGCACCGGTGCACCGGGGGCGAACACGATCATCTTGCCGGCGCTGAAGCGCTGGCCGTCGGCTTCCACCGTGCCCGAGGCGACGTAGGCCGCGCGCTCCGGATACTCCGCGGGCAGCTGGGCGCGCGCGCCGGCAGCGAGGCGCCAGTGAACGTAGAACAGCGGTGAATGGGTGCGCACCTGCGCGCGCGCACCGAAGGCGGCGCCGGCGATCAGCCGCGCCCACAACCCCTCGCCCTCATAGGTCGGCAGATCCTCGGCGGGGTGATGGTAGAAGGCCGGCTCGATCTCCTCCTCCTCCTCAGGCAGCGCGACCCACGCCTGGATGCCGTGCACCCGGTCACCCTGGGCGCGCGCGCGCTCGAAGCGCTCCGAGTGCGTGATGCCGCGGCCCGCGGTCATCCAGTTGACCTCGCCGGGAAGGATGGCCTGTTCGAAGCCGAGGCTGTCGCGGTGGACGATCTGGCCATCGAACAGGTAAGTGACGGTCGAGAGGCCGATGTGCGGATGCGGACGCACGTCCACCGACCGGGGGATCCCGGGCGCGAAATCCGTCGGCCCCATGTGATCAAAGAACACGAACGGGCCGACCATGCGGCGCCGCGCGGCGGGCAACACGCGCCCGACCTCGAAGCCCCCGAGGTCCTTGCGGCGCTGCTCAATCACGAACTCGATCACGGCCCTGCCTTTCATCGACGGGGAATCCAGATGCGACTATCCCGCGCGCGCACCTGCCGTTCAAGGAAAAATCCTCCCCCGTCCCCGCCCGGGCGCGGCACGCTAGAATGGGGCATGCGCAGCGCGGAACCCTCGAGCGGCCGGACCCTGCAGCGGGCGCGCCTCATGGCGCTCTTCGCACTCTTGCTCCTCGGGGCCGCCGCCGCGCCCGCGCAGCCGCAGGCGGCCGGCGCTGCCGCGCTGGACCTGCCGACGCTCGAGGAACGTCTGAGGAACACCAGTGCCATCGGCCTCTTCACCAAGCTGTCGCTCAAGAACCAGGTCGATGACCTGATCGCGCAGTTCCGGGCCTTCCACGCGGGCCGCCGCAGCCCGACGCTTGCGCAGCTGCGTGAGCGCTTCGAGCTGCTGCTGCTGAAGGTCGTGACGCTGTTGCAGGATGATGATCCGGCTCTGGCATCCGCAGTGAACGCCTCGCGCGAGGCGCTCTGGGAGGTGCTGAGTGACCCGAAGAAATTTGCCGACGTCTGAAGGACGATCAAGAGGAGTTGCCATGCGCCTGCGTCTGTCTTTATGTGCGATCCCGCTCCTGGCGATGCTCGGAGCGCACCCGGCGCGGGCGGCCGATGCGGCCTTCGCCAAGGACCTCAAGGCCACCATCGCGCTGCAGGGGCTGCCCTGCGATCAGATCGTGGACTCCAAGCGAAACGCCGACAGCGACTACAACGCCGCCTGCAAGGACGGCAATCGCTATCACATCTTCGTCGACCCGGCCGGGCGCGTGGTGGTGAAGAAGCTCTGAAGGGCTGCGCGCAGGCCCTCAGCCCGCGCTAAAGCCCGAGGGCGAGCACACAGCCCTCGGCCTCCCCGAGTTGCCGCTGCTGCGCACCAGCCGCGGCGCACCCCTCGGGGTGTTGCCGCAGCGCCTGGCGCACCGCCGCGTGCATGCGCTCCTGCGCCGGACGACGTCGCACCTGACCCTGCGCTTCGTGCGCGCGGTCGGCGCAGGCGGCGATTTCAGCGGCGTCCGCGTAGCGCTGCGCGGCACAGGCGAGGTAGGCCATCGCATCGAGCGCCATGTAGAGCTTGGACGGGTCGAGGCGTACCGCCAGCTGATACAGCTCAACGCCCAGCGCGCGCGCCTCCTCGATCTCGTCCGACATCAGCAGCGCCACGAACGTGATGGCGAGCAGCTCGAAATGCGTCTCGCGCCGCCCCACGTGCCGCAGGCTCAGGACCAGCGGACGTGCCAGCTGCAGGGCCGCCTTGGCATCCCCGCGCGCCACGTCCAGTTCCACGATGTTGACGGTCGCGAGCAGCGCCTGGCGCTCGCTGGTGGTGAGCGCAAGACGCATGGCGCGCTGGTAGGCGTCGCGGGCCTCCCCGAAACGGCCGGCACTGGTGAGGAGACTGCCCTCCGTGAGCGCCCCATGCGCGAGCAGGCGCGCCGGCCACGCCGGCTCCTCGAGCGCCCGCGCCGCGCCGAACGCGGCCCAGGCCTGGGTGGTGTCGACGCGCCAGTTGGCGGCGAGCTGCATGAGCGCGTAGTACTGCGCCCGCGCGTCGCGGGTGTCGGCATACATCGAGGCTGCCAGTTCCGCGGCATAGCGGGCGCGATCGCACTGGCGCGCGGAGTCATAGGCGGCGATGGACTCCCAGAAGCGCCCGACGCGCGCGCGCGGCAGCCTGTCGTGCAGCAGCGCCAGCACCTGCGCGTAGCGCGCGCGCCCCTCGCCGTAGAGGTCCGTTTCCACAAACAGCGGCCACGCCGAACCGAACAGCGCCACTCCCACGGCGCGGTCGTGCGCGACCGCCCAGTCAAGCGCCGCCCGCACATTGGCGAGCTCCGGTTCGTAGCGATGCAGCCAGATCGCCTCATCGAGCGACCAGTACTCCTGGTAGGCGACATCGAGCAGGCCGAGCATCGTGTGCGCCATGCGCGAGCGCGCGGCCTCGGCCTCCCCGAGCGCCTGCAGGCGCTGCCGCGCGTAGCCGCGGGCGCTCTCCAGCAACAGGTAGCGCGGCGGCTCGACCGCGAGCACGGTGACGAGCGAGCGATCCACCAGGCGGCTGATGAGGTCGGTCGCTTCCGTGGTGTCGAGGCCCGCATCGGCGACGCTGGCGGCGGCCGCCTCGAGTGAGAAGCTGCCCGCGAAGATGGCGAGCCGGCTGAAGACCCGCTGTTCGGCGGCGCTCAGGAGCTCGTAGCTCCAGTCGAAGGCGGCATGCAGCGCCCCGTGGCGGCTGTCCGGCGCGCGCGCCGCGGACTTCAGCAGCCGGAAGCGGTCATCCAGACGCGCCAGCAGCGCTGCCAGCCCGAGCGCCGGCACGCGCGCCGCGGCGAGCTCGAGCGCCAGCGGGATGCCATCCAGCCGCCGGCAGATCTCGGCCACGAGCGGCGTATTCGCAGGCGAGAGTTCGAAGCGGCAGTCCGCCGCCCGCGCACGCTGCGCAAAGAACGCCACCGCCGGGTAGCCGGCGGCGTCAGCCTCAGGCACCCCGGCTGCGGGCGCCGCCAGCGCGTTGAGACGGTATACCGCCTCGCCCGCCACCCCGAGCGGCACCTGGCTCGTGACGAGGACGCGCAAGCCGCGGGTCTGTGCGAGCAGGTCGCTCAGGGGCTGCGCGAGCGCTGCGCCGAGGTGCTCGGCACCATCGAGCACCAACAGCAGCGCCACGTTCGTGAGTGACTGCCCCAGGGCTGCGAAACCATCCACGCCATCGGGTAACGACAGCCCGAGTGCGACTGCGATCGCGGAGGGCACGTGTTCGGGACTCGTCAGCATCCCAAGTGACACCCAGGCGACCGCGGCCGTGTGAGCGTCGCAAGCCTGCGCCAGCACCTCCTGGGCGAGGCGCGTCTTGCCGACGCCGGGCGTGCCCACGAGGCTCACGAGGCAGCCGCGCGCGAGCGCCCCCTGCACCTCGCGCAGCTCCGCGGTGCGGCCCACGAGCGGCACGAGGCGCTCGGGACGGGTGCGTCTTGGCACGCTGAGCGTGGTGAGCTGCGGTTCCGGTGACGCAGCGGTCACGCCGGACACAACTTCGGCGGGCGCGACCTGCAGCTCCAGGCGGTAACCGAAGCCTGGCACGGTGCGTATGGCACCGGCGCCGAGCACGCGACGCAGGCTTGCGATCTGCGCCGGCAGGTTGTTCTCGTCCACGATCAGCCGCGGCCACACGCGCTCGAGCAGCGTGCCCTTCGTCACCAGGCGCCCCGGGGTCTCGGCCAGTACCACCAGCAGATCGAAGGCGCGCGCGCCGAGCTCGAGCGGCTCACCGCCCTCGCACAGGGTGCGTTCGGAAGGACGCAGCTCGAATTTGCCGACGCGTATCCGATCCATACGGCGCTCTGCCACCGCGGCCTCCTAACAGGGGGCGCAGAGCGTACAACTATACCGTGCGCTGAAACAGCGCCGCTTTGCGCCCCGGCAGGCCCGGTTTCAGGCCTTTTCCGGGGCGGGAAATGTGCCCCGGCACGCTGCGGCCCACCGGCGGTCTAACGAGTTGGTGATGCCCGGGATCCGCCTGCAATCCGCCGCCCGAAGGCGCTCGCGGCCGGATCCGCCCAGAAAACGCCAGCGTCGGCCCGCTTAGGCCTGTTTCATAACATTTTCAGGGCCCCTTCAAGACCTCGGGACCGCCCGCAGGCAACACTGTGCCCCGCTGGAGCGAAATGCGCCCCGGCGAGCGGACCCCCCGAAGGCCGCACCCGCAAAGCACTCAAGGAGTCCACATGCCCAAATTCGTCATCGAACGCGAGATCCCGGGGGCCGGCAAGCTCAGCCAGTCAGAGCTCAAGAGCATCTCCAAGAAGTCCTGCGGAGTGTTGAGCAGCCTCGGGCCGAGCATTTCCTGGCTCGAGAGCTACGTGACCGCCGACAAGCTCTACTGCGTGTACTACGCCACCGACGAGTCGCTGGTGCGCCGGCACGCGGAGCTCGGCGGCTTTCCGGCCAACAAGATCGCGCAGGTCACGAGCGTCATCGACCCTGCAACCGCCGAGTAGACCCTTCACCACCAACCACGACCCTATGGGGGAGATAACCATGAAAATGATCATCGCAACGCTGTCCCTGCTGATCCTGACGCCGGTATTCGCGGCTGACCCGCCAGCCACGACGGACACCTACACGCCCTCTAAGTCCGAGCACCGCTACCTGATCGAGCGCACCTTCCCGGCCGGGGCCCTCGACGGGCTGGATGCCGCCGGCAAGGTGAAGATCAACCAGACAAATGCCAAGTACGGCGTGCACTGGGTGATGTCCTACGCCAACGCGGAGAAGACCAAGACCTACTGTGTCTACGAGGCGCCGAGTGAGTCGGCGGTGCGCGAGGCAGCGCACGCGAACGGCATCCCGGTCGACAAGGTCACCGAAGTGCCGGTGACCCTGACGCCGCAATAACCGCCAGCGCCGCGCTGGCTGCAGGAGGCGGTGTGTCCGTGATGACACGCCGCCTCTCTCTTTTGAGCCCGCACACGCGCCGCGCACGCCCGCTACAATGAGTGGCAGGGCGACCGCGGGGTCGCCGGATGACAGGAAGCACCGTGCCAGCGCCCGCCTCGCCCGATGAATGCAAGCAGCCCGCGGGCGTTTTTCGCCCCGTCATCGATCGCAACCGCTGCGAGGGCAAGGATGACTGCTTACGCGTGTGCCCGTACCAGGTGTTCGAGGTGCGCACGCTTCTTGACTCCGAACGGCGCGCCCTGCCCTGGAAAGCCCGCATCAAGACCCGCTTCCACGGCAATCGCCAGGCGTTCGCGGTGCGCGCCGAGAGCTGCCATGCCTGCGGACTGTGCGTGGCGGCCTGCCCGGAAAAGGCGATCACACTGGCGCGTTTCGCCGCGCGCGCTTAAGGGGCGGCAGCCACCGGCAGGTGCTCGCGCAGGAACGCTTCCACCTCGCTCAGCATCTGGATGCGGGTGTCGCTGCGCGACAGCCAGTGGTCCTCATCCGGCAGCCGCACCAGTTTCACAGGCTTGCCCGCCTTGCTCAGGGCCGCTGCCATGCGTTCGGACTGGTCGCTCGGTACCACGCCGTCGCTCGTGCCGTAGATAATTAGAACCGGGGCTGAAATGGCGGCGACGGCGTTGATGGGCGACTTGCGGTCGAGCGACCGGTCACCGGGCTTGCCGATGCGAGCCGTCCATTGGTCGAGGGAGGTCGAATAAATGCGGAAGACCGGAATCGTCCTCTGCAGCAACGCCGACAGGTCCGACACGCCGTTGATGCTGATGGCGCACGCATAAAGCTCAGGCGTGAAGGCTGCGCCCGCAAGAGCCGCGTAGCCACCGTAGGAGGCACCCACGATGCAGATGCGGTGCGGGTCGGCGATGCCCTGGTCGATCATGGCGTGCACGCCATCGGTGACGTCATCCTGCATGAGCCCGCCCCACTGGCGGTATCCGGCCTCGCGGAAAGCGTCGCCGAAGCCGGTGGAACCGCGGAACTGTGGCTGCAGCACGGCGTAGCCCCGCGAAGCCAGGAACTGCACGATCCAGTCGAATTGCGGGTAATCGCGTGCATTGGGGCCCCCATGCGGCAGGACTATCAAGGGCCCGGGCGTATCGGACTTGCCCGCCGGGCGCGTCAGGTAGGCCGGAATCACCGTGCCGTCGCGCGCCTTGTAGCTGATCTCCTTGAACTCTCCGAGCGGCACGCCCGCCAGCGCCGGATACTCCTCGGCGGCGATATCCGCCTTATGGGTGGAGAAGTCCACGAGGTAATACAGCGGAGCGGCGCTCGGGGATTCCACGCGCGCGAGGGTCCTGGTGCCATCGGCCGTCCAGCCGTAGGGCGTCACGATGCGGTTCGGGAAAGCGCGCTGTAATACCTCGTGCCGGTGCTGCGCCTCGGGAGCGATCCATTGCACGGCATTCCTCGAACCACTGAGATAGAAGCCGACGATATCGCCGCTCTGGTTGTCAAAGAAGGCGCCCTCGATGTCGGCGTCGGGGTCTTCCGCGAGGAGCGTCACTGGCGAGCCATCGAGCGGCACCGACCACGCGGCCTGGTGCGGCCGTCCGTTCGTTGCCAACAGGATGATCGCCGAGCCGTTGGGCAGGAGTCCTACGACCTGTGGTGGGTCATTGTCGTCACGGTGCAGGAGCTCCTTTATGTTCGGCCCCCAGAGCGCATACAGGCGATAGGCGCTGCTCTTCCAGTCCCAGTCCTCCCGCGCCACCGGCCGACCGTCACGGTCTACCACCCAGCCGACGGTGTGCGTATTACCCGTCTTGATGATGGTCTCAACACCGGTGCGCGTATCCACGTCGTTGAGGTAGCTTCCGTCCAAGCCGCTGCTGGCCATGATCACTGTGTGCGGCTTGGAGGTTCGTGTGCGGACCATGCGCCCCAGCGGCAGGACCGACTCGCCGCCATCGACGAAAATGGCGGTTGTCACAAAGAATTCGTGCGACTGCTCACGCGGCCTGGCTTGGACGGCCTCGCTGATCGCGGCCAGCAGCGTTTCGTTGTCATTCCACAAGAGGCCACGCAGCTTGCCGCGCTGCGGGATCGATGCGATGCGGTGCACCTTGCGCGCGGCGAGGTCGAATATGACCACACGCGTGGCGGCATCGTGGTGTTCCCCCCAGGCGATCCAGTGGCCGTCCGGGCTCAAGACGGCATCCGTCTGCACGGGCAGCGCGGCAAAGGCCTCCACGGGCGCCGCCGCCGGCCCAGGCCACGCGGGCGCGACGCCTGCGCACAGGAGCAGTCCTGCCACCAGCCAGGCGTTGCGGCGGCGGACGTTTCTTATGTAAGAGCGCGCAGGAGCCAGCATTGCTCTTCTTAGAGTCTGAGCGGCGCACCAAGGCTAAGCCGCAGCTCAGGCAACGTCAAACGCCGCTGTCACTTGACACTGTGGCCCGCGCAACGGTATCCGCAATGCAGGCACCCACCACCCCGCACTCTCAGGACAGGCGCCCCCATGGACATCGGATTCATTGGTCTTGGCCGCATGGGCCAGGCGATCGCCCCCAACCTGCTGCGCGCCGGGCATCGGCTGAGTGTCTGGAACCGCTCGCCGGCTGCCGCGCAGGCGCTCGTGGCGAGCGGTGCGCGGCTCGTCGGGGAGCCCGGAGCGACCGCCGGCGGCGAGGTGCTCATGAGCATGCTCGCCGATGATGAGGCCCACCGGCGGGTGCTGATCGACGGCGGGGTGTTCGCAGCCGCAGCGCGCGGCCTCATCTATGTGAACCTCGCCACGGTCTCCGTCGCGCTGGCGCGCGAACTCGCCGCGTTCGCCAGCGCGCGCGGCGTGATCTACCTCGCCGCCCCGGTCTTCGGGCGCCCGGAGGCCGCGCAGGCGGCCCAACTCAACATCGTCGTGGGCGGGGACGGCGCCGCGCTGACGCGCGTCGAGTCGCTGCTGCTGGCGATCGGCGAGCGCATCTGGCCGGTGGGCGTACTGCCGGAACACGCCAACGTGGTGAAGCTCGCCGGCAACTTCATGATCGCGAGCGCCCTTGAGACCATGGGTGAGGCGGCAGCCCTGGTGCGGGCGCACGGCATCAGCAGCGCCGAGTTCCTCAACATCCTCACCAGCACCCTCTTCGCCGGCCCGGTCTATCAGAACTATGGGCGCCTCATCGCCGCGCAGCGCTACGAGCCGGCCGGCTTCACGGTCACACTCGGCCTCAAGGACGTACGTCTGGCGCTCGAGGCCGCCGACAGCGCGCGCGTCCCCATGCCGGTCGCAGGCGTGCTGCGCGATCACTTCCTCGAGGCGCTCGCCGCCGGCAAGGGCGAGCAGGACTGGGCGGCGCTCGCGGAAGTCTCCGCCAACCACGCTGCCCTCGGGCCCCGCGGCCGCTGAAGGCGCACCGCCGGCCCGCACTGCGACCGCCACGCTGCGCGCAGGCGATTCAGCTCGCCGTGTTTCTCAGGTAGGCTAGCGCGCCTCGGGGACGGCGTGCCCCACCTGTTCAAACACCGGGGATCCGTGATGCGTGCCTGGCCTGCCCTGACACTCGCCCTGGCGCTGGCGCTCAGCGTGCGCACCAGCAGCGCCCAGTCGACGCCCGAGAGCGCTACCGAGGCCCACCCGGCGTGGACCTACAGCCTCTCGAGCAAATGCCCGGACCTGCACACCGCGGATGACGGCCCCGCGGCCTTCGTGGTGTTCTTCGTCAGCGACTTCGGCATTCCCTCGCAGGTCTCGATACAGACTTCCTCCGGCACCCCTGCGCTCGATGAGGCGGCGGTGAAGTGCGTGCAGAAACTGAAGTTCCAGCCGCGCACCCGGCTCGGGGACGGCGCGCCGGTCGGCTCCTGGCAGAAGATCGGGTGGCGCTGGCAGCGCCCGGCGGCGGGCGCACCGGTGGCGGCCACCGCAGCCCCGCCAGCGGTGGTCGCGGCCGCGGCCGTCGCGCCGGCCGCCGCTGCCGGCGCGACGGAGCTGCGGGTGTGCGCGGATGACACGGGGCATCTCACCCAGGCGCCGACGCTCGTGCGCTCCTCGGGCGATGCCACACTCGATGCGGCCGCCATGAAGATCGCACGGGCGGGCTCGGGTGACTACCGCCCCGCACCCACCTCCGGCGGCAAGCCCGTGTCCGGCTGCGCGGCCCTCTCGATTCGCTTCGAGTCCCAGTAGCGCCCAGGCCCTGCGATGCGTGGCCCACGCCCCCACCGTGCTGCTCGCCCATGACCGAGCGCGCGCGCCGCGGGCTTCGGGCACTGCTGCTGGCGCTGCCGGCTACCTGTGCCTGCGCCGCCGAGGGGGGCAGCACGGAATACATCGGCGGCTATACAGGATTTGCGGCCGGCTACCTGCCGGCGGACCCGGGCAGCTACTTCACCAGCGAGTTGTACTACTACGATGGTGGTGTCTCGAAGCTTGTCGCCAACGGCCGCATCGCGCTCAGCGTCAGCACGCACACTTACTTCGAGAACCTGGCTGTGACGCAGCTCACGCACTACAGCTTCCTCGGCGGCAATTACGGCTTCGGCATCGAGCTGCCGGTCGGCTACTTCAGCGCAGAAGCCGAAATCCACCCGCTCGGGTTCGACCGCACGGCGTCCGCCTTCGGCTTCGGGGACATGGCGCTGGTGCCGCTCCTGCTCGGCTGGCGCGCGGGCGAGTGGTCGGCGAATTTCACCCTGAGCGTCATCGCACCGACGGGTGAGTACAACGAGAACCAGCCGGTGAGCCTTTCGAAGCATTTCTGGGCCGTGGACGGCGCCTACAGCGGCAGCTTCCTCACCGAGCGCGGCTTCGACATGTCCTTCAGTCTCGGCTACACCATCAACCGCGAGAACCCGGACACCCATTACAAGAGCGGGGACGTGACGCATCTCGATCTGGCGCTCGGCCAGTACCTCACTCCCGTGTTCAAGGTCGGCCTCGTCGGCTACGCGGTGGTGCAGGTGACCGGCGACAGCGGCACGGGCGCCATCCTCGGCCCCTTCAAATCCAACATCTACGCTGCCGGCGCCGCGCTCGAGTTCGACCCGAAGATGCACGGCAAGGACGTCAGCTGGCAGCTGCGCTGGTACCGCGAATTCGACGCCCGCAATCACCTGGCCGGGAACGCTGTCTACCTGACCACGGACCTGAAACTCTGACTCAAACGTGCGCTGTCGGCAGCTGCAAGCCTGTGCTTTGACTTAGCTATATGCCGGGCGCTTCGCGGCCCCCCGCCTTGATGCGATGATGGCGACACAAGAGCGCGACAGAGGCACGTCGGATAAGTGCCCGGGGCCCTGAAGGGGAGCCGATGACCCGATGGTTGAGCAGGCACGAGGACGCTCCGGCGCCGTGGCGGCTGTGGCGCGGCGGCGCGCGCGCCGGTGCAGTGCTTCTGTGCTGTGCCTGCCTCGCGGCGTGCTCGCTGCTGTCGATCAAGAGCCCGGAGCGCCCGCTGTCGGCGCGCGACCTGAACGCGCGCCTCCTCACCCGGCAGTTCTCGGCGGATTTCATCACCTCCGTCGAGAGCTGCGCCGATGACATCGCCAGCGCGCACCCGGGCACCCCGATCGAGCGCGCGGCGCTGCGCTGGAAGCTGATCGCCACCATCCAGAGTGAGCGGGCGGCGCTGCAGCTCGCGCCCCTGATGGGGCTGCTGGATACCTGGACGTTCGCACTCGACATGAAACTGTTCCTGAGCCCGGGCGCGCCGGGGGCGGACCTCTTTGGCCCCGAGCAGCCGCGGGCGCTCGGCGTCGCCACTGAATATGCCGACGCTGCGCAGGCCATGGCGCGCCAATTGCTCAAGCCCAAGGAGTTCCAGGCCTTCCAGGAGTTCGTCACCGACTACACGCGCGAATATCCGTTCGTGAACCTGAAGTTCGTGCGCCCCTCGGTGGTGCAGCTATGGGTGCAGAAAGGCGGCGCGGACGCCCCGCTGGTGGACTCCCTCGGTACCATCCCCGAGGCCCTCGCCGACACCTCCGACCGGGTGCAGGTGCTGAGCGAGACACTGCCCTCGGAAGCCATGTGGCGCACGCAGCTCGCGCTGGCCGATGCGGGAGTCTCGAGCGGTGACCTCAAGGGCGCGCTGCAGCGCCTCGATGAACGCCTCGAGCGCATGTCGATGGCCGCGGAGAACGCGCCCAAACTCATGCGCGATGCTGTCGGGGACGTGCGCCGCAGCTTGCTTGAGGTGATCAATCGCCTCGATGCCTCATCGGCCGCGACGCTGCAGACGGTGCGCGCCGAGCGCCTGGCGCTGTCGGCGACCCTGAGCGCCGAGCGCGCCGCCGTGCTCACCGCCGCGGACGAGGAGCGCAAGGCGCTGGCACTCGATGCCAGCGGACTCGCCAGGGAGGTCGTGGCTTCCTCCGGGGCGCAGGCGCGGCAGCTGCTGCGCGAGGCGACGGTGCTCGTGATCCTGCTGGCGCTGGTGCTGCTCGGCCTGCCGTTCGCCGCCGGCTACTTCGTAGGCCGCGCGCGCGGGGAGCGGCGGCGCGCGGCCTGACAGGGTGCGGGCGGGCTGCGGCCTCAAGAGCCGCCGGCCGAGACTAGGTCTTCAGCGCGCGCGCCAGATCGGCGCGCTCCTCGACCGACACCGACCACGCCGCGTCGCAGTTACGGCACAGCGCCTCGATGTCAGCCCCGGCGCGCAGCAGCTGCACCAGCTCATCGCGCGCATAGGCGAACTGCATGCGCTCATGGCCGCAGTGCGGACATTCGGAAGGAAACGGGTGCGGTTCGCTCATGGGATTTTCCGTTCGTCAGGACTTGGGCAGCGGCCGCGCGCCCGCATCCGGGCCGACGACCACTTCCGAGGCGCGCACGCGCGCGGCATCGGGGTAGAACAGGGTCGCGATCGAGAGTGCGAGCCCATAGGGTGCAGGGTCGTTGCGGTTGGTGAGGATCACCACCGTGAAGTGCTGCCGGGGCCAGCGCACGATCACGTTGCGAAAGCCGATGGTCTCCCCCGAATGCCACACGGTGTCCCCCGTCACCCGCCAGCCGAAGCCGTAACTGACATTCGGGTCAGCGGTGGCCACCTGCGGGGCGAAGGCGAGCCGCAGCCACTCGGGCTTGAGGAGCTGCGAGCCGTAGAGGGCGGCGTCCCAGCGGGCGAGGTCCGCGATGGAGGAGTAGATCCCGCCGTCCCCGAGCACCGAGCTCGTGAGACTCTGGTCGGTGCGCACCCAGGCGCCGCCCTCGAGGCTGTAGCCGAAGGCCCGCTTGGCGACGCTCGAGATGCCGGGCTCGTAGGCGACCGTGTTGCGCATCCCGAGCGGCAGGAAGATGCGCTGGCGCAGGAAACTCGCGAAGTCCCCGCCCGAGACGCGCGCCACGATGAGGGCGAGCAGCGCATAGCCGCTGTCGCTGTAGCGATAGGCGCTGCCGGGCGGAAAATAGGTGCGGTTCTGCGCCTCCAGGAGATGGAGCACGTCGCTGTCATGCAGGGGAACCTTGGTGTCCGCTGCCATCAGCTCCTCGTAATCAATGACGCCCGAGGTATGGCTCAGCAGCTCGCGGATCGTGATGGTGTCAGCGACGGGAGGCAGGTGCGGCAGCCAGCGGGTGAGGACGTCATCGAGTGACAGCCGCCCCTCCTGCGCCAGGATGAGCACCGCCGCGGCCGTGAACTCCTTGGTCATCGAGGCCAGGCGATAGTTGGTGGCGGCGGTGGCCGGCGTGCGCGGCGCGAGGTCAGCGAGCCCGTAGGCGCGGCGGATGAGCGGCTCGCCGTCCTTCAGCACCAGCACCGAGGCCCCGGGCACATCGCCCTGGTAGGCCTGCATCAGGGCGTCGACCTTGCGGGTGAGCGCCCGCGCGCGCGACTCGCACCCCGAAAGAGCGATCGCTGCGCACAGCAGCGCCGCCGCTGCTGCCCTGTCCCATGTGCGGCGCATGCTGTCCCCCTGCGTCATCGGCACCTGACCCGCGTTGTGAGCTGCGAGCACGATAGCCTGCACGGCGCCTGCGGCAAAGCCACCTGCGGCGCGGCCGCCGTGACGGCTGCTCGGCGGGGCTATACTGCCAAAGGCGCAGGTCGTGCCGGCCGGCTGACACCAGGAGGCTCCATGAACGCATCCCGTGAACAACCTGCGTTTCGCAGCGACGCCGAGCGCGCCGCGCGTATCGACCTTGCCGCCTGCCACCGCCTGGCAGCGCGCTTCGGCCTCAACGAGGGCATCGACAATCACCTGACCCTGCTCGTGCCGGGCTACAAGGACCGCTTTTATCTGGCGCCCTTTGGCCTCCTGTGGTCGGAAGTGCGCGCCAGTGACCTCCTCGAGGTCAGTTTCGAGGGTCAGCTGGTCGCAGGACGCGGACTCATCGAGGACACCGCGCTCTACATCCACCTCTCGGTGCATCGCCTCAACCCCGCGGCGCGCTGCGTGCTCCACACCCACATGCCCTACGCGACCGCGCTCGGCATGCTCGAGGATCCAACGCTTGCCATGGCCGGCCAGAGCGCCATCGGCTTCTTCGAGGACATCGCATACGTCGACTACAACGGGCTGGCGCTCGATTACACCGAGGGCGAGCGCCTGGCGCGCGCGCTCGGCACGAAATCCGTGGCGCTCTTGCGCAACCACGGGGTGCTGGTCACCGCCGGCACGCTGGCGGAGGGGTTCGAGCGGCTCTACTTCCTCGAGCGCGCCGCGCAGGCGCAGCTGCTCGCACTGGCGACGGGCCGGCCGCTGCACCTCGTGCCCGAGGCCGTGGTGCGCGCGACCGCGGCGCAGTTCCGCGCAGGCGACACGGTAGGGGGCGAGGCGCGCGTCGAGCTGCACTTCAGTGCGCTCAAGCGCCTGCTCGAGCGCGGCGCCGATGCGGACTATGCCAGTTGAGGCTGCGCGCCGGCGCTGCTGACCTGCGCGGTTCGGTTCCCTGGCTGATCGTAGCGCTGCTGGCCGCGGCGCTGTTTCTTAACTACGTCGACCGCGGCACGCTGCCCACCGCCGCGCCGCTGATCCAGGATGAGCTCGGCTTCTCGCCCCGGCAGCTCGGCGTGCTGCTGTCGGCATTCTTCTGGTCCTATGCCCTGCTGCAGATTCCGGTGGGCTGGATCGCCGAGCGCTTCGGCGCGCAGCGCGTGCTCGCGATCGGCCTTGGCGTGTGGGCGCTCGCCACCATGCTCGTCGGCGTCGCGCATTCCTTCAGCACGCTGATCCTGCTGCGGGTGCTGCTCGGCATCGGCGAGAGTGCCGGCTTCCCCTGTGTCTCCAAGCTCCTCGCCACCACCGTGCCGGTGCAGCGGCTGGGCATCGCCAACGGCGTCGTCGCGTTTGCGTACCTGTTCGGACCCGCGGTCGGCACCAAGTGCGGTGGCCTCATCATGGCGGCTTTCGGCTGGCGCGCGGCCTTCTTCGTGTTCGGGGGACTGTCGCTCCTGTGGCTGCTGCCCTGGTCACGCGTGCGCCTGCCGCCGGCGGCGCGCCAGGCGGAAGACTTCGCCTCCCCGGGCTTCGGTGCGGTGCTGCGCCAGCGGGCGCTGTGGGGCACGAGCCTCGGGCACTTCTCCGGCAACTACACCTTCTACTTCATGCTCACCTGGCTGCCCTACTACCTGGTGCGCGAGCGCGGCTTCTCGATCGCGCAAATGGCAAGCCTTGCCGGCGGCGCCTACCTCGTCAACGCGCTCAGTGCCCTCACCGCCGGCTGGGCCATCGATCGCTTCATCGGCCGCTGCGGCAGCGCCAACCTGCCCTACAAGCTCACCATGGGGATTGCCCACGTGGGCTCGGTCGGATGCATGCTGTGCATGGGACTCGGATCCGCTGCCTGGGCGGTGGCGGCAATCTTCGCCTTCCAGGTCCTGAGCGGCCTCTCCTCCCCCGGCACGTTCGCGATCCCGCAGCTGCTCGCGGGACCCAAGGCCGCGGCGCGCTGGGTGGGCGTGCAGAACGCGATCGCCAATCTTTCGGGCGTCGTCGCTCCAATGCTCACCGGATTCCTCGTCGAGGAAACGCATCACTTCGTCAGCGCCTTCGTGATCGGCGCGCTGGTGAGCATCCTCGGGCTGATCGGCTGGGTGTGGATCGTGCCGGTGGTAGCCCCGGTGCGCTGGCAGGGACTGGTGCGCGCGCTGCCCGGGTCCGCGGCCAGCACCCCCGCCTGAGCCGCGGCCGGCTGGCCCGTTCAGCCCCAATTCAGGCGCCCTGGGCTTATGTGAGCTGGGACACGCCGCAACGCCCCAGGGGTCAACGACCCACTAATGTTGCCGTTATGCAGAAGGCCCCAACGCCACGGACCAACGGTTTGAACCGGCAACGCCTCCCAGCGCCCTTCTGCTGCGCGCTCGTGCTCGCGCTCGCGGCGACGCTGGCGCTCCTCGCCTGCAGCACGCAGGCCCCGCAGCCAGGCCCTGCCGAACGTGCCGCCCCGCTCACGACGCTCAAGCGCCAGGATGCGGCGTGGCTCGAGCGGGTGGACTTTGGTCTCGACACCCGCTCGCTCAACGACTATCGCGGCAGCGGCCGCGCGCGCTACCTCGATGAGCAGCTGCATCCGCCGCAGGATTCTCTGCCGCCGGCGATCGCCTCGCAGGTGGCGCTCCTCGAGAGCGCACCGCAGGACACCGCGCAGATCCTGAAGTCGCTGCAGGAGCGCCGCCGGGCGCTCGAGGCGCTCGCAGACCCTGAGGCGAAGGATGCGGCGCGCAAGGCGCTCAACGAGGAAGGCAACCAGGCCGAGTACCGCGCCGTGCGCCTGCAGCTGCTGCGCGCGGTGTACTCCTCCTCGCAGCTGCGCGAGCAGATGGTGTGGTTCTGGCTGAACCACTTCAGCCTCTACCAGTACAAGGCCGACGTGCGCTGGCTGGCCGCCGACTACGAGGCGCAGGCGATCCGGCCGCACGCGCTCGGCCGTTTCCGCGATCTCGTGCTCGCGACGCTCGAGCACCCGGCGATGCTTCAGTACCTGGACAACGCCCAGAACGCCGCCGGCCACGTCAACGAGAACTATGCGCGCGAACTCATGGAGCTGCACACGCTCGGGGTCGCGGGCGGCTACTCGCAGGCCGACGTGCAGCAGCTCGCCCGCATCCTGACCGGGGTGGGCATCAATGCCGGCGCCGCACCGCGCCTGAAACCCGAGTGGCAGGCGCTGTACCTGCGCCGCGGGGCCTTTGAGTTCAACCCCGCGCGCCACGACTTCGGTCCCAAGATGCTCCTCGGGCAGAAGATCGAGGGTAAGGGCTTTGCGGAAGTCGAGCAGGCCGTGACCCTGATCGTGCGCGAGAATGCCTGCGCGCAGTTCATCGCGCGCGAACTGGTCACTTATTATGTCGGGGACTCCCCGCCGCCCGCACTCGTGGCCGCGGTGGCCGCGAGCTTCCGCCGCAGCGACGGCGATATCGCCGTAACCCTGCGCACGCTCTTCCTCGCCCCCGAGTTCAGTGCGCAGCGCACGGCGAAGTTCAAGGACCCGATGCGCTACGTCATCTCCGCGGTGCGCCTGGCCTACGACGGGCGCACGATCAGCAATACCCATCCCCTGATCGAGTGGCTGAATGCGCTCGGGGAAGCACCCTTCGGCCGCCAGACCCCGGATGGCTATCCGCTCACGGGCACCGCCTGGGAGAGCCCGGGGCAGATGAGCCGGCGCTTCGAGATCGCCCGCGCCATCGGCAACGGCAACGTGCACCTGTTCGAGGCCGAGGACGGCAGCGGCGCTGCGGTCACAGGCTTCCCGCAGCTCTCCAACCGCCTCTACTACGAGGCGATCGAGCCGTTCCTGGCGGCCAGCACGCGCAGCGCGCTCACGCAAGCGAACTCGCCCCAGGAGTGGAACACCTTCATGCTGGCGTCCCCGGAGATGAACTATGAGTAATCCCCTCACGCGCCGTGACTGCCTGCGCGCGGCCGCTGCGCTCGCGCTCTGCGGGATGTCGGGCGGACTCTACGCAGCGCCCGTCTCCGGTCCGCGCTTTCTCCTGGTGTTCCTGCGCGGCGGCTACGATGCGACCAACACGCTGATCCCCTACTCCAGCGGCTTCTACTACGAGGCGCGCCCCAACCTTGCAATCGCGCGGCCCGATGCCGCGCTCAGCTCCGGGGCGCTTGCGCTCGATGGCGACTGGGCGCTGGCGCCGGCGCTGCGCGATTCCATCGGCGGCCTGTGGCAGGCACGGCAGGCAGCCTTCGTGCCCTTCGCGGGCACCCCGGACCTCTCGCGCAGCCACTTCGAGACCCAGGACAGCATCGAGCTCGGGCAGCCGGCCGACGGTGCGCACGATTTCCGCTCCGGCTTCCTTGCGCGGCTGCACCAGACCTTAAGTGGCGGCAGCCTGCCGGCGATCGCCTTCACCGATGCGCTGCCGCTGTCCTTTGCCGGGCCCGGGGAGATCCCGAACCTGTCACTCAAGAACGTCGGCAAGCCGCCCTTCGACGAACGCCAGGTGCGGATCCTGAGCGAGATGTACGCAGGACATGCGCTCGAGCCTGCCGTGACGAGCGGACTTGAGCTGCGTCGCCAGGTGGCGCAGACGATGGAATCGCTCACACAGGAAATGAAGGCCTCGGGACGCGACGCGCTGAGCATCAAGGGCTTCGAACTCGAAGCCGAGCGCATCGCGCGCCTCATGCGCGACAGCTATCGCCTGGGCTTTGTCGACATCGGCGGCTGGGACACGCACGTGAACGAGGGCGGCGCCACCGGCCAGCTCGCCACCAACCTCACCGGCCTCGGCCGCGGCCTCACCCTCTTCGCGCAGTCACTGGGACCGGAGTGGAAGAACACCGTGGTCGTGGTGCTGTCGGAATTCGGGCGCACCTTCCGCGAGAACGGCAACCGCGGCACCGATCACGGCCACGGCACCGCCTACTGGGTGCTCGGCGGTGCCATCAATGGCGGCCGCATCGCCGGCCGTCAGCAGCCGCTTGAGCGTGCCGACCTTTTCCAGGATCGCGATTACCCGGTGCTCAACGACTATCGCTCGCTCCTCGGCGGCCTGTTTGCCGGCATGTGGGGACTGAGCGCCGCGCAGACGGCGCAGGTATTCCCACAGTCCGAGGCTGCCGACCTCAGGCTTATCTAGCTCAGCCCCGCGGTGAGGTGGCACCCGGGGTTCCGGGCGATGCACCGGGCGAGACTCCCGGCGGCGCCGGCATCGGCGCCGCGGGCGCCTGCGCACCCGGCGGGGGCTGCGGCAGGGGCGCGGCGTTCGGGGGCGCGTTGAAACCGGGCGCCGGCGGGGTGACCCCGGGCGGGCTAAATCCCGGCGCCGTGGGCGCCGCACCCGGCTGCGTGAACCCCGGCGGGTTCGGCACCTGCCCGGGCGGTGGACTCTGTGCCACTGCCGCGCAGGTCGAGCCTGCGAACACGGCAGCCGCGAGGATGTAACGTCTCATGGTCGGCTCCTTGACCTTCTGATGCGTGAAGGGTTCAGACTACTTGCCTGCCGGCGCATGCATCAGCTCCCGCACGCCGCGCCTGAGTGTCGGCGCAGTCCCATGCGCGAAGATGCTCAGCTCGCCGCCCCCGCAGGGGCCGGCTACACTCGCCTCCTGAACTTCCCCTGCGGTGCCCCTGGTGCCGCGGGTACAAGAGGAAGCGGAGATCCGGAAGCATGAGCGGCAAATCCCCTCGCTGGCGAACCGATGGTGTGCGGGTCATCCGCGCCGATGAGCTCGACGATGCCACCGCGCAGACCTTAGGGATGCACCGCCGTGCGGCCGTGACCACCGAGCGCACCGGCGCCACGAAGCTGTGGGCCGGCACGGTCACGATCGAGGCCAAGGCCCGCACCGGCGCCCACCACCACGGGGACCTCGAGAGCGTCATCTACGTCGTCAGTGGCATCGCGCGGCTGCGCTGGGGCGAGAGGCTCGAGTACGTCGCGGAAGCGGCACCGGGGGACTTCATCTACGTGCCCCCGTACGTGCCGCACCAGGAGATCAACGCCAGCGAGGAGCTGAAGCTGCAGTGCGTGCTGGCGCGCAGCGGACAAACCGGACTCGTGGTCAACCTCGACATCACCCCGGTCGAGGTGCCCGAACTCGTGCGCTGGATCGATGACCTCCACAAGTAACGCGAAGGCCCATGAGCGCATCCGACTACCGACTCTATGCCCGCTACGGTGCCGGATCCCTGGCCGTGCAGATCGCGCTGGAAGAAGCCGGCGCTGCCTATGAGGTGAGCTGGATCGCGCGCACGCCCGAGGCCCTCGAGAGCTACCGCCGCGTGAACCCTGCCGGCAGGATACCGGCGCTGGCGCTGCCCGGCGGCGCCGTCATGGCCGAATCGGCCGCCATCCTCATCTATCTCGCCGACGCCTTCCCGGAGGCGCAGCTGGCGCCGCCCGGCGGCACCAGCGACCACGCGCACTTCCTGCAGTGGATGGTGTCGCTGTCGGCCAACCTGTACGAGACCGTGCTGCGCTACTACTACCCGGAGCGCTATTCCACCTCAGGTGCGGCCGCGGCGCCGGACGTCAGGGCACAGGCCCTCAGCGACTACCGGCGCCAGCTCACGCTGCTCGAGAGGCAGCTGCGCCCCTACCTCTTAGGCGAAAGCTACTGCCTCGCCGACCCCTACCTCTACATGCTCGCCGGCTGGTATCCGGAAGATGCGGCCGGGCTTTTGAGGGAGCTGCCCGCGCTGGCGCGCCACGCGCGCCTGCTGCGTGCGCGGCCGGCGGTGGCGCGGGCCGAGAAGGACCACGCCGAACCTGCCTGAGGCGGACTGCGTGGCTAGGCGGCGCCGGCGGTGCGGCGGCGCAGCGCCTTGAGCGCGCGGAAGCGCCCGGTGGCGGAGAGTTCCTCGCGCCCGGCCGGCGCGCTCCACAGGGCGTTGCGGCGGGCGACGAAGGTGCTCTTGGTGAGTTCGTGCAGCGGCGCGGCCTTGGCGAACAGGAACCCCTGGCCGGCGACGCAGCCGAGCGCCAGCAACGCCGACACCTGCGGCTCGAACTCGATCCCCTCCGCCACCGTGTCGAGGCCGAGCGTCTCCCCGAGCGTGATGACGGCGCTCGCAAGCTCCGGCCCGTTGTCGGAGTTGGTGAGCCGGCTGACGAAGGAGCGGTCAATCTTCAGGATGTCGATCGGGAAGCGGTGCAGGTAGGAGAGCGAGGAGTAGCCGGTCCCGAAGTCATCGATCGCAAGGCGCACCCCTAAGGCCTTCAGGCGGTGGAAGCGCTCGAGGTTGGCGTCGGTGTTGTACATGATGGTGCTCTCGGTGAGCTCGATCACGAGGTTGCCGGCCTCCAGCCCCGACTCGTGCAGCGCCTGGGCGACGTCGTGCACCAGTTCCCCGTGTTGCAGGTGGCGCCCGGAGATGTTCACCGCCAGGCGCAGGCCGTTGCCGCCGGCGACCGCGCCGCGCCAGGCGCACAGGTCCTGGCAGGCACGCCGCAGCACCCAGCGGCCGAGCTTGTCGATCTGGCCGCACTCCTCGACCACCTGGATGAAGCGCGCCGGCATGAGCACGCCGGCTTCCGGGTGCCGCCAGCGCACCAGCGCCTCGACGCCGAGGAGGCTCCGGGTGCCAAGGTCGATGATCGGCTGGTACTCGATGAAGAATTCCTCGCGCGCGAGCGCGCGTCCGATGTCCGCCTCCAGGCGCAGCCGCTCATGCAGCATGTCCTGCATCTGGGTCTGGAAGGTGACGTGGCGGTTCTTGCCGGCCGCCTTGGCGTGGTACATGGCGATGTCGGCATTGCTCAGGAGGGTCTCGGTACCGGACTCACGCCCGGAGAACGCCACCCCGATGCTCGCCCCGACGCGCACCTCCATGCCGTTCAGGGGAAAGGGCACGTCGAGCGTGGCGATCAGCGCGTCGGCCAGGCGCTGCACCTCGGCGATGGTGGCGATGCCCTCGACCAGGATCGCGAACTCATCCCCCCCTAAGCGCGCCACGGTGTCGGATGAGCGGGTGGTCTTGCAGATGCGCTGGGCGACGGCCTGCAGCAGGCGGTCGCCGGCGTCGTGGCCGAGGGAATCGTTGATGTTCTTGAAGTTGTCGAGGTCCAGGAACATGACCGCGACCGAGCTTTGGCCGCGCTGCGCGAGCGTGAGCGCGTGCTGCACGCGATCGCGGAACAGGTTGCGGTTGGCAAGCAGCGTCAGGGGGTCGTGGAAGGCGAGCTGGCGCAGCTGCTCCTCGAGTGCCTTGCGCTCGGAGATGTCGCGGAAGTTGAGTGCCAGTCCCGCCACCGCCGGGTCGTCGCTCAGGTTGCTGCCCACGCTCTCGATGACGTAGCGCTTGCTGCCGCGCTCGATGCGCAGCTCCACCGGGCCGACGGTGCCGGCGGGCGCCGCCGCCGCCACCTCGCCCAGGAAACGCCGCAGCTTCTCGCGGTCCTCCCCCGCCCACAGGTCCGGCAGGTTCTTGCCCGTGATGTCCTCGGGGCGCATGCCGAGGGTGCGCTCGCACGCCGGCGACACGAAGCGCAGCGTGCCGTCCTCGGCCACGATCATGATGACGTCGGAGGCGTTGGCGATGAGGGAGGCGTAGCGGTCCTCGACGATGCGCGCCGCCTTGCGCTCACGCGCCAGCGCATCCCCGCGCAGCATCACCCCCTGGCGCACCATGAGGAGGAGCGTGAGGGCGAACACCACCATCGTCATGATGGTGGCGGGGCCGCCGATGTCGCCGCGGCTGAAGTACACCAGCACCAGGAACGCGCACAGCATGGCTGCATAAGGCAGCGACCGCGCGATGGTGTCGGAGGTGCTGGAGGGGCTGCGCACACGGGCGGTGGCGCTGCGCATCTGCTCGCGCCCGGCGAGCGCGATCGGCGCGTAGCAACACAGGTACAGCACATCCTGGAACTGCCCGGGCAGGTAGTAGCCGCGCACCTTGGCGAGTGACCAGAGGATGTCGCCCAGGAACATGGTCGCGAAGCCGAGCAGGATCAGCAGTGGCACCCGCCGCCCGCCGGTCAGCAGCAGCACCCCGAACATCAGCAGCAGCACGCAGTCGCAGGCGGCGTAGCCTAAGGTGAGTGCCTGGCGCAGCAGGTCAAGCTCGGTGGCCGAGGCCGCCGGGCGGATGACCAGGAACCAGAAGAACGCGCCGAATCCGACCACGAAGATCGTGCCATCGAGCGACAGCTGTACCCAGGGCACGCGCACCGCGGCCGCGCGGATAAAGAAGAGCGCCGCCAGCGCCAGCGCCAGATAGAAGGCGCTGTAGAAGATGTCCTGCGCCCCCGGGAACGGATCGATGTCGCGCAGCCAGTCGCACGTGCCGATGGTGAGGCCGATGAGATAGAGCGCGAGCGCGCAGGCGAGGAAGGTCCAGCCCGCGCGCAGCGGCCCGCGCTCCACGTGGCGCGCGGTCGCCACGGCGACGATCACGCTCACGAGGGCCGCCGGCAGGTCCGAGAGCAGGCCCACGTAGTGGGTCATGGTCGGGCCGCCAAGGCCGGTGAGCATCCACACGGTGTCGGCGACCACGTAGATAAGGAGTGCCAGCACCAGGGGATCGACCCACGGCGGCCGCACTCCGGCCCGCGTGGCGCTCGCGATTATTAGCTTTGTTTCCACGCTGAAAGACTGTTCTTGAAGTGCACCCGCAGGCCGCTCATGCAGCCCCTGTAATAAGTCGGGCGCATTCGCCTAAATGTGAGGCTAAACCGCGACTTGGGCCACGGGCAGTGGCCGCGGGCGTGACGCAGTTCTCAAGTGCGTTCACGGAACTGCCAAGTTCATCGGCATCTTCCCCGCCGCCCCTTGCGCTGCGGCCGCGGGGCTGCTTGGCAGCGCTGCCGCCGCGCGAGCGCAGCACTTGCGGTAAGAGTCTGTTACTCGCGCTAACATCACGCCTGCCACGGGGATGTTCTAATCCGCCCCGGTCCGACTGAACCCTCGCGCGCCGCTGCGCCCCTTTTTGTCCCGGAGACTTACCTTCATGCGTCATTTCTTCCTACGCTTCACCGGCGCGCTGGCGCTCGGCGCCGCCGCGCTCCTGATCGCCGCCTGCAATTCGAGCTCCAGCGACAACAACAACACCACCACCCAGTCGGCGACCGGCATCTGGAGCGGCACGGACTCGGTGAGCGGGCTCACGGTCACGGCCTTCATCAACTCCGGCAGCCAGGGCACCTTCATCAGGAGCGATGGCATCCAGTTCACCGGTTCCGTGCAGGTCTCCAGCAGCACGCTGGCCGCGAGCGTCGATGGCTACCCGGACTTTGCCCAAACCTTCAGCGACGGCTCGACCTACGGCATCGGCACGTTGAGCGGCACGGTCACGACCGGCAGCACCCTCACCGCAACCCTCGCCTTCACGACCAACGGCAACACCTCGATCACCGGCAACTGGTCGCTCACCTACGAGTCGCTCTCCGACACCGCCTCCTCGCCGAGCGCCTTCGCCGGCACCTACACGGATGCTGCGAGCGGCGCCACCTTCACCATCAGCACCGGCGGGGCCATCAGCATCACCAACTCCCCGAACAACTGCACCCTGACGGGCTCGGTGACGACCTCGGACACCACCCACAACATCTACGAGGTCTCGTACAGCTATATGAACTGCACCGGCACTTACCTGCCGCTGAACGGTGTGCAGTTCACCGGCCTTGGCACCATCAACGCCACCCTGAGCCCGGTGCAGGCGGTGATCGCGGCCACCGGCACGCTGAACGGGGACTACTACGGCATCGTCACCACGCTCACCGCCACCTCCTGAGAGGCTCGAGCGCAGCCGCCCGCCGCTTCAGGCGGGCGGCTTGTCGCCGCTGAAGCGCACCGGGGTAGCGCCGGTGACCGGGCCGATGGTGGCCGTGTCGCTGACATAGAGCGTCACCTCGCGGTCAAAGCGCAGCTCCCCCTGCACGATCGCACCCGGGCCGATGACGATGCGCGGCTTGCCGGTGTCGTGGCCGAAGAGGCTGCCGAGCCAGCCGCCGCTGGAATTCTCAACGTGGATGCCGCCCTCGACGCGCGAGGCGGCGGCGACATCGATGTCGCCGCCCACGGTGACGAGGCCGCCGCCGACGTGCGCGCCGGTGAGGATCATCTCGCCGTTGACGTTCTTCAGCGCCCCGCCGACATCCACGCCCGCGTCCAGCTTGATGGTGCCGTTGACGGTCGTGATCCCGCCCGTGACGCGCGCACCCTCGCCCAGGGTGACCGGGCCGTTGACCGCGTTCACCGAGGTAGCGCTGCTGTGGGCGCCGAGGTCGATCGAGCCATTGACCGTGTGCACGGTGGTGACGGTGGCGTTCGCATCGATGCTCACCTCACCGTTCACGGTCGCGACCGAGCCGGTGTGCTCCCCTGCCGGCACGTGCAGGGAGCCATTGACGGCCGAGGTGCCGGACGCGCCGTGCGCGACCTCCCGGTCCCCGTTGTCGCAGGCGCAGAGCGCCCAAGCAAACGTCGTCGCTGTCAGGAGGTAGCCGTAGCGGATCATGTCGCACGCCTTGTTCGACGCGGGTGCCATCCCGCGGGAGGATCTTGAGCGGGGCCGAGTCTTTCGGAAGGACACCGACGCGTCAAGCCCGGCGGCGCGGGAGCGCGCCTGCGGGCGAGCGTCTTGAACTTCAGGTCCCCGAAGGGCTACAACGGTTCACACCACCTCCGGCAAAGAAAGGCGAAGCGGTGCTGTTGCAACTGGTGCGCGGACTCCTCGATCGGCTACTGCTCATCGGCGCCGTGGTCGCAGGCGGCCTGGTGCCCGGGTTCATCAGCCAGTACCGCCAGCGCCTCGGGGGGCGCCTCGACCAGGCGCGCCTGGACCTGGCGCCCTGGCAGAAGCTCGCTGACCAGTACCAGCACGGCGATCTCAATGCCCTCATCGGCTATCACCTGCAGAGCCCGGATCCGACCTTCCACGCCGAGGGCGCGGTGATCCAGTCACTGCTGAGCAGCGTCGCGCAACTGCAGGCGGCGGTCGCGGCCCTGCACACGGGGCTGCTGCGCCAGGTGCTCTACCTTGCCGGCCACGCAGATCCCGGGCTGGCGCGCGCGACCTGGGCCGACTGGGTGCCGACCTTCTCGCTCTCGGCCGAGGGCATCGCCTTCGCGCTGCTGTTCGCGCTCACTCTGTGGCTGTTGTTCCAGGGCCTGTGCTGGGTGCTCGCGCGGCTCGCGGGCCGCCGCGCGCCGCACCGCCGCTACGCGTGAATCACAGGCGCTTCCAGTCCTTGAGGATCTCGCGCGCCGCGTTGTGGCCGGGGATCCCCGAGACCCCGCCGCCGGGGTGGGTGGAGGAGCCGCACTGGTAGAGCGCCGCCACGGGCGTGCGGTAGTCCGACCAGTGCGCGGCCGGACGCTGAAAGAAGAGCTGGTCGGCGGCGAGCTCGCCATGAAAGATGTGGCCCTGCGGGAGACCTACGATCGCCTCGAGCTCGGGTGCCACGAGAGTCTCCATGCCGATGATCTCCCGGGAGAACCCGGGCGCCATCTCATCGAGCACCGCGAGCGCCGCCCGCGTCAGGTTCGGCTTCTCGGTCTCCCAGGAGGCGCCGCCTTTGAGGCTGTAGGGTGCATGGCCGCCAAATACGTTGATGACGTGCTTGCCTTGGGGCGCGAGCGTCTCGTCCACGATCGTGGGCACCACGGGGGTGAGGAACGGGCGGCTGGAGTACCACCCGTACTTGGCCTCATCGTAGGCGCGCTCCAGGTAGTCGATCCCCGGGGCGATGTGCACGTAGGTGGGGTAGGCGAAGCCTAAGCGCGCGGCGTCGAAGGCGCGGTAGCGCGGCGGTGCCGCCGCGGCGATGTTCATCTTGAAGGCGGTGGAGAAGGTGCGGAAGGTGTCGATCTGGCGCAGCAGGTCCTCGGGCAGGTGCTCACGCGCCACCAGGCGCTTGAAGAGCGTGGTGGCGGCGGCGTTGCAGACCACCGCCCGGGCCTTGAACTCGCGCCCGTCGGTGGTGCGCACGCCGCGCGCCCGGCCGCCGCTCACCTGCACCTCGGCGACCCCCGCCCGCGTGAGCACCTCCATGCCAAAGCGCGCCCCGGAGCGCGCGATGGCGGCGGTGATCGCACCCATGCCGCCGCGGATGAAGCCCCAGCCGCCGGCGCCCTGATGCTCACCCATCAGGTGATGCATGATCACGTAGGCGCTGCCCGGGGACTTCGGGCCCGCGAAGGTGCCGATCGAACAGTAGTAGGCGAGCACGCACTTGACGATGTCGCTTTCGAACCAGGCCGACAGGTAGTCGTAGGCGCTCTGGGTCAGAAGGTCGACGAGGCGGTAGGCCTGGTCGCCGATGCGCCGCTCGCGCCACAGGAGTGCCGCACTCTTCTTGAACGAACTCCAGCGTCGCTGCACCGGGTCGACCGGCGTCTCGAACAGCAGGCGGCGCACGACGTTCGCCGATTCCTCGAGGTAGCGCGAGAACTCAGGATAGATGTCCGCATCGTGACGCGAGAAGCGCGCGAACTCGGCCTGCGTCTTCTTCACATCATCGCTGAAGAGGATGTAGTCATCGCCCCCGAGCGGACAGAACAGATCATTGGCGGGCAGCACCGTGAGACCCTGCGCCGGCAGTTCCAGGTCCCTGATGACGCGCGGGTGCAGCAGGCTCATGACGTAGGAGAAGCGCGAGGCGCGGAAGCCCGGCACGAACTCCTCGGTCACCGCGGCGCCGCCGAAGATCTCGCGCCGCTCGAGCACCAGCACCTTCAGGCCCGACTTCGCCAGATACGCCCCGCACACGAGTCCGTTGTGGCCGGCCCCGATCACGATGACATCGTATGCATCCGCCATGTCCCGCCCGCCTGTGAGGGGTGCGCGCAGGCGGCTCGTCGCCGTGCCCGCCTGCACCTGAGAATCGAGGCGGGTTAGCTTACCGGACGCTCAAGCTCGCGCCACTGCTTGGCCGCGCGCCGCAGGTAGTCCTGGGGTGCCTCGAGGAAGAACACCAGCGAAGTCGCGCTCGAGAAGCAGTAGAGGCGCTGGCTGTCCGGATCGGTCCAGTTGATCGAGCAGTCCGCCCAGATGCGCGCACCCGCCATGACGCCGATCGGGTCGTTGCTGTCGAACTCCCCGTGCATGGAGCCTGCCGGCGGCACCGCGGCCTTCCAGATGCCGGCGCGCCCAGGATCGGTGGAGGTCGCATCGTGATTGAGCGCCGCCGCGGCGACGTCCGCGGGGGCCGCGCGGGACGGCGGCGCTGCTGCGACCAGTAAGGCCAGCAGCAGCACCGCGATGCCCGACCCTGGGTGGTCCTTGCGCATGACGTCCTTCAGAAAATGCCCGGCACGGGCTCCAATCTAGCCGCGAAGCACCGGCCGCAGCAACCGCTGCCGGCGCCCTACGCCGCCAGCGGCTGTCCGCCCTGCCCGTGCGCGCGCAGCCAGCGGATCTGGCGCTCGTGAGCCGCCAGGTACAGCGCAAAGCCGAAGCCGAAGCTCGTGAGCAGACTCAGGACAAAGTAGATCCAGGGTGCCTTCATCTTCAGGCGCCGCCCGTCGATGATGGTCCACAGCGGAAACAGGATGACGTTGGTACACACCAGGTCCTGGGAGCCGGAGGCTGCGGCCGGGTTGGTGAACAGCAGCTTGGTGAAGTGCACCCAGCTGGCCTCGGCCGGGTACTCGGTGACGTACTGCACGTTGAAGTAGTAACCGAGCGCAAAGGAGCACACGCAGATCAGGTAATAGAGCCCCTCGAGCGCCGTCACGCCTGAGCCCTGCCAGCCGCCGCGGTAGAGGTAGGCGTTGATGTAGAAGAAGAAGGCGATGAGGGCGAATGCGACCACCAGATGTATCAGCAGAAGAGTCATGTGTTGTCCTCGTTGTGGGTAGCTGCGCGTGCGTGGTGAACCGGGGGAGCCTCGGGTGCGCGACCCCTTCAGGCCAGTGCGTACAGGTACTCGACGAAGGAGGCGACGGCGCCATCCAGGCCCTGCACCTTCGGGTTGCTCGAATCGATCAGGTAATACTCATCCGGCGCATGCGCACCGGTGCCATGCCCGAGCCCGTAGTGGCCGGCCGGCAGGCTTAAGGGGGCATCCGTGAACACATAGCCGGGCCAGGAGCCGGCGCCGCGCGGCCACAGCTGCGCACGGGTGCCAAGGCGGGTGTAGGTCGCGAGCTGCGTCTGGATCAGCCGGCTGGTAGGCTCGGTCTGCGTCGGGTTGTAGCCGCCGCTCATGTTGACCTCGAGGTCCTGAAAGCCACGCTCCGCCAGGTGCGCTTTGAGCTTCGCGAGGATGTCGGTGGTCGTCATGTCAGGCACCAGGCGGATGTCGATCTTCGCCACCGCGCGGTGCGGCAGCACCGTCTTGCCGCCGGGCCCGGTGTAGCCGGCCACCAGGCCCTCGATGTTGATGGTGGGCTTCGACTCGAGCAGCACCAGCGAGTCGTACCAGCTCGCATCGTGCACCCAGTGATGCACGCCCAGCTGCTGCATCCGCGTGGCCTCGGGGGTCGAGTCGGCGAAGCTGCGGATCATCGTCAGCTGCGCAGCACTCAGGGGCCGGACGTGCTCGTAGAAGCCCCCGACCGCAGGGGTGTGCCCGTCCGCCTCCACCAGCGTGTTGAGTGCCTGTACCAGGTGCCAGGTGGGTGAGTCCACCTGGGCCTCAAGACTCGAGTGCACGTCGTGGCTTGGACCGCGTCCCCACTTCTCGCCGCTGGCGACCAGCTCGAGCTCGATCACGCCCTTGGCGCCGAGGGAGACCTGCACGCCGCCGTCGCGCTCCTGACCTGCCTCGGGCATGAAGATGCCCATGCACCGCTTCAGCTGCGCGAGCACCCGGGGCGTGTTGACCACCTCGTGGAAGTGCGGCGAGCCGATCTCCTCCTCGCCCTCGGCCACCAGCACCAGGTTCACCGGCAGTCTGCGGCCGGCGGCCTTGAAGGCCATGAGTGCGCTCACGAAGGAGTTCTGCGGGCCCTTCTGGTTCACCGCGCCGCGCCCCATGCACACCGTGCCCAGGCCCTCCTTCTGCACGAGCTTGCCCTCAAGCGGCGGCGAGCTCCATTCCTCGGGCACGAACTGCTTCACGTCGTACATGAAGTAGAGGCCGACGGTGGTACGCGCACCGGCATCGAGGCGGCCGAAGACGCCGGGCTTGCCGCTCGTCGGGATGATCTCGACGCCACTGAAGCCCGCGTCGCGGGCGAGCTGCGCCATGTACTCAGGCCCCTGCGGGTAGTTGCGGTTCTCCGCGGCGATGGAGGGCAGCGCGATCCACTCCTGCAGGCGCCTGAGGTTCGCCTCATGCATGCCCGGGATCTGCCTCAGCACCACCGCCTTGTCGCCGGCGGCGCCGGCGGCGCCGGCAGCGCGGGCGAGCGCGGGGGCAGCGGCGAGCAGCGCGCCGGCGGCGACGAACTCGCGCCGCGTCAACCGAGGGTCTGCAAGCGTCTGCGGCATGGAATTGTCCCTTTGCGTTGCGCTCATTGGTGGCTGATGGCGCTGCGCCCCTGGCGCAGCACGTATTTCTGGATCTTGCCGGTGGCGGTCTTGGGCAGCTCGGTGACGAAGTGCACCGCGCTCGGGATCTTGAAGTGCGCCACGCGCTCGCGGCAGTGCGCCTTGAGCTGCGCCTCGCTCACCGCGGCGCCCGCCTTGAGCACCACGTGCGCCACCGGCGTCTCGCCCCACTTCTCGTGCGGCATCCCGACCACCGCCACCTCCATCACCGCCGGGTGCATCAGCAGCACGCCCTCGAGCTCGATGGAGGAGATGTTCTCCCCGCCGCTGATGATGACGTCCTTGAAGCGATCGCGGATCTCGACATAGCCGTCCGGGTGCACGACCGCAGCGTCGCCGGTATGGAACCAGCCGTTGCGGAAGGCGACCGCGGTCGCCTCAGGATCGCGGTAGTAGCCCTTCATGACGACGTTGCCGCGCACGATGATCTCCCCGAGCGTCACCCCGTCGGCGGGCACGGCGCGGTCCGCCTCGTCGACCACCTTGAGCTCACCGGAAGTGATGAGCTCCACCCCCTGGCGCGCCTTGATGGTCGCCGCCTGCGCGGCATCGAGGGCGGCATGTTCCGGGCGCGGCTCGGACACCAGGATGAAGGGCGCAGTCTCGGTGAGGCCGTAGACGTGCGTGACCTGCCAGCCGAGCTCGCCCTCGATGCGCGCGATGGTGGCGGCCGCGGGCGGCGCCCCGGCGGTGAGCACGCGCACGCCGCGGCGTACGCGGCGGCGCAGCTCTTCGGGCCCGTTGGCGGCGCCGATGAGCACGGTGGGGGCTGCGCACAGCACCGTCACCCGCTCAGCGTTGATCAGGGCGTAGATGGCGGCCGCTTCGACCTTGCGCAGGCACACGTGCGTGCCGCCAGCGGCGGTCACGGTCCACACGAAGGTCCAGCCGTTGGCGTGAAACATCGGCAACGTCCAAAGATAGCGCTCCCCGACGGCGAAGGGGTGGTGCACGAGGGTGCCGACCGAATTCATCCAGGCGTTGCGGTGCGTGATCATCACGCCCTTGGGGCGCGAGGTGGTGCCGCTCGTGTAGTTGATGGTGATGACCGCGGTCTCAGCGACCGCGACCGGACTGAAGGCGGGCTCGGCGGCGGCCAGCTGCGCCTCGTAGTCGAACCAGCCCGCGTGGCTGCCCTCGAGCGCGACGAAGTGCCGCACCCCTTTGAGCTCAGCGCGCACGCCCTCGAGCGCGCCGATGTAGTCCGGGTGCGCGCACACGACGACCGGCTCGCAATGGCCGATCATGTAGCGAAAGTCCGCCGCCGTCAGGCGGTAGTTGACCGGCACCAGGATGGCGCCGATCTGCGGCACCGCGTAGAACTGCTCGAGCATGGCGTGCGTGTTCGGAGCGATGACCAGCACGCGGTCCTGCGGCTGCACGCCGAGCTTCTGCAGCGCCGCCGACCAGCGGTCGCAGCGCTCGAGGAATTGCAGGTAGGTGAAGCGCCGCTCGCCGTCGACGACCGCTTCGCGCCCGGGGTAGAGGAGGCGCGCACGGCGCGCGAACTCAAGTGGGGTGAGGGGAATTTCCATGCCGGTGGCGCTCGACGTGGCAGCCTTCAGTCGACCTTCGCGGCGCAGACACTGAGCCGAGTCAGGAGCACAGGCGCAGTCGCGGCGCGCATCGCAGGCGATCCCATCGTCCCCTCGTCCGGTCTTCTCGTGTCCCGTTACCTCACAGTATGCGTCGCGCTGCCCGGCACGTCACGCCCCCCAAACGCACTAGCCACCCACGCCGCGGGCCTACCCAGGGCGCAACAAAAACGGGGCCGCCGGCAAGCGCGGCGGCCCCGCACCCTCTCCTCCACCCCTACAGGGATCGCAGAAAGTTGATGAGGTCCTGCTGGTCCTGAGCGCTGAGTGTCGTGTAGTTCCTCACGATCTGGTTGGCTTCACTGCCGCTGCTAGCGTGGGCGCTGATGGCCTGCACGAGATTGCTGGTGCGCCCATCGTGCAGGAAGTAGACCCGCTGCCCGAGGCCCCACAGCGGCGCGGTACGGAACTCATCAGGACCGGCGGCGCCCTGCGTGATGCCATCGGCGAGTCCGCTGCCCATGTGGTGCACCAGCAGGTCCGAGTACAGCGGCACCTGCTTGCCGCTGAGCGCAGGGGTCGGTGGCTTGCCGCGGCCGCCCGCCGTGGCGAGGCCGGTGCTCAGCGCGGGCGTGTGGCACAGCGCGCACCCGGTACTCACGAACAGTGCGCTGCCGTGCAGTGTCGAGGGCGTCGGTGCGGCCGGCGGCGGCGGTGCCAGCATGCGCATGAAGATTGCGAAGGACTCGATGTCCGAGAGCACCGCGGTGGCTGAGGGGGGATCGGCGGGATTGGGGATGTTGTCGCTGTCATTGGGGGCGCCCACCCCGCCCTGGCAGTTGGCGGTCTCGTCACGCTCCTGCGGAAACAGATCATTCGAGATGCCCATCTCCACGTTGTAAGCCTCGCCTGCGAACATCAGCAGGGACTTGTTCTGCGCCTTCCAGCCAAAGCGGGTGATGGTGCCGTCATTGGCGCTGCGGTTGACGGTGCCGCCCTGGATCGCATTCGCGTGGCCTGCAACCCCGGAGCCCTGCTTGGCCTGGGTGTTGGCGTTCATGTTGGCGAGGATCGCTGAGTCGGGTATGGCCTCGATGAGGCCTGCACCCAGGATCGGGGTCGGGATGCGGAACACCACGTTGCTGTTGCCGCCCTGGCCGGTCAAGGGATTACCCGCCGGCAGGAAGTTCGGCTGCGTGATGCTGCAACTGCCCGCATCGGCGCGCCCGCTGATGACGAACAGGTTGTGCACGCCGCCGTCAGGCACGCCGTTGGAGCTCACGAAGCGCGCCTCGCGCACCGGGCCGTTATGGGCCTCGAACCACGGCATCTGGTTGCTGGCCCCGTCGGCGTTGACGACCGCATAGAGCGGGTTGGCGGCCGGACTGGAGCCCCCGTTGTAGGGCTGCGAGTGACAGGAGGCGCAGGCGTTGGAATTGAAGCGCGGTCCGAGACCACCCCCCTGCAGAGGACTCGGCGTGACCGCTTCGACGGCGGCGAAGCGCGTCATGCCATCCTGGAAAAAAAACATCTCCTCCGCCGACAGCCCCGGCATCGGCACCGGCGCGCCGCCATCGGTACTGGCGTGCCGGACGCCCGGATCCACCACCTGCTGTGCGTGCGCGGCCGGGGCGAGGGCGGTGCCGAGGAGTACCAGGACGAGCACGGCCGCGCCGGCCGTGCCTGCGTTATGTCCACCCATGAGATCTCCTCCCTGTTGGCGCGCCCGTCGCAACGCGGACGTCGTGGGGGGTGTCTACGCGCCATTGGCGCCCGCGTCTAAGTGTCGCGCCTTAAAGACGCGCCTGTGCTTGTGGCTCAAAACGGCTGAAATACCGGTATTTGCCGCGTTTACGCGCTGTGGCCGCGCTCGCGCTGAGCCAGAAATTCCTTTAACGGGTTGCGGTTTGCGGCGCCCGGTGGCAGCGTGCCTGCGCAGTTGCACAAGGCACTGCAGCGCAGGCCGAGGGACGAGGGATGCAACATCGCTCGAAGCTGACACCGATCGTGCTCACGGAAGAAGAGCAGACAGAGCTCAGGCGCTGGGCGCGCAGCCGCCGTGCCGCGCGCGGGCTCGGGCTGCGCGCGCGCATCGTGCTCGCCTGCCGCGACGGACGCTGCAACCGCGACATCGCCATGCGCCTCGAGGTCAGCACGCAGACGGTCGGCAAGTGGCGCACGCGCTTCATCGCGCGGCGCCTGGCGGGACTTTTGGATGAGCCGCGCTCGGGCGCACCGCGCTCCATCAGCGATGCGCTGGTCGAGGCCGTGCTCGCCAAGACGCTGCACGAGCAGCCCCCGGATGCGGGGCGCTGGAGCAGCCGCCGTCTGGCGCACGAGCTTGGCATCTCGCAGCGTGCCGTCCTGAGAATCTGGCGGGCGTTCGAAGTGTGAGGCGCGCCTGGGGATGCGCGCGCCACAAACAATTGTGCCGGGGCCGTTGGGCCCCGCCACACTCATCCGCTGCCTCAGGGTGCAGGCAGTCCCGGGCGCACGCTTTCTAGAAGCTGCCCCCACCGGGGAGCTTGCGCGGGCAGGTGGTGAGGTCGGAGCCTGAGATCCTCACATCGCTGATGATCTCCTTGCTGTCGATCTCGAAGTCCCCGGCGCAGCCCTTGTCGAAGTCGTAGTGATAGACCTTCTTGCCGCTTTGCAGGTCAACGGTCTTCTGCGGATAGCCGAAGGTGCTGGTGAGCGCGGTGTCGGTCTGGCCACGCCAGGCGCGCAGGTGCTGACGCACCTCATCCTGGCTGGGTCCGCTGGCACAGGCACTCAGCATCAGCATCGTCACGGCGGGGCAAACGACGGCCATGAATTTCATTATGGGTTTCTCCTTGGCGGTGAAGGTAAGGTCGTCCGCGACCGCACCCGAGGTTCATCGGGACTCTTGGTTGCCGGTTCCCGTGAGCACCATCGTCGCGGAAATCGCCGCGGGGGGCAACGCGCGCGGCCTGTGACGCGTTGCACCATTCGGGTGCAGGCACACCCGGGCGACGCCCGACACACCCGGGCGCTCACCGCTTCAGCTATCGTCGCCTCCTGATAGCGCGCTGCGCGAAAGGCCTCCGCATGTCTGCCATTGCCCTGCTCCTGCCGCTCCTCGCCACCGCGGCCGCCGACCCCGAGTGCGTCGGCGGCGGGGACCCTGTCCAGGGCATCATCTGCCGCGACGCCACCTTGCGGGCGCGCGAGGTGGAGGTGCAGCGCCTCTACAGATCCGCCGAGCACATCCTGAGCCCGCCCCAGCGCGCGGCCCAGCGCACGCGCCAGAACGCCTGGCTCGGTGAGCGCGCCGCGTGTGCCCCGGATCCGGATGCCCGTAACTGCGTGGCCGACGCCCAGGGGCGACGCATCGTGGAACTGAAGCTCGCCCTCGGGGAGCTGCCCGTATCCGCCGCCGCCACTTACCTGTGCAAAGGCCACGAATCGACCCCGCTCACGGCGGCCTACTTTCACAGCGATCCGCCGGCGGTGCGCCTGCGGTTCCAGAACCAGCAGGCCATTGCCTTTGCGGCGCCCTCGGGCAGTGGCGCGCGCTACAGCGCCGAAGGCGTGGAAATCTGGGAGCACCAGGGCGTGGCGCGCTTTACCTGGCAGGGTGAAGAGATGGAGTGCCCGAAGCGCTGAGGGCCGCGCCGGGGTCCGCGAGCAGGCGCGGCGGTACACGCTTGATGCAGGAGAGCCGCATGACAACGCTTCGCAAGATCGGTGACACCCTCATCCAGGCGAAGCACCGCGCCTCCTGCCATTGCGGCGGCGTGGTCCTCGAGCTGGATCTTCCGCAGGGGGTGCTCGATGCACGCCGGTGCACCTGCTCCATGTGCCGCCGCAAGGGTGCGATCATGGGAGCGGTTCCCCTGGAGGGGCTGCGCATCGTGAAGGGTGCCGAGCTTTTGTCCGTGTATCGTTTCAACACCATGACTGCGGAGCACTACTTCTGCTCCCGCTGCGGCATCTACACGCATCATCGCCGGCGCTCGAACCCCAAGCAGTACGGCTTCAACCTCGGCTGCCTGGAGGGCGTCGATCCGCACCAGGCGCAGGGCGTGCCCGTGAACGATGGCGTCAACCACCCGGCGGACCGGCTGTGCTGAAGCGCGGGCGCGCCTGCATCTTCCAATGAGTGCCCGCGCAGCGGGCACCTGACACAGCGGAGCTTTGAGTCTCATGGCGCAACTGCGAGTTGGTTTCATCGGCTTAGGGAACGTCGGCGGTCAGCTCGCCGGCAATCTCCTCAGGCACGGGGTGGATGTCACCGTGCGCGACCTCGCGCCTGAGCGCGTGGCGAGCTTCACGGCGCGCGGCGCGCACTGCGCTGCGACCCCGCAGGCGCTGGCGCAGGCCGTCGACATCGTCATCACCTGCCTGCCCTCCCCTGCGGCCTCGGCGAGTGTCATGGAAGCCCCCGACGGGGTGCTCGCCGGACTCACACCCGGCAAGGTGTGGCTGGAAATGAGCACCACCGACCAGGCGGAGGCGCGGCGCCTCGCGGCGCGCGTCGTCGCCCTAGGTGCTGCGGCGATGGACTGCCCGGTCTCAGGTGGCTGCCACCGCGCCGCTACCGGCAACATCTCGATCTTCGCCGGCGGCGAGCGCGCGACCTTCGAGCGGGTGCTGCCGGTGCTGGCGATTCTCGGGCAGCGGATCCTGCACACCGGGCCCGTCGGCTCGGCCTCAGCCCTGAAGGTGCTCACCAACTACCTGTGCACCGTGCACCTGGTCGCCCTCAGCGAGGCACTCACCGTCGCCAAGGTCGCAGGCCTTGACCTCAACACCGCCTACGAGGCCATCCGCATCTCCTCGGGCAACTCCTTCGTCCACGAAACCGAGTCGCAGGTGATCCTGAACGGCAGCCGCGACATCAACTTCACGATGGACCTCGTCATCAAGGACGTCGGGCTGTTCGACGCCATGGCGCGCGCGCAGCAGGTGCCGCTCGAGCTCTCGCCGCTGGTGCTTGAGATCTTCCGCGACGGCGCGCGGCGCTTCGGGCCGCGCGAGTTCTCCGCCAACATCATCCGCCGCCTGGAGGAGCCGCTCGGGGTGCGGGTGCTGGGCGAGGGATTCCCCGCGCAGATCGTGGACGATGAGCCAAAGGTTGCAGGCTACGAGGTGTCAGCGCGCCACGGCGGCGCGCCACGCGCCTGAGCGCGGCGGGCTCTCAGGGCAGCGGCTGCAGGCGCGCGTTGGTGAGGAACTGGCTCTCGAACTTCGTCATCTCGCCCGCCCGGGCCCCGTGCACGGGCTGCAGGCGCGCGGTGAGGGGCTTCTTCCACTTGTAGGCGAGCACCGCCACGTCTCCCATGATGCGCGCAAGCTGTGCCTCGGTGACGTCACCGGGCAGCGGCACCGTGTCGAGCCCGGTGGCGCACACGGACGAATAGGCGAGCAGTGCATCCATGTTGATGGCGCCCTCGCTCCAGCGCTGCGCCATGCGCGTGTCCTCGAGCACCGGCAGCATGAGTCCGGAGTAGCCGACGCGTGGCTCGGGCACGTGATGCTCGGACTCGGTGATGACCCAGGCCGCCGTCATGGTGCCCGGGGAGCCAAAGGGCTGCGGCCCGAAGCCTTCCATGGCGGCGGCGATCGAGTCCTGCATGAGCGGCGCCGGCGTCGGGTCGAAGCCCCAGTACTTCCAGCCCGTGGCCGCTGTCACCGCCGGCGCCAGGCGCGCCATCTCCTGCGCGTAGCCGGTGAGTGCCGCTGTGAGTTCCCGGATCGCCACGGGCGCATCCCCGTGGGCGTGCGCGAGTACCTGCGCCACGGCAGCCACGGACTCAAGCCCCACCGCGAAGCGCCCGGCCTGTCCTGAGTGATAGCCGTGATGGTGCGCACCGGGGGCTGGGCCGCTGCGGCCACACACCCCAGCGGCGCGAGCCACAGCACGAGCAGCGCGGCGCGCGCGCCGGCTGCGCACCTCACGCGGATTTCACGGTGCGCGCCGCGCCGACGGGAAGGCTGTCGGCGGCACGCATGCCGGCATCCTCGAAGGCCTGCGGATCCTGCAGATAATCAAGCGCCATATCGAGGGCGTCGTGGCCCCAGAAGAACTCCTCGCCGCTGACGAGCGTCGGCACCCCGAAGATGCCGCGGCCCGCGCACCACTCGGTATTGTGGCGCAGCCGCGCCTTCACCTCGGGGTTCGCCAGCTGCGCCTGCCAATCCGCCACACCGAGCTGCCCGGCAAGCTCCGCGAGCACCGCGGGCGCGCTCACGTCGCGGCCATCGCGGAACACCGCCTCGAGCAGCACCTGCGCAGCCTTAAGGGTGCTCCCCGCGGCGATCGCGAGCCGCAGCGCGCCCAGAGGATTGAAGGGATGCGCGGGCGGAAAGCGCATGGGCAGCCCCAGGCGCCGCGCGCGCCACAGGGCGAAGCGATAGGTGAAGCGGCGCTTGGAGGGGATCTCGGCCGGCCCGCGCTGCCCGAAGTGCTCAAGGAGCCCGGCGAACAGCACCGGCAGCGTGCTGAGTTCCACCTGCGGGGGCAGTTCTGCCAGCCGCGGCAGCATGAGATAGGCAAACGGGGAGATCACGTCGTACACCCAGGTGACCTTGACGGCGCCCATCGGGGTGACTTCAGGTGCCGGAGACGCGCACGACGAGCTTGCCGAAGTTCTCCCCGCGCAACAGCCCAAGGAAGGCCGCCGGTGCCGCTTCCAGGCCCTCGACGAACTCCTCGCGGTACTTGACGGCCCCCTCTCGCACCCAGCCGCTCATCTCCTTGTAGAACTCGGGCATCTTGTGCCAGTGATCGAAGATGATGAAGCCTTCGATCTTCAGGCGGTGCTTCAGCACCGTCGTCAGGAGCGCCGGCGTACGGTCGACCCCTTCCGGGAGCTTGGCGAGGTTGTACCAGGCGACCAAGCCGCACAGCGGCACGCGGGCGTGCACGTTCAGCAGCGGCACCACGGCTGCCAGCACGGCGCCGCCGACGTTCTCAAAGTACACATCGATTCCCTTGGGCGCCGCCTGCGCCAGGCGCTCGCGCAGCTGCCCCTCGCGGTGATCGAGGCAGGCGTCGAAGCCGAGCGCCTGCACCGCGAACTCGCACTTCTCGGGTCCGCCGGCGATGCCGATGACGCGGCAACCCTTGAGTTTCGCAATCTGGCCGACGACCGAGCCGACGCCGCCAGTCGCCGCCGACACCACCACGGTCTCCCCGGCCTTGGGCTGCCCGATCTCGAGCAGGCCCACCCAGGCGGTCAGTCCCGGCATGCCGAGCACGCCGAGCGCGTAGCTCAGGCGCGGAATGGCCGGGTCGATCTTATGGGCATGGCGGGCCTCGACCACGCCGTAGTCCTGCCAGCCGACGGTCGCGAGCACCAGATCCCCCACCTCGAAGCCCTCCGCCTGGGAGGCCTCTACCACGCTCACCGTCTGGCCGGTCATGACATCCCCGACTTCCACCGGCGGCGCATAGGAGGGGGCATCACTCATGCGGCCGCGCATGTAGGGATCGAGCGAGAGGTAGCGGGTGCGCAGCAGCAGCTGCCCGGCCCCTGCGGCGGGCACCGGCTGCTTCTCGAGGCGGAAGTTGGCGGCGCTCGGCTCACCGACGGGACGGTGGTCGAGCACGATGCGGCGGTTGATGGCTTGCGCGGTAGTGCTCATTTGGGTTCTCACTCGTAGAGGTACTGGAGCTTCACACCCGGAGGGGGGGCCATCGAGCTGTCGACGAACAGGTCCGCGAACAGCACGCCGCCGGGCTCAACGCTGTAGGGCTCGAAGTCGCGCACGCCGGCTTCATAGAGCACCGCATCGTCGATCAGGAACTGCCCGGTACACTCGCGCGCACTGCGGCAGAGGATGACGTGGGCGGCATCGGCCATCACTGCCGGCTTGCGCGAGCGCTGCATCATGTCCTTGCCGCCCAAGGCGAACTCCACCGCCGCGGTCGCCACCGTAGTGCGCGGCCACAACGAATTGCAGGCGATGCCGGCGGCCCGGTACTCCGCGGCGAGCCCGAGCATGCACAGTGACATGCCGTATTTGGAGAGCGAGTAGGCCAGGTACGGCGCGAACCACTGCGCCTTCAGGTTCAGGGGCGGTGACAGGGTGAGGATGTGCGGGTTGGCCGCCTGCTTAAGATACGGCAGGCAGGCGCGCGAGGTGACGAAGGTGCCGCGCGTGTTGATCGACTGGATCAGGTCGTAGCGGCGCATGTCGATCTGTTCTGTGGGCGACAGGTTGATCGCGGAGGCGTTGTTGATGCAGATGTCGATGCCGCCGAAGGTCTCGGCGCACTGCTGCGCGGCCGCCACCACGGTCGCCTCGTCGCGCACGTCCACGAGCAGGGGCAGCGCCTTGCCGCCGGCCCGCACCACCTCCTCGGCCGCGCTGTAGATGGTGCCGGGGAGCTTCGGGTGCGGCGCGGCGGTCTTGGCAGCGATCGCGACGTTGGCGCCATCGCGCGCCGCGCGCAGCGCGATCGCCAGGCCGATGCCGCGGCTCGCGCCGGTGATGAACAGTGTCTTGCCCTTCAGAGTCACGCCGCCCCCTTCACTTGGCCAGCGCGGCGCCCTCGCACCGCGGGGCAGTGAGTGTACACAGCATCCGCGCGCGCCTGCGACCCGCCCGCGCCGGCCGTCGCCGCGCGGGGCCGTGCTAGCATCGGCCGCCGTGTGCCGCTGCCCGCCCTACTTTGAAAGAGTGCCGCCCATGAGCCTGCGCCGCCTCTTCCCAGGCCTCCTGGCCGCCACGCTCTCGAGCCTCGCGGCCGCCGAGGAGCCCCAGGACTTCAGCAAGGTCGAGATCAGGAGCTCGCAGCTTGCGGCCAACCTCTTCGTGCTGGAGGGCTCCGGGGGCAACATCGCCGCCCTCACCGGGGCGGACGGGGTGCTGTTGGTGGATGATGAGTTCGGGGCGCTGGCGGACAAGATCCGCGCGGCGCTGAAGGCCGACGGCGCCACGCAGCCGGTGCGCTTCGTCATCAACACGCACTACCACTTTGATCACACGGACGGCAACCTCGCCTTCGCCCAGGGCGGCGCCACCCTCATCGCGCACGACGGCCTGCGCGGCCGCCTGGCAAGCGGCGGCACTGCCGGCAACGGTGGCAAGATCTCCCTGCCGATCAAGCCCGCAGATCCGGGCGCGCTGCCCGTCATCACCTTCCAGAGCGAGCTCACGGTGCACATGGCGGGCGAGGCAGTGCGCGTGCACCATTATGCGAATGCGCACACCGACGGCGACTCGATCGTGTTCTTCCCCGCCGCGCGCGCGGTGCATATGGGTGACATCTTCGTGCGTTACGGCTTTCCCTTCATCGACGTGTCCGGCGGGGGCAACGTGCGCGGCATGATCGCCGCCTGCCAGGACGTCATCGCGAGCGTGCCCGCCGACACCCGCATCATTCCCGGCCACGGGGCGGTCGCAAGTGTCGCGGACCTGCGCGAGTACACGAAGATGCTCACCGACACCACGGCCCTCATCGAGCACGCCCTCGCCCGCGGCGAGGACCTTGCCGCCATCAAGAAAGAAAATCCCCTGGCCCCCTGGAGTGCGCGCTACTCCCCCGCGCAGGGCTTCGTCGACACCGAGGCGTTCACCGAGTCCCTGTACTACTCCCTGGTCACGCGTCGGCCGCGCCACGGACCCGCGCCCCGCCCGCAGCCGCGCGCCTGAAGGGCGCGGCTGCGCGCTTGCTTTCGCGCGCATCGGCGGTATAGCGTGCCTTGAGCCGCGAGCAAGAAGGAGAACACCGTGCGCTGGGACGATCTTCGCCAAAGCAGCAACGTTGAGGACGTGCGCGGCGGCACCGGGGGTGGGGGACGCGGCCTGAAACTGGGCCTGGGCGGAACGCTCCTGGCACTCGTCGCTTCCTATTTCCTCGGCATCGATCCGCGGGTGATCCTGGGTCTGATGAGTGCAGCCCCGAGCCAGGGGCCGGCACCGGTGGCCAGCCAGGGCACGCCCACCGATGAACAGGGGCGCTTCATCGCCGCGGTGCTCGGGGAAACCGAGGACACCTGGAGCGCCATCTTCAAGGCGAACGGCGCCCAGTACGTGCCGCCCAAGCTCGTGCTCTACCGTAATCAGATGCCGACCGCCTGCGGAACCGGCAGCGCGGCCGCCGGACCGTTCTACTGCCCGCTCGACCGCAAGGTGTACCTGGACCTTGGCTTCTTCCAGCAGCTCTCGGATGAGTTCCATGCCCCGGGGCAGTTTGCCGAGGCCTACGTGCTCGCGCACGAAGTGGGCCACCACGTGCAGAATCTGCTCGGCATCGCCGGTAAGGTGCGCCAGGCCCAGCAGCGCGCCTCCGAGGCGCAGGCGAACCAGCTGTCGGTGCGGCTCGAGCTGCAGGCGGACTGCTTCGCGGGCGTGTGGGCGAAGCACGCCGATGAGACCAAGCACATTCTCGAGCAGGGCGACGTCGAGTCGGCGCTCAAGGCCGCCTCGGCGGTCGGCGATGACACCATCCAGAAGCGCGCCCAGGGCTACGTGGTGCCGGAGTCCTTCACCCATGGCAGCGCCGCGGAGCGCACCAGCTGGTTCAAGCGCGGACTTGCGAACGGCTCCATCCAGGACTGCGACACGTTCGCGGCCGGCAGTTAGCGGCAGGGCCGTCTTTCAGGACTTGCCGGAGTAGCTTGTCCCGAGGTAGTCGAGGATCGCCCTCGCCTCCTCATCGGAGATCGGGGCGCCGAACCGCTCGCGCATCTTCTGCACCGTCTTCTGCCACCCCGCGCGGTCCAGCGCCGGCGCGTTCGCGGGGATGTACTCGAGGCTGTGGCACTGCGCGCAGTGAGCGGCGGTGACCTCCCGTCCCGGGGCGTCCTTGAGTTGAATCAGCGCTTCGCTGTCCGCGGCCACCGCGAGCGGCGTGCCAAGCAGCGCGAGCGCCAGCACCGCGCCCAGGCGCCCTGCGCCCCTCATGCCACCACCACGTTGAGGGTCTGCACGATGTTGTCGTGGTAACCGGAGGCATTGAAGGTGAGTCTGTCGGGCTGCTGGGTGCCGTTGCGGCTCACCGCGCGCACCGCGATGCCGAGCTGCCCGGCGTGCGAGGTATCCAGGGGCAGTGAGAATTCCCGCCAGGCGTAGCGCCCGAGGTCGCGCCCGAGCGCGGCCTCGCGCCAGCTGCGCCGGCCATCGACCGAGACCTCCACGCGCGCGATGCCGGCGCCGTTGTCCCAGGCCTTACCGCGTAACGCAGCCGGCTCGCCGCGGTGCAGGAGCCGCCCGGCGGCGGGTGCTGTGATGAGGGAATTCACCAGGATCTCGGTGATCGGGACGGTCTCGGCGGTGTCCTGGCTCGCAAAGTGCGCGGGGAAGGCGCCCGCGGGCAGCCGGTAGGCGGACTTCATCCAGAAGTTCGTCAGCGGCTGCGGCTCGATGCGCAGCTCCGTGAGGTGCTTCATCCAGTAGGTGCCGGTCCAGCCGGGCACGATGAGCCGCGCCGGCGCGCCATTCCAGCGCGGCAGGGGCGCGCCGTTCATCTCGAACGCAATGAGCGTGCTGTCATCGAGCGCCCGGTCCATCGGCAGGCTCTTCTGGAATTGCGGCGTGGCCTCGAGCACGGGCCGGTCGGCGCCCTTGAACCACACTTCCAGCGCCCCGGCGATGATGCCGGCGCGCTCGAGCACGTGCCGCAGCCGCACCCCGCGCCACAGCGCATTACCCATCGCGCCTACACCCCACTGCACTCCGGGCACCCGCGGCTCGAAGAGCGCGCGGCGGTTGCCGGAGCACTGGTTGAGGGCTGCGAGTGTCACGGACTCGAACTTCTCGTGCAGGTCGGCGAGGGAGAGGACCAGGGGGTGCGCGGCGCTCGCACCCCCGACACTGAGGCGCCAGGTGCGCGGGTCGATCTCGGGGATCAGCGCCAGGTGATAGCGTACGAAGAAGGCATCGTTCGGCGTGAACGCCGGCACGAGGTCCGCCAGGGGCGTTTCGTAGTTCGGCGGCCGGAAGGCGCGCCGGATGAGCGCTCGCTTGCCGGGGAGCCTGCTCAGGGCCGGTTCGTCCGCAGCCGCGGGCAGTTGCGCCGCCAGCGCGGTTGCGGTCGCCCCGAGCAGCAGGTCGCGCCGCCTCAGCACCGTAAAGCCTTCGCGCGCGTGAAGCCCGCAGCATCCCGCGCGCACCGCGCAAGGTGCGCGCGGGATGCCATCAGGACTTCTAGGAACAGGCCTTGCCGTGATCCGGGCGGTTGCCCGCCGCCTTGGCGGCAGCCTCGGTCATGTACTCGCCGGCCTTGGTCTTGCCATACCAGACATCGCCCTGGCAGTGGTAGACCTTGCTGCTGCTATTCACCCATACCTGCCCGGGGCCGCCGCCCGGCGCTGCCTGCGCAGGCGGGGTGGAGGTCGAGGCGGACTTGGGCGCCGCCGTGGTGGCGGTCGCTGCTGCCGCAGCCGGGGCTGCCGCGGCTGCAGGTGCCGCACTGCCAGCGGCGGCGTTCTTGTTGATGCCCCCGTGTCCGCTGCAGGCACCGCGGCCGCCCTTCGAGGAGGTGCCGTCGGTGCAGGTCACCATGCTCGGCGCGCTCGCGGTCATGGCGGTACCCGCCGCCGGTGCCGTCGTCGTGGCCGCAGGCGCGGCGGACGCCGCAGGTGCGGCGGTGGAGCTCGTGCCGGCTGCGGTCTTGTTCACCCCGCCATGGCCGCTGCAGGCACCGCGGCCGCCCTTGGAGGAGCTGCCGTCATTGCAGGTGACCATGCTCGGGGCGCTGCCCGTCATGGCCGTACCCGCAGCCGGTGCCGTGGTCGCGGCAGGCGCCGCGGCCGAGGCCGGCGTGCTGCTGCTCGTCGTGGAGGCCGGGACTGACTTGTTCACCCCGCCGTGGCCGCTGCAGGCACCGCGGCCGCCCTTGGAGGAGCTGCCGTCGTTGCAGGTGACGGTGGTGGTGGAGGCGTCCTGCGCCAAGACCAGGGGGGCGGTGAACAGTGCTGCGGCCAGCGCCATTCCAAGGGCCAGAGACCGGGAATTCGTTACGTTCATTTGCAGCTCTCCATGCGAGTGAGCGCTTATTGTAGGAGCCTGCAGAATACCCCAATCCCTGAACCGGGCGTTACCGGGGGGTGCCGGATCTGCGGTCCCCCGCGGGCGTAAGGCCCGCCTCGCTCCCGGTGCTAGGCTAGCGCCCTCAAGATCAAGGCCAACCCCTCAAGGTCCGACCGATGCCCCCTCTGACGCGTGCTCTTCTTATGGTGATGCTCACCCTCCTCCTGCCCCAGGCGGCGCGGGCGGCGTGGCTGCAGCGCACCGAGGCGATCATGGGCACGCGCATTTACGTGGAGCTGTGGGCCGAGGATGCGCTCAAGGGGAACGAGGCGATCGATGCCGTCATGGCCGACATGCGCCGCATTGATGAGCTCATGAGCCACTACAAGCCCGACAGCCAGCTGTCCCACATCAACCAGCACGCCAACGAGGAGCCGGTGCAGGTCGACAAGGAGCTGTTCGACCTCATCAAGCTCTCCACCTATTACTCGCAGATCACCGAAGGCGCCTTCGACATCACCTATGCGAGCGTCGGCTACCTCTACGACTACCCCAAGCACATCCACCCCACCGAGGCACAGATCAAGAGTGCGCTCCCCGGGGTGAACTGGCGCAACATGCTGCTCGATGAGGCCCACCACACGGTGCGCTTCCAGCACCCCGGCATGCGCATCGACCTGGGCGGCATCGGTAAGGGCTACGCGGTCGACCGCGGCATCGACATCCTCAAGGCCCGCGGCATCGAGCACGCGGTGGTCACCGCCGGCGGCGACACGCGCATTATCGGCGACCACATGGGGCGCCCGTGGGTGGTGGCGATCCAGCACCCGGATGACCCGACCAAGGTGGTGACGCGCATCCCGCTCTCCGACAGCGCCATGTCCACCTCGGGGGACTACGAGCGCTTCTTCGACGAGGGCGGCGTGCGCTACCACCACATCATCGACCCGCACACCGGGCACTCGGCGAGCAAGGTGCGCAGCGCCACCATCCTTGCGCCCACGGCGACGCAGACGGATGGCATGTCGAAGACCGCCTTCGTGCTCGGTGCCGAGAAGACCCTCGAGATCATCAACCGCATGCCCGAGTACGACGCGGTGTTCATCACCCCGGACGGCAAGATCCTCTACTCCAAGGGCCTGCGGCCCCCGAACCCGCGTCCGGGAGATGCGCCCGCGGAAGCGCCGCCTACTGCGGCGAGCCCCCGTGGCTGAGCTTCAATAGCGCGTCCACCTCGGTCTCGGCGGCGAGCCAGTCCTCGGCCTCGCGGCCGGGCATGAAGCCGCGGCGTTCGGCGCGCAGGTAGGCACTCTCGGCGATCATGGCGTGACGCGCCTCGGCCGTCACGCCCGCCCGCGCTCGTGACACCGCGTCCTTCTTGACGCTCAGTGTGCGGCGGGGGGTGGTGGCGGCGGCAGTCGTATCACTCGTTCGACGGCTGGCCATGGGTCCTCCTTGGCAGCAAGCGATGACGCAGCCGACTTTGCGCGCGCCCACCGGCGCGGCGCAAGCAGCGGCCGATGAAATGTCCGCATGCGCTGTCCGCCGCTGTCCGCGTCCGCACGTCGGACACATCGCGGCGGCGCTGCGCGCGCGCCGCGGGTGAAGCTTTCTCAAGACTGCTCAGGGGCTTGAGCGTCGCGCGGCGGCTGCGACCCTACCTGGCACGCGCCGTGCAATGACCCCCATGTGAAACTCGCGCAGCTCAGAAAGCCCGACGACGGCGCACCGCCGGCCACCACGATCGCCGGCACGCAGGCGCAGGATGCGCCGCGCGCCGCCACCGCACCGGGCTGGCGCCAGCACTGGCGGCGCTTCGCGCTGGCTGGCGGCGCGCTCCTGCTCCTGCTCTTCGCCTGGCTCGTGCACGGCTGGCTGCACACCGGGCAGATGCTCTCGCGCGAGCGCCTGCGCACGGCCGCGGTGACGCGCGGCCACTTCGTGCGCGACGTCGCCGCCGAGGGCACCGTGGTGGCGGCCGTCAATCCGACGCTGTACGCCATCGCTCCGGGTACCGTGAGCTACCTGGTGCGCGCCGGGGAGGCGGTGACGAAGGAGCAGCCGCTCGCCACCCTGGAGAGCCCCGAGCTCAACAACGAGTACCAGCGCGAGCGCGCCACGCTCGACAGCCTGGACGCCGCGCTCGCGCGCCAGCAGATCGAGATCCGCCGCCAGATCATGACGAGCCAGCAGCAGGCGGACCTGGCGCAGGTGGCGATCAAGGCCGCGCAGCGCGAGCTGGCGCGCAACCAGTGGGCCTGGGACGAGCACGTGATCCCCGAGCGCGACTACAAGCGCGCCCAGGACGATGTGGCCACCGCGCAGCTCAACTATGACCATGCGCGTGACAGCGCCGGTCTTGAGCGCGACAGCCTGGCGCTCGACCTGCGCACCAAGCGCCTGGAGCGCGACCGCCAGGCGCTGGTGGTCGAATCCCTCAAGCAGCGCGTGGCCGAGCTCACGGTGCGCTCCCCGGTCGCCGGCACGGTCGCAAACCTGGCCGTCACCGAGAAGACGCGCGTGGCCGCCGATGCAGCCCTCATCACGGTCGTGGACCTGTCGGCGTTCGAGATCGAGTTCCAGGTGGCCGAGTCCTACGCCGGCGACATCAAGCCCGGCATGGCGGCCGTGATCACCCTCGAGGGACGCGACATCGCAGGCCTCGTCACGGCCATCTCCCCCGAGGTGCGCCAGAACCAGGTCACCGGGCGGGTGAAGTTCCGCGACGGCCAGCCTCCGGGCCTCAGGCAAAACGAGCGCGCCGCGGTGCGCATCGTGCTCGATGAACGCGACGGGGTGATGAAGTTCGAGCGTGGCTCCTTCATCGACTCCGCCAGCCGCTCGGTGTACGTGGTGCGCGGCGGCGAGGCGCTGCGCGTCCCGGTCGAGCTCGGCGCCGCCTCGGTGGCCGAGATCGAGGTGCTGCGCGGACTCGCCGCAGGCGACACCGTGGTCATCTCGGACACGCGCGATTTAAACGAAGCGCCGCAATTCGCCATCTCAAACTGAAGACGTGCGGGGTGCGCCGGCAGCCGCGCGCCCCTTTTAGAAAGGAATTAAGCGATGCTCAGGATGCAGAACGTCAGCAAGATCTACCGCACCGACCTCATCGAGACCTATGCGCTGCGCAGCTTCTCGCTCGAGGTGAACGCCGGGGAGTTCGTCGCGGTCACCGGCCCCTCCGGTTCGGGCAAGACCACCTTCCTCAACGTCGCAGGACTCCTCGAGGCCTTCGAGTCCGGCAGCTACCAGCTCGATGGCACCGACGTGCACCAGCTCTCGGATGATGCGCGCTCGCGCTTACGCAACGAGCGCATCGGCTTCATCTTCCAGAGTTTCAACCTGATCCCGGACCTCAACATCCACGACAACGTCGACGTGCCGCTGCGTTACCGGCGCATGAGCGCCAAGGACCGCCGCGAGCGCATCGGCAGCGCGCTCGACCTGGTTGGCCTCTCCTCGCGCATGAAGCACATGCCCTCGCAGCTCTCCGGCGGCCAGCAGCAGCGCGTCGCCATCGCGCGCGCCATCGCCGGCGATCCTGCCTTCCTGCTCGCCGATGAGCCCACCGGCAACTTGGACTCGCTCATGGCGCGCCAGGTCATGGACCTGCTCGAGCAGATCAACGATCTGGGCACCACCATCCTCCTGGTCACCCATGACCCGGAGCTGGCGCGCCGCGCACAGCGCAACGTGCACCTCGTGGACGGGCAGCTGTCCGACTTCCGCCCCTACGAACCGCGCCCCGTCAGCGGCGCCAGCGCCGCGCTCTGAAAGACAACGAGGGACCTTCGCATGCTCGGCTACTACGCCCAACTCGCCCTGCGCAGCTTCCGCCGCAACCCGGGCCTCACCGCTCTCATGGTGCTCGCTATCGCGCTCGGCATCGCCGTGTGCATCATGACGCTCACCGTCTACCACGCCATGTCCGGCAACCCCATCTGGTGGAAGAACGAGCGCCTGTACGCGGTCACCATGGACAACTGGGACCCGAACCAGCCCTACGACGTCAACAACAAGTCGCGCCCGCCGCAGATGACCTACAAGGACACCGCGTACCTGTTCAACTCCAGCATCCCGGAGCGCAAGGAGGTCAGCTTCACCACCGCCGGCGTCCTCAGCGGCGGCCCGGCGGTCACCCCGCACCGCATCGCCACCCGGGTGACGACCTCGGACTTCTTCGCGATGTTCGACGTGCCGTTCCTCTATGGCTCCGGCTGGAGCGCCGCGGCCGACCGCCCGGCGCAGCCACTCATCGTGCTGTCGCGGGCCGAGAACGAGAAGACCTTCGGCGGCGCCAACAGCGTCGGGCGCACGCTGCGCTGGAACGATCACGAGTTCCGCGTGGTCGGGGTGCTCAACGACTGGTTCCCGCTGCCGCGCTTCTATGACCTCGAGAACGGTCCCTTCAGCCCCTCGGAGGCGGCCTTCATCCCCTTCGGCTGGGCCGCCGAGATGGAACTGCCCGTGGACGGCAACACCGACTGCTGGCGCCCCGAGAAAGTCGACACCTACAAAGACATGCTGGCCTCGGACTGCATCTGGCTGCAGATGTGGGTCGAGCTGCCGGACCGGGCGAGCCGCGAGCGCATGCAGGCCTTCATGGACGGCTACTGGGCCGAGCAGCGCAAGGCCGGCCGCTTCGAGCGCCCGCGTGACAACCGGCTGACCAACGTCGGTGACTGGCTGAAGGACCAGAAGGTGGTCGACAGCGACAATCGGGTGCTCGTCGGGCTCGCCTTTGCCTTCCTCGCCGTGTGCCTGATCAACACCGTGGGCCTGCTGCTCGCGAAGTTCCTGAACGGCGCGCCGATCACCGGCGTGCGGCGGGCGCTCGGCGCGAGCCGCCGGCAGGTGTTCCTGCAGCACCTGGTCGAGGTAGGCACGGTATGCCTCGCCGGCTCACTCCTCGGGCTCGGGCTCGCAGCGTTCGGGCTGCGGGCGCTGCAGCACATGTACTCGGCGGCCCGCTTCGGCCGCCCGGGAGGCTACCAGGAGCTGATGCACCTCGACACCGCAGCGCTCGTGTGGGCGCTGCTGCTGGCGCTACTCGCCACCCTCGCCGCCGGCCTGTACCCGGCCTGGCGGGTCGGACGCCTGGCGCCCGCCCGCTACCTGAAGAGCCAGTAACGGAGTCGCCATGAACCTCAATGTCCGCCCGGTCCTCACCGCCCTGTTGCGCAACCGCACCGGCGCCATCCTGGTGGCGATGCAGATCGCCATCGCGCTGGCGGTGCTGGTGAATGCCCTCTACATCACCACCCAGCGCATCGAGCGCATGCGCCGTCCCACCGGCATCGACGTCGACAACATCTTCGTCATGTACAGCGGCGGCTTCACCGCGCACTTCAACATCGCGAGCACCCTGCAGCAGGACCTCGACTACCTGCGCGCCCTCGACGGGGTGGTGAGCGCCACCGCCATCAACGCCATCCCCTTGAGCAACGGCGGCAGCGCCACCAACATCACCACCACGCCCAAGGCGCAGGGCCAGGACAACTACAACTATTTCGACATCGACGAGCACGGCCTCGAGGCGCTCGGCGTACAGCTCGTCGCCGGCCGCAACTTCCGCCACGATGAGATCCAGCCGCCGCTGGGCAAGGCGGACGCCTCGCGCTTCGTCGACCAGGTGATCCTCAGCCGCGCCGCGGCCGTGCACCTGTTCGGGCACGACAACCCCCTCGGCAAGCCCGTATACGACAGCCTCGGGCAGGTCGCGACCGTGATCGGCATCGTCGACCCGGTACTCGGTTCCTGGCCCGCCAACGATCATCCCGATGACGTCTTCTTCGAGCCGCGGCTGTCGGCGCGCGCCGGGGTGGGCAGCTACTACGTGGTGCGCACGCAGCCGGGGCGGCGCGACGCGGTGATGCGCGTGGCCGAGGAGCACCTGAGCCACGCCAACCCCGATCGCGTCATCACCTTCAACCGCACGCTGGCCGCCTTCCGCGACCTCACCTACCTCGGCGACCGCACCATGAGCATCTACCTGCTGACCGTCACCTGCTGCCTGATCGCGGTCACCTGTTTCGGCATCTTCGCGCTCGCGACCTTCAACGTCAGCACCCGCACCAAGCAGATCGGCACCCGGCGCGCCGTGGGCGCGCGACGCGCCGACATCATCCAGTACTTCCTGATCGAGAACGGGCTCACCACCTCGGCGGGCATCCTGGTGGGCTGCGCGCTGGCGCTCGGCGCCGGCTACTGGCTGTCGCTTGAGTACGCACTGCCGCGGCTCAACCTCTACTACCTGGTGGGCGGCGTGCTCGCCCTGTGGGGTATCGGCCAGCTGGCGGCGTGGCAGCCGGCGCGGCGCGCCGCCGCCGTGTCGCCCGCGGTCGCCACCCGCACGGTGTGAGTCGCGCCGCGGGGCGCACGGCAGCCCCGGTGCCCGGTGTAGCATTCCGGCCATGAGCAACGAGTCGCAGGCGGCACTCGGCCCGAGTCTCGCGGGGCACACCATCCTCGTCATCGACGACAGCGACGCGGTGCGCACCGCCTTTGACGTGCTCTTGTGCCTGCACGGCGCCCGCGTGCTCGGCGCGAGCTCTCCCGCCGCCGGGCTTGAGGTGCTGCAGCGCGAGCTGGTGGACCTCGTCATCCAGGACATGAACTTCCGCCGCGAGGCCACGAGCGGCGCGGAAGGCGTGGCGCTCTTCCGGGAGCTGCGCGCGCAAGCCCGCGAGCTGCCGATCATCCTGCTCACCGCCTGGACCCATCTTGAGACCGCGGTCGAACTGGTGCGCGCTGGCGCCGCCGACTACATCGCCAAGCCCTGGGACGATGCGCGCCTGCTCACGACCGTGCGCAACCTGCTCGACCTGAGGAGTGCGCGCGAGGAGGCCGCGGCGCTGCGGGCCGGGCGGCGCGCGGCACGCCGGGCGCTGGCCGAGCGCTTCGACCTCAGGGGCCTCATCTATGAAAGCGAGGCCATGCATACCCTGGTCGCCATGGCGACCCAGGTGGCGCACGCGGACGTGCCGGTGCTCATCACCGGCCCGAACGGCGCCGGCAAGGAGGTGCTCGCCGACATCGTGCAGGCGAACTCCGCCCAGGCGGACGGTCCTTACTTCAAGGTGAACGTCGGCGCCCTGCCCCAGGAGCTCATCGAGGCGGAGCTGTTCGGCACCGAGGCCGGCGCCTTTACCGGCGCGCGCGCCCGTGCCGGTCGCTTCGAGGCCGCCGATGGCGGTACGCTGTTCCTCGATGAGCTCGGCACCCTAAGCGGCAGTGGCCAGGCGAAGCTCCTGCGCGTGCTGCAGACCGGGGAGTTCGAGCGCCTGGGCTCCAATCACCCGAGGCGCACGCACGTGCGCGTGATGGCCGCGACCAACACCC